>FTKT01013429.1_pt1 | contig 24875 bp, 26 predicted proteins | sample 1658271 | NCBI WGS metagenome assembly FTKT01 (sample SAMEA3914811, study PRJEB12502) | metagenome | biome: forest; material: soil | place: Canada | collected 2011-08-04 | depth 0.3 m | reverse complement strand
CCACGGCCTCGCGCAGCACGTCCGCGACTACCGCGCGGACATCCTCACCGACGCCTACACCCGCCACCCCGAGCGCTTCGTCAACAAGCACCCCGAACCCCCGGCCCTGCCCGAGCAGGTCTGGATCAACAAGCCAGCCGACCAGCACGACGAACAGGAGACAACGAACTCAGCACAGCATTAGCTCGGACAACCTGCCTTGATCACGTTGACAGCTTCCGGACGACCTCGGCGCGCTGTACCAGGCCGTCATGCCACCAGCCGGCACGAGCACACCCCCCACCGAGGCCGCCACCTGGTTCGCGACGCTCCTGATCCGCCTGGCGCTCACCGCCGCGACCGCCTCGAACCTGGAACAGGGATCCTCCCGGGAGACCACCTCGCGGTGGATCGAAAAAGTACTGGGCCCACCCCCCACCCCGGCACTGCTGCGCGCCACGGACCCCGGCCGCATCGACCACACCGAAGCGGTCAACGCCGCCGCCGACCACACCCGCTGCCACGAGTACACCGTCGACCTGGTCCGGATCGGCCTGACCGACCCGAACCAGGAACCCGACCAGCGCGGCATCGACGCCCACTGCACGGTAACCAACGACAAGACGACGCGAATCACCGTGATCGCGATGCTCGGCCGCCTCACCGCCATGAGCGCCGCACAGGCCTGACGCTGGCGAACCGACGCCGACAGGCGCCAGTCCGCTCGGCGGTGCCGCGCAGCAGCAGTGGCCAGCGGGCCAGGCGCAGCGCGGCTGCAACCCGGATCGCAACCGGCTGACCCGCACTGGGAGGTTCCAGCGGAGCGAAACTCCCCAGCCCCCAGGGCGGTTGCGCAGCCGATCGCAGCACGGGCCAGCTGCACAGCACAGGCGCCGACTCCGAAGCCATGGCCGCCGCAGAGGCGAGGCCGACGGTGTCCCGGGGCGACCAGTTCACCCTGAGCCTCGCGGCACATCCAGAAAACCCGGCGGACGAAGCTGACGCTGGGTCAGCTCGCCGAGCGCGGCGCGACCACTTCCCCGAGCGACTCCACGACCAGCGGGATGGCCCGCATCTGGTCGAAGTACGGCGGCGCCTCCTACGGCCGCACGCCGTGCGCAGGCTGACCCGCTCCGGCTGATCGGCCGAGGCGAGCACCATACTGTCCGGGGCGCGAGGTAGCCCCCGCCCCGGGCAGTGCCCGAACCACAGTCAGAGAGCAGCACCATGTCCGACCGTGCGACCGTCTCGATCTCACCGTCCCCCCTGTGGACCTGGCTGCTCGTCGGCCCGCCGGCGGTACTCTGCCTGCTGCCACCGCTGCTCGCGGCCAACGCGGGACAGCTCTGGTACTGGATGAGCGGCGCGTTGGTGCTCGGCGGGCTGGGCGTAACGCACAATCGGATCACCCTGACCGGGGACGTACTCGCCGTCCGCGGCGCTCTGCTGACCAAGCGCACGTCGCTCACCACACTGCACCGGGTCCAACTGGTCCCCGGCGCCGGCCGCTACCACACCTTCTGGGAGATGCGGCTGCACACCTCTGACGGCAACTCGCGCACGCTGCGCCTGAACGGCTTCTCCCCACCCGCCCGGCAGAAGTTGCTCGCTGCCCTCGCCCCCTTCGTGAACCAGCCGGGCGTTCACCACGAGGGCCCGGTCACGGACGCCCTCGCCAACCGCCTGTGGTTCCCCAACCTGAAGAGGCAGGCCTGAGCTTGCTGGTTCACCTCCGGTAATCATTCTCTGTCGCGTTCGGATTCTCGCCCGCCTGGCGGGGTGGGCACCCGGGCCCAGGCCGAGAGGGTCTCGCAACAGCATCAGGGCCACTGAAGCCCGGCGCAGGGACAGGTGCACGGATTGCTCGGGGCGGACGGCGCCCCGGTCAGGGCGGCGGCCCGCACTACCTCGACCAACGCGGCAAGGTCGTCGAGCAGTTCACCGATCTCGACCCGTGAAGCACGACGAGCACGGCGATCAGGAGGGCGGAAGCCCGACAGGCGGGCGGCCGGCCGGTTGGCGGGCTCGCCGGGTGGTGAGCACGTCGCACCCCGGCGCATCCACGCCAACGCGATGGTTCGCGACACCGTCTCCGACCTGATCGACCGTCCGCTGCCCTCGCAGGCCGCCCGGGACCTTCACGGGCCGGCCCACCGCATGGGGCTGCAGCTCTGATCGGCAGACTGGCAGCGGCCCCGGCCGGCGCCGCACCCAAAGGGCGCGGCGCACGTCACGCCGAGGGGGTCACGGGCTGGTCCAGGTGATGCTCTTGCCCTGCTTGTAGTTTCCCGACTCGGTGAAGTAGGCGTACTCGGTGTAGGTGCACTGCGGCGAGGCACTGGCGTAGTACGTGCGGTAGGTCGTGTTCGTGCCCCCCTGGGGGGCGATGCCGGTGTTGGTGTCCAGCGTGTACTCCGCCTGGTTGCCGCAGTGGTAGGAGAAGGTGCTGAACCAGCGGACATCGGTGGTGCCCCTGGGCTGGCCCCACATCTGCAACCAGCCGTAGTACAGGCCGGTGTAGTTGTCCAGCTGGATACACACACCGATGTTGTAGCCGTCGGCGACGGGCGAGTAACCGGTGCACTCCATGTTCACGACGGCCGCGTTGGCACTGCCGACGCCGGTCAGCGTGATCCCGGCCGCGAGGGCCATCGTGGCTGCCGCGCTGGCCACCGTGCGGCGGGCTCTGGTCAATTTGAGCATGGTTGTCCCCGTTCTCCAGGTTCGCCGGCATCCGCCGACGAACCGTCAGTGGTCTTTACCAATCGGGATATTGGCCTAGGCCAACCGGGGGGCGCAAGACATCCCCGGCACAAATAAGCGGAGGACGCCCTTGCAGATCGGGGGTACCCCCGGCCGGGAGCTGCCCGGTGGCGGCGCGGACGGAGTCGACGGATGGACAGCCCTCGCGCGAGGGGCTTGCCTGACGGATCGTCAGGCCTCCCGTGGTTAGCGGGAGATGTCCTGGGTCTGCCACTCCCGGCCGTTCGCGTCCCGCTCGATGGCGATGCCGATGCGGCTGGTCGTGGGATTCAGCAGGTTGCGTCGGTGGCCGTCGTTCGGAGCCTTCTCGTTGAGCATGTCCTGCGCGTTGACCAAGGCTGCCTCGGCTATCGCCTTGGGGTCGTTCTCGATGGGGCCGTCGCACCCGATGTTTTCCCAGCCGCCGTCACTGACGCCCTGCGCGGCGTCCCGTTGCTGCGGATCGGGCTCCCCCGGGCACTGGTGCCGCATGCCGCAGCCGCCGATCATCACCTTGTTGTGGGCCACGGCGGCCTGCGTGAGGCCCGACAGCAGGGTGTAGGGAGCCAGGCCCTGCTCGGACCGCGCCTTGTTGATCAGCGCGAGCACCTGTTGGACCGCGTAGTCCGTGGATGCGGCTTGGGCGTTCGACGCCCCGGTGGGCACGCCGGTCGACCCCGGGGACACCGGAGACGCCGGGGATGCCAGAGGCACCAGAGGCACGGGAGACACCGGGGACGCGGTGAAGGCGGTGCTGCTGCTCGCTGTCACGCGAGCAGCACCACCGCTCGCCATCGGAGTCGGCGTCGGGCCCCCGCGCGGCGTGACGGTCGGCCAACCGCTGCTCTGCGAGAGGACCGTCGGCAGGTCGGTCTGGGCGACCAGCATCGGCTGGTGCTCGGTACTCGCATCGGGAGGAGCACCCCAGATCACGAGCGCAGGCCCGCCGAGGGCCGCCGACACGAGCACCGCCAGGACGACGCGGCTCCTGCGCGGCCTCCGTCCGACGCGGTGCCGGCCGGTGTTCGATGCGCGGACACGGGCATGACGATGGCTCATGTGCTGGTCACCTCGGGGAGCGGCTGCGCGGGCGAAGGGATGGGACCCGGCCCGAAGGTATACGATATTCGCAGGGTTTCGCCAATGCAGCCCGCCTCGTCAGGTGAAATGGACGGGCCGGGGCGCTCGCGCCGGAGACGACGGGACGACCTCGTGGCTGCTCCGCCGCCCGCCGCGGGTCAGTGTCGCTGGAGCACCGGTGGCAGCTGCCCACCGGGCTTGACGACGGCGGTGGCCTCGTCCAGCAGCACGGCCACCGCCGTCGCCCGCCCCGTCCCCGTCCCCCGCTTGTCCTCCTCTCACTGGTAGGCCGGTTCGTCTTGCTGTGTCGGTTCGCCGGCGGGCGCGGTGGCCCGGCCCGATGCCGAGCGGAGGAGGACGGCTACGAGCACGGCTGCGGTGGCCATGGCCGCGCCGCCGCAGCGCAGTGCCAGATGGAGCCCTTCGACGAACGCGGTGTTCACGGCGTCATGGACGGGTGCGGGCAGGACCAAGGTTCCGTCTGCTCCCGTGACGGCGACCGAGTTGGCGACCGAGTCGGCGATGCCGTGGCGGGTGCCGGGGGGAACGTCGAGCCGATCGAGCGATCCGGTCGATGTGGCGGCCAGGCGGCTGGTGAGGACGGCTCCCAGGACTGCGACGCCGACGACACCGCCGATCTCGCGCAGCATGTTGAGGGTCGCGGAGGCCATACCGGCCTGGGCGAGAGGGACGCGCTGCATGACCATGATGGACACCGGCGTGAAGGTCATCCCCATGCCGATTCCCATCGTGAGCAACACCCACAGGTACTGCGGGTAGTGGGCGTGCTCACCGTAGAAGGAGAGGCCGCCGAGAGCCACGGCACACAGGGCCAGGCCGGTCACCAGCAGAATCCGGGGACCGTAGCGTGCGGTGAGCGCGCCGGAGAGCGGCGCGGCGACAACGATCATCGCGGTCATGGGCAGCCCCGCCACCCCCGCGTTCGACGGTGTCCAGCCCAACACATCCTGCATGAGCAACGGCAGGAAGAACGACGCACCGAAGACGCCGAAGCTGACCATGAATCCGCTCAACGCGGCCCCGCTGAGCACCGGGTCCCGGAAGAAGCCCAGGTCGAGCATGGGGTCCGCGGTGCGAAGCTCGACCGCGACGAAGGCCGGCAGGGCTACTGCCGCCGCTGCCGCGAAGGCCAGGACGCGGGTGTCGGTCCAGCCGCGGGCCGGTCCTTCGATGAGTGCGTAGACCAGGGCGCCGAAGCCCAGCGCGGAGAGCAACTGGCCGGGAAGGTCCACTCGCCGGGCCCGGCCTGCGAACTCCGGGAGGACCCGGGCGGCAAGCAGCAGCCCTGCCGCTCCGATCGGAACGTTGATCCAGAACACGCTGGCCCAGCCGAACGCGTCCACCATCGGCCCGCCCAGGACCGGACCGATCGCCAGGCCCACGGCGGAGACGCCGGACCAGAGCCCGACAGCCCGGGCCCGCTCCTTCTCGTCGGTGAAGACGTGCCGCAGAATCGACAGGCTGCCCGGCGTGAGCAGTGCCGCGCCGAGTCCTTGCAGCGTCCGTGCGGCGATCAGCAGGCCGATCGACCCGGACAGTGCCGCCGCCGCCGATCCTGCCGTGAACAGCGCCAGTCCGCCGAGGAAGATCCGTTTGCGGCCGTACCGGTCGCCGAGTGTGCCGCCGGTGAGCAGGAGGGCGGCGTAGACCAGGCTGTAGCCCTCGACCACCCACTGGAGTCCGCTGACACCGGCGTGCAGCTGTTGCCCGATGCGGGGCAGGGCGTTGTTGACGATGACGTTGTCGAGCATCGCCATGAACATCGTGGCGCACAGTGCGGCGAGCACGAGCCCCTTGCGCCTGGACGTGAACTCCTCCATCACTCTCCCTAACGGTGTTAGTTGATCGTCCTGCATCGCCAGAATCCATCTAACGGTGTTAGATTGCAAACCGGTTTTCTTTGGACGGAGGTGGCCGGTGGCAGACGACAGCGCAGCCGAGAGCCCTGCACAGCCGGGACTGACCCGTCAGACGCTCGTCGCAGCGGCTCTACGGGTGCTGGAACGCGAGGGCATCGCCGGGCTGTCGATGCGTAAGGTCGCCGCCGAACTGGGGGTGAAAGCAGCCTCCCTGTACTGGCACGTCCGCAACAAGGAACAACTGCTGGACCTGCTCACCGACGAGCTCATGGCTGATGCCGAGCCGCCGCCCAGGCGGGGTGACTGGCGGGAGCAGCTGCGCGAGTACTCGCTGCGCTACCGACGGCACCTGCTGGCCAGACGCGACTCCGCCAAGGTCGTCGCAGGGCGGCTCGCACTCGGCCCGAACCTGCTGCGTCTCATGGAGGAGCAATTGGACCGGCTGCGGGAAGCCGGATTCTCCGACGCCGACGCCGCCCTGGCCAACTACCTTCTCGGCGCCTTCGTCCAGGGCTTCGTGCTCCAGGAACAGGCGCCCATCTCCGCATCCGAGACCGAGGGCGCCAGCCGTTCCGAGGTCGCCCAGGCGGCGGCCGACCGACTGCGCGGACTGCCGGAAGCGACCTTCCCCAACCTCGTCGCCCTGGCCGGCGACCTCACCGCCCCGTCCATGGAGGACCGCTTCGCCTTCGGCCTCGAACGTCTCCTCGATGGCCTGGCAGCCCTGCTCGCCGAGAACCACCCGCACCCGACAGCTGAACCCGTCCCCCTTGAAGGGAAGTCCCCGACACATGAGTGACCGCACCTACCGCGTCATCGTCCGCGGCACGTTCGCCGACCTCGACGAGGCTCAACGTGCCGCACTCATCGAGATCGCCGCCGAACACGACATCCTCAACGCCACGTTGACCGACGAGGGAACCCTCATCTACGAAGTGCCGCCACGCAACTTCACGTTCCGCTGCGTCATCCGGCAACCCGCCGACGCCGATGACGCCGCGGCGGTCCAACGGGCCTGCGACAGGGCGGCTGCCGACCTGGCCAACCGCGGAATCCGCCACAGCACGCTGCGCGGCACCGCCACCAGCCTCGACGACATGAAAATCCGGCGCCCCCGACGCTGACCGACCTCTGCCTCATCCACTCGCGATCACGGCTCGCCACCCGGTCGGAGTTGTGACCTGGCAGGCGGTGATCACGACAGGAGTCGGATGCGGGCAGCGCGGTTCGCGTGCCAAAGAGTCCTGCGGAGCCGATGCGGCGCCATCTGCGGGTGCGTCGAGCCGGGAGTGCGACCTGGGCACGCCGAGGTCGGCCAACAGGACGACGACCGACTTGGCGGTCTGGATCGCTCCCCGGTCCGAACGGATCGTCAACTCGCGCTGGTAGATGTCGTTTTCGGTGATGGCTTCCTCGATGATCTGCCATCGATCACCCCCGGGAGGTGGCCGGCGGCGACCAGGGCGCGCCACGTCCAGCTGTCCTGGCCCGTGGTCTGCTGACGGTCTTCGGCCATCCGGGGGCCGGCGTGGGCCCGCCGGCCGACCTGCCCTGTGGTCTGACGGTTTGTCATATTCCCTTCAAAAACCGGCCGAACCGGCGCCCCGCGCAGGGGTGCCGCCACCCGGCGGTGGCCGCAATTCGGTCATTCCCCGCCACACTCCGCTGCCGGGGAGTTGACCGGGATCGCGCTTCCCCGGGGCCGCTCCCTGCCTAATCATGGACTGGTATTCGCACACGCCACGGGGGGCAGAAGTGCGTATGGATACGGGCTGGACCGACGCGCCGGGGCCGCTGAGCCCAGTCGCCGTCGACAGCGTCAGCGCGCGTGACGGATTCGCGTGGTGGCACCGGATGGTCGAGCGGGCAGTTGTGCCGCTGACGATCTCCATCGCCCACGTCGACCGCTTCCGGGGGACCGCGACCTCGGTGCAGGCGGCCCGCACCGAGGTGTCGGCGTTCTCGTTCTCACCGATGTCGTGGCAGCGGACGCCCGCGCACATCCGGCAGGCGGACTCGGAGAGCTACTTCCTGCTGCTCGTCCACGGCAGCCCGGTGAGGTTGGAGCAAGGCCGCACCAGTACCACGCTCCGGGCCGGCGAGCTGACTCTCTTCGACACCTCGCACCCGCTGGCCTGCGAGTTCGAGGACCACGGCCGACAGTCCCGGGTCACGCTGATCCGGCTGCCGAGGGCGGACCTGCCCCTGCCCCAAGGCCGGGCGGACGGCTTTCTGGCTACCCGCCTCCCGGCTCGGACGGGCTCCGGGGCACTGCTCACCAACTATCTGGCGGGGCTGCGTGCCAACGCTGCCCAGTGCGACGCGACCGAGCTGCACCGCCTGGGAGCCGTCGGCTTCGACCTGGCCACCGCCTTCCTCGCCGCCCGGCTGGACAGCACGGCCGCGCTGCCGGCCGAGGCCCGGGCCCAGGTGCTGCTTGCCCGGATCGACGCCTTCATCGACCACAACCTCGCCGATACGGGCCTGAGCCCGGCCGTCGTCGCAGCGCACCACCACATCTCCGTCCGCAGTCTGCACGGTCTGTTCCAGCAGCAGGCCGAGACGGTCGGCGCCAGAATCCGCCGCCTCCGGCTGGAACACAGCCGGGCCGATCTGGCCGACTTGCGCCTGCGCCACCGGACGGTCGGCGAGACCGCCGCACGCTGGGGGTTCCGGCATCCGGCGGACTTCAGCCGGGCCTTCCGCGCCGCGTACGGCGTGCCGCCCAGCGAGTTCCGCCGACAGGCCCCGGGGGAACTGCGAGGGTGAACGGCCGGAGCCCCGGCTCACCGCCTGAGCGGTGAACCGGGGCCCCGGTCAGGTCACATCCGTCAGCAGGGGCTGAGGTAGTAGACCCAGCTCCAGGGGGCGTTGGGGTCGGAGCTGTAGCCGCCGGGCGAGGTCCAGCCGACGGTGTAGTCACTGCGGTAGAACCGCGCGTACAGGGTGGACCGCTGGTTGTTGATCCAGGACCCGTTGTCGACCCAGGGGATCGAAGTCAGGGTGTTGCAGGTGAAGAGCTGGATGGAGTCGCCCTGGAAGTTCGGGGCGCTGTAGGCGCACACGTAGGTGTAGGGACAGCTCGCGGCGAGCAGTGCGGAGCTGTGCGCGGCGAGGTCGCGGGCGCGCTGCTCGCCGGGCAGGGTGAGCAGCAGCACTCCCCCGCCCGCCAGGGCGATCTTGTTGACAGCCACCTGGGTGCCACCGGTCTTGGCGAGGTATCCGTCGGCCCGGCTCTGCAGGCTCCTGGCCTGGGCACTCGTCAGTCCGAGGCCCCTGGCCTGGGCCGAGAAGTCCGGGTGAGAGCCGCCGGTGGCTGCGCCGGCCGTGCCGGCGGTGGTGGCGAAGGCGAGGAGTGCCATCATCAGGGCGACGAGGGCCTTGGCCCACGTGGTGGTCCTGGAGGAGCTGTGATCTGTCACGGAGTCACCTCTCTGCATCAGGTTCTGCACTGCGGTGACCACCACTGTGCCCCGCCCGGCCACCCCGGCCCTTAGCAGGGAGCGCAGACTTCCTTCGCACCGAGCGCTGCCACACCTGCCGCCGGTCGGTGCCGGCCACCCCTGCCAGCGGTCGGTGCCGGCCACCGCGGCGCCAACGCCAGGGTCGCGAGTTGCAACCACCCGGCTGACCGACCCTCGACAGCCCGCGAGCGGCGGTCCCCCTGACGGTGGACCGCCGCTTCGGCTCGCTCCCGAGTTCGTGCTGAGAAGCGGTGCGGCGGCACCGAACCGCTGCACCCGCGCCCCACCACGCCTGTTGGCGAGTCAGTCCGCTGTTATTTTCGGAACATTCGGATCAGTAGTCCAGGACGCGCTTGAGATAGGCGGTCCTGGCCGCGATGGCGAGTTGCGAGATGGCCGCCTGCGGCGCGGCGGTGGCGAAGGCATGCCAGGCTCCCGGCCACACGTGCAATTCGACCGGGACTCCGGACCGGGACAGCCGCGCGGCGTAGTCGATGGTCTCGTCCCGGAAGGTGTCGACCTGGCCGGTGTCGAGGTAGGTGGCGGGCAGCCCGCTCAGGTCCGCCGCGCGGGCCGGAGCCGCGTACGGCGAGACCTCGGGCCCGCCCCTGGCCTGCCCGAGCAGGCAGGTCCATGCCGTCAGGTTGGCCTGGCTGTCCCAGAATCCCTCGCGGTCCAGTTCCTGACTGGACGCCGTCTGACAGCGGTCGTCGAGCATCGGCGCCTGCAGCATCTGGTGCGCCAGGGCCGGGCCGCCGCGGTCCCGAGCCAGCAGCGCCGTCGCCGCTGCGAGCCCGCCGCCCGCGCTCGTGCCCCAGATGATCAGCCGTTCAAGGTCGACGGACAACTCGCCGGCGTTCGCCGCGACCCACGCCAGCCCGGCATAGCAGTCCTCGACGGGTGCGGGATGGGGATGCTCGGGAGCCAGCCGGTACTCCACCGAGATCCCGACGACGCCGAGAACATCCACCCACTCGGCGAGCACGTGGGCGAGCTCCCACTTGTTGCCGGAGATCATGCCGCCACCGTGGGTGTGGTAGACGCACGGGCGTGAGCCAGCGCCGCGGGTAGGACGCATGATGAGCAGCGAGATCTCCGGCGCCCCCGCGGGGCCGGGCACCGTGCGTTCCTCGATCTCGACGGCCCCGTCCCGGCGCAGTGCGGCCGCATCGGCCCCGCCGGGCACCGTCGCGTTCATTTCCCGGTAGGCGGGGATATCGGCCGGCCCGAGCCAGCCGAGTTCTCGCACCTCCTGCGGATAGGTGGCCAGGATCGCGGCCAACTCGGGGTCGAACGGTGGTCGGGAGTACATACTCGGGTCCTTCCTTCAGCGGTTCGCCACCCCAGTTTCCTGGCCGGTCGCCGCCTGATCCACCGCCGGATGGCTGATGTCATCCGCCAGTTGGCGGATATGATCCGGTGATGGAAGAACTGCTCCAACGGCTCTCGGCACTGGATCCCGCCGCCGGGGACGCGGTACGCGCCATCGCCTACTTCGACACCCTCGTCGAGCAGCGGGCCGGCCTCGACGCCTTCGTCAGGGCCGGGGCCATCCTCTCGGGCTGCACGACAGGGCTGGCCGATCCCGACCGACACGTCCTGGTGCGCGTCCATCCCGACGGCCACCGCCTGGAACCAGCGACACACGTTCCCTCCTGGCCCGGCACCGCACTACGCGGTACGACCGCGGGCCGGGTCTGGCTCGAACGCACCGGCATGTCGCTGCCCACCGACGCCATCGTTCTCGAACGCCTCGCGGCCGGGGCGGGCATCGTCCTGGACCGAACCCGCGGCCGGGCCGCCACACATGACCCGGCCAGCGTGGAAGTACTGCTCTCCCCCGAGGCCACACCCGCGGCCCGCGCGCAGGCCGTGCGCAGACTCGCCCTTCCCGCGGCGCGATTCAGGGTCGCGGCCCTGCTGGGAAACCCCGATGATCCAACGATCAACCGGTGGAGCACTCGCCTCGGACGCGTGACCGCCGCCATCCTCGTCGACACCACCACCGAGTCCACCGCGAGCCTCGGACCCGGCATCGGGACCGAGCACGGGCCAAGAGCCGGGCTGGGACCGGCCGTTGAGATCAGCGGACTGCCGCGATCATGGCACGGAGCGCTGACGGCGCTGCGGCTGACAGCTGAGGCCCACGGTCCACGCCACCTCGCCTACGACGCCCTGGGCGGCCTGGCCCTCGTGGCCGAACACGTCACCCCGCACAACGCGTTGATCGAGGATGTGCGCGCGCTACGCGCGGCAGAAAGAGCCGGCACCGGCGCACTGGAGACCCTGGCCGCCCTCGAAGCCCACGACAGCCTGCGCCAGGCGGCCGCCGCGTTGCATGTGCACCACTCCACACTCCAGACGCGCCTACCCAGGCTGACCGCCGCTCTCGGTTTCGCCCCCGACACCCCGCAGGGACGCACACGCCTCCACCTCGCCCTGGCCCTCCACCGCCTCAACCTCAACGGTCCCCTTCCCTAGCCACAGCCACCGAGCAGCAGTGGCAGTCCTCGGGGGGCGGTCACGTCACCGTCACGCAGCGGCTTGCGCCCGCCCCCGGCCAACCCGTCCCGGCCGCTCGCCACGATGCTGAGCCTGATTCCGCGAACGGGCGCGGCCGGAGCTGTCCCCTGCTCTGCTCCGGCCGCGTCCGCTCACCCGCTCACCCGCTCACCTGCTCACCTGCTCACCTGCTCACCTGCTCACCTGCTCAGAATCGCTCATGGTCGTCCGGGACCAGTCAGGAGTGGAAGCTCACCTCCGGCTGGGCGGCCGAGGGGCCGTCGAGCAGCGGCTCGGGGATGCCCTTGAGCTGAAGGTCGAAGAAGGCGCCGACGTACAGGCGGGTGAGCTGCGCCCCGCGGGCTGCCGTCATGGTGGTGCCGGGCGGCGTGGGGACGCCGAGGGCGTCCGCGAGCAGCGGCACGTCGGTGAAGGTGCCGTGGTTGGACCCGGCGAGGGTGATCCAGCGCTTCCAGCCGTCCAGGTGCGCCCAGCCGTCCGTCCAGCTCGGGTCTTCCTGGCCGCCCATGTCGTGGGCGACCATCAGGAATGGCCGGCCACCGAGCCCGGCGGCGGGCACCGGGTCGAACATCGTGCCGTCCAGGTTGACCCCGGCGCGCACCCGCTGGTCCGCCGCCATCGTGCTGATGGCGGCGGCGCCGCCGATCGAGTGCCCGGCCATGCCGACCCGCTTCGCGTCGATCAGGTGGGCGTACTTCCAGGCGCGCTTCCCGGGGCCGGTCAGCTCGTCGAGCACGAAGGACATGTCCTTGGCGCGGCTCTGCTCGATCACCGCCGGGCCGCCGGGCGGCGGTGTGTCGCAGATGGCGCAGGTGAGGGTCTGCCCGTCCGGGAAGGTGGTGCCGGAGTTCTCATAGGTGTGGTCGACGAGCGCGACGACGTAACCCCGGCTGGCCAGGTCCTCGGCGAGGCCGGTGAGCTCGGTGCGCGGCATGGTGAATCCGGGCGAGAGCAGCACCAGCGGGTACTTGCCGCCCTCGGGGCGGGCGTCGGTGTGCGACCAGGTGCCGATCTGCAGCAGGGGGTCGGTCGGGAACCCCGGCGCCTTGAGCTTGATCATGTCGATCTCGGCCGTGTCGGTCATGTACGGCGCCGGGCCGCCCGTCCCGGGTCGAGCCGGGTAGTACATCGACACCATCAACTGGCGGGCACCGGCCGCGGGCACCCACGGGTCCGTCCGGTCGGTGTCGGTCAGGTGCAGGATCTGACGGCCCACCGCGTGCGGGCCGGTCGGGCGGGGCAACTGGGCGCTCGGGGCCGACTGAGCGGCGGCCTTGGTGGCGGGCGCGGCCTGCGCGGCTCCGGCGGCCACCAGCGGCAGCGGGAGGACGAGCGCGAGGACGACGGCGGCTGCGGTACGACGAATCTTTGCCATGCCTCAAAACTAGCCTGGAGCTGGGAAGTTGACGTCAGCTCAGCGTATGAGGGCCGTCAGCCCGCAGACTGACGGCCCTCCGCCCGAAGGTGTACTTCTCCCGACACCCGCCCCCTACGGGTGGCAGAGTGCGGGGCTGACGGTCTCGCAGGAGATCCGCTCGCGGCACTCGCCGCTGATGGAGGTCAGCCGCAGGCCAGGCGGAGTTCGGGCGTCCGGGGGTGCCGCAGGTACTGCCCGGCCGGGTCGATCCCGACGGTCTCCGGGGACGGGCAGTCGGCGTCGTCGTAGGCGTCCAGGCCGGTTTCGGCCTTCTCCCACAGGCGCCGGGGGCCGTGGAGAGCGCGCCGCGCAGAGCGGTGCGCCGACGCCGGCAGTCCCGGCCCACCCGCGGGCCGTGGTCACCCGTGGACTGCGATACAACCGGTGCTCCGGACGGGGCGGGTCCGTACTTCCGAGCCGTTGGATTCCTGGGACGTAGGCGACTTGGCCTGCCATTGTCAAAGATGCTGGGTCAGTGTCGACACGCTGTCGGCGACACGCAGGCTCCCGGCGAGGTCCGACCGCGATCCGACCGACATCGCACAAGGAGGCTGCTTCATGTCAGGTCCTGTACGTGCACACCTGCGCCACGGACTCGTCCGCCTCGTGACCCGCCTGCTCATCGCAGGCGTCGTCCTGGTGGGTTCCGCCGTCACGCCGACCGCGTTCGCCGCAGGACTCGGCGGCACTGCGGCGACCCGGGCAAGTTCATGTGTCCCGACGGCGGGCGTCTTCTACGACCGATGGGCGCAGCGGCCCTACGGCAACGGCGGCTACGGCTGCGCGATCGCACCGCTGACGCCCACGAGCTACGGCTACTACCAGAACTTCGCGAACGGCCAGATGGTCCTGTCGGCACCGAACCAGGGCACGACCATGATCGTCTCCGGCTTGCACTCCACCTACCAGGACGACACCGGCCAGCACACCCGGATCGACTTCCAGTGGGGCGACACCGCCCCCTACAGCTACAACGACTGGCTGATCCGACTCGACCGGAACAACGTCAACCAGGGGCAGTGGGAGTGCGCGAGCGGCGGCACACTGTGCACCGCGACCACCGGCATATGGGGGTTCGCCTACCTCATCGCCCCCGGAAACTCCTACCAATTCACCGTCGAGGGATGCGACTTCAACGGCATCTCCCACACCTGCAACCAGGGATGGACCATCCCGGTCTGGCTCTGGTTCTGATCCTGCGGGCGCGACGGGAGTCGACATCGCGACCCACGGGACGGTCCTGGTGGTCCGGCGCCCGGTCGCGAACTGACGCGCTGTCCCGTCTCATTCAGTTGTTCAGTGTCTCGGCCAAAAAGTTCAGCGAGCACGACGGCGAGCAGGAGCCCAAGTGCAAGGAGGTGCCCGGCGGAGCACGGGTCGGCCCCGACCAGATCGGACAGCCGGCCCGTCTCTTCCGGGGCCGCCCCCTCGCGGTAGAGCTCCACGGCGGGGGGCCGCTGACCGCCGGCCGCGAGGTGATCGCCGAGATCCTGCGCCAACTCGCCGCCCAGTCGCAGGTGGTGCGCGTGTCGGTGCAGACCAACGGCGTCCATTTGCTCGTGGTGGAAGCAGTGAGGGCGGCTCGGTGTCGGCGTCAAGCCCCTTGCACGGACTTCGCGGCGGCGCGGATCGTGTCGAGCACCAGTTCGGGGTTGGAGAGCATGGTGACGTGGCTGGTGTCGGCCTCGACGGTGGTGGAGCCCATGCGCTTGGCCATGAAGCGCTGCAGTTCCGGGTTGACGGCGTGATCCTGCTTGGCGACGACGTACCAGCTGGGCTTCGACTTCCAGGCGGGATTGTCGGTCTTGGCGGTACCGATCAGGTCCGCGATAGGCGCGCCCTGGGTCGCCCAGACGAGCTGCTGGTCCTGCTCGGACAGGTCCCCGCAGAAGTGCGAGATGCCGTCCCGGGCGATCCAGATGCGCCCGTCCTCGACATCGAGGTGGGAGAACAGCGGCGGGGCGTCGTACTTGGCGATCAGGTCCTGCAAGGTCTCGCCGACGTCCGGGCCGATGGCGGCGAGGTAGACCAGGCCGGCGACACGGTCGTCGGTGCCGGCCGCGGTAATGACGAATCCGCCCCACGAGTGACCCACCAGGATGGCCGGGCTGCTGACCCGCGCCAGCGCGCGGGAGACCGCGTCGACGTCGCCTTGCAGTGTCTCCAGGGTGTTCTGCGCGGACACCACCTCGTACCCCTCCTGCTGAAGGGTGGGGATCACCTTGCTGAAACAGGAGCCGTCTGCCCACAGTCCATGGGCGAATACGATGCTCGGCTTGGTCGGCGTCGGCACACTGCGCTCCTTCACTCGGCACGGATCGCGGATCCGCACTCCCTCATCTCTGCCCTGAGTCGACATCAGGCCGGGCCAGGGCGCATCCCAGTGGACCCGAAGGGCGTCACTCGGGGTGTTCTTGGTGCCCGGGCATTGATCCCGGCCTCCTCGGCCTCCTTCACGTACTTGCGAACCGTCTCGCGGTCCACGGCGAACGCGGCTGCGCGTCGTTTGTGCTGTTGCTCCTGCTCGGTCGGCTCGGCGTGGACGCGGCTCTCCGGATGGTGATCGCTTCGGTCGCCCCGGGCGCTGCGACGACGTTACGGGGCGGAGTTCTGCGCTGTGGCGAGTGCCTGGATGTGGGTGGGGACGACGCAGGCCTGACGGGCGAGCAGGTCCGCGAACGTGGTGGTCAGCGGGTCCGGCCGGGTGCGGGTGTAGGCGGTGAGGGTGCGGCGGACCGGCGGGTCCGGCAGGCGCAGCAGGCCGTCGAAGTCCGCTGGGACGATGTTGGCCGGGACCAGGGCCGGTCCGAGTCCGGCGGCGGCGAGCAGCGGCGCGGCCGAGGTCTGCTCGGCGTGGACGGCGGTCGTGGGGTTGAAGCCCGCCTGGCGGCAGGCTTGGTCGAGCAGGTCGGCGAGCCCGTTGCCGGGGGCGTAGCGCACCCAGGCGCGATCGGCCAGCAGGGCCAGTGCCAACCGTCCCGGCGGTTGGCTCGCGAGCGGGTCGTCGCCGGGCAGCACGATGACGAACTCTTCGACGCCCAGTTCGCGGATCGGTCCCTCCCAGCCCGCCGGGGTCGGGCCGATGGCGAGGTCGGCCTGTCCTGCCGCCATCGCGGCCTGCAGCTGGTCGGCGTGCGCGAATTCGCGCAGCCGGATCCGCACAGCTGGATGCCGTCGGCGCCAGGCGCGCAGGACGGGCGGCAGGATGCCCAGGCTGACCGAGTAGACGGTGGCGACCTCCAGCTCGCCGCCCTCCAGTCCGGCCGCGCGCCGCGCCGCGGTGTGCAGGCGCTCGCTCTCGGCGAGGGCGGCTCGGGCGTGCGGCAGGACGGCGCGGCCCATCGGGGTGGGCCTGATCGCGCGCGGTAGGCGTTCCAACAGCGGGCCGCCGAGCGAGTTCTCCAACGCCCGGATCTGGTGGGACAGGGCCGGCTGTGTCACATGCAGCAGTTCGGCCGCCTGCGTGAACGAGCCGGTGTCGACCACGGTGACCAGGTATTCGAGCTGCCGCAGCGTTGCCATGAACAGATTTTATCGTAATGAGAGAAAACAAGCCTTGGACTCATCAGTCGAGGTCGAGAGAGGGTCGGGACAAGCCCACTACCTCTCCTCAGGAGTTCGGCATGACAACCACAACGGATCTCACCGGGCAGCGCCTGGTCGTCGTCGGCGCCGGTTCACGCACCGGCCGCCTGCTGGCACAGGCCGCCTCGGCGGCCGGGGCCGACCTGGTCCTGGCCAGCCCCGACCCGCGCAAGCTCGAATGGACCGCAGGCGAGCTGGCCGGCCCGGCCGAGGTGGTCCCGGTCGACCTGGCCGACGAGGCCTCGGTCGCCGCCCTCGCCAAGCGGGTCGGCCGGTTCGACCACCTGGTCTCGACCGCCGCGATACCCGCCAACGGCCCGCTGGCCGAACTCGAACTCGCCGACGTGCAGCGCGCTTTCGCCGCCAAGGTGATCGGCCCGCTGCTGCTCGCCAAGCACCTGGCCGGCCAGGTGCGCGAGGGCGGCTCGTTCACCTTCTTCTCCGGCGTGGCCGCCTGGCGTCCCGCCCCCGCCCGGACCGTGATGGCCACCACCAACGGGGCGCTGGCCTTCCTGGTCCAGGCCCTCGCGGTGGAGATCGCCCCGGTACGCGTCAACGCGGTCTCCCCCGGCATCGTCGACACCGGCTCCTGGGACGGACTCGGCGCCGGCAAGGACGACTTCCTGCGCACCATCGCCGAGCGCAACCCGGCTCGTCGGGTCGGCACCCCGGACGACCTGATCAAGGCCGTCCTCTACGCCATCGACAACCCCTACGTCACCGGCACCGTGCTGCACGTCGACGGCGGCGGCCGGCTCGCCTGACGGGCGGCAAACTGATGGGTCTTCACCCGCACGACAAGGTCTTCCTCGTCACCGGAGCCTCCGCGGGGATCGGCGCGGCCACGGCCCGGCTGCTCGACGCCGAGGGCGCCACCGCCGTCGGCGTGGCCCGCCACCGGGAGGACGTCGACGGATCGGGTCCGCGCACAACGGGCCTGGCCGCCGACCTGACCCACCCCGGTACCGAGGAGCCGGCAACGGCCGGCTGACCATTGCGGGCACCTACTCGACGATCCTCCGATATGTTCCTCCGGGCCCGTGCTGGCGGGTCACACGCGCATTTGAAGGGACCAGATTCGTCCACTGCCGGCTGCTCAGTGGTGGCCGAGGGTGAAGAGGAGGATCACGAAGCCGGCGAAGAAGTGGGTGGCGAAGATGTAGACCCCGGCTCGGACGAACATGGCCTTGCGCTTGGACTTCTCGTCGCGGAGGGCGTCGCTCACGGCTGGTTCTCCTGTTCGGGGTAGGCGGAGCGGGTTGCTTGCGGGAGGGGTCTGATGTGCAGGCGTCGGCCGCTGGTGGCTGCCTCGGCGAGCAGGTCGCGCAGGGTGGGCAGGTCGACGAGGTCGGGTCCGGTGGCTGTGCCGTGGTCGTCGTAGGGGGTGATCTCGAAGCGCATGGGCTCTCCTGCTCGGGGCCGAGTGCTACGGGGCGGGTGCGGGGGTCAGCGGGAGCAGGACGCGGATGGTCTTGCCGGGGCCGTCGTGGTCGGGGGTGATGGTGAGCGCGCCGTCGAAGTCCCGGGCGAGGTCGGCGATCAGGGCCAGGCCGCCGCCCGGCGCGGCCACGGGCAGCCGGGGGTGGTCGTCGTGGACGGCGATGTCCAGGTGGTCGTCGGTGAGGGCCAGCGTGAGTCCGATGGCCGGGGAGCGCTCGGCGGCGTGCCGGACGGTGTTGGTGACGAGTTCGGTGACGATGAGTTGGGCGGCGCCGAGCACGGTCGCCCGAGGCGCTACACCCCAGGCGGTGAAGGCGAGTTCGGCCGCACGGCGGGCGACGGGGATCGCCTTGGGCGAGGTGCCGAGGACGAGGACGTGCTCACGTCCCCGGCGAGCTGTGGGGACGGGCGGGGTGTGCGGGGGTTCGGTGTGGCGCCCGCGCCGGCGTCCGATCACTACAAGCTCCCCGTGTCTTCGGTCATCGGGCCGTACGTGCAGGCTCGGCGGGCGGCCGGCCGGCGCTCTGGGCGGGCAGCGCACCGCTGGAGTGCAGGTGCGCGCGGGCGTAGGCGATGGCCTCGGGGGTGGTGGCGAAGACGTGGCCGTCGGCGCGGAGGCCGTCCAGGACGCCGAGGGCGTCGAGTGGGCGGTGGTGTTCGTCGCGGATGCCGGAGACGAGCACGAGGGTGCCGCGTCGCTGGAGCCTGTCGATGGCGTCGCCCAGGACGCGGGCTCCGCTGGCGTCGATCGCGCTGACGCGGGACATCCGCAGGATCGCGACCTTCACCTCGGCGCTCTCGGTGAGCTCCAGCAGGAAGCGGTGGGCGGCGGCGAACAGCAGTGGGCCGTCGATGCGGTACGCGACGAGGTGCTCGCCGAGCAGTGCCTGCTCCTGCGCGTGGTGGTCGGCCCAGGGCAGGTCCTCGTGCAGCGTGACCTGTTCGAGGCGGGCCGCCTTGGCGACCGTGCGCAGGGCGAGCACGCCGGCGACGAGCAGGCCGGTGATCACCGCGGTGACCAGGTTGAACGCCAGGGTGGCGGCGGCGGTCAGGATCATCACGGCGGCTTCGCCGCGTCCGGTACGGGCCAGGGCGCGCAGCGAGCCGACCTCGACCATCCGCACGGCGGTGGCGATCAGCACCCCGGCCAGTGCGGCGAGCGGGATGCCGGCGACCAGCGGGGCGGCGGCGAAGACGATGACCGCCAGGACGGCGGCGTGTACCAGGGAGGCGAGGCGCGAGGTCCCGCCGGAGCGGACGTTGACGGCGGTGCGGGCGATGGCACCGGTGGCCGCGACGCCGCCGAACAGGGGCGCGGCGAGGTTGGCCAGGCCCTGGCCGAACAGTTCCCGGTCGCTGTCGTGCCGCTCGGAGACGCTCATCGCGTCGGCCGCGGTGGCCGACATCAGCGACTCCAGCGCCGCCAGCGCGGCGACGGCCAGCGCGGCTGGCAGCAGCGAGGGGACGGCGGAGGCTTGGAAGAAGCCCAGCGAGGGGGTGGGCAGGCCGGCGGGCAGGTGGCCGATCGTGGCCACCCGCAGGTCCGCCGCCTTCACCGCCAGGGTGGCGCCCACCACGGCGATCAGCGAGAAGGGGAGCCCGGGGCGAGGGCGGGCCCCGAGGAGCATCAGCGCGGCCACCGCGAGGGCCAGGCCGATCGCGGCCCAGTGCGGGTGCGCGGCGAAGTCCACCACCGCCTTGCCCGCGACGACGGCCGGGTTGTCGCCCCTGGGCGTCTTGACGCCCAGTGCGCCGGGCACCTGCTGGAGGGCGATCACCGCGGCGATGCCGACGGTGAAGCCCTCGACGACGGGGAGCGGGACGTAGGCCATGTACCGGCCGGCCTTCGCCAGGGCCAGCGCGATCAGCAGCACGCCCGCCAGCAGACCGACCGTCAGCACCCCGGTGCTGCCGTACCGGTGGACGATGGGGACCAGCACCACGGTCATCGCGCCGGTGGGACCGGAGACCTGGAGGTTGGAGCCGCCGAAGACGGCGGCCAGCGCGCCGGCGACCACGGCGGTGGCCAGCCCCGCCGCAGCTCCGGCCCCCGAGGAGATGCCGAAGCCCAGCGCCAGCGGCAGCGCGACGACGGCCACCGTGAGACCGGCGATCAGGTCCCTGCGCGGGGAGCGGCCCATGGTGGCGAGGATCTGACGGTTCGGCAGGACGGCGAGCAGCCGTCCCGCCACGCGGTGGGCCGCAGCGGTGGACGCGGCGCTCACGCGGCCGGCCCCCGGCCGGCGGAGGTGGCGGTCGCGGGGATGCGCAGTTCGCCGAGCAGCCGGCCCTGGTCGGTGATCATCTCGGTGAGGATCCGCCGCGAGGCGCGCAGCAGTTCGGCGACGTCCGGGGTGCTCAGCGCGTAGACGACGGTGTTGCCCTCACGGGTGGCCGTCACCAGCTGGGTGCGGCGCAGCACGGCGAGTTGCTGGGAGAGGCTGGACGGCTCGATCTCCAGCTCGGCGAGCAGTTCGCGCACCGGGCGAGGGCCGTCCTGGAGGACTTCGAGGATGCGGATCCGGGCCGGGTGGCCCAGGGTGCGGAAGAACTCCGCCTTGGCCTGGTAGAGGGGGACGGCCATGCTCAGTTCTCTCCTTGGTCTTCATCGGGCGCGCCCGGCAGCTGGTTCGAGTGGTTGAGGATGGCAGCATCTCTGAATATGAAGAATTCTTCAACTCGTTCACGCACTTCCGAATGGGCCCCACGGTCGCCTTCGGAGCCACGGTGGGGCTCCCACCAGCGGAGATGCACTGTTGAAGAGTTCTTCAATTTACGACATGCCGACTCTTGCGTGACCTGGGACGGCCGCCCGGCGGGCTCGGCCGAGGATGCCCGGCCGCGGCGTCGCACTGTCGGCGGCGCCGGCCAGGGGCGCCACCGACCCCTTCCTTTTTGCTTGAAGAATTCTTCACTTTCATAGATGATGTTGTTCTGAACGGTTCTCACGCCCGCGCGCACCGACGACAGAAGAGAGGCCTGACATGGCGGTCCCGCTCTACCAGGCCAAGGCGGAGTTCTTCCGCACCCTCGGCCACCCGGCGCGCATTCGCATCCTGGAACTGCTCCAGGACGGCCCGCGCCCCGTGCGCGATCTGCTCACGACGCTGGAGGTCGAGGCGTCCAGCCTCTCCCAACAGCTGGCGGTCCTGCGGCGCGCCAACCTCGTGACGGCCACCCGCGAAGGCAGCACCGTCGTCTACGCGCTGAGCACCCCGGACGTGGCGGAGCTGCTGCGTTCCGCGCGCCGGATCCTGAGCGAGATGATCACCGACCAGGAAGAACTGCTCGCCCAACTGCGCGAGGGCAGTACCCCGGGGAAGCACCCGTAAGCAGGGTCGCCGATGCCCCGCCCGATCCAGACGGCTGCAGGCCCAGGCCCTCGACGCCGGTAGTTCACCGGGCGTGAAGCACGGGGACGAGAAGCAGGAGCCCGGCGGCGCGTTCGGCGAGCCGGGCCGGACGTTCACTGCGTGCCGAGTGCGGCTTCCTCCCGGTCGAGGTCGTGCTGGAGTGTGCGGCGGGTGGTGTCGCTGATCCGGTGTTCGTCGTAGAGGCGGTGCAGTTCAGTGCTCTGGACGCCGATCACCTCGTGCCGCAGCTCGCGGTAGGTGGCGTCCACCGTGCTGCCGTCCGGGCCGTCGATGCTGTGGTCGAGGCGGGCGCTCAGGGCGCGCCGGACCCGGTCGACAGCGGTCTCGGGCACGGCTTCCAGGGTGGCGAGGTGCTCGACGTGGGCGAGGGCGGCACGGTTGAGCGCGTCTCGGGCGTCGGCCTCCTCGCGGGCGGTGTGCTCGGGCTCCAGGGCCAGACCGGAGCGGTTGACCACGGCCCCCAGGCTCAGGCCCTGGACGACCAGGGTGAACACCACCACCGCCGTGGTCAGCACCAGGACCAGGGGCCGCCCGGGCAGCGGGGTGCCGCTGTTCGCGGCCAGCGGGATCGACAGGGCGGCGGCCAGCGGCATCACGCCGCGGGTGCCGACCCAGGTGACTACCCCGGCCACCCGCCAGGACAGTCGGCCACGGCTGGGCTTGACCGCGCGGGTCAGCGGCAAGGTCGACAGCACCCGGACGGCGATCAGCACGGCGGCCAGGGCGAGCGCCTGCAGGGGCCACCAGCCGGTGCCCTCGGGCAGCCCCCGCACCAGGGTCGGCAGCTCCAGGCCGACGATGCTGAAGACGACGCTCTCCAGCAGGAACACCACCACCGCGTACACGGCGTGCAGTTGCAGACGGATCCGGGCGTCGGTCAGGCGGTGGCCGGAGCGGCCGAGCAGGACGCCGGTGACGACGACCGCGGTGATGCCGGAGGTGTGCGCGGACTCCGCCAGGACGTAGGCCGCGTACGGGGTGACCAGGGCGATCACGGTCTCCAGGACCGGGTCTGCGGTGCGGCGTCGGATCAGCCGGACCAGGCCTGCGAGGGCGGCGCCGATCAGGCTGCCCCCGCCGCCGAGCAGGAGGAACTCCCCGCCGGCGGCGGGCAGGCTCACCGCGCCCGCGGCGGCCACGGCGATGCCGACGGCGACCTTGAACAGCACCAGGGAGGTGGCGTCGTTGAACAGGCTCTCCGCCTGGACCAGGACCTGGACGCGGCCGGGCAGGGCCAGGCGGCGGCCGAGCGCGGTGACGGCCACCGGGTCGGTGGAGGCGAGTACGGCGCCCAGCACGAAGGCCATCGCGGGCGGCAGACCGGTCACCGCGACCGCCACGAAGCCGACGGCCGCCGCCGAGGCGAAGACCAGGCCGAAGGCGAGGATCGTGACCGGCTTCCAGACCGTGCGCAGGTCGCGCAGCGACAGTTCCTCGGCGGAGGCGTACAGCAGCGGGGGCAGCACCACCAGCGCGATCGTCTGCGGCGGGATGTGCAGCGCGGGTACCCCGGGTATCAGTGCCACCCCGAGACCCGCCAGGACCAGCAGCGAGGGGGCGGGCACTCGCCATCGCCGGGCGAAGGTGGCCACGGCGGTGGCCAGAACCACCAGGAAGAGGACGATCCCCACGGCGCGCATCTGCGAAAGACCCCATCACGACGAGCGGGGTCACCGCCGCCTGATCGCCGCAGTCGTCCCCCGAGCCGACCAGTCTTCCCGGCACACCAAACGTAACTTTATCGGGACTTTAGCAGAGCTCGACAGCGCCGGATCGGGGCGCACGCAGCGACGACTGGAAGACGCCGCGCGAACCCGCCGCCACCGGCCCGCACCACGACTCCGCACCACGACTCCGCGTCGCGTCCACCGGGTTCAGCACCGAAGACCGTCGTCCCGGCCGGCTTCGCCGGGGCAGTCGTGAGCCGTGCCGAGCGCCCCGGCCGCCTCGGCGCGGCTGTGGCCCGCGAATACCTGCAGGTGGACCAGGCGCTGGTGGTCGACGGTGCGCAGGTCGGCCGGAGCGAGGCTCGGCGAAGGTCAGGTGTAGACGGTGGCCCGGACCCGGTCCAGGTCCGCGAGCAGGGTGTCCAGCTGCGAAGGATCGTTGGCGTAGGCGAGCACGGCTCGGTAGAACGCGTTCTGCATCGCGTCCGGCATCAGGTCGGAGGCGTCGAACCGTACCGCCCTGGCGTCGACCAGCAGTTGGCCCAGGCGGCGGGACAGGGCATCCGGGTAGGCAGTGGTGGGCACCTGGCGGTTGGGGCTCAGCGCACCGCCGCGGGCCACCCAGATCTGCTGCGCCTCGGGTGTCGTGAGGTAGGCGACGAGCTGCTGGGCGGCCGGGGTGGCGTGGAACATGCCGAGCAGGTCGCCCGCCACCTCCTCGGTGCCCTTGAACCCTTCGTCGATGGTCGGGAACCGGGCGAAGTCGTAGTCCTCGCCGGCCTTGAGCCTCGGGTCGCCCTGCTGGTAGTAGTCCGTGATGAAGGACGCCGCGTGCTCGAAGTAGCAGCCCGGCTGCCGGGCGAACAGCGAGCTGCCCGAGCCGGCGAAGTTGGTGAGCAGCATGCCGCGGGAGTCACCGCGGACCAGGCCCTTGGCGGCGACCACGTCTCCCCAGGTCTGCCAGGCCCGTTTGATCGCAGGAGAGTTCCAGGCGAGCACGCCGCTCACCCACTGGTCGTAGACGTCCGGCCCGGACTGGGCGAGGACGATGTCCTCCAGCCAGTCGGTGCCCGGCCAGCCGGAGGCGGAGCTCGACTCCAGCCCGACACACCACGGGGGGACACCCGACCCGGCGATCTGCCGGTCCAGGGTGTTCAACTGGTCCCAGCTGCCGGGTGGCGTCCAGCCGTGTGCGGCAAGGGCCTTGGGGGAGTACCAGATGAGGCTCTTCACCGAGGCCTTGACGAATACGGCGTACTGCTTGCCGTCCACGGCGCCCAACCGCACCCAGCTCGCTCCGTACTGCGCGACCATCCCCGGCAGGTCGAGCACACCGTCGAGCGGGGCCAACCGACCGGCCCGGGCGTACTGCACCAGCTTTCCGGGACTGGACAGGACGGCGAGATCGGGCGGCGTCCCGTTGCCGACCCGGTCGGCCAGCACGGTGTCGGAGTCCCGGGAGCCCTGGTAGTCCACCTTGATCCCGGTACGCCGCTCGAACGGCGCGACCATGGCCAGGAACGAGTCCCGCTCGCTGCCGGTCCAGGTGCCGAGCACATGGACCACCGGCCCCGACTCGCCGCTGCCGCAGGCCGTGGGGCCGAGGAGGAGGACGAGCAGCAGGGCGAGACCGGCCCGGGTCCAGCGGCCCGCCCTGCTCATCGCACGGCCCGGTACTCGTCGATCCGTGGCCAGAGGCCGCCCAGGCAGAGCGCCGCGATGGC
>FTKT01003775.1_pt1 | contig 24898 bp, 21 predicted proteins | sample 1658271 | NCBI WGS metagenome assembly FTKT01 (sample SAMEA3914811, study PRJEB12502) | metagenome | biome: forest; material: soil | place: Canada | collected 2011-08-04 | depth 0.3 m | reverse complement strand
CGGCGACCAGGTGCGCACGGGCCTACCGGGTCACGCTGGTGCGCGACCTGTTCGGTGCATTCATGGTCGAGGCGCGCTACGGCCGCATCGGCACCTATGGCCACACGCTGACGCATTCCTTCGACGACGAGGCGGAGGCACGCGGCTTTATGGATAGTTGCCTGCGCCGCAGGCAAAGCGCGCCGAAACGCATCGGAGTTGAGTACGTCGAACGGCCCCTTTAGCTCTCCGCCCGCGGATACGCGGCATAGATTCCTCTTTACTCGTCGGCGATTCAGATTTAACAATTGCGCATAAAATAAGGAATGCTTTATGCGCTCTTCCAAACAAAATCCTATGCTTGGTGTTTATTCTGGGATCGCGCTGTTGGTTCTATCTGTGTTGCAATTTTTTTGGCAAGATAGAAACTTTACCAATACCCTATTTATTGGGATTTTCGTTTTAGGCTTCTCACTGCTTGATCTTCGAAAAACTACGAGAAATAACAAAGACTAGCGACCACATCTTGGCGGGGCTTTGGTCAGCATAAGCTGTTACTTACCACGCGTCACCAACTCCGAAGATAGGCTCAATCGCAGGTTTCACAACAGTCCAAATATTCTCCGCTTTTTCTCCCACCCCTCTAGCCATTTGATCAAAGGCAATATCGAAACTCTGTTTGACTGGGCTATTGTGCAAGAGACTATTCATGCTTGAAGCACAAAAGCTAATGCCAGAGAATGTAGCTGTTAACCAATATTGCTTAAACACGGTTGCACCAGCAGCAGCTCTGGTGGATTGCTTATCGACTTCTTCAAGATACTCTGAAAAATCCATAGCCTGTTCATCTGTCAAAATAGGTTTGTTCCAATCCACATCCATCCATCCCGTCACCATCGCTTCCTGTAACCCCTTACGGTCTGTGTACCTCAACGGATTCGCCCTTGCATACCTATATGGATTCAGTCCACCACGCAACCCAATCAAATCCGCCTGCGGGTAGTGATCCTGTAATGGATTAGTGGGTGTGCCGGCGTAGTAGTCCCGGAATCCGTTATGAATATTGCCAAACTCCGCATCCTGCTGCATGCCGGGCAAGCGCACGTTCTGCGTGATCGTGCCGGGGTTAGTGGTCGTCTGCGTTGCACCGTAGGGCTGGTACGTCGCCGTCCACTGCGTTGCCTTCAGCTTGTTCGTCACGAGGAACGGCGAGCCGATACGATCGGTATGCACGGAGAGCAGCTTGTTGGCAGCTACGGCGTATTGCGCCACAAGCCTGTCGCCGAGATAGATGTACTCCGTGGTCGGAGTTGTGCCCGTCGCCGCCTCCATCATCAGATGGCCTGCAGGATCGTTCAGGTACTTTGTTGTGGTTCCGCTTGCCGTCTTGCTCGCACGCTCACCTGCTGCCCCGTAGATGTAGCTGACGGTGGTGGCACCGCTGGTCTGCGAGGCAAGGCGGTTGTTCACGCCATAGGCCTGCGTCGTCGGCGTTCCTGCATCCATCGTCACGGAATTGGTGTTGCCCGCAGCGGTGTAGCCATAGGACCAGCTATGGCCGGTGGCAGTGGCCGCTGTGATGCGATTGGTATTGGCCGTGGTGGTGAAGGTCGTCGTGACGCCGCCATTAACCGTGGTGAGCAGGTTTCCGTTGGCGTTGTACGTCCAGCCCTGCGTGCCATAGCCGCCGGTGCCGCTTACTGCACTGGTGAGGCGATTCAGCACGTCATAACCAAAGGTCTGCGTGTTGGCCGCCGTGATGGCGTCCGTCACGCTGCTCAGGTTATTGGCGTTGTCGTAGGCGTAGGTCAGGTTGATGCTGCCTGTGCTGCCCGCATTCTGGGTGGAGAGGTTCAGGTCATGGTCGTATGCCAGCGTCTCGGTGATGCCATCGTTGAAGGTGAGTGCCTTGACCGGGCCGAACGGCAGGTAGGTGCCAGCGGTGAACACCGAAGTCGAGTCCGCACCCGTGGCGGCGAAGGCCATCGAGCTGATGTTGCCCGCCGTGTCGCGGGTGTAGGTGACTAGCGCGCCGGAGGGGTAGGTCAGGGTGGCGAGGCGGCCAGCAGCGTTGTAGCTGAAGGCGATGTTGTACGTTTGTCCGCCGATGACGCGCGCCTGGCTCGTGAGGCTGCCGCGCTCATCGTAAGACCTGCTGATCGTTCCCGGAGCATCCGTGCCGGAGGTTAAATGGCCGATGCCCTTGCCATGCCCGCTCTCGTCATAGGTGAGGGTGATATTAAGGGCAGAGTTGGCGGGGTAGGCTACTGTGGCGAGGCGGTTCAGCACGTCATAGGTATAGTTGGTCACCGCCGTGATTGCGTCCGTCTTGCTCAGTACATTGCTGTTCTTGTCGTAGGTATAGGTAGTGGTGCCGGTATCGGGTGATACCTGCGTCATCACATCTCCGAAGGCATCGTAGGTGAAGCTGGTCGTGATGCTGCCGGGGGCGACGATGGAGGTTACCTGATCCAGCGCGTTGTAGTTATAAGTCGTCACGCCGGAGTTGGCGTCGGTCGCAGTAAGGCGGCGGTTCAGGTAATCATAGGTATAGGTCGTCGTATGGTTATTACCGTCCTTCACGGTTAATACATTGCCGTTTACGTCATAGGTGTAGGTCGTCACCTTGGTGCCGTCGAAATTGGTTTCGGTCAGCACACGCCCCAGCGCGTCATAGGTTTTGTTACGGTGGAGGTAGACGGTGGATGAAGGGTCGAGCGTCTGCACCTTGGTGGGCTTGTTGTCGGCGTTCAGGGTCGTGGTGGTCTTATTGCCGGTGGCGTCCGTCTGCGTAAAGGTGAGCGGTGATGCACCCGCATTCTCAAACGCATAGTCGCTGGTGAGGTTGGTGCTGTCCGGGTAGGTGACCGAGAGCAGCTCGCCGTTGCTGCGGTAGGCATAGGTCGTCGTCTGCACCACACCCGCTACCGTGATCGCCGTCGTGGCCACGCGCTGGCGGGCGTCATAGGTGATCGTGTACACCGTGCCGTTCGGGTCGGTGATCGTGCGTGGGCGGCCACCAGCAGTGAAATTGCTGAAGGTGGTGGTATGGCTGAGTGCGTCCGTGACCGTGGCGAGTGAGCCGTTGGTATAGGTGAAAGTGGTCGTGTTGAGGCGCGGGTCTTGCACCGTCAGCACATTGCCGAGGGAATCGTAGGTATACGTCCAGACACGATCCGGCTGCGCGGCGGCGGTGCCGTCATGGACAGTTTTGGTCAGCATATTGCCGTGCGTATCGTAGGTGAAGGTAGTTGTACGCAAGGCGGCATTGCTGCCCACAATCCCCTCACTGACCGTGAGCGGCTCCTGATAGGTATAACCAGAAGGATAGGGCGCAGGAGCCGTGGCAGTCGCATAGGTGATGTTGGTCGTGCGTTTAATGGCTGACTGGTCGTAGGCTTCAATTACCTGTGTGGGCAACCCACGGGCATTATTGGTATAAAAATCCCGGCGGTTATTGGTGCTGTAGGGAAGGATATAGCGCGTGCCACGGATATAGACATAGCCATTGCCGTCATAGGCGGCGCCGCCGGTATCTGCCGGGGTGGTGGCAGTGGCAGCACGGTCAACGCCCGTCACACGCGCAAGCCCCGCAACATTGGTGAAGCTGTAGGTTTCCACCACGCCGGAAGGCGTGGTTACGGTGCGCGTGCCGGTCGAATCGTTATAGGTGATACTCGTCGTATCAAGGCCGTTATAGCCGCTGACAGAGGTGACGCGGCCCCACGGGTCAACCACCCAGCTGTTTTTAACATGGCCCTGCTGGTCGGTGACGGAGGACAGCATGAAGGCGCGGATGTAGTAGGTGTTAGCCCCATAGGTCATCGTAGTACCCGAAGAGCTTGTCGTGCCCGTATAGCTATAGGTAACCGGATTGGAAGGAGCATCCGGGTATGTCACGGATGCAAGGCGGCCGTAGGTATTGATGCCGCCGCCCGTCACAATGCCTGCCCTAAAATAGCCAGTGCCATAACCGTAATTGATCGTCGTGATATCGGGGGTATTGACCGAGGTCAGCAGGCCGGTCGTGGCGTTGTAGTTAAGTGTCAGCACCCGCCCGTAGGAATCCGTCGCCTTCAGCACATTCGCGACGCTGCGGTCGAGCGTGATACTGTACCCATTGCGGTAGGTAATGGACTGGAGGGTCGCTACCGTGCCAGCGGTCAAACTGTTGGCGGTGTATATCTCAACCGAATCGTCCGGCGTCGTAACCGTATAGGTGGTGAGGCTGCCCACCGTCACGGCGGTGATGGTGTAGTTCGTGATATTGGGAATGGAATAGGTTGTGCCACTTACATTGAGCGGGTACTGCTTCCCGTCCTCACGCTCCAGCGCACCTGCATTAGAGCCGGGAGCGACAAGGTAACGGTCAAAGCTATGGCGCCAGCCGCCGCCGAACGAAGAATTATTTAAGCAGCTATCCTGACTATTATAATAGCGGGTGAAAGTAAGCCGGTTCGGCCCGGCGGAGGTGTAGTCGGTTTCCTCGTAATAGGCATTGCCGGACTGGCTATCGGCAGGGCCGGAATTATAGGCGGCACTGCGGCCAAACTTCAGGCGGTTCGGCTCGGAGGCACCCGCCCCGCCCGACATATTGGTATCATTGGGGAACTGGATAGCTGCGGGATCGCCGATTTCAGCAAACCCCTCCCTGTGGCCGCAGGTCTGGCAGCCAAATGAGCGGGGCGAAAAAATCGTATTGAGCGGAACGCAGCCATTGATCGTTTTATAGGTATATTCACCCGTCTGGCCCGATGGGCAGGTAATGCCGGGGAAATAGCCGCTGCTTCTGGGGGTATAAGGAGACGCCTTGTCAGTCCCGTTAATCACCATGTTATAGTAGCCATAGGAAGGATCGCCCGGCTGGTAACGGGTTAGCGTGCAGGACGTCCAGTTCTGGCCGGTTAAATCCTGATTCGCGACATTGAGGATATTTGTGCACTCACCGTCTGGCGTTTCCGCAGGCATGACAGAATGGCCGCCGTAAACCAGGCCGAACCCGCTCGCACTGCCCCATGCAGCACGGCTCTCGCCGCTCCAGAACAGGCAGAGCAGCATCGCCAGAGCCACTAAGACGTGGAAGAAATGGTGAGCCTTTGGGTCGGTATCTTGTGCCGAATCGGGATTTCGAAATGACGGCTTCACGGCGCATAATGTCATTTCGTTTCTCCCAAGACCTGTGCTTCGTTATATTTTCTATCGTGGAATTAGCACTAACAAGTTAACGAAGTAAACTCAATCGTTAATTTGGAGGCAGGATAGAAATATCTCATGACGGCGCAAATGCTCAGTTCGATACGAGCATGGCTTGCGCGGCAAAAGGCCGTCCAGCATGTCGGGAGGGAGGGGGCGCTGCTCCCGCCGCATGGACGTCGAGTCATGACGGGGAGGCCAGAGCAACTGGGAGCGGCCTCGCTATGCCGAAGTAGCGTTCTTCACGAACGCGACAAGCTACGCTACAGGAATACGTAGCGCCCGCCGTAGTTCGGCGATAACCTTGCCGAGAGCGACGGACGCCGCCCTATGCTTGCCCGCCAATAAGTCTTGATCGGGATTTCTGGCGATTTCCAGTGAGATTAGGAAATCGAATAGCGCGACGTTGGATTTTTCAAGCAACGCCGAGAGTGAAGCGTGCCAGTAGGGTCTACGCTCTCTGGCTCTCCAGCCAGCGCAGAATGAAGCGATATCACTAAACTCTGTTGTGCACGCGACCGGAAGCTTGTCAGGCGTACTGATCCCCACCTTGAGCAGCGTGTCCAGCGCTTCCCGCGCGGCGTCGGCTCGTCCGAGGATATCCTTGCCAACTTGCCAGAACTCTTCCGCCCATGCTTTGGCATGTGTCTCGACACCTGCCTTTTCGGGCAAGTAAATATAGAGCGCGCCAAGGACTATGCAGCCTTCGAATAGGTATTTGGTCAGCGGAACCAGATATTCATCATATTGGCTGGGGAGGGGGTACCAGCTTGGCTTTGGAGTCGTTGTTCCAAGGAAGCCTGAGATGACAGCAAGGAGCAAAAAGGCGACAAACAGGCGACCGGGACTCAAGAGTTTCCTTGGCGACATTATATCTCCCCAAGCCGAAGTTTTTACTACCTGGTCACTGTGCGTCGTTGCGTAATACAGTAGATTGGGGAATGGGCTCCCAACAAATCAGCCGCCCTGGCAAAGACGCTTATTTCTTAATAGCCTCCGCGGTAGCAGACGCCGCGCCCTGTGGTGCTGGTGACGCAAAGTACAACGGCGCCCCGAGTTTTAGCAGCAGGCTCATGTCTGCGCTTGACGCGGTGGCTGGTATTGGGGTCAAAATAATAGGATTGGCAGTCGGCGCCGCGGTTACCACGCGAGTTTGATTCGACATTGGTTGACCTGTCCCGACATTTTCTGGTTTGTTGATGGTATTAGTCTGCTGATCTTGCCCCGGGTTCCCTACTGGCGAAGTCGAACTTGAGTTCGGTTTTCCGGTCGCGGCGGGCGGGAGTGCCAGCATATCCTTGAACAAGGAGCCACAGAAAACATTCATTCCCGGTTCGGCGTCGCCAAGAATCAGCTGAGCCTGCTGCTCGCTCGTTGGTGCGGCATCCGAAGTAACAGGATGCCCTGAGGCGTTTGCCGCCTTCAATGAAGCTACCGCAGTGTAGTAATCGATACAGTCATGAACAAACGACGAGACCATATACCTGCTGACGATGTACTGAACCGCCACAATCGACTCGACATCGGCAGTTACCTTTTGCGGGGCAGGAGCCGATGCTGAAGCATCGGCCGACGAAGCGGCCTTCGTGGCGGCTTTGGCAGGTTTCGGCTTGGCCTTTACCTTAGGTGCGGATGCCGCTTGCGCAGCGTCGGCGACATGCACGAGCGCCCCTGAGTCGGGGATACTTTGCTCATTGAAGGCTACTGTTTGGAGTCTCGCGGCGCGAGGAGTCGTCGCGCGAAACGTCGCTTTGGTCGCACTCGCGGCGTCGGACGCAGCGGGAGCGCTGGCAGGTGCGGACGTCTTGGTTGCACTCGCGCCCGCATCCGGCACTTTCGCTGCGAGTTGCGGAGCCTGTGCCTGGACAGTGTTCTGCGGTGGAACCGCCGCCGGCAGAAGGCCATCGACGGCGGACAGTACTACCGATGCTTCAGCCGTCGCGTTTAGCATACGGTGATATTGAAGCGGCGTAAGTGCTCCATCCGCGTATGCAAGGCACGCGTTGAACATCTTGTCGCGCAGCAACTGGATAGTCTGGGCTCGATTTAGCTGGCTTCCGTTTTGCGCAATCGCCGACGCAAGCGCCCCGCTCGCTGACAATTCCGTGCCGGATTTTTTCGCTTCTGCACTGATCTGCTGCGCAACAGCAGTCGCGCCAAAAACATCCGGACTTGGCTCCGCGCAATTGACGGTATAGGCTCCAATGCTCCCGCTCGGCGCTGAGGCTGGATTTCCGTCCAATCGGTACGGAACCTTAGTTTTGCTGAGAATAACTCTTTCGTATGCGTCCAGCACAATGGAGGTTGGCGCATCTGCCCCCGAATCCAGGGTGACTTTCCGATAGACAGTCACATTATTCGCTGCTGGCGTAAAGAGCGAACATGCTGCTAATAATGTGGAGACGCCAAAAACCGCGACACAAAAGAGTCGATTCATGTTCTCTCTCCCCAGCCTTATATTTTTTGGAGTCTAGTCTTTCGCTGATCAGTGTGTAACCGTTTGTGGCATACACCCCCCTAAGTTGCTGGAGCGGCGCGCTCCGGCGTTGGATTCCGACCGCCAAAGACGCGTTCTGGCCTACGTGAGAACAGGCGTTGCCAGGAGCGCCGAAATGCCGTCCGCTCCGCGCTCAGCGATATACCCCGCCAGGGCGTCGACCTCTCGTGATGCATCGCACAGGGCCGTGGCGAGCATCGGCATGTTGAGGCCGGTCACGATCCGCACCTCTGCACCGGAGGCGTCGCGCAGTTGCTGCGCGACGGTGACAGGGGAACAGCAACCGCCGAGGTCGGTCAGGACAAGGCAGTGATCGCACTGCAGGTCGGCGAGCAGCATCCTTGCTGCGGCCGATGCCTGCTCACGGGACATGTCCGTCGTGATGTCGAGCGCCGCGAGACGGGCGACGGGAAGCCCGATATCACCGGCGGCGCGGACAAAGGCCGAAGCCAGCGGCGCATGCGCAATCAGAAGGACGCCGATGGCCTTCGTCATGCAGCGTCTTCTACAGGGATTCGCCAGCGTAAAGGCAGGAAGTCTTAACGCTGGACGCCGTTCGGGTTCTGGTCGAAATTGCCCTTTTTCGCCTGGCCTGCAGCTTCCGTCACGATGTTCGTGGGAGCATTCTTCGCCTGGCTGTAGGTGGGAGCTTCACCCGTATTGCCTGCGGTTGGTGCGATTCCTCCCTGCAGAACCTTATCCAGGGGCTGGATCTTGCTGGCATAGGGGCCATAAGCATCCACCACGTTATACGAACGACCGTCGCCCTGGAGGCCATTGATGGTCACGGATTTCGCCTGCTTGTTGCCGATCAGCCGGACTGCATCCTGTGCGTCGTTATAGTTGACAGGGAAGCTGGGGCTGCCCTGCGAGGCAGTCGCTATCGCCGCTGCCTGTCCCTGCGGGTTTTGTAGCCTGCCGAATATCTGTGCCAGGCCGGAGGCCATTGCCGGTTTACTGTTTGCCGGCGGTGCGGTGCTTGTCGCAGAAGGAGGGCCGCCACGGGACTGCGCGCCTGCAAGTTCCATGACGGCGCTTACGTCGCCGTTGCGCAATCGTGCAAGGAATGCGGGATCGGTGATTGCGGCTTTGGCGCCGGAGGCGCCGGCGGCATCCGTCTTCGCGGACGGGGACATGACGGTGTCATTTCCGCCCGCAGTAGCGGCCTTCATCGCTTCCGTGCTGCTACTGGCCTCGCCCCTGTCATAGGCGTCGATCCTGGCTTTAAGTTCCTGTGCGGAGATCGTAGGGAGGCCGGGATCGTAGCTATTGATCTGGGTGTTTGAAACGCCAGCATCGGCAACTCCCGGCAATAACGCTGCCGCAAGCACGGCGCTTGCTGCGCCGTGCTTGATGCGTGCAGCAAATGATCTGCTCATACGGTTCTCCCGATGGTGGGAACAAGCGGAAGCGGGACGCGCCGCTGCTGCGACAATCGCGCTTCCTCCCTCCGCAGACGTTTCCCAAGGGCCAGCACCGGACGCACTGGTTCCTGCGCCGCACCTGACTAGATGCAGCACCTACAGCGACCTACTTACGATCCATCCACGGTTGCTTTACTCTACCCGAAAACGTCAGAGATATGTTGCCGCAATAGATATGTTTCGTATTCGCCCCACGGCGATGGGAGGTAGCCCCGATGGCTGCGCCCTCGAAACAGCCAGCAGGCGTGCCGTCGCTCACGACGGCGCTCGACACCGCCGACATGCTCAAGGCGATGCGGGATGTGCTTGGCCTCTCACAGGACAACTTCGCCGCGAAGGTGGGAATGAAGCGGCAGCAGATTTCCGCCTACGAGAACCGCCACCACTCGGCGAGCCTCACGACACTCGCCGAGATCGCGGTCAAGGCCGGGGTGCGGATCGAGGTGACGATCCATGCGCCGGGAGGCGCGGACGCTGGGACGGACGCAGGCTCATAGCGATTCAGCGTCGCGTTCGCTGCGCGCATCACCCTGGCTCCGGGCCTACTGCGCAGGCCCGGATTCCCCCCGATCTTTCTGTCGCTGTTCAGCCGTTGTCGCTATCGCCACCGGCGAGCGCCGAAGTGACGACGGTGGCGAGCGCGCCGCCGTCGAGGCCGAGCGTGAGCACCGACAGCGCGCTGAAGATGCCGATGCGCTTGACGGTGGGCGACAGGCGCTCGAAGCGATGACCGTTCTCCTTGCAAAGGAAGTCATCGAAAATCGCGCCGGGTGCGACGCGGCGCAGGTCGGCGCTGCTGCAGATGGGACATTGGATAGCCATGATGGACTCCTTGATGGTCAGCGGGTTGAGAAGGGAAAAATGGTCACGGGTCACTCCCGGGGTTCTGACGCAGATGTCGGTAAGACGAGATCCGGCTGCTTTTCACCGACCTCCAGATACAGCTTCGCTTCCTCGTCCCCGTTTGCAGCGGCCTTGCGATACCACTTGAAGGCTTCCTCTTTGCTCTTGGGCAAGCCGCCGGTTCCCGCCTCGTATGCCCGGCCGAGCCACACCTGGGCGGCACCATGCTCTTGGAGCGCAGCTTTGCGAAGCCACAGGACGGCATCAGCGGGACTTTGCTCAAGGCCGCCACTGCCGATTTGGTACATCAGGCCGAGGTAGAACTGCGCTGACGGCTCACCCTGATCGGCGGCCAGCCGATACCATTTCGCCGCCTCGTTCTCGTTCTTTGGGAGGCCGCCCTCGCCTGCGTAGTACAAGTCGCCTAGCTGCGTTTGCGCATCCTTGAAGCCTTGATCGGCCGCCTGCCGGTACCATTTCGTTGCCTCGGCTTCGCTCTTGGGCAAGCCGCCCCGGCCGGCGCCGTACATCACGGCGAGGTTGAACTCCCCCTCAGGAGATCCTGCGTCGGCCGCCATCCGGAAAAGGCGGATTGCTTCGGCTTCATTCAGAGGAAGGCCACCGCGTCCGCGCAGGTACATGTTGCCGAGATTGGAGGCAGCACTCCTGCTATGTTGGGCAAGTGCCCTCTGGTACCAGACAACGGCGTCTTTGTCGCTCTGCGGCAGTCCGCCCTCACCCAGCTCGTACAGGTAACCGAGCTTGATTTGGCTGCTCAGCTCGCCGCGCGCGGCGGCCATGAAGTAGAGGCGGATTGCCCTCGCTTCGTCCTTGGCAAATCCGGCTTTTCCTTCCCGGTAGTTCTCCGCGCGCTGGAACATTTCCGACGCATCGAGGGACTCATCGGCGGTCTCTGCATTGGGAACCGCGCGCGGCGCGACCAGAGTTGCAAACCCGGCTTTCAACGAAGGTGCGGCCATAGTGCCGAGCGCCACTGCGATGCCGATGGCTGCGCCCAGTTTGTTCCGTTTGGCACGCTCGCTGTCTGCCTTCTCCTTAGCCGCTGCTCGTGACATTTCTTTAGGGGCTGCGTCGTGGTGGCGCGTCGTCGATGACGGCTGTTCTGTCGCGAACAGCTTCTCAGTGGCGGCCCGGAAAGTAGGCTGCTCGCCGTCTGCCGCCGCTTGGGGCATCGGAGGAGCGACGGAAGTCGGCTTCTCATCCGTTGGTCCGGCCGATTGAGCGCGCCGCTGCTGGCGACGCGCGATGCTGGCTTGCAGGTCTGCATCCACTCCCGTCGCCACTTTGGTGGTGCTCGAAGAGGCCGCCGCCGGTTCGTTTGAGTGGTTGTAGAACCTTGCTGTCGCCTGCTCATGCGCTTCCGCCCTTAACAGCCCGTCCAACTGGTCGAGCTGGATGCCGTGCATATAGCTCTCGACGGCGTAAAGCGCCACGCCGGAAAGCACGAGCCACGATCCTGGCGCGTGAACCGCCAGGGGCATCGCGGGCGAGCACATCAGCAAGCCGGCCGCGATCGTGAGCAACGGGTCGAGGTAACGCTCCGCATTGGCGTTCGGAATCACCCGCGAAAATTGCGAGATACCGGGCGAGCGTGTACTCAGTTTCTCGCCCCTCTGGTACATGATCCACCGGATGGCACGATGAAGTGTGCCCAGCATCGCGATGCCGCATTCGGCCTTGCAGACGACAGCAAAGAGCGCCGACTGAAGGTCCCAGTCGCCGGCAGCGATGATGACGCAGGCGATGCCGCACCAGAGCAGCATGAGTGCCGACATGGCAAGCAGCCTGAACAGGCTGACCATGCGCGAACCAACCTGATGCCGCCAGATCAGCATCGCAGGCAGCGCGAGGATCAGCATGACCAGCATCCAGCGGCTCGCATCCGCAGGGAATCCCATGCGCTTGCGAAGTTCGCTCACCCGATCCAGTTTCGATGTGCTCGTAGCCATGGCTATCCCCGTTGGTTGAAGGTCAGGAACTTGTAGGGAACCTCTTCCCTGTCATCGGGGCTGCGGTATCGCTCGCCGCCGTTGTAGACAAAACAGTCGACGAGAAAGTCGTTGTGTTCGCCACCCCGGCGCAACATCGCGAACTCGGCGGACTCGACGAAATTGCGCTTCTGGTGCGACGTCGAAAAGCCAGCAGTGGCGTTGACGCGGCCGTCGGTATTGCCGGTGCCGACACCGGATGCACCGCCGCTGCGTGACGTGATTTCGACCCAGCGTTCGCCGAGCAGGCTCGATGCCCAGCCGTTCGTGCCGGTGCTCCCGTTCTGGCAGAAAAATTTGGCCTGCAGGTTGCCGAGCAGCGAGTCGACCGCATCGTCGTTGCCGAGCACGCGACGTAGGCTCTCGCGGTTCTGCGTGAGATAGACCGTGCAGCCTCCGGCGGAGCGCGCGACGGCCTGATATTCAGCATCGAACTTGCTGACAAAATTCTGTGCCTCGTCAGCCCAGAGGAGCACCGGTCGCAGATAGGTGTCGGGTGTTGTGGGCGGTGTGCGCCGCATCACAGCAACCTGAAAGCAGTACTTCCATGCGAGGTTCGCGAGCCGGCCTGCGAGCCGGAACTCCTGTACCGGCAGGTCGACGATGATGATCTTTCCGTCGAAGCAGGCCTCCGGTGTGATCGTCGTTGTCGCAAGTCCGAAGAGCTGGCGCAGCGGCCGCGTAATGAGCGGGCGCACCAGCATCGAGAAGGACAGCACGATGATGCCGCGAGTCTTATCGGAAAGTGCCGGAAACTCCTGCAGCCAATAGTTGCTGCACTCTTCAAAATCGGCGCGAACGTCGTCGCCGGCATCGAGTGTTTTTGCGTCGGCCTCGCGCAGGATGGCAGCGCATACGCTGCTCTCGCGCCAGCGCGAGTCGTCGATGTCCTTCAGGGTCTGCGGCGCGCTGACGACGATCGAGCGCAGCAACGGCAGGGTGACGGGCATCCCAGCAAAAGTCGGCAGGTCCACTAGGTTCATGTTCATGTGGTGGAGGGCGTCCTCGAAGAACTTGTTGTCGCCACCGCCTTCGGCTGTGCCCGCTCCGCCGCCGAGTGCGCTGGCGATTTCGTCGAGCAGGGCGACGATGTTCATCGTCAGGCCTCCGCCACTACCCACGCGTGTTGCTTCCCAGTCGAGGAAATTGAAGGTCCAGGAGCCTCCCGGCTCGAATATGACGAGGTCATCGCTGCGCCCTGCAAGCCGCGCCCACTCAACCCACTGGAGGCGCTCCTCCTTCTTCGCGCAGAGCACGAGCCCGCCGAAGTCGGCGGCGAGGTAGCCAAGCGCCAGGTGCTTGGCTGGGCCGCTGGTTTTGCCGCTGCCTGTCGCGCCGAAAACAACCCCGCCGGTGAGGGCGTCGGCGATGCGGAAACCGAGGCCACCGCCCCAGTCCCGCAGCGGCAGCCCCGGATGGAAATCGGGCAAATCGCTTTGTGACGACGTGCCCTTGGTGCGATTGAACAATGCCATGGTTGCCTCTCTTCGTTCCGGTTGTGCGGAACGTGAAAGGCATCTTCAATCGCTCTCCGTCGTGCAGGCGCGATTGCCAGGCAATTGGGCACACGGCGCGCGCCAGATGCAAAAGTGAGTCCATGCGTAGAGACCACAAGCATTGCCGCAAAGATGAAGTTGCCAGCTGGCGCGCAGCGGCTATGCCGGTGCACTGCGTGCGACTAGCAGCTGCGACGAGCGACTTCCGCATCCAATCGGTGGACGGTTGGTCGTGGGTGTCGGGACGCGAAGGTCATGACGCTGGCGGGTTCAGGGAGGCGCAGGCACGCCCTCCATTGATCTGGGGCCAGGGGACGAAGTGCCCCGTTGCCTGCGCAGCCGCGCGCGGGCAAGGTGTGGGAGTTCAGAGGGAGCCTTCGCTCCTTCTGACGCGGATGTCGCCTGCGACATATAACCGCGCCCTTACTCCTGACCCTACCCACACCCTCCATCAGAGCAGCCGGCGCGCAACCCCTGCCCGTCGCCCCCTTGCTTCGGGCGAAGCAACCCGTGCGTGAGGTGACGCATGGCGATTTTCCGGCTCGAAGCGAAGATCATTGGCCGCAGGGCCAAGGACAAGGCCGGCAAGGCAATACCGGGACGTTCCGTCTCGGTGGTGGCGAAGGCCGCCTATCGTGCCGGCGACAAGCTGCACGACGAGCAGACCGACAAGGTCTACAACTACCGCTCGCGTGCGCAGCAGGTAGTGCATACCGAAATCGTCGCGCCCGATGAGGCCCCCAGCTGGTTGCGGCCAGCGGACGACGACAGCGATTCCCGCATCATGCGCGAGCGCCTGTGGAACGAAATCGAACGCGCCGAAAAGCGCGTCGATTCGCAGCTTGCCCGCGAATTCATCATTGCGCTGCCGGTCGAACTGGAGCGAGAGCAGCAGGTAGGCCTCGTGCGGCACTGGTGCCAGCAGGAGGTCACGTCGAAAGGCTTCGTCGCCGACTTCGCTGTGCATGATTCAAAGCAAGGCAACAACCCGCACACGCATGTGCTCTGCACGCTGCGCCCGGTCGAGGGCGAAGGCTTCGGTAAGAAACCCGACATGTCCGGGAAATTCAACGGCGCAGGCGGCGTTGGCAGCGGCGCGAAATCCGACCTCGAAGGCTGGCGCGAGTCCTGGGAAATCCTCTGCAATGCCGCGCTCGAGCAAGCTGGCAGTGATGCGCGCATCGACCACCGCTCGCTCAAGGATCAGGGCATCGACAGGGAGCCCGAACCGAAGATCGGCGTTGAGGCGACTGCGATGCAGAAGCGGGGCGTCGAAGAAGATCCGTATCGCGTTCGGGACGCGCGGCAGGTACGCATGGAAAACGAACTGCGCTCGGCCATGCGCGAAGTCGCGTCCGCCGATGAAAACGCGGCAAACGACAGCGATCAACGCCCACTTTTCGCCCGCGTCCGTGCCGCCTTTGCGCACATCGTCAACGAAGCCCGGGAACTCTGGCACGACGAATCATCGGGAGCACGTCGGCGCGTCGAGCCGATTGGGAAAGAACCGCTTCTGGATGAAGTAGCGCCGCCGCCCGGCACTGTCCCTGATCCCCAACCCGTCGGCAGGAATGCCGACTTTGAGCCGGAGCGATAGATATGGCCGATCCGACCCCCGACCAGGTGCAGATGGCAAACGAGGTGCTGTCCGGAACGCGCCAGATTACGGGCAGTTCGCCCGCCACCAAGGAGATTGAAATGAGCAACGACGAAGAGGCCAAACGGCAGGCGATGGAGATTGCAACGCCGGACTTCCGGGCCCAGGTGAACGCCTCGGAACAGGCGGGCTACAGCCTGCCGAACCAGTCGCCGACAGAGCCCGGAGTCGGTGCCGAGAGCAAATCGATCGACAAGCTGCCGGACCCCTTCGACACGAAGGCAGTGGAAGCCGAGCGCGAACAGAAGCGACTAGACATCAAGGGCCCCGGTGAATGAATGCTTGTTTCGCCGTTGCTGATTTGCTAACTTGAACTTCGGAGAGACCTATGTCACGAGACCTGTTAGACCAGTTCCGCGGTAAGCCGTCCGGCGACAAGGTGTTGCACGGGCCGCCGCGTGTTGTGTACGAAGCATTCAAGGTCGGTGATCGACGTCAGATCCGGTTGAAAATTCGACCAGCGCGTCGCGCCTGGGAACGCATGTCCTACGGCTATCTCCAGCACATTACTGAGGACGGCATATACGGCACGCAGCTTGGCCTCGTCTACTCGTTCTCTGTGGTGGTGATCAAGGGCCAGAACCTGCAGGCACTGGTTGACGCCATCGATACGGAAACATGCGAATGTTTGCAGCAGTTCGATGCAGACCGCTGGGAACGGCCCTCCGATCCCAAGGCCACGATCATCGACTCCATCACGGTGCATGTGCAGACGCGTGTTGAGGCAATGGACAAGGCCCGCGCCGAGATCGAAGCAGTGCGTCAGAACCCGCCGCGCGAGTAGACCTGCGCTCTCGGCGGCTTACGAACTCTCCACGTCATCGGAAGCGCGCCCGCAATATTGCTTCCACCGCTGCTCGGCCTGCTGAATCTCTCCCGGACTGGTGAGCACCTTGGCATGCGTCCACATGATCTCGCGGTAGTGCAGGTGCCGGGGATCGGTGCCATCGTCGCGGAACATGCGGTGAAGCAGAATCGACCCGGTGACGATGGACTGGACGGAGTCCTGCCCGGTCGTCAGGTAACGGCCACTCAGCGTGAGATGGCTCTCACCCGATGTGCTTTCCGCATTGGTGATGAAGTGGAAGTAGTCGTTGCGGTCATGCTGCCGCTTTTCGAAGGTCCAGAAGAGCTTGTTGTCGCGGACGGCAAGGAAGCCGTCGTACTCCCAGTAGTCGGGCCGGTCCGCATGACCGTGCGACGCGCCGCCGTTGGCCTGCGGGATGACCGGGAAGTTCAGCTTGCAGCGAATAAACCGGCCCGCGCCACCGGATTGCAAGTAACGCACCCGCAATGGGCATTGCAGCCAAAGGTCGTACCGCCGTACCCAGGCGAGGTAGATGCCTTCGTAGACGTCAATGTGCTGTTGGGCGATGTCGGGCTCCCGCGTGCTTTTCGGGGCCTGCTCGTAGTACACCGCCGGCAGCAACGGCCAGGAGTCGTAAATGATCGAATCCAGCGTCTGCTGGCATTGCGTCGCGGACATGCCAAGCAACCACGCAGCGTCGTAGAGTTTGGTTTTCTCGTCTTCGAACGCAGCGGCGTACTGCTGGATGGTGGCCCGCAGGGCAAGGTATTCGTCCTCGTCGGGCTTTCTGTTCTGGCGTGCCCATTCAGCGCTGGCGTCGAGAGCGGCAAGGGTTGTCGAGAAGACGGAATCGACCTTGGATTTCCGCATCTCCTTTCCCTTGCGCCAGTTTTTGGGCGTCTCGCGGGACACGCCGGTTAAATCCTGTACCTCGTCTTCGCCGAAGGTGGAAGTCTTCCAGCCGCCAAGAATGCGAACCCGGCGCAGTAGCTGGTTCGATGGTGACAGGAACAACATCATCAGCTTGTGCTGTGTCGTCAGATCCATGGCGTGGTCTCCGGTAGTCAATGGCCGCCAAGGTAGCAAGGCCCCGCAATCGCGGGAAAAGTTGCAAGGCTAACGGCGCACCCGCCATTAGCAAGGCAAATGCACCTAACAAGCAGCTTCACCCCTAGATTTTGTACGTCCCGGAAGGGCGGAATTGCCGCAACGCAGATGCGCGGACCTGGTGGTCCGGCACATGCGGGTTTTCCAGGGGGAGATCACTGTGGTTTGGAGTGGTCGGAAGTTGGCCTGAGGGAGGATTTACCCGGACGGTTGTGTCGGGTACGCACTGCGATTTCAGGTCGGGTTCGACCCTTCCTAAGCTGTGCTTAGGGGAAAAGTCTATGGATGAAATTAATTCGAATTGTTCTTGCACTGCCGGTAGTGGATCGCTAGGAGTTTCTCCTCTACAGGTTGTTTTACTGCGCGGGACGTTTGCGATGCTATTCATAACTCCGACCACGAGCGCGCAAGCGGCGAAGAAGTACTTCTCGCAGGCGCTCGCCCACGGTGACTACTACCTGCGGGACGCCGAAGAAGAAATGCAAGGCCAGTGGCATGGCCTGGGTGCCGAATTGCTCGGCCTGTCCGGGGACGTGAGCAAGGCGGACTTCTTCGCGCTCTGCGACAACCGGAACCCGGTGACGGGCGAGCAGCTGACGCTACGCATGAAGGCCAAGAGGCTCGTCTACTACGATTTCACGCTCGACGCGCCGAAGGCAGTAACACTGGCCTACGAGATCGGCGGCGATGAACGGGTGCTGGATGCCTTCCGCGCGTCAGTGCAAGAAGTGATGGGTGAGATGGAGGCCGACATGCATGGCCGCGTGCGTGCCGGCGGTGCGAATGCTGACCGGCGCACGGCGAACATGGTCTGGGCAGAGTTCGTCCACCGGACGACACGCCCGGTGGACGGCGTGCCAGACCCGCAGCTGCATGCGCATTGCTGCGTTTTCAACTCGACCTACGACACCGAGGAGGATCGCTGGAAGGCCGCGCAGTACGGCAACTTCGTGCGAGACCGGCTTTACTACCAGGCGGCTTTCCATAGCCGACTGGCAGAGCGCATGCAAGGCCTTGGCTACGATGTACAGCGTGACAAGACGAGCTTCACACTCGACGGTATTGAGCGCGCTACGCTGCGCAAATTCTCCCGCCGGTCGGCCGTCATCGAAGAGGCTGCCGCGCGCCTCGGCATCACTGATCCGAAAGCCAAGAGCGAACTTGGCCGGCGCACGCGCGAGCGCAAACAGGAGGGCAAGTCCATGCAGGGGCTTCGCTCCGAATGGGCTGCACGGTTGACCGATGCGGAACGCCTGGCGCTCGCGCAGGCTCGCAGCGGTGGCAACGTCGCGGGTCCTGATCTGGCCAGGCAGTTGCGCGCGAAGGATGCGCCGGAGTTCGCGGTTGCGCATTGCTTTGGGCGTGAGGCCGGCAGCCCGGAGAAACGGCGCGTGGCCGAGGTACTGATGGAGGGTGTCGGCAAGGCAAACGTGGCGGATGTGTGGGCGCAGGCGAAGCGTGCGGACGTCGTCCGCGACGTGTACCGCGAAGATCTGTCGATGGTCGCCTTTGCCCGGGACGGGCGCGGCCAGCACAAGAAGCTGGGCGGCGCGAAGCCGCCAGAGCTTGATCCTCAGCTGAGCAGCGAGCAACGCGTCGCAGCACTCCTGCTTCTGAACTCCCGTGACACGGTGACTGGTCTGAATGGCGGCGTCGGTACAGAAAAAACTCGCGTGATGCACGCGACTGTCAAAGCCATCGAGGCCGCAGGCAAGGAGGTTTTCACCTTCACCCCTTCCGCAAACCTGTCGCGCGGCGTGCTGCGGTCGAAAGGGTTCGCGTCAGGGGACACGGTAGAGAGGCTGCTGACGGATACGGGTCTGCGCAGGGCCGTGCGCGGCCAGGTGCTGTGGATCAACGAAGCCGGCCTGCTCTCCACCCGCGACATGAGGCGCGTATTCGACCTTGCGAAGGAAGAGCGCTGCCGTGTCATCCTGTCCGGCGACTCGGCACGCAGTGACGCGTTGAGCCTGCTGGAGCGCGATGCGGGCATTAAGTTCGCGCGGCTCAAAGGCATACGGCACCAGACAAACGAACAGTACCGCGAAGCACTGCGTGAGATCAGCAGCGGTGATGCGCGCGACGGAAACCGGCGGACGCTGCTGGAGGCTGGTATCGAACGGCTCGACCGCATGGGAGCTATCGTCGAAGCGGGTGGCGATGCGCGCCACAAGCTGCTCGCGGCGGACTATGTCACTGCAACGGCGGAGCGTAAGCGCGACGGCAGCCGAAAGACGGCCCTCGTTGTGTCGCCGACGCACTGGGAGAGCGACCTCGTCGCGACGTCGATCCGCGACGAGCTGAAGTGTGCGGGCCGCCTCGCCGGCAAGGAGCGGATGTTTCTTTCCCTTGAGCCGCTGGGCCTCACCGAGGCTGAGCGTGGCAATGCAGCGAGCTATCGCGGCGGCGAAATCGTCCGCTTTGACCAGAACGCCAAAGGCTTTACGCGTGGCGAGCGTGTCACTGTGGTGGCGGCAACGGGCGGCGGCGTGACAGTCACGCATGCCGATGGACGGACAGCGGCGCTACCCCTCACAGAGGTAGGGAAGTTCGAGGTCTATCAGGCGAGGCAACTCCTGCTGGCCGCTGGCGACTGCATACGTGTCACGCAGAACGGCTTCACGCGCAAGACGATGCGCGCGGGCAAGCTAGTGAAGAACCGCCTCAACAATGGCGACGTGTTCCATGTCGCGAGCTTCACCCGTGATGGCGACATTCGCCTCGCCAATGGCTTCGTCGTACCGAAGGGCTATGGCGGCATTGAGCAGGGATATGCCGTCGTCACATCCCAGGCGTCGCAGGGTGCGACTCTGGACAAGGTATTAATTGCCCTCGGGGCTGAATCTCTTTCGGAGGCGAACCGCCAGCAGTTCTACGGCTCGGTGGCTCGCTGCCGTCAAGCCGTGTGCTTGTACACGGACGACAAGGCGGCACTCCGGGACGCCCTCAAGGCAGATGCCTCGCGCCTGTCGGCGACTGAATTGCTTCACGGCAAGGGCAAGAAGCCCACTGCGCCGGACAGTTCAGCGCGGCTTTTTTCGATGCAGCGGAACCGCCGCGCCTATGAGGCTGTGCGCGACCGCGCGGCGCAGGCGTCATGGCAGCAGGCGAGCGCGCGGAAGGAGGTGCGGCATGGTCGACACTAAACCGCAACTGTCCGTCGTCGACCGCATCCTGAACCGGGGCGCACCGCGCCATGAGCCGGAAGTCGACGACGCTGACCTGCGCAGTGCCTTCGACGAGGAGGAGGACGTGCCGAAGGCACGCGGTCGCGGAGGAATCATGCTTGATGTACGCAAGGCCGATGGTCAGTGCCACGGCATGAGCTACGCCTACCTCACCCATATCGACTTTGATCCGGGCGACCGCCTCAAGCTGCACTATGCCGGCGGCAAGGTCGTCCAGATTCAAGGGCGCGGGCTGAAGGACCTGTACCACCGGCTGCTCGATCACCGGGTCAAGGCGGTGCAGGAGGGAACTGACAGAGAGGACGGACTCAAGCCCGAAGACACCGCGCACATTGATCGCATCGAACTCATCACCCGGAAGGAATCAGACCATGACGACGACTGAAGCAGCTACGAAAACGATGACTGACGCCGATCTCGCTGGGTTCGTGACAGCGATGACGGATCAGGGACTGGAGGCGTGTCTGTCGCTGGTGCAGGCGGAACAGACCGCACGCGACAAACGCCGGAAGGAAGTCGCCATCGCCAAGATTCGGGCGGTGGCTGGCGAGGCTGGTTTATCGGTGTCCATCGCCGGTGCGCGCGGAAGGCCGGGCGGATCGAAGCCGGCATCCCGGGCTTCCAAGGCTGAAGCCGCGAAGTGACGGTGGCGGGTCGGGGTTCAACGGAGAGAAACAATGACGAATCCGTCGCCTCCCTCGATACTCCGACGCATTCTATTCATCGAGGAATTGTCGGTGCTGATCGGCAAGAGTACGAATACCATTCGAACATGTGCGACGAACGCCAAATATATGCACCTGATACCGAGGCCGTTTCACCTGCCGTTCTCACGGCGTCTCGCCTGGTATGAGGAGGATGTGCTCGCCTGGCTCAACCAAGCGCAGGCGGTAGGGCCTGAGCCTACGCGGCGGCGACGCGGGCGTCCTACGAAGTTGGAACAGACCGCGAGGGCGCGGCTTGCAGGCAGGTAGTGTTATCGCTGCTGGGGAGTTTTCGCGCTCGCGTTGTCTTTTTGAGCGAGCCGTTCGACGAACATCTGCCCCATTTTTTCCCGCGCCATATCAAGTGCGGTTTTTATCGCGGCGAAGTCACTGCCGTCGAACGTTTCAGAGAGCTGCAGCCCTCTTCCTTCATCTATTTGTTTGCGTATGGTGACCTGTCGCGGCAGTGTGTGCTGTACTTCGTCATATAGTTTTTCCCCGAGTACTTCATTGGGTGCGGGAGGCCAGATATCCGCCTGAATGTTTTTGTGCACAACTGTGGTGATCGGCGGATTCCCGGCCGCATCTGTCGTCGACACTATTTTCGGCTCCGCCGGCTTCCCGTGTTGCTCTCCCATAAAAAATCCTTCCATCGTATGAATCCTGACTAGCCATACCAGACGGACAGGGACTTTCAACTGAAAGTTTTTCGGCGGTATCCTCGTGTTTGCCCCGCAGCTCACTTCTTTGCTGTACGTGCGAGTTTGGTGCCCTGGCATCGCCCTATCTTCATACTTGAAATGAGCTAGCGCGGTCGAAGTCAAACCCTTTTCATGCCAAGCATCTTAGGCTTCCACTCGGTTTGGCCTGTCTGTTGCCACCATTTGCTGGCTTGTACTATCCAGTGCATAGCGTTGGGATGGTCAAGGAAGGGAATGCAATAGTCCCTTCCTTGGAAAACTTTCGCCCTCGATGGGCGAAAGTTTCCTTTCTCACAACAGAACGTTGTTCTGTCAATGAATCGAGTTATTCATCACGTTGATCAAAAGATGCGCTTCTTTTCAGCCTGCGTGAGTTACCCACCCCTCGCCTTCGCCAGCGTGCCGTGGGGCGCGCTCAGTCGAGGCGTGGATAACTCCCTTGCGATAGATGCCTTTTTTAGTATATAAGAAACAAAATGCCTTAACGTATTGATCTATATAAGCCACTCCCGCCAACTTTTGTGGAATCTTCCGCCAACTATTGTGGGAAGTTCCGCCAAAAAAATATAGAAAAAGTGGCGGAAGATTTCCAATTTCTGGGCGCGAACCCCGCCAATTTTCTTATAAAATATTGGCGGAATATTTTACTATATTTGCTTGCAAAGTTGGCGGAAGTGGCGCAGATTGGTGGCAACGTCTCCGCCAACTTAAAGGTACTAAAATGTCGCAATCCCGCCAAGACATTACTAAGTCTTCTCCGGCACTGACTAGGTATGGTCATCCGATTTATGAGGTAAATCCATCACTTAATCAACCTTTCCCCGTGCGAATAAGGCAAACCAAACCTTCTAAAATGGGCGATGCCTATATGGTCGCTCCCGGTACGGGTGAAGTGGTTGGTCGTGGCGCATTTGCTTTTGTTGAGGAGAAGGAAGTTGATAGCGAAGAATTTGTCAAAATCTACCTTGCGGGAATACGGCAATATGGTGAGTTGAGCAAGGCCGGCGCTTTGTTGTTCGAATTTGTTTACAAAGAGATTAGCGGCAGAGGTTCTAAGGACAAGGATACCGTAAGCCTAAATTTCTTGTTGGCGCAACGTTGGAAAGCAGACCTTTCGCGCCGAACCTATGAACGTGGCATGAATGAACTGCTAGAAAAAGGGTTTCTGTATCGGTCATTGGCGGCAGATATGTATTTTGTCAATGTGCGTTTTATGTTCAACGGCGATAGGATGTCTCTTGTTCACAGTTACCGACGCAAAGGTTCAGCGGCTTCTTCTCAGACGGAATTGCCGCTCGATGAGCCGGCAGCCCTAGCAGACCGTTGAATTACTCAGCGCGCCGGCAATGAATGCGTACACAGCGTGAAGCTTGTTACCCGCACTACGACATTTGCGCACTGAAACAGGGTTGACGGCAGTGGCGGGTGGGGAGCGCAACCCCAATCCCTGAGCGGTACGCCCAGCACTTGCCCTAAAATGATTGCCGCTGGGCATTCCTGCCCGCGTTCAATCCACAAAGGATGGGTATGGCAGATCTGCAAGAGTTGATCCGGCAAAAGGCCGATCTGGAGCGTCAAATCGCTCAGGCGCAATCCAAGAGCCGGCAGGATGCAATCGACAAGATCCGCGCGATCATGCAGGAGGCAGGATTGACTGCAGCCGACCTTGCGGCGTCGGTGCCCAAAGCGCGGTCGACGAGTAAGGCAGGGATTGAACGCAAGCCTGTGGCCGCCAAGTACAAGGACGGAAATGGCAACGCCTGGTCGGGTCGCGGGTTGAAGCCCAAGTGGCTCACCGCACAGATCGCCAGCGGGAAGAAACTCGAAGACTTCGCGATCTGACGTTTGTGGAACCTCGGCGCGCAGGCGCCGGTGTGTCGCGGGTCAACGCCCGTCGAAACGGTGCCGCTGGAAGTAGGGCGGGCATTGGATCTGGATTTGCGCCCCGAGCTGGATCTGGTAGTTGACGTGCTCGGCCTGAGCCTTGCGAATGTCAGTGTTCTGCTTGACCTGCTGGGGCGTTAGGCCCTTCATGCCGAGCCGCTGATCAGTTTCCACGAGCGCCGCAAGAGTGGCTTGCTGGTCAGCCGTGATGCGAGCGATCTGGTACTGCATTTCGTCGAACCACGTCGAGCTGTCGCGCCCCTTGATGATCTCGCCGCACACCTCGTTGGCGTCGAACTTGATCGGGTGAATCGGTATCGCGTTCGGGTTCGGCTTGGGTGTAGGTGCCGTTGCTGGTTCGGCCAGGTCGGCCAATGAGAGGACGATCACCTTGCGGGCGACGCGGTTCTCGTACTCGCGCGGAGCTTGGCCTTCATCGGGTGTCCAGTGGGCGTCCGTGGCATTGGTCGTCACGAACATGCCGCCGATCTGGTCGCCGTTGTTCATGTCGAAGATCACGTGGCAGCCGAACTCCCTGCGGTCTTCCACGTTCACGACACGCGATACCCGGACATCCATTCCCGAGTCTGCGAGCGCCCGGTCGAACGCGTTGTGGAACGCCTCCGCCATGTGTTGGCAATTGCCTTGGGCAAAGGTCGTGGCGGATGCCAGAGCCAGGGACAGGCCAGCGAGTAGACGTTTCATGCGCCAAGCATAGCGTGCAGTCGAGCTGGCTCGTTTGGCTGGCAATCGTGCCGTCGCAGCGACCGTCTGGCGACGCCGTTTCGCCGAAGCCCCTGCCCTGGTGTCGGGTTTTCTTGGGACAGATCTGGGACACGCGGAGCGGTGATTAGCCCTCAATCGCCATTCATGACGATATAAAGCAAAAAGCCTAAGTGCTTGATGCGCTTAGGCTTTTTACAATAATTCTGGTCGGGGTGAGAGGATTCGAACCTCCGGCCTCTACGTCCCGAACGTAGCGCTCTACCAGGCTAAGCTACACCCCGATGTTTCAGCGAAGCCTGCAAAGCCTCTGACGGTGCCCTTGCGGGCTTTCGTTCGATTCGGAGCGGGGCTCCGTTTCGCTGAGCTAAGTATTCTCGCACATTTTTCGCGGCCTCGGCAAGAGCCGGCGGCCACGACGTGCTCAGGACGAGCGTTCGACGGAGCGCTCGCACAGCTCCAGCAGCAGCGCCTTCGCCTCGGTCTCGGGCAGCGCGTCCAGCTGCTCCCGCGCCAGGTCGGCTTCGCGGCGCGCGGCGGCGCGCGTGGCGTCGATGGCGCCGGTGCGGCGCACGATCTGCACGATCTCGGCGAGGCGTTCCACCTCGCCCTGTTCGATCGCGTGGCGGATCAGCGCGGCTTCCTCGGCCGTGCCGTGCGACATCGCGAACAGCAGCGGCAGCGT
>FTKT01001306.1_pt2 | contig 24945 bp, 18 predicted proteins | sample 1658271 | NCBI WGS metagenome assembly FTKT01 (sample SAMEA3914811, study PRJEB12502) | metagenome | biome: forest; material: soil | place: Canada | collected 2011-08-04 | depth 0.3 m | reverse complement strand
CGCCGACCATGCCCGCCGCGCGCTCCAGGCCTTCGGCCCGCTCCCCAATCCCGCGGACCACGCGCCGCCAACCGAGCGCCTGACGCCGCAGGAACTGCGCGTCCTGCAAGGCGTCGCCGAGGGCTTGTCCAACGACGAGGTCGCCGAACGCTGGAACGTTTCGCGCAGCACCGTGCGCACGCACATGCGCAACATCAGCGTGAAGCTCGGGGCGCAGAACCGGACGCAGGCGGTCAGCGTGGCGAGGCGCCTGGGCTGGCTTGGCTAACGTCGTCTGCTCGACGCACTGGCCCCGCAACGCCGGGCCCGCGTTGCCGGAGGGATTCAACGCCACCCGACCTCGCAGGGGCGACTCGATCAGGCGGGACCGGTCATCTGACCGGGGCGAGACGGCACACCACTTTCTCAGAACTTGTAGCTCGCACGCACGCCATAGGTACGCGGGTCAGACAGGTAGACGTACTCCCCGTTCTGTCCCACCGTTGTCAGCGCGGTCATCGTTGTCTTGTTCTCGGCGTTCTTGACGAACGCCTGGACTTTCCAACGCTCATCGACTCCGGCACAGGTGAGCACGAAGTCCGTCTTGGTGGACGATGGCTGAACGAAGGATCTCGCACCGTAGGTCGCGGCACCCGGGTCCGTCAAGGTGTAGGACGACGAATACCGCGTGCCCAGGTAGGCGGAAACCAGCTGCCCGCCTTCGAGGTCCCAGTCGTGCGTGTAGCCGAGCGTCAAGGTCGCCTTGGGAGCTCGGTCCAGGGTATGGCCCCGGTAGTCGGTGCCGCCCGCGGTGATGTACTGCTTGTACCTGGAGTCGAGGAGTCCGAGTCCGAAACTCAACTTGCCGTCGGGACTCGTCACCGCCACGCCTTCGAATTCCAGTCCCTTCACCGTCGCCTTCGCCGCGTTCGTGGTCACCAGGGTCAGGTTCTCGACGGATGCAACCTGCAGGTTCGAATAGTCGTAGTAGAAGGCCGAGGCTCCCAGCCGCACGTTGCCGTCAAGGAAGCGGCCCTTGATGCCGCCCTCCAGCGAGGTGATCTGCTCAGGCTTGAAGTACAGGTCGGCGTTGTACCCCGGCGTCGTGGTGCTGATCTGGTTGCCGTCGTTGAACCCGCCGGCCTTGTAGCCAGTGGAGAGGGACGCGTAGACCATCTGGGTCGGGCTCAGGTCGTGTTCCAGCCCGATCTTGTAGGTGGGCTTGCTGGAACTGACGGAAGCGTCGTTGATCGGGTCGGGCGCTCCCAGAAGATCCCCGAACATGACCGTCTTTCCCACCCGGGAGGCATGGTCACGGTTGTACCGCAGCCCGAGGATGGCACGCCAGTCGCTCGTCAGCGAATAGGTGGCCTGGCCGAATGCCGCCTTCGAATCGCTGACCACCGAACCCTGCTCGAAGTGCTCGTAGGGCAGGCAGGCAGCCAACGGGGCGCAAGTCGCCGCCGGCGCAGCAAGCACCGGATTCAGCGCAGCAGGCAAGCCCAGGCTGGAAGCTTGGCCGGCCAGGTAGAGGGGCTCGTCCACCTGGCCGTTCTCGCTGTAGAAATAGAGGCCGCCCACCCATTGCAGCGGCCCGGCACCGGTGGAACTGAAACGCAGCTCGTGAGAGTTCTGGACGAATTCGGTCTCACGGGTGTAGAAGACTCCGGCCGTCGCCACCGAGCCGGCATCGTTGCTGTCCGCCACCCGGTGACCGTAGAGATAGGTGAGGTCAACCGATCCGAGCTTGACGCCCAGGTCGCTCGTGAGTCCGTTGCCGTGCTCATGGATGCCCTGCGCATTGACGACCGACGCGCTGCGGTGTGCCGGTAGCTGGCCATCGACGAGAAGCTGAGACGTCGGGCCATACCCCGAATTCCTGTCGGTGTCCGCGGTCAGCAGCCAGCTCACCGAAGTCGAGGGCTTCAGCAAGGCGGAGATTCGGGCCGAGAGATCGTCCTGGTCGTCCTTGCCGATGACCTCGTTGTCGGCAACGACGGTCGCCGGCAGGTACCCATCGTGCTTGGCGGACGAGACAACGGCGCGCAACGACAAGGCGCTTGCAACGGGCACGTTCACCATCGCGTCCAGCTTGCGGGTCTCGTAGTCCCCGATCTCGGCGTCGACCTCCCCTTCCAGCCGCGATGTCGGCTTCCTGGTCACGACGTTGATGGCGCCTGCGTTGGCATTGCGGCCGTACAACGTACCCTGCGGGCCACGCAACACCTCGACGCGGTCCAGGTCGAAGAAGGCCGCCGTCGCGCCCTGGCTGCGGCCGATGTAGATCCCGTCGATATGGAAGGCCGCCTCCGGATTGCCGATCTCCGAGTTCAGCGAACTGCCGATGCCTCGGATCACGATCTCCATCGAGTTGAAGTTGCCGCCGCCGATCTGGACGTTGGGCATCTGCTCGGTCAGCGCAGCGGCGTTCGCGACACCCTTGTCCTTGAGTTCGTCCGCGCCGACGACAGCCAGGGACGCAGAAACCTTGGAGTCGGACTGCAAGCGCTTGTTGGCCGTGACGAGAACGGTCATCAACTTGTCCTTTGGCGCAGCGGCGCTGGCGCTCGCGCCGGCATCGGGCGGGGCGGCGGTCTGGGCTTGCGGGGTGTTGACATCCTGCGCGCGGGCGGTGCCTGACAGGGTCAATACGCCGGCAGACGCCAGCGCGGCGGTCAGAAGATTCAGCTTGTTCATCAATTCCCTCGAAATCTGTCTTGGTTGCTTGAGGCCGGCGCGGCCTCGACGCGCGCGCGCCGGGTGATGCGCGAGGACTGCTCTCAGCCGTGCACGAGCGGGACACGCTGCCGCCAGGGGCAGGCGTCTTCAAGCTGGGCTGCCACACGGATCAGCAGGTCTTCGCGCCAGGCGTTGCCCACCAGGTGAACGCCCAGCGGAAGGCCGGCCGCGGTCCAGTGAAGCGGTAGCGAGATCGCCGGTTGACCCGTCAGGTTCACCAGTGGTGCGAACCCTGCCCAGAGCAGGATTTCGGGGGTGACACCCGTCTTCGTCAGCAAGCCCAGGCTGGGCGCCGGGCACCCCGTCGTCGGGGTCAGCAGCAGGTCGAAACCGCTGGTGTACCAATCGAACATACGCAGGCTGTAGCTGTGGACGCGCTTGAGCGTGATGGCCAGATCGACCAGCGTCCTCGAACGCGCGCTGGTCAGGAGCTTGAAGATTCCTGGCTCGACTTCGTCCTCGGCGATCAAGCGACCCAGCTTCGCTTCGGCTGCGGCGAGCCGCATGGCCACCTTCAAGGGCCAGTATTCGCTGATCAGCTCGAAATGTTCCGTCGTGTTCAGCGGCGCCGGGTGCGCTTCCTCGACGTGGTGTCCCAGGTCCGCAAGCAGTCGCGCTGCGTTGTCCACCGCAGCAACGGCTTCTGCATCGAGCGGGACCGATCTGCCCGGCAGATGGCGCATGAAGCCGATTCGCAGCCGCCCTGTGGGTGCTCCGACCTCGGCCGCAAATGGCCTGACGCTCGCTGGCGCCATGAGCGTATCCCCTCTTCCCGGACCGGTGACGACGTCAAGCAGATGGGCTGTGTCACGCACCGAACGTGTCACCCATCCCTTGCAGGCCGTGATGTCCATCCAGTCGGTGGTCGATGGGCCCGCGCTGACGCGGCCGCGGCTCGCCTTGAGCCCGACGACGCCGGTGGCAGAGGCCGGGATGCGCGTCGATCCTCCGCCATCGCTCGCGTGAGCGGCAGGCACCATCAAGGAAGCGACTGCCGCGCCGGCGCCACCGCTGGACCCACCGGTCGAGCGAGTCGTGTCCCAGGGGTTGCGCGCTGCACCGTGCAGCTCGGGTTCGGTCGTCGGCGCGCTCGTCAGCTCGGGCACGTTGGTGCGCCCGAGGATGATCATGCCGGCGGCCTCCGTCCTGAGAACCAGCTCGTCGGATTGGGGTGGGCGAATATCCAGCTTCTCAAGCAGCCTGCTGCCGAGATGGAAGGGCGCCCCCTCGATGGCCGCGTCCTTGACCAGCACCGGGACGCCCTTGAACGGGCCATCGGCCAAGTCCTTCGAAGCAGCACGTGCCAGCGCTTGCTCGAAGCGCTGTTCGATGACGGCGTTGATTCTTGGATTGACGGCTTCGATACGACGGATTGCAGCTTCCACCAATTCGCGCGGGGATGCGTGGCCTTGGCGAACCAGTCCCGCCTGGCCGACGGCGTCCATGCGCGCGAGTTCGTCGTCGACGAACCGGGCCCGATCTCCGGGGGCGGATGCGGTTGTCGATGGGTCTGTCGGGCGGGATCCAGGGGCTGATGACATCGAGTTTCTCTGCATGAAAGTGGCCGTGGCGTGACGCAGCCGAACGCGTGGCAGGCAGGGGCGCGCCGCGATATGTGTGTGGCGTGATGGCCTGGAGCGAGCGCCCCGGGATCCGCCGTCTCAGTCCTGCGGTCGCTCCTTGAACAGGACGACGGCAACGAAACTGACCAGGCACGCCGGCATGACGTACCACGACGCGGACATCGGGTCACCGGTCGACTTGATCAACCAGGTCACGATGAATTGCGCCGAACCGCCGAACAGCGTGACGCCAACCGCGTAGGGAATCGCAAACCCGCTCGCTCGCAGGCGCGGCGGAAAGGCCTCGAGCAACAGCAGGACGCCGGCGCCGGAGCCCAGCGCCATCAAGGCACTGATGATTCCGACGCCAGCGAGTACCGGCAGGAGACCCTGCGCATGCGTGATCAGGAAGAAGGCCGGGTAGACCAGGAGTGCAGTGAAGCCGGAGGTGAACATCACCAGCGGCTTGCGGCGCTTCAACCTGTCTGCGAGAAGACCGGAAAGCGGCGCAATGACCAGCATCAACAGCGCCGACAGCGTCGCAGACATGAAGCCGGTGGCCTGCGGAAAATGCATGACCCGGCTCAGATAGCTCGGCATGTAGTAGACGATGATGTATGTCGACACGGTCCCGCCCGTCATGATCAAGGTGGCCAGCACCACGGTCCCGAGATGCCCGCGGCACAGTTCGACCAGCGGCACCCGCGCAGCGCGAGCGGGCGCCGCGGGCAAGGGAACGTCGTGCAGTTGTCGGCGCATGTAGAGCCCGACGGGCAACACCAGCAGACCGACCAGGAACGGGACGCGCCAGCCCCACGCCGCGAGTTCGCTCGGGGAGAGGCTTTGGGTCAGCGCCACGCCCAGCAGAGCACCCAGCAGGGCGGCGGCGCCTTGACTGGCCAACTGCCAACTCACCAGGAATCCGCGTCGAGCAGAAGGTCCTGACTCCATCAGGAAGGTGGTCGCGGCGCCCACCTCGCCTCCCGCGGCGAATCCCTGCAGCAAGCGGCCCGCGATCACGATGAGGGGAGCGGCAAGGCCAATCGACGCGAACGACGGACAACAACCGATGGCCGCAGTGCCCAGCGCCATCAGCCAGATCGTCAACATCATGGCGCCACGGCGGCCGGAGCGGTCCGCATAGGCGCCGATGAAGAATGCGCCCAACGGACGCATGAGGAACCCGGCGCCGAACGTTCCGACGGCCAGCAGCAGCGACGTCATCGGATCGATCGACGGAAAGAACTGCGCACCGATCATGGAAGCGAAGAAGCTGAAGACCGTGAAGTCGAAGACCTCGAGGCCGTTCCCGAGCGACGTCGCGATGACGGCCTTGCGAAGTCCGCCGGTCGACGGTGCTGTCCCGGACAAGTCCCTCATGTCGATCGGCATGGCGCGCATCTGCTTGTTTCCCCAAACGGAGTAATCGACCGCACACCGTGGCGCGTGTTGGGCCCACTATTGCGATTTCCCTCCTTCATGGCAAACGAAAAGTTCTTTCATGTATAGCTTTTGGTTATACGATGAAGGGCAATGACGATTTCCTGAATCATGAAATTCAATCAACTGCGCGCCCTGGTGGCCGTTGCCAACGCCGGCAGCATTCAGGAGGCGGCACGGCTGCTTCACCTCACGCAGCCCGCGCTCAGCAAGTCCATCCGGGAACTCGAGCGCGAGCTCGGCGTGTCCCTGCTCGTGCGGTCGGCCAAAGGGGCGACGCTCAATCCCTATGGCGTTCTGATCGCCAAGCGCTCGCGGGCCATCCAAAAGGAAGTCGACAAGATCGCCGAAGAAATCGATTCGATGCGAGGCGCACAAGGCGGCCGTCTGGCGATCGGCCTGACACCTCCGGCCGGTGGCATTCCGGTGGCGGAAGCGATCAGCGCCTTTCGTTCCGAGCGCCCCTCCGTCGAACTGCAGCTGCTGGAAATGCGGCCCGCGCAGATCACCGAAGGTTTGCGCGACGGTGTGCTCGACCTGGGTCTGATCAGCCAATACGGAGAATCCGTCACCGCCAAATTCACCTGGTCGAAGCTCTATAGCCAGGAAACCCTGCTGGCCATCGGCGGAAAGCGCACGGATCCCCGAGTTTCAATCGACGAACTCAGGGAACTGGAGTGGCTGGCGCTCGACGCGCCCGATGATCCCAATGGCTACATCTCGACGCTGTTCTCGCAATTCCGTTCGGCGGCCCCCGCGAGAGTCGTGCGTTGCTCTTCGCTCTACCTCTATCGGGAACTGGGCTCGCGGCTGAACGCCGTCACGCACTGGAGCCAGATGGCGTTCGGTGCACTGGAGCCAGCCTTCCAGGAGGGTCGAATGACGCGGCTGGAACTGGCGGGCCCGATGCCGCGCCTCAATGTGTTCCTTGTCTACCCGGATGAAGATCTGCTCACGCCCACCGCGACCCAGTTCGTCAAGGTCCTGACCGCCGTGACATCGAAGCGCCGGTCATCGACGAAAAGTTAGGCGTCGCAGCCCCCTCATACCCGATCGATCTGTTCTTGACCACGGGCGCGCACGCTGTGGCAGCGGCGCTCCAGCCCGGAAAAATCCGCCGTTCGGTGCGACGCGAGCGCGGCACGTTTCTCTTCTGCCAGGCCGGCATCCAGGGCAAGCGAGTAGCCCGTGTCGATCGTCTTCTTGTAGGCCGCGAGCGTCTCTGGCACGGCCGAAAGCATCTCGGCGGCCAGTTGCCGGACCTCTGGCAGCAGGCGATCGATGTCCACGACGCGATTGACCAGGCCCCAGGCATCGGCCCTCTCGGCCGAAAGGAAGTTGCCGGTCAGCGAGATCTCCTTGGCCCGGCACAGGCCGATGGCGCGGGACAGGCGTTGCGAGAGGCCCCAGAACGGCATCACGCCAATGCGCACGTGGGTGTCCGCGAATCGCGCGCCGCGGCTGCAGATCACGAGGTCACAGGCCAGTGCGATTTCGAGTCCGCCACTGATGGCGACGCCGTTGATCGCACCGATCACAACACCCGGGAAGCGCTGCAGGGCCGCGATGGGGTTCAAGGACAAATCGTCCACGGCGAGCGACTCGGTGGCACGCCCCGAGCCCAGTTCAGCCAGGTCCAGGCCCGCACAGAAGGCGTCGCCCGCACCCGTGATGATCAGGACGCGTGTCTGCCCACTCGCGGCAAGTTCGTCGATCGCCAGGACCAGTTCGCGGCGCAGGTCTCGCGACAGCGCGTTCCTGGCTTCGGGACGGTTCAAGACGATCTGCACACACCCTGGCAGCGGTGCTTCGATCAATAGAACCGGCGCGGCCACGTCCCTGCAACCCGGCCGGCGATCAGTCGTAGTAGCGCGCGCCGGCCGCCGCCATCTCACGCATGCGCGCCGTGGGCTCGTAGGCCTTGCCGAGCGCCGAATAGCGCTCGGCGCGAGCGTTCACCTCGCCGAGGCCGAGCCAATCCGCGTACTTCAGCGCGCCGCCGAGATAGGCCGGAAAGCCGATGCCCAGCAGGAGCGCCATGTCCAGTTCCGTGGGACTGGCGACGACGCCGTCTTCCAGCGCGTGAGCCGCCTCGATGATCAGCGGGAGCATCATCCGGTCGACGATCTCCTGATCGGTGAACTCGCTCGTTCCCTTCGGCTGGATCCTGGCCAGCAGGCCGCGCGTGTCGTCGGCGACGCTGCGCCTGGGCTTGCCGTTGGGGTCGGTCTCGTAGCGATAGAAACCGATGCCGTTCTTCTGGCCGAACCGCTTGTTCTCGGCCATCAGCCGCAGCGCGTCGAGTTCCAGGCGCGGCATGCGATCCGGGTAGCCGGCCGAGATGATGTCGCTGACATGGCTGCCGGTATCGATACCCACCACGTCTTCCAGATAGGCCGGGCCCATGGGCCAGCCGAAGGCTTCCATCACCTTGTCGACCCGCTCGAAGTCGGCACCATCGGCCACCAGTTGCAGGAAGCCGCGCATGTAGGCCGTCAGGATGCGATTGACCAGGAAGCCCGGGCAGTCCTTGACCACGATGGGGGTCTTGCCCATGGCCACCGCGTAGCCCACCGCCGTCGAGACGGCCTGATCGCTGGTCCTGCTGCCCTGGATCACCTCCACCAGAGGCATCACCGGCACGGGATTGAAGAAGTGCATGCCGACGAAGTTCTCCGGACGCACCAGCGACACGGCGATGTCGTCGATCCGCAGGCTGGACGTGTTGGAGGCGATCACGGTGTCATCCCGGACCACGCGCTCCAATTCGGCCAGCACGCGATGCTTGAGTCCGATGTTCTCGACCACCGCCTCGATGACGACGTCGACACCGTCGAAGCCGGCATAGTCGAGCTGCGGCGTGATGGAGGCCAGGATGCCGTCGGCCTTCTCCTGCTTCATGCGGCCGTTCTTGACCATCTTCGCGAGTTGCTTGCGGGCCTCGCCGATGCCCAGGTCCAGTTGGCCCTGCGCAATGTCCTTCAGCTTCACCGGCGTGCCACGCTGGGCGCTCGTGTAGGCGATCCCGCCACCCATGATGCCGGCCCCGAGCACCGCGCCTTGCTTCAGCGGCCTGGCGTTCTTCGCGTGCTTCTTGAACAGCTTCTTGAGCACCTGGTCGCTGAGGAAGGTCTGCACCATGGCGCTGGCCGCCTGGGTCTTGGCGATGGTCGCGAAGGCATGGCCCTCGTCGGACAAGGCCCCCGTGCGATCCAGCACCACGGCGCGTTCCATCAGTTCGACGGCAGCCATCGCGGCCGGCTGGTGCTTGCCACTGGTCTTGGCCACCTGCACCTTGGCAGCGGCAAAGAGACTGTCACGTTCCGCCGCGGCAAGCGTGAGCGGACCCAGCTTGCGAGCACGGCGCTGCTTCCAGTCGAACTCGCCCGTTGCGGCCTTGCGAAGAAGCGCCAACGCGGCGTCGCGCAACTGTTCCGGCGCGGTGACTTCGTCGACCACGCCGGCTTGCAGCGCCTCGGCCGCCTTGGCGGGCTTGCCGCTCGCAATCCAGTCGACAGCCACCTGGACACCGGCAACCCGCGGCAGCCGCACCGTGCCGCCAAATCCGGGAAACAATCCCAGCTTCACTTCGGGCAAGCCCACCTGGGCGTCGGTGGACATGACCCGCGCGCTGGCCGACAACGCCATCTCCAGGCCGCCGCCGAGAGCGAATCCATTGATAGCGACGACGCTGGGAACCGGCAAGTCCTCGAACGCGTTGAACACGTCGTTCGACTTGCCGTTGACGGCAGCCATGTCGTCGACGCTCAGCTTGAACATCGCGCCGAACTCGGTGATGTCGGCTCCGACGATGAACACGCTCTTGGCGCTCGTGACCAGGACGCCGCGCAAGCCCTCCGCGGCCGCGATGACGCGCGTCGCGTCGCCCAGCTCGCGCACCGTACGTGCGTCGAGCTTGTTGATGACGTCGCCTTCGCGATCGAAACACAGCTCGACGAATCCGTCGTCGATCGCTTGCACACGGATGCTTTGACCTTGGTACACGGGCAGTTCCTGGGCTTGGATCAGAGGCGTTCGATGATCGTGACGTTGGCCATGCCGCCGCCTTCGCACATGGTCTGCAGGCCGTAGCGCTCACCGCGCTGCTCCAGCGCGTTGACGAGCGTGGCCATCAGCTTGGTGCCGGACGCGCCGAGGGGATGGCCCAGCGCGATGGCGCCGCCGTTCACGTTCAGGCGTTCGGGATCGGCGTCCAGATGCTTCAGCCAGGCCAAGGGCACCGGGGCGAAGGCCTCGTTGACTTCGTACAGGTCGATATCGGAGATCTTCATCCCGGCCTTCTTGAGCGCCAGTTCGGTCGCCGGAATCGGCGTCTCCAACATGATCACCGGGTCGCTGCCCAGCACGGTCATGTGGTGGATGCGCGCCAGCGGCTTCACGCCGAGCGCCTTCAGGCCCTTCTCGCTGACGATCATCACGCCCGTGGCCCCGTCGCAGATCTGCGACGCGTTGGCCGCGGTGATCATGCCGCCCTCCTGCAGCAGCTTCACGCTGGAGATGCTCTCGAGGGAAGCGTCGTAGCGGATGCCTTCGTCGGTCGAATGCATCTCTCCCGTGCCGCTTCCATCGGCCAGCCGAACTTCCAGAGGAAGGATTTCCTTTGCGAACCGACCCGCCTTGGTGGCCGCGATGGCCTTCTGGTGGCTGGTCAGCGAATAGGCATCCAGCGCCTCCTTGTTGAAGCCGTACTTCTTGGCGATCAGCTCCGCGCCCAGGAACTGACTGAACATCACGTTGTCGTAACGCTTGTTGACCGCCGGGCTTTGGTAGTGCCCCAAGCCCTTCTCTTGTGCCAGCGACGTCGGCGTGAACATCGGAACTCGGGTCATGGATTCGACGCCCGCGGCGATCACGACGTCCATCACGCCGGACATGACGGCCTGCGCGGCGAAGTGGATCGCCTGCTGCGAAGAACCGCACTGACGATCGATCGACGTACCCGGCACCGACTCCGGCAACCTGGATGCCAGCACCGCATTGCGCGCCACGTTGGTGGACTGCTCGCCGATCTGGCTCACGCAGCCCATGAACACGTCGTCGACCAGGGCCGGATCCATCTTGACGCGATCGACGAGCTCGTTGATCACCTGGGCCGCCATGTCGACCGGATGCCAGCCCGAGAGACGGCCTTTGCGCTTGCCGCCGGCGGTACGAACGGCGGCGACGATATAGGCTTCAGCCATGAGGAACTCCTTGGAACGATGTCAGTTGGGAATTGATGCGGTGGCGAGAGGCTCAGCGCGGCGTCATGCGGATCGCGCCATCCAGGCGAATGCTCTCGCCGTTGAGGTAGCCGTTGGTGGCGATCGTCTCGACCAGTGCGGCGTACTCGTCCGGCTTGCCCAGGCGCTTGGGGAACGGCACGGACTGGGCCAGCGCCTGAACGACGTGATCGGGCTGGCCCATCAGCAACGGCGTCTCGAAGATGCCCGGCAGGATGGTGTTGACCCGGATGCCCTCGTTCATGAGGTCTCGCGCGATGGGCAGCGTCATGCCGACGACACCCGCCTTGGACGCGCTGTAGGCGGCCTGGCCCATCTGCCCGTCCTGCGCTGCCACCGAGGCCGTGTTGACGATCACGCCACGTTCACCGTCGGCAAGCGGATCCAGGCTCAGCATGCCCGCGGCCGACTTGGCGACGCATCGAAAGGTGCCGACCAGGTTGATCTGGATCGTGCGTTCGAACTTGGCGAGCGGGTAATGCTTGGCGGCGCCCGTCGCCTTGTCCCGGCCAGCCGTCTTGATGGCGTCTCCGGTACCGGCACAGTTGACCATCAGCCGCTCCTGGCCATTCGCCGCACGCGCACGAGCGAATGCGGCGTCCACCTGCTCTTCACTGGTCACGTCCACCTTGCAGAAGACGCCACCGACTTCCTTGGCGACCGACTCGCCCAGTTCGGCATTGAAATCGAAGATCGCGACCTTGACCCCGCGCGAGGCGAGACGACGCACGGTTGCGGCACCGAGGCCGGATGCGCCTCCCGTGACGATGGCGGAAACGGATGAGTCGAGTTGCATGTTTGTCTCAAGGCTGAGTTGACCAAGCCGGTGCCTGGCTTCCGCGCAGGCCGCGGGCCGGATCGATGCGACAGTGTAGGAACGGCAACGGCAGAAGACCATCGTCCGGGCGGACGAGGCTCAGCGTCATTGCTGAACGGACGCAGCGGTTCCGCCGACTATCCTGGTTGCGATGTCCGAGGATGTTGTCCAACCGTCTCCGCTGGCGAGACAAGCGTCCGCTCCTCAGCGATCAGCTGACGCTGCCCCCTTCGGCCTCAACGGTAGCGGCGATTTCCGCCCACTGACCGCGCTGTGTTGCTCGCGTGGAAATGCGACGCAGCGCGAGCCATCGGCGCAAACGACAGGCGAACCGAGTCAGACCAATTCGCCCAAGAGGTCGGCGCATTGGCGAAGTGGCGCCACCAAGCTTGCGTCAAGCGAGCTGCTCGGGTGAAGCCATGTCTGGAAGGTCGCGCTGAGGGCGCCGAGACATTGCCCGGCGCGGTCCCTTAACGGGAGCGCCAGCTCAACCAGGCCGGGATCGATGCCTGTGTCGACGAGGGCATATCCGCGCCTCCGCGCAACGTCTACGGCGGTGACGAAGTCGCTCGCGGCTTCATGCGCAAAGATCTCGCGTCGACAGGATTCGCGCGAACTGAGCCAATCCTCCACGTCGCCTTGCGAATACGCGGAGGCAATGGCGACGCCGGAGGAGGCGGCCCGGATGGGCAGCCGCGTTCCCGAGGGAAAGCCGATCGCCATCCGCTTCGACGGATTGCACTGAAGCAGGACATGGACCTCACCCTGCTGCAGCACGCTGAGCGCACAGGTCTCGCCGATGTGCTCGCACAGATCCTTGAGAAGCGGCCGCGCGAGCCGTGGTAAACGGGCGGAGTCCAGGTAGGTCTGGCCGAGCCGCAGCACGGAGGGCAACAGCCAGTAGTGCTTGCCATCGGACTCGGCGAAGCCGAAGTGGACCAGGCTGACCAGGTATCGGCGCGCGGCCGTGCGCGTCAACGATGTCAGCTGGCCCACTTCGGTCGCGGTGAGGCTGGCACGCCCGCTGGAAAACGCCTCGATCACTCGAAGCCCCTTGCCGAGCCCCTCGATCAGCAGCGAGCGGTCGATGTCAGCCGGGCAGTTCATTCGATCCAGCCCTCGCCGACGCTGTCGCCAGGGTACGGCGCAGGTCGGCACACAGCTCATCGGCCGCCTCGGCGCAGCGTTCGGAGATGCCCGTGTAGCTGAAGAAGGAATGGCCGAGGGTGGCGTACTCGCGCAACGTCACCTTCACGCCAGCGGCACAGAGCTTTCTCGCGTACGCCAGGTTCTCCTCGAGCAAGGGGTCGAACACGCCCACGCCCATCGTGACGGGGGCCAGGCCAGCGAGCTTGTCTTCGAGCAGGGGCGATACCCTCGGGTCCTTGACCAGTGCCGCGGCATCCGGCCCGAGGTACGCGTCGCGCACTGCTGCATGCAGATCGCTGTCCAGGTCGAGCGCCGGATAGAGCAGCAGCTGGGCCGCCAACTCGATGCCGGAATCGCGACAAAGGAACGCTACGACCGCAGCGAGGTTGCCGCCAGCGCTGTCGCCCGCCACGGCCAACGGCGTGTGCTCACCGCTGAAGCGCGCGAGATGATCGTGCACCCAGCGGATGGCCGCCATCGCATCGTCGAGACCCGCGGGAAACGGGTGCTCGGGCGCCAACCTGTAGTCCACGTTGACCACGACGACGCCGGCCTGGTTGGCGATGCGGACTGCATGCGCGTGGTGCGAATCGAGGTCGCCGATGATCCAGCCGCCGCCATGCAGGAAGACGACCGTCGCCGACGGCGTGCCTTCGCGAGGCCAGACGATGCGGGCGGGAATGCCGCCCGAGGGACCGGCGATCTCCATCGACTCGAGACGCCCGGGCTCGATGGCGGGCGCAGGGTAGAAAGCCCGGCGCGCCTCCCAGCCCCGCGCCCGCATTTCCGGCCCGGTCCCTTCATAGAGGCTGGTCAACCCAGAGGCTTTCCACCGGCGCTCCATGTCGGCGATTTGAGGATCCAACGTCATGGGAGTCAAGTTCGTGTTCGAGTTTGAAGGGGAGCCCGGCGGGCTCCCGTCTCATGCGACGAACTCAGAACGCCGTCCTGAAGCCGGCCTGGAAGGATCGGCCGAAGGGCGCGTACACCAGGGGGTTCTCCGTGTAGATGCTGTTGGCCTGCGCGGGCGGAAGCTTGTTCAGCAGGTTCAAGACGCCGACGTTGACGATCGTGTCCTTGGAAAAGGAATGCGAGATGGCCAGGTCGTAGGTCGTGTAGGACTTCTCCTCGGTGATGCCGGTGAGGCCGAACGACGTCTCGCGCAGCTTGGACTTGTAGTTGTCCGTCAGGGTGACGTCGGTGCCGTAGGCGCTGGCGCCGACCGACAGGCGCGAAGCCAGGCGAGGCACCGGGGCCACGGCGGTGTCGTAGGTCCCCAGGAAGTTGCTGGTCGTCGCGCCGGAGCGGAACTTGTATGTATGCATCAACGTGCCGTCATAGGCAGCGAACACTTTCGCCATGCCGACCTTCGTGCCGTAGCGAAGGTTGAAGTCCAGGCCGGCCAGCTTCAGCTCGTTGCTGTTGTAGAAGCCAGGCACGGTGATCATCTGGATCTGGCCCGTGACGGGATCGCGCGTGATTGCCGGGTCGTTCGGGTTGGCCAACACCAGTGCGTTCGTGTCGACGCCCGTGATCAGCTTGCGGAAGTCGATCGTGAAGTAGTCGAGATTGACGTTGAAGTCGCCGATGCTCGTCGGGTGATTCCAGATGACGCCCAGGTTGGAGTTCACAGAGCTTTCTGGTTTCAGCCCGGTCGACGGCAAGGTCGTGACCGAGACGCCGTTCTGCGCGTTCTTCGTGATCGGGTCGTAGTTGATGTTGGTGAGCCCCGAGCCGCCCGTGTACTGAAGCAGGCCGGGCGCCCGCTCGGAGTGCCCGATCGAGCCCGCCACGCTGAACTCCGACGTCGGCGACCAGTTGAAGCCCAGCTTGGGATTGAACGTGCCAACACCCGGGTCCGACTTCTCGAAGCGGCCCGCTGCGTCAAGTTCGAATGTGGCTGCCAACGGGATGCGCAGTTCCGTGAACGCGGCGTTGACACTTCGCTTGACGGAATAGTCGGTGGCCGCGCCGCCGAAGCCGACGTCCGTGGACTTGCTCTCGAAGTCGTTGGTCATCTCGGCCTTCTCCTCGCGCCGCTGCAGGCCCACCGCCAACTTCAGAGGACGACCATTCCAGAGATTGAGCAGCGTGCCCGTGGTCAAGGCGTCATAGGTACGCAGGCTGTAGCGCGTGTCGTCCATTCGGGCCACCGTGATCCAGTCGACAAGGCTCTGAGGGTTCGCCAGTGCCGAGCCCGGCGCCGCGAGATAGGCACTGGCGAACGGGTTGTAGCACTCGTCGCCGCTCGTGCCGCCCTTGCAGTTCAGGGCGGCCTCCAGGCGGCTGACGCTCGGGTAGCCTCCGTTGATCGCTGCGCTCTCGTTCACGCCTTCCGAAACAGACAGCGTGTAGTTCCAGTCCTTGCCGAGCTTGCCGTCCACGCCGATCTTGCCTCGGTAGGTGTTCGACTCGGTGTCGGTCATCGCATGGTTGTCGTCCACGGCCGAGCCCCAGCGCAGGTTGGCAATGGCGTCCGCGCCGAACGGATTGCCCGGATTGCTGGCCGGCACGACGATCGTCGTGGAATTGATCGGGTAGCCCACGCTGTTCGACCGATGCATGCTCACGTGCGAGGCGCCAATTTCCGCGTTCAGCGTCAGGTTGTCGGACAGGTCGTGATCCACGCTGAAGTAGCCCAGCACCTTGTCAGTCTCGGCGACCATGCCTCGGTTCAGAGTCAGGTCCTGGCGGCACTTGCCACTGACGAGTAGACCGGGGACCGTTCCGCTACCGAGCGAGCTGTCGCCGCACAGCGGGTCGGCGTACGCCACGCCGCCGACGAAGTACGTTCCGGGGTTGGCGAAAGCCGAGGTCTGCCCGAACTTGGCGATGCGGGCCGGGTCGTTGAAGACGTCGCGAACGTAGATCTGGTCCTGGTGGCTCAGTTCGACGCCACCGATGACGGTGGTCGTGTCGGTATGGGCCCCGTAGCCGATGCCGACATGTCCGTTCTTGCGACCCTTCGCATCGAGCATGCCCGCTGCGCCGTCCAGCACGATCCCGTCGATGTCCTTGCGAGTGATGAAGTTCGCCACGCCGGCAACCGCATCGCTGCCGTACAGCGCGGAAGCCCCGTCCTTCAGGACGTCGATGCGCGAGACCAGCACCGTGGGCACAAGGGTGCTGATGTCCACGGAAAACGAGTCGAAGCCGCCCGGCTCGGAAACGCTGACTTGCCGTTGTCCGTTCAACAGCACCAGGGTCGCCCGCGGACCCAGGCCGCGCAGGTTCAGGGCCTGCACGGGGCTGTTGCCCTGGTTGTTGCTGTCGCCTGCGATGAGGTTGCCCTGCGTTGCCGAGAGCTGGCTCAGCATCTGGATCAGGCTGGGGCGGACGCTCTTGGCAATCTCCTCCTGGCCGATGGTCTCGAGTGTGCTCTTCTGCGCCTTCGGGCCGGCGAAATAGGAGCCGGTGACGACGACCTCTTGGGGACCGTCGGCTGCCTTCGCGGGTGTTGCCGGCGGCGTGGGAGTCGCCGCACTCGCTGCGGAAGCAGGGGCGTCCGGGGCAGCGGCCTGGGCGATCGCTCCGCTGGTGAGTGTGCAGAGCGAAAGCAGGCAGGCCGAGTGGACAGCAGTGAAGCGCATGGTTGTCTCCTTGTTATGAACTAATTGGTACATTACTTGATGTACCGTTTAGTACATATCTCGGATATCCCAGTTGACAAACGGAAATTTCGGTTGCTGGAGCAGCGTCGGAGGCGCGCCGCGCGCGCACGCCAGCACCCTTGCGGCAGCATGCGCAAGCGTGCGTTGAGAAGCGTCGGGCAGGCGCGGATGGCGCGAATGGAGGCCTGCCGCGCGGCGCTATTGCGGCAGGATCATCACCTGGCGTTCGATCGTCTCGACGATCGAGGCACGGCGCCGTTCGAGGGTCTCTCGCGGATCGAGGTCGGCCTCGAACTGGAACGCGAAGGTCGCGCGGTTCGACACGAAATGGAAGGCCAGGCCGACCGCGTTGGCATACACATCCAGCACCCGGACATCCTTGCGCATGCAGCCGTCGGCCTGGCCCCGCGCGACGAGCCTTTCGAGTATCTGGATATCGAGCTGGCTGAAATGCCGCAGGTCGGGAACCTGGGAAAGGAATCTGGCGCCGAGCAGGTTCTCGCCCGCCACGAGGCGCACGAAGGCCGGATGGGCGACGTGCGTGTTGAAGACGTTCGTCGTCCACTGGCGCAACGCGTCCATCGGCGGCAAGGGATCCAGCGGAGCCGGCGGGGCACCGCTTCGAATCCGCTCATAGGCGAAGCCAAGGGCGGCCGCGTAGAGCCCTTCCTTGGTCTCGAAGTGGTAGTAGATCATCCGCTTGCTGGTCGCCGTCCGCGCGGCGATCGCGTCGACGCGCGCGCCCGCGAGGCCATGCGCGGCGAATTCCTCGATGGAGACTTCCAGGATGTCCTTGACGACAGGATCCATGTTCACGCACGCATCACGACAGGGAAGTTCATTTTCGAGGTACCACGTTGATCAGGTCGATGACGACGGCCAGCCCGGGCCGGGGCAACTCCACCTGATCGGAAGCGAGATAGACGATGTTGGAAGCCACCAGCGGCGCGAACCAGGCGAGGTCCACGACTCGCGCATAGACATTCTTCCATGCCTGTTCCGACGCGTTCAGAGGCAGCGACGCCGCGGTCGAAAGCAACGCGTTCAAAATTGCATCGGAGCTGCGATAGTAATTGAGGCTGCCCTCGGGATCGAGCGTCTGGAAGTGCGCGATGTTGGGCACGCCCGAGTTGCTGCCGGACAGGACTGCGTCGAAGGCGTGCATCTTCGCCGCGAAGTTCAGCGCCCCGTAGTTCTGATATTCGTGCGTCCTGACGTGGATGCCGACCTTGCTCAATTCCGCCACGGCGACCTGCGCGAGCAGCGCGTTGAGCGTGCTGTTCAGGTAGGCGAGGTGCAGCTCGACGCCGCTGGCATGACCAGCGGCCGCCAGCAGCGCCCTCGCCTTCGCCGGATCGAACGGATACCTGGCTTCATTGGCATCGTCATGGCCCGCGAAACCGGGTCCTTGCAACTGGTCGGTGGGCTGCGCCAGCGATCCGAAGAACGCGCGAGCGATCAGCCGGCGATCGAGCGCGTAGTTGATGGCCTGGCGAACGCGCACGTCCTTGAGCGACGGGTTGGCGACGCCGTCGCGATCGTTCAGTACGAGGCCGACCCATTGCGCCGGATCCGACACGATGCGGATGTGATCTCCCAGGCGGTTCTCGTTGGCATGCGCGGTGAGCGGGTCGCTCACGAGCAGTTGGACCTGGCCGGCCTTCAGGGCCTGGATCGCCGAGTTCTGGTCCTCGAAGACGGTGAGCACGATCCTGTCCCAGCGCACGCGACTCTTGTCGTAGTAGAACTCGTTGGGCACGTAGGTGTAGCTCTTGCCCGTCACGCTGGCGGCGGGATCCAGCTTGTAGGGGCCCGCACCGGCCGTGGCCGTGCGCAGGCTCGCGGGATCCTTCAAGGCGCGCGGGCTGATGAGGTCGCCGCTGAGCCAGTAAGCCTCGAAGAGGTTGATCAAGGCGGGGTTCGGTGAACTGAGCCGAACGCGGAACCGAAAGCGATCGAGCACGTCGATCGCCACGACGTTGCGCAGGTTCACCGCGAACGGCCCGTTGGCGTGCCGCCAGTAGTCGATTGATTGCCTCGCCGCGTCGGCCGTCACGGGCTCGCCATCGCTGAAGCGGGCGTCCCGGCGCAGGGTGAACGTCGCGCTCATGCTGTCGGCGCTCAACTCCCACGCGACCGCGAGCGCGGGTTCGAACGTGCCGTCGGGCCGCACGCGCACCAGCGGCTCGTAGGCGGGCATGAGGTGCGTGCCCGCACGGCCGTTGCCGCTGCGCGCCGGGTCCATGCTGAGCGGCGAGAACGGATTGCCGACTGTCAGGACGTTCGGCTCGGCAGCGATGCACCTGGCGGGCACCATGGCAAAGGCGATGGCCGCCATCGCCGCCGCGATGAGCCCGGTGCGGACAGACGTCATCGAGCTTCGGCCTTGCAGGCCGCCTCGCGGGCGCGCAGCCAGCGCTCGCGCCGTTCTCGCTGGCGCACCGGGTGCGGCACCGGCGCGGCCTCCAGCAACGCGCGCGTGTACGGATGCCCCGGGTGCTCGACCACCTGCGCGGCATCGCCCTGTTCAACGATGATGCCCCGGTGCAGCACCGCGATCCGATGCGAGACGTGGCGGACGACGGCCAGGTCATGGGAGATGAAGAGCAAGCTCAGTTGCATGCTGCGCTGCAATTCGGTGAGCAGGTTCAGCACCTGGGCCTGCACGGAAAGATCCAGGGCACTGACCGGCTCGTCGCAGACGATCAGGCGCGGACGTCCGATGACGGCACGCGCGATGGCGATGCGCTGGCGTTGCCCGCCGGAGAACTGGTCGGGATATCGCGCCGCCGTGTCGGGCGGCAGGCCCACCTGCGCCAGCACGCAGGTGATGCGCTCGCGAATCTCGTGGCTGCGCCGTTCATCCGTCGCCAGCAACGGCTCCGCCAGCGTCTGCCCGATCGTGCGCGCGGGGTTGAGCGAGCCGAACGGGTCCTGGAACACGACCTGGATGTCGCGCCCGAGCTGCCGCCGACGCCGGCCGTCGGCACGCGTGATGTCCTCGCCATCGAAGATGACTGATCCGTCCGTCGCCGTCATCTGCCCGAGGATGACCCTGCCGACCGTCGACTTGCCCGAGCCCGACTCGCCGACGAGGCCCAGCGTCTCGCCCCTGGCAATGCTCAAGGAGATGTCCTTCAGCACCGTCACCGACCTGCCCCAGCCTGCCGGATACGCGGCACGGAGGCTGCGCACTTCCAGCAATGGCGCGAACGTCGGCCCTGCCTGCGCGATCATGGCGACGCTGCCTCGAGCGACGCCAGCGTCTCCTGCACCGTGGGCAGCGGTCGACCCGGGGCGGCGTCGTGCGGGTTCGCGCGCAGCAAGGCCCGCGTGTAGGGATGCCGGGGGCGATCGAAGATGTCGAGGACCGGCGCCGTCTCGAGCACCTTGCCGTGGAGCAGCACCATCGCGCGGTCGCAGATGTCGGCGACGACGCCCCAGTCGTGCGTCACGAACACGACCGCCATGCGCTTTTCCCTGCAGAGCGTGCGCAGCAACTCCAGGATCTCGGCCTGCACCGTGACATCCAGTGCCGTGGTCGGCTCGTCCGCGAACAGCACGCGTGGGCCGGGCGCGAGCGCGCGCGCGATGCCGACTCGCTGCGCCATGCCGCCCGACACCTGGTGCGGGTAGAGATCCGCGACCGCCTCCGCATCGGCGATCTGCATCACTCGCAAGAGCTCGATCGCTCTCTCGCGCGCCGCTCGACGCGACACCTTGCCATGCCGTCGAATGACCTCCGCGAGTTGATGGCCGATGGTGAAGCACGGATCCAGCGCGGCGATCGGATCCTGGAAGATCATGCCCAGCGTGCCGCCGCGCAGGCGGGCAATGGTCGCCCGGTCGGCCAGATCGATGCGCGTGCCTTGCAGGACCATGCAGCCCTGGAGGACGTGCGTGCCGGCCGGCAGCAGGCCCATCAGGGCCAGCACCGTCAGGGTCTTGCCGCTGCCGGATTCACCGACCAGGCCCAGCGTCTCGGAGGGCGACAGGTCGAAGCTCAGGTTGTCGACGAGGATCAGAGGGCCCGCGGCGATCGTCAGGCCACGCACGCACAGAACGCTCGCCTCGCACGGCGCTCCAACGTCGACCTGGGGTGCGGCATGTGCAAGTAGACGACGCGAAGGCCTGTCGGGATCGGCTGGCCTCGAACCGCGCGTCGCCGAATCCCGCAGCGCATCGCCCAGCAACCCGAAGGCGAGGATCGTGAGCGCCACGACGCCTCCCGCGGGCACCAGCAGCCACGGGAATTCGTTCAGGCTGACCGACGCCTCGTAGATCATCGCGCCCCAGGACGGCGCCGGCGGTGCCGGGCCCAGGCCGAGGAAGCTGATCCCCGTCTGCATGATGACCGCGACGGCGGAGAACAGCGAAAGCTGCACGATCAACGGTCCGCGCACGCGCGGCAGCACGTGCCGAACCAGGATCGTCGCGTCGCCCAACCCGGTGATGCGAGCCGCCTCGATGTACAACTCGCGCCGCACCCCGAGCGTCGAGCTGCGCATCACGCGGATCACGCCTGCGGAGCCGAGGACGCCCAGGGTGGCCATCGCCGCCAGCGTGGAGCGGTCGAACAGCGCCAGGATGGCAAGCAGGATCACGATGGACGGCAGCGACTGCAGCATGTCGACGAACAGGCCGATGGCCCGGTCCGTGCGGCCGCCGAAATAGCCGGCGCAGACGCCCAGCCCCGCGCCGAGGATGGCGGCGACGCACGTCGCCTGCACGACGCCGACCAGCGTCGGCAGCGCGCCGAACAGGAGCCGGCTCAGCACGTCGCGACCAAGCGCATCCGTCCCCAGCCAGTGCACTGGCGACGGCCACTGCTTCATCGATTCCAGGTCGATGTCCAGCGGATCGAAAGGCGCGATCCAGGGCGCGGCGATGGCGAGTACCGCGACCAACAGCAGCCATGCGACCGCGGCGAGTTCGCCCGTGCCGTGGGCCGTCGACGTGTTCGCGTTCATCGCCGCAGCTTCGGATTGAGCCAGCCGTAGCTCAGGTCGACCAGCAGGTTGATGGCAATGGTGAGCCCCGTGAAATACAGGGTCGCTCCCTGCAGCAGTGGGATGTCGCCCTGTTGCGCCGCGGTGACGGCCAGGCTGCCCAGTCCGGGCAGGACGAATACCCGCTCGACGAAGACCGTGCCGCCGATCGCGCTGACCATGACCAGCCCGACCACGGTGACGACGGGCAGCGCGGCGTTGCGCAATGCATGCTTCCAGAAGATCACGCGCTCGGAGAGGCCGCTCGCGCGGAGTGCCCGGATGAAGTCGCGATCCAGCACGTCGCGCATCGCGTCGCGCGTCTGCTTGGCGATGCCGGTGATGGCGTGCAGAGACACGGACAAGACCGGAAGAGCCAGGCAGGCCAGCCACGATCCCAGCCCTTGCGAGGCTGGCGAGTAGCCCGTGGCAGGCAGCCACTGCAACCACACGGCGAAGATCGACATCAACACCAGCGCGACCCAGAACGACGGGAACATCATGCCCGTCAGCGAGATGACGTCGATCGCCGCGCCGACGCGCCCGCGCCTCACCGCACTGGCAACGCCGAGCCACAGTCCGGCGGACACCGAGACCAGCATCACGCCGGCGAGGATGGACAGCGTGACGCCGACGCGCTGGTTCAGGAGCGAGGCGACGGATTCACTGGTGAAGAACGACTTGCCGAGGTCGCCATGCAGGGCGCGAGACAGCCAGCGGGCGTACTGTGCCAGCAGCGGCTGGTCCAGGCCCAGCTCCGCGCGCACCGCGAGGTACTCGGCGCGGGTGCCTTCGCCTTGCATCATGGTCTGCGCGGCGTCGCCGGGCAGGAGGCTGTTCAGCGCGAAAGACAGGAACGTCACGACGAACAGCAGCGGCACCGACGTGAGCACGCGCCTGAGGAAACGGGTCGGCATGATCACACCCTTGCCGCTTCGCGGAATCGGTCAAGGCCGCGGAACGCGACGCCGCCGAACTCAGGAGCCCAGGAGTTCGTCCCAGAGCGCGACGGATCGCGAGGAAGCTTGTCCGATCCGGTACTGCTCGCCGATCTCCATGAATGCTCGATCGCGGGGCGTCCAGCGCGGCCAGGAGGGCACGCCCTGCGCCGCCGGTCTGCCGCTCCGGATGAAGTCGACCCACAGCTCGTGCGCCACGGTTGCCCGGGCCTGCAGCGTGGGGTCGGGCTCGACGTAGCGAAAGGCCAGCGCGGCGGCGTTGTCCCACACGAACGGCGTCTCCACGCCGTGGATGGCCAGGCCCTTGAATCGGCCAGTCGCAGGGCCCCAGTCCCATCGGTAGACGTAGCTGACTCCGCCCGCTTTTGCATGGTTGTCAGCATAGACCATCGTCGGGCCGCCGAAAGCCAGGTCAGACGCGAAGCGTCCCGCCAGCTCGGACATGCCGATCCCCGGGTTCATGGCCCTGTAGCGCGCGAAGGCCGCGCCGTTCCGTCCCGCGAAGCTCGACGGGTCGGGCGCAGCGGAGAACAGCCTCATCTCGTCGCGATTGCTGCCCATCAGCAGCGCAACCTGCTTGCCGCGCCCTTTGCGCATGGCCTCGTAGGGATGCTCGAGAAGGAGTTGGCCGTCGATGAAGCCGTTGTTGTCGCCGGTTCGCATCGAAGCGCGTTCCGCGCTCAGGATGCGGTCGACGGGCAGCGTCGGAAGCTGCTCGGGCTTGTCCCCTTGTCGGGCAAGAGCCTCGGCAAAGCGTTCGGCATGCTCCCGCGCGAGCGAGCGCGTGATGACGCCGTGGCCGCTGCCGCTCTGCGAGATGCCGGCGCGGAACAGGCCGCGCGACAGCGGGGACGCGGTCAGCGAGCAGACGTCGAATCCCCCCGCGGACTGGCCGCCGATCGTGACCTTCGAAGGGTCGCCGCCGAACGCCGCGATGTTGTCCTGGATCCATTGCAGCGCACGCAGCTGGTCGCGCAAGCCGTTGTTGCCGCTGCCCTCGAAGGCATCGCCAAGCAAGCCGCCCAGCTCGAGGAAGCCGAGCGAGCCGAGCCGGTAGCCGATGTTGACGCAGACCACGCCGTCGCGTGCGAACGTCGCTCCCTGCACGCGATGCTCCAGCGAATAGCCGGACGTGTTGCCGCCGCCGTGGATGTAGACGTAGACCGGATGCGGCCCCGGCGCGGCCGGTGCCCAGATGTTGAGATAGAGGCAGTCCTCGCTGGTCGGGGCCTCGACCAGTGGCGTCACCTGCATCGCGGCCGGTGGATTCCCCGTGGCCTGGCGCACGCCCGACCAGGGCGCACCGGGTTGCGGCGGCAGGAAGCGCAGGTCGCCCACGGGGGGCTTCGCGAAGGGCACGCCGCGGAAATAGCGAACGTCTCCTGCTCGGACGCCTTGCAGTTCGCCCTCGCGGACACGCACGATGTCCGGCTCTCCCGCGGGCACCGGCGGAGCCTTGACGCGGTAGCCGCCGGGATAGGGATCGAGTCCGCCGCCATCGGGGCCGGTGGTCGGCGTGCTGGCGGGTTGTGCGGTCGCCCATCGGGTGACGCCGCACGCGAATGCGGTGCCTGCGAGCTTCAAGGTCGCGCGCTTGTGGTTGTCCATCGTCGTCTCCGTCGTTGTTGTATCGACCGCGGGGCTCCGCCCGCTTCCATGCGAGCCGCGCCCGCGCTCAGCGGGCCTTCATGCGTGCCGCCACCACGACGGACAGCAGGCAGCCGCCGGCGAGATAGGCCGCGACCGGATGCCACGATCCGCCCGCCGCACCCACCAGCGCGGTCGCGATGAACGGGGTGAAGCCGCCACCGACCACGCTCGCCACCTGGTAGCCCACGCCCGCGCCGCTGTAGCGGAATTCCGCACCGAAGAACTCCGAGAACATCGGCTGCTGGACGCTCACGATCATGTCGTGCGCGACGTTGGCGAGCAGCACCGCGAAGACCACGATCAGCACGGTCGATCGTGCCTCCATCGCCAGGAAGAACGGGATGGCCGAGGCCAGCCCGACGAGGGCGCCGCCGATGTAGACCTTGCGTCGGCCGAAACGGTCGGCGAGCCAGGCGAAGCAGGGAATCGTCACGATGCTCAGTGCGCCGACGAGCAAGCCGATGTTGAGGAAGAACTGCCGCGGCATGCCGAGGTTGGTCGTCGAGTAGCTGAGCGCGAACGCGGTGACGATGTACATCGTGAACAGCTCGGCCAGGCGCAGCGCGATGATCAGCAGGAAGGCCTTCGGGTTCCCGCGCAGCGCGTCCACGATCGGCAGGCGAGCGCGGTGGCGCGGCTTGGCGACCTTGTCGACGAACTCGGTCGACTCCTCCATGTTCGTCCGCACCCAGAGCCCGATCAGCACGAGCACGATGCTGAAGATGAAAGGGATGCGCCAGCCCCAGGACTTGAACGCGGCGTCGTCGAGCGTCTGCGTGAGGATGGAGACGATGCCCGTCGCCAGCAC
>FTKT01024301.1_pt1 | contig 24994 bp, 15 predicted proteins | sample 1658271 | NCBI WGS metagenome assembly FTKT01 (sample SAMEA3914811, study PRJEB12502) | metagenome | biome: forest; material: soil | place: Canada | collected 2011-08-04 | depth 0.3 m | reverse complement strand
AACGCCCTCTTCCTCGGCCGCGGCCTCCACTACCCGATCGCCCTCGAGGGCGCGCTGAAGCTCAAGGAGATCAGCTACATCCACGCGGAGGCCTACCCCGCCGGCGAGCTCAAGCACGGCCCGCTCGCGCTCGTCACCAGCGCGATGCCCGTGGTGACGGTCGCACCGAACGACGCGTTGCTGGAAAAGCTCAAGAGCAACATGCAGGAAGTGCGCGCGCGGGGCGGCGAGCTGTTCGTCTTCGCCGATGCGGACTCGCGCATCGAGAGCGATTCAGGGCTGCATGTGATCCGCATGCCGGAGCACTACGGCGTGCTGTCGCCGATCCTGCATGTGGTGACGTTGCAGTTGCTGGCGTATCACACGGCGTGTGCGCGGGGGACGGACGTGGACAAGCCTCGCAACCTGGCCAAATCGGTCACAGTGGAGTGACGCGGCTCTGCTGCGCAATCGAGAGGTTCTTCGCAACAAATTCCTGACATTCTCAACATATTCCTGATGCCGGATGTCAAGAATTTGCGGCGGCACCCCTCAAGGATGTCCTGATCGGGGTGCCCACGCAGCGGGCGCCTCGCCGGAAAGTCCAAAAAGTGCTTGCCGAAGCGAGTGACCCTGTCGCCACTATCAGGAACTTCTTGGAGCCTCATCGCCACACGGCCGGTCCGGGCATGGCGAGTTGCCAAACGCGACGCGACGACCTAACCTGCGCCCGCCAGGCGACGGCCGTCGCTTGCGGCGATCCATGCCATGAATCAGGGAGCAACGATGAAGAATCCAACGATCGAGACGGGTGCATCGCGATTGGCCGTCCTCTCCTTCGCGGGCTTCGGCGCGGGCATCGCGCTGATGCACGTGCTGCGGCCGGACTACGCACTGGCCAACCACATGGTCAGCGACTACGCCGTCGGTCCGTGGGGCGCCGTGATGACGGGGGCCTTCGCCTGCGCCAGCATCGGGTGCTTGGCGCTCGCAATCGGGCTGGTCCGCAGCCGGCTCGTCTCCGGTGTCGGCTGGCTGGTGGCGGCGCTGTTCGCGGTCGCGGCGGTGGGGCTGACGGTCACCGCCCTCTACCCGACGGACGTCGGCGAGGGCCCGCCGACGCCGACCGGCCGAGCGCCCCTGAACCAGCGGCTCACCGCAAGCACCGGGAGGTTTTCTCCGGCGACCAGCGAGCTATCGATTCCCGTTGGCCCGAATGACGCGGTTGGAATGCTTGGTTTTCTTTGACTTGCTCGTCGGCCCAGCGTAGACAGTCACGCCGGGTGGCTCGGCCTTCGCGATGCGCTCCACCTGCTCGCGCGTCAAAGGAGGACTTGATGCGAATGCTTGTGCTGCCATTTCGGCCAAGTCGTCCGAAACGAACACCACTTTGCCAGAACGTACTTGGATGCGCTTCATGTGGTTGCGTTAACTAGATGATTGGAGTCGCCGATCGAACGCAGCGCCGTCGCGATTCAGGAAACGTCTAGCGTGCCGTCGCGGAGTGCGCTCTCTGACCGCCGAACGAACGCCGAAGGCGTCGCGCCATGCGCCAGCATAGCCTTCGAGATAGTCCAGCAAGACACCATCGGCATCGAGCGCCAGGAGCGGTCGTCGTTTCATCCGGCCCATTATCGGAGCAGGGCCATCGACGGGCTGACAGCTCGCCTTCCGCCGATCAAAGTCGGGCCGGATCGGCAGCGGGCACGAAGCCTTGGACATATCCTAATTACTGCTCTCAGGGCTCGGCAGCCTGCTTCAACGCCAGACCCCCGGGGCCGACCTTGCACCCCCCTACCAAGGGTGCGGACTGCGCCGACACTATCCAGCCTAGCTCATCGCTGCAGCGAGCCGCGTCAGGCTGACGGCGGTTGATACCATCTCCAGAGACGCTTGAAAGCGCTGCTCCTTCGAGAGCGACGATCCCGCAGCTTGACCTGCAGAGACCAATTTCAGGGCGAACCTAGATGACCACAGAATCGACCGCAACGCTCACGGAGCGCGTAGCGCATCAACTGACAGACTACCAGCGGTACATCGAAATCAAAACAAACGCTGGCCTTCTCGATGTCGCCATCTTCGGCGAAGCTTTGGCTCGCGATCTAGCGAAGATCGCTTTTGGCTACACCGACCTGATCAACCTCAATCTCGACAAGAGCTTTCCGGCGATCGATCTGGCCTCCGCAGCCGCCTCATGCGCGGTCCAGGTCACGTTGAGCGCCGACTCAAAAAAGATTGCGGAGACGCAGCGGAAGTTCTTTGGCAAGGGGCTCCACAAGACGTACGCAAGGCTGAAGTTCATCACCCTCAAGAAAAAACCGACGAGTTATCGGAGCGAGAAGATCGTTCGCGAGCACGACGGCTTCACGTTCGATCCGAAGAAGGACGTTTTCGATCTCGGCGACCTCTACCGACGCATCGTCCTGGACGGTCAGCGAGGGCGCCTTGAGGAGTTTGGCCGGCGGCTTGACGCCGAACGAGAAGGCACTCTCCAGAAGACTGCTACTCAGCCGGATTTACAACGTAGTCATTCCACCGAGGTAACTCTGCCAGCACTACACCTGCGCAGACTTTTTAACGCGCATAGAGTACTAGCCACAGACGCTATCGAAGGGATGAGACAGTTCGGGGTAACGCGTGAGATCTACGCCGACGACTTGAAACTGTCTAACGCAGTTGGACGATCATTGATCGACCATGTCGCTACAGCGTTTTCTGTCAGCCAATTCTGGATTGACGGAACCGATGATCATATCTATAGCGGCGGACCCGGCGCCGAACTTTCGACCGGCTGGCGTCGATCTCTATTGGGAGCCTACGAGCTCGTGGACCGCCTGGCCTCGGAAGGTCAGACGCTCACCCTCTTCGTTCCTCATGGAGCAACGCTGCGTGAACTGGACGACACCTCAGACGTCATCGATCGTCGGGAATCTGGCTATCGGAGGTTCTTTCTCGTCGCGCAAAAGAAGAACGCATTCCTTGCCGAACGCTATCGCATCGTCGTTGCCGACCATCTCAGCTATCGCCCCTGTCGGGATGGCCTTTTCCTGCTCTTCTTGGCGGCAGAGCTACGCCGCCTCGTAACGCAGCAGCAGGTCTACATCGACTTATGGGAAACGTCAGAGGAGCTCGTCGAAAGCTGCAGCATCGGGAGCGGCTTCATCGTCGAACTCAAAGGGGCCGGCGGACCATTCAGAAATCATACCGATTTCATTTTCTACAACCCATCCGAGCGATGCTTGAGGGCGACCGAAGATGTTCCCCCACGGCTGGCCTCAAGGCTGCAGCAAGAGTTGTCCGAATTCGGCGCGAGGGGGCCGGTAAGGCTCCCGAAGACGATCACGTTCTAGTGTCCTCGAGTTGCAAGTTCGAACCAATCGCTTGCGACCGAGCCACAACCGAGAAGTTGGCTCGACATCCAACCGCTTGGCAACGCGGATCAAACCGCGAAAGCCAGAAAGGTTGTCGGGCGCGATGCCCGTTTCAATAAGACGGATTATCGCAAGCAACCGCTTGAGATTGCGTGGCGCGCTCGGCTCTCACGGTAAGTAAGAGTTGGACCGTCTGCAAGCCCGGCATTCGCGCTCACATCGCGGGCTCGCCCAGCTAGCGCACTCCGCCAGCAATTGCGCAACGTCGACGATCCGGCCCTTGAATTCGCCACGCAGCGTGGACCGGCTTCTAACACTGCGCCGACGGCTACCAGCTTACGCACCGTGACTGAATTTCCATCAACGATAGTCGGCGCTGGGCTATCCTCGACCGCGATCGGGTGCTCGCGAGCCACGGCGGGAGGCTGTCATGCCGGATTTCAAGGAAGTCGGATTTCTTGGTGACGAACTTTCGCAGTTTGGTGCAAACGTCAGGGCTGCGTATGCACCGGCGTTTGGCCTGGCCGACACGGTCAACAAGCTCGCAATGCGTCTGCTATGGGCGCTACCGCTCGACAGCCTGGATGAGCCAAAGGCCTACGCTGTAACCTGCTTCGCGCGGGCAGTCGAGAGCTACCAGTGCGCCATATTGATGTGCGAGCGCGGTGCCGTCGTCGAAGCCCGAACGCTTATGCGAACAATGGCAGAGACGGTGTTCCTGGCCTATGCGTTCAAACGCAAGCAGGGCATGGTTGACTTGCTTGTCGAGGACAGCGCCAGGCACCGCAAGGGATACGCCAACGAGATGATCGTAGTAGGTCAACGCCGAGGGTTGGACGTCACTCAATACGAGCAAGAGCTTGCAAAAATTGGCGCCAAGTACCCGAACGGCCCTCGCTCAATCAAGTGGGCGAGCCTGTCCAACGAGGTGGGTCTCCATACTCTCTATCAACTCGCGTACAGGCAGACATCAGGGGACGCTGCCCATGCAACCCTCGACGCCTTGAACCGCCACGTGAAGGTGGACGCGCAAGGCCACCTCGAGAGCTTCGACTTCAATCCCAGTCACAACGATGTTGACGCCACTTTGAAGGGCGCGATGGCCGGCATGGTGCACTTGTTCGTCCTGGCTGTCGCCGACATGGGCATGAAGGACTTTGAGCCGGATGTGCAGAATGTCTTGCTTGAGTGGCGCGTGTACTTGGCGCCGAATGCCTAGCCTGAACGACCCGCTCGCTGTGACTGCGAGAAACGGTATGCGCGGCCCCATTCGCCAATCGCGCCTACGGTTCAACTAACCGCTGACAATGCAGCATACCGAGCTCGTGCGTAACGGCGCTCGGTAACTGACTCAAGCTGCTGCATCAGTCCGATTCGATTCGCAAGGTCCACGCACGGCGCCCCCTTTGGAAGCGTAAGCGCCAAGGCAAGCAAGCTTCGCTCCATCCACTCGTTACGCTGCTCGGCATCTACGAAGGCTCCGCCGGCGGAGATCAGGCACATCCAGGCAAGGCTTGCTGCTTTTGCCGAAACGTCGCGCGCGGTAAGTTCGAGTGCGACTTGCGCCACCAAATCTGCAAACTCCGTGTCAGGCTGAACCGCGGCGATCCGAGCGGCAACGCACAAGTGCACCAATGCCTGCGTCGAGTCATCAGCGCCCTCTCTCGGAACATCCTGGATTCTCTCCAAAAGCTTCGTGCGTAGCGTGTTAGGAAAGCGCTTCTGACGTGCATGCAGCAGAAGCGTCAACAGGCTTCCATGCCGATCCTGGTCAGCGATCACCGTCAACAGCGACGCCTCAACATCGGCGCTCATGTTCACGTCTTCGTGATCGCACGCCCGCAGGCGTCCTCCAAGCAGATCGGGTGAAGCTGAAAAAACATGTGCGAAGCCAGCCATTCCCGGAGGCACATCCAACCGCTCATTCTGAGCCGCCCCGAAGATTGCAGACCCTTCCGGCGCGTCAGCACAAATGCGAATGGCAAATCCAACAGCGGCAACCCAAGGTGCGAACAGGTAGTCAGACTCCGGTTGCCATGATGGCTCAATCCAAGCATCCAGATAGGTTTGAATGTGGCCCAACTGAAGGCCGGCTGAGCTTAACCAATTCTCAAATTCTGAGTGATCAACGCCACTGAAGTCTAAGAACTGGAGCAGCATGTTCGCATGTGCAAATGCGGCAAGCCGGCGCCAATATGCTGGCGCAGCCAAGATGTCTTCGTCCGTATTGATGCAAGAAAGCACTAGGCCAGCAAGTCCCGGAAAGAGCGCTTCCTGGCCACGACTCTTTGACTCGCGCTGACTGGCGTCGATAAGTGCTTCCATTGCCTTTTGTGCCATCGCGAGCAATGCGGGGCTCGCCGCTGTTCGAGGCAACGATACTGAGATCTTTGCCACATAGGCAAGAGGCGAGAGCGGAACAAAGTCTTTCGTTACCGACAAAACGTTCTCATCAGATTCATCCCGAAAGACTTCGTTGAGGTCCGTGGTCGGCCCAACGAAGGCTGCCTGGGAACAGAACCAGCCCCAAAGCTTGTCTCGCGCGACAACGGATCTCAGGTGCGGATAGAGTGTTTGACTCAAGTACTCCTGAGCGGAGAGTTCATCGGGCGGAACGTTCCCAATCAGGGACTCGTAGTACGCGCGTCCGGTCGGCACCAAGCCTTCTATTGTCACCTTGTCCGAAGCCTGGAAATCCTCGCTCATAGCCTGCAGCTTCGGGCCCGCTGCGCTTTGAACGTCGACGACAAATGTGTCCAGCTCGAGAGGAGTCAAAGGCCTCGCGTTCAGCAGTGACCTCCAGCGGAGCTCTCCTGGAAGGACCGGCATCGCGCTCTCGACAAACGTGTCCAATGCGACAAGCCTGACAGTCATAGACGGGTCAAGCAGCCCCAACTCCCAGATGACTTCGCCCGCCGACTCGCCGTCACGAATGACAACACCCTGCAACGTGCGCCGAAACCCTACTTCTCCGCCGTCGCGCCCGGATACTTGGAAATCCGAATCGAACTGAGCGCCCGCCAGTGCAGCCGCAATGTCCCTAAACGCAATCCACGTCTGAGTACCCAGAGGTGATCCGAGAAGTTCCGCCGCGTCGAGCGTCGCGTCAGAACGCAGCAGTCGGCTAACAATCATCCGGCTCCGATACTTTAGGGACTCACGCGTCAATCTTGCCAGCAGCGTCATCGACGACTCCTTTCATGGTCTTCAATGTCGCAGCCTCGATGCGCGCCGCAATCACGTCCAGCAGATGGCCGCCGGCCGGCAAGAGCCGCCCAAGGATCTGCGCATCTGTCCACGCCCTGTGAGCAACGAACCTCGCCTCGTCTTCGAAAGCCGCTGTCGTAAGGGTGATGACGCGAACTGCGGCGATCTCCTCCGCTCGCTCTCGCGACCCTTCAAAGCCGCGGAATGCAGCGTCAAACGAGGGAATGACGGCCATGAGGAGCCAGTTGCTCGCGGCCAGAGCCTTCTCGGTAGGAACCGACAAGTCTCCCCACAACATTTGGACGACCGCTGTTCCCACAGTCCACAGCGAGTCGAGAAAGACGCGATCATCTTCCGTGCACAGCGCGTCAGCCGAAATGAGGCGAGAGACATACTCCCGCAGGGTCCGCAGGTGAGCCGTCTCGGACAGCGTCCCATCTGAACCCACAGTCGCCGCCGCAACCATTCTTGAAAGCGACTCAACAGTCAGCGGGACGCAGTACATGCACCGCCGTCTCAGTTGGTGATAGACGTCGTCGCGCTTGTCAGTGGTCACAGCGCCGCTCGCGACCAATAGGTCAAGCATATCCAGGAGACATGCAAGCGGTACTTTTCTCTGCTTTCTGTCGACGATGAACTGCTCGCGGTTCAACAGCCTGTCATCCAGAACTACGAGCTGCGCGACACTTCCGCTCGCTGCAACGTCAATAAGTGCCATCCCCTTCTCGCCAATGAAGCTGGCAGAGCGTTCTGGCGCAGGCGCAAGCAAATGCACCTTCCCGCAGAGCAACTCAGTTCGCAGCGTCCGACGGATTCGGTCGATGACAAACTTCGCCTCTTCGCCTTCGCCTTCTGCTTCGACCAAACTGCGCCATTCGAGCACCGTCGAGTCGTAGACCCATGCCTCCGAGCACGCGTTCAGAACCTCGGTAAGCAGGCCCGCGCGCTGGATTGCCCCGATTGCTGAAGCATCGAGAAAGAGTTTTCCGAGCTCCACTACCTTCGGCTCTCGTGCGGGGTATCCCGGTCGCTCCAGCCTTCTGGTCGCCTCTGAATACGCCAAATCAGTGACATACCCATTGGCCAGCAGCGATCGAGCCACGTCCAATGGCGAGATCAACAGTTCCCGCAATTCGCCAAGGTCTGCAGCATGCTCCATGAACGACCCTACGTCATAGACTTCGCCATCGTGAACGAACATGCCGCCAGCTTGTTGGGCCCTCTCGAGGAGAGCTGCGACCTCTACTCCAACCCTGCGTGAAAGGGGTGTTCTCACTGAAGCGGCTAGAACGCGAATCCGTCCTCTGTCGACCGCGCTTGCAAGCAGCTTGGCCTCGGCAATGCGCGAGGGCTGATGGAATACCACGCGCTGCGTTTCCTCCAGTAGCAGACTGAACGTTTGCGATGCAATGTGGACCTGGTCAAAATGACGCAGGAGGCTGTCGAGAATGCCGAACTGGTCGGCATAGAAAATCGTGGTGACGTCGAACACCGCACTGGTCAGTCCGTTGCAGTCAACCGGAAGGCGACGCCCGCTACGGAAGGGCAACGGCATTCTTCGCCTGGCATCGGCTTCATCCGCGTTTTGGCGGGGGAGGTCCACGAGGAACCGCGTCAGTGGCGCATTGAAGAGTACCGCCGCGAGGTGAACCGGATACTTGGCCTGCCTAAAGTCGTCCAACTTCTGTTGCCAAGCCTCCTGCTGGCCCTTCACCATCTCGACCGTCTGTCGAAGAGTGAATGACTTCACTACGCCGTCTGGCGCCTGCTGCTCCGCCATCACTTTGGCTAGCCACTGGTTTCCCTCCTCATCTCGACCGAGCTTCACTGCGAGCATGTAGGCATTCATCAGAATGGCTCCATCGGCGTCAGTTCGCGCCGCGGCGTCTCTCGCAATTTCCAGCGCCTTGTTCGGATCGGCTAGGCCTGCCATATTAGCCATCCACATCAGCGTGTGTGCACTGAATATTTCGCGCTTCTGCCACGCGCGCTCGAGAATCGTAGGGAAGTGCTCCCAGTCGCCTGACTGCATTGCCAGGTTGAGATCGAGCGAAACGTCCCTGACGTCATCACGGGCCGCGAGCAGTTCGTCAGCCAACTCGCGCGACTCTAGAAAGCGGCCACGCAGATGGAGTGCTGATGCCTTGCGCAGCTTGAGGTCAAGCGAGACAGCCGCCTTCGGCTCGGCGTATTCGATGAACTCCAGCACAGCCTCCTCCGACGCGCGCGCACGGCTCATGAGTTCGAGGTGCTGGTTTGCATTCTCGAGATTGCTCTCACGGTCGAACAGTTCGCGAGAAAAGGGGACCGCATCGCTCCATCGTTTGCGGGAGGCAAGTGCCGCCACAAGGTTGCGCAGATCAATGAGCGCGCCAGTATCTTCATACAGCGCCGCGGCGCCTGCAGCCAGGTCACCACCTTTGGCTTGAACAATCAGCAAGCCCAGTCGACGCTGCTCATCAGGTGCCAGCAAAGCGCCCTGCTTCTCAAGAAATTCTTCGGCCCTCGTGAATTGCTGCGCCTTGACCAGGGCGTCCACGACTTGGCCTACCAGCGCCCCCGCTGCCGCAATCTCAAGCAGGCGACTCCAGTTGGCCTCGACAAGGTCCGCCAACTCCATCCATCGTTCCTTCAATGCAAGCACGGCAGCCCTTGCCAGCAATTCTTCGCTGTTGAGGCCAACGAGCAGTTCCTGTCGATCGAGGTAGGCCTCGAGATACGACGTGTCCGCCTCAATCCGGTGAGCTTGCACGAGCCGCACCGCCTCGAGCGCTGCAACGGGGTCAGCCATTTCGGCTTGAATGGACTTGACCTCTGCGTCTCGCAGCGTCTCATCTGTCAGACGCAGCATTCGCGTCCATGTCCGGCAAGCGTCTTCGAACATCCGCGCCTGCAACTGAAGGCGCCTGCTGTCGTCGATAGCCTTACTGAAATACGCAATTGCCCTGTTGCGCCATTGCGTGGCCTCTGGGCCATCCAGCGTCCCAAAGACAAGTAGGTCAGGCCCCTTAGCCGCAACATCGGCACGTCTATCGGCAGGTACGACCTCAAGCGCCGCGACGACACCGCAGATGAACGACAGGTGCGGCTGACTGCTGAGGAGTTCTTCTGTCAGCGAATCGCATACCGTATGCGCCTGTGCGAAGTGCCCATTGCTTACGAGGATTGATAGCGCCGTTATCCAACCGTTTCCGCTGAACCTATTCGGGTCGTCAAGGCGGCCGTCAAGCAAGAACTTTTCGGCAGCGCGCTCTGGCCCCTTGTGCTTTCCCAAGAGGCCGAGAAACGATGACCGGCACTCCACCGAGTCTTCAGTCTGCAGTAGACGCAACGCTGATCCAACGTCGCCCTTCGCAGCCTCGAGGTTCGCCTGAGTGGGCAGATCTGCCTGCCCACCAAGCGCCGCTGTCTCGTTCAAGAGCTTCTGTGCCTGGTCGACGTCACCGTCCCACGCGCGAGCCCGTGCGAGCCAGTTCAAGACGCGAACTTTGGTCGCGGCATGGACAATGGAGAACCGACCATCGCGAATGTCTGCCTCAAGTTTCTCGAGGCCCTTGACAAAGACTTCGCCCGGCATCGTGCGCTTCACAAGCAAGCGGTCAAGTTCTCCGCTAGCTTGCTCATCGTTGAACGTCCGAGCCCCTTCCGCAGGGCGGGAGCCAACGTCGCCTCGCAGCGCTTCGACGCCCCCGACCAACAAAGCAAGAGTCTTGTGAGTCTGTCCCGCGGTCGCTTGCATCATCGCGGCTAGCCCGGGATCTTTGACAGATGATTCGGTTCCCGCTAGTACCGCTGCCAGCAGGTAGCCGATGACACTCTCAGCCTGCGCTGCGTTGTCTCCGCTCTTTGCCTGAAAGCTCAGCGCGAGTTGCTCAAACTTCTGTGGGTCGCGCGGAACCTGTGCCAAGTCATCTTGGTGGAGCGCCTTCAACATAGCACCCACGTCGGGCTGGCTGAGCCACTCATTCACATAGGGCAGGCCAAAAACGCCTTGCTTCGTAGCCAGGCGCGCCGCAGCGGTCGTCAGCGTCGCGACCCAGCCGCCGTCGGTCTGCTTTCCGCCGAGGTCTGCAAGAGTTCGTTCAACAGACTTGTCTCCGAACGACCGTCGTGCCCGCGGCGGCTTGCTTGCAGCCTTCCGGATCGCAAGGACGCGCTTGACTGGTCCCCAGACCTTTCCAACGACCCAAGCTGCGGCCCGGCTGATGGACTCAAGGTTGATATGCATCATTGACTCTGTGGCGCCTCTTTGTGTTCAAGCAATCAGTCAGGAGACCCTACCTCGTCAGTCAAACTGGCCTCCATGCCCTCCCTGAAGGGTCGACGTCGAGTATGCAGCAATGAGGCATCCTCACCCGAGCATCATCCGGACTTCGAAGACGGATGCTGTTCGTTCTCGCACGTGCCGCCTAACCTCGCTCTTCATCTTCAGCATCCATCGCCACCTTGTCTCTGGCTTGGCGAGCAATGTTCTCATCGGCTTGCGACAGGAGCAGCGAGTAGAGCTCGAAGGTTGGGTCGAACCGACTGAGGGTTGCCAGCTTCTGGCCAGCGCGGGCCTTCATTTCCAGGTCCTCTGCAAACGGTTCCCCGGGCGTGCCACTGCGACTGCCAAGCATCGCTGAACTGTAGAAGGCCATCGTCAATTTCTGCTTCGCGTCCTCTCCAATGCTCTCGCCTACCTGCAGCACCTCGCTCACAAAACTCTCGCAGTCATAAACCAGGCGCTTGCCACCTTCCCTGAGCACCGCGGCAACGATTGAGGCGCGGCCGTCACCCCCTCCTTGCAGCCAGGCTAGGATGGCTGAAAGGGACTCGCTTGTCTGTGGGCCACACAGCGCGCTGACCGTGCTCCCGAAGTCAAACGCCAGACCGCGCTCGGGCAGGCGAGCCAGCGCCCAGTCGAGAAGGCTCGCGAGGAGGCCGACTCCGTTCTGTGCCTTGAGTAGTTCCAGGCCCCGCTTACGCTCTGGGCCAACGCCAATGACCGCTCTGCGCCAACTATTGTTCTCCTGTGCATCCGAGAGCCGCTTCTTCACGAAATCGACGACCAGTTCTGGAACTCGGCCGGTAGCCTGTCGCAGGAAAGTACCAAACCAGTAGTCATCGAGTTCGGAGACTTCGTCAAGCGCTTTCAAGAGAAGTTGGATCTGCTTGTCCGACACGACCTTCTTCTCGACGAGGCCTGCGTGGCACATCAATGCGAAGAAGTCTCTTGCCCAACGGCCGGCGGCCGCGAAGTCGATCAAGCAGATGAGCTCGACGGCCAGGCCGAAGTCCTGGCGAGACACAGCGCGCACCAGACTGGTGGCGACGCGAAGAACGTTTTCATCCTTGGACTGGCAGATCTTGCGGATGACGGCAACGTCTTGTGGGCCGTAGCGCCCGGAAGGAGGCTGAAACCGGCCGAGTGCCTCGCCGACCAGCGCCTCCGCATGCGGCAGTCCAGATGACAGGATGCGCTCAATTCGCTGGCCCGCTTCCCCCGGACAAGCGTTCAAGAACGCGCCGAGGGCAATGCCGCAGTAGGGCGTCAAGCCTGTCCGCTGATCAGACTCAAAGTTCTCGATGATCACGAGCGCAAGACCAAAGTTGCTCTCGATGAGTCGGTTGACCAGCGCGTGCTCAGCGCCCTGGGTTGCGCGCGCATCCTCCATCTTCGCGAACATCTGGTTGAGAAACGCAGCCAAGTCGGCTGCCTGCCCATAGGCAAGATTGAGGTCAGCTACCAGCGCGTCGAGATCGGCCTCGAACGCAGTGCGTTCACCGTCGTCGCTCAGCGGCCATGTGTTGGTACCCCAACCATCCAACAGTGCCCGAGCCACCCGAGTCTCGAGGTCGCGGTCAAGGTAGCGGAGAACGTCATTTGACAGCTCGCTCAAGACCCCGACGTTGTAGAACGCATGCCACGAGACTGCCTCAGCGAGTCGAACCAGCACGATGCTTGCGATCTGCTTGCTGGCGATCACATCCAGAATGCTTCGCAAGAGCCCCTCGTGGGCACTATCCCACCTCGGCTTATCGAGTTCCAGTGGCTGCATGCCAAGCACTGGTGTCGGGCTCCTGAGAGCGGATTGCAGCGTGGATGCGGCCATGTAGGCCCTCGGTAGAGGCGCCTCTGACAGGAGCCCCAGCAGACGACCGATCACTTTCGAGCGCAAGTTCTCGACCTGCTTAAAAGGCGTTGCAAATGCGGCCAGCGAGACTGCACGACTACTGACCGAGTGCGTGGTATGCCCCTCGGTTTCAAGCAACCCCTCCAAGATTGTGAAGGGAGAGTAGGCTCCCTTGAGCGCCTCTGCCAAGTGAAGTGCCTCCAACGCAAAGTCGGCAACCCTCTCCATGAACTCAATGGGCTTGCCTGGCCGGTACGAGGCCAGCTCCTTGAGAATTCGGATGGGGTGACTCGGATGACTGTTCAGCGCTCGAGAGTCGTCGCGGCCTGCCTTCCAGAGTTGCATGCAGGCCTCATCCAGGAACTCCAGGTTGTAGGCAACGTTGCGCAGGATGTCGCACACCTCCGAATCACGTCCATGCCCTTGAGCAATGAGGCGCTTTGCGAACTCCAGCGCTTGCTTGGGTTGGTAGTAGGCAACTGCCGCTGCCGCCGTCACGTGAGGGTTGGAGTACTTGTCGCGCCACTGCAGCTTCGCCCAGATCCCACTCAGTAGCCGGCTCTCCTTCGTATCCCCGTCGCTGCGAAGCCAGTCGAGCTTTCCCAGGTTAAGCAGAATGGCTTGATAGAACTTTTCGTCAGCCTTGTCGAAGAGCCTCTCCGCGTATGCCGAGCTTTCTCCGCTGGCATCGAGGCAATATCGCTCGACGATCGAGTCCGCCAGAAGGTCAGGAGACAAGCGATAGCGAACGCCGCGTCGAAACAGTACTCCGCCGTCGATGAGCAGCCGAAGCAAGCGTGAGGCGTCTTGCTGCTCGACGTCTTCGAGCTCCTTGATGAGTCGCAGCAAGGCGGGCTCGTCCGGGAGTATCGGCTGCACAAGGGCGACGACGCGCAGTACATATCGAAGTCGATCGACATCCAGACCTGTGGCGATACCGTCGGTGAAGATGTCCTGGAAAGCGCGCAAGATGTTTGTGCGGAACTCGGAGCTGGTGCTCAACCAAGCTGGACTCAATCCTTCCTTGGCCACGACTTGAGCGCCAATGACGGTGGCCAGCGGGCTGTCATAAGTGACTGCCGCGATGTACGGTGCGGCATCCATTGGGCCGGCGCAACGCTGAAGAACCTCCGAGGCGAGTTCAGTCGCTGAGGACTTGGTCGACCTGTCCAGAGGCACCTCAATGAACTGCTCTCCGGAGACAGCAAACTCAGCTGCCTGACCGCGAATTGCTTCGGCGCCATAAGGCCTCGAAACGAGGACCAAGCGGCAAGGCTCTTGCGTAGCGGAGACGAAGCGCATCAGCGCGGCCAACTCATCGCGCTCACAGTCTTGCGCGTCATCGACGACAAGCAGCTTGGCGCCGTCACCCAGGTCTTCGAGCGACTTTGCAGTGATCTTCTCGCCCGCCAGCCAAGTGGTGAATGTCGGATGACTACCCTGAAAGTCATCGAGCAGTTGCCTGAGCAGGCGCGTCTTGCCACTGCCACCCGCGCCAAGAAGCATGACAACCCGCCCACACGGGCGGGCCAAAGCACCCAAGGCTTCGGCAAGCTCTCGCGCTCGCCCGACGAGATGCCACGTGTGATTGAAAAGCTTCCCGTCATCAGCGAAGGGAGCGAAGAAGTCTTGCGCCCGCATCCAGGGCCCGTCCTCCGCGACGCCCAATAGCTCGAGCTGCCTGCCGCGGAAAAAGATGCGGACCAGTTCTTGTTGAATGCGGAACGGAAGTCTGCGCACGCGTTGCGACAAGTCCTCAGCGTCCCATAGCTCCCAGTTGCTGTGCTTGTCGATCTCTTCGCGTGCCTTCGGGCTCGCGATCGTGGAGAGAAAAAGGAACTTTCGCGTGGCAGCAAAACCGTTGGCAGCTGCGACCGCCGTCGCAACCTTCTTGGGCCCGAATTCTTGTACGCGCTTGCACTGGAAGACGAACAGGTCTTCGCCAATCCGGGCTGACAGGTCGATCCCGTCTTGCGTATGACCCGAGCCGCCGGCGCGATGCACCTTCGCATCCTTGCCAGCATAGATGTGTCCCACCAAGTAGAAGCAGAACCGCTCGAAGCTGTCCGGCGTGAGTCCGTTTAGCGGGAAAGGCCGATCGACCGAAGTCACGACCTGAGAGGGTTTTCCGTAGCCGGCTGCGTCGACGAGCCGCTCGACCTTGACCTTGAGTACGTCGGCGAGCCTTGGCAACTCCCTTTCGCGAGGCCGCGACTCGCCCTTCTCCCAACGGCTGACCGTCTGCTGGGTCGCGCCGACGGCTGCGGCCAGCTCGGTCTGGGTGCCGATGCCGGCAAGCGCGCGCTGTTCACTGATGAGCACACCAAGCGCGTCGAATGGCAATTTTTTCTGAACCATATTAAACTGCGTAGTAGATATTCTGCCACACAGTTTAGTCCAAATCAGTTTTCTCTGCTAGGGCTACCCGCCGCCGAGCGGCCGGGAAGGAAGATCATGAACCTGCGCAACCCCTTCAAGCCCCCAGACACCGCCAAGTCCACGGGCAAGCCCAAGGACGACCCGTATTGCGGCTTCAAGGATGACGGCAAACGCCACCAGGCACTGAAGGTCGCCCAGGTGTGCGAAACAATCCGCCAGGGCATCAAGAGCGGCGTCTTGATCGCCGCCTTGCTTCGGCCGGAGTTGTTCGAGCGGGCCGCTACGGCGCTGCGACACCTGCTCTGACACGGTCCACGGCTGTTCGCCTCCCTTGATCGGGAGCCCACACGCCTAAGCAGCGCCGGCGGATCGAAGCAACTCAAACCAGGCGGAACGCGCGACGCCAGCCTAAGTGAGACCACCATAATTGGGCCCCGCCGCGCGCCGAGCCCACCTTCAAGCGCAGCATCAAGAGTACGCAAGGAGCTCCGATTGACCACCCCAAATTCCAATGCCCGCGTCGCAGCCGCGTGGTGGGAAAAGACCGTGGAATACGCATTCGTCCGCGACTTCATGCCCCTTGCCCACGAAGCCTTCCCTCTTGATGGGAACGCAGAGAAGGCATTCGGCGATCTGATCACCAAAGGCAGCGAGGGGTTTCGACTCATCGAATTTAAGGCAACGAGCCGCGACATCGCATCGGAGAAAGAGAAGTACCCTTCCTTTCAGAATCCACCACCCGACGTCAAAGACAACTTTCACTCGTTGCTGGCCGCCTGCGAGCCACGCATCGTCAAGCACGAGGGACGCGTCGCACACTGGCTTATCTACGGTCAGCCGATTGCGGGTGCACGCGGCTTCGGGCTCGAGGCTCGCGCCTACACCGGAGTCGGAGGGCCCGTGGTGCCACTGGCAAGGCTAGCTGATCTCCAACAGCTCATCACTGTCTCCCACGACAAGCTGCTCAAATACCTTGCAGAGCTTGAGAGGGCTCGCGGAAGCAGCGTCGGCAAGGGAACGGCGACTGGGACGAGGCTGATGATCGTCGGCGTCAAAGGCGGCAGGATGCTCGCGCTAACCGTGGAGGAGTTTCGGTCTCTATATCCCACAGTAGAGCCAAAGCATGCAATGAAGCTCGGCGGCTCGAATGTGTCATCAACGACGCGCACACGACGCCCACATCCCTGAGTTCCGCGCACGCTCATGCGCGGGCGCGCCAAGCAAATTCGAACGAGGTACGAATGGGAGATTTCTCGAGGCAAGTTGGCTTTGGCAACATACCCGGGCCGAGCGAAAGGAAGTTCGACAAGGCTTACTGGCAAGCGACCGCACAGTCGCCGCTGGTCGATGAGGACGACCGAGAGCTTGCGGAACTTGGGTGCTTCTTCGACGACTTTCTGTCGTTCATCCGTTCGAACATCGGCATCGAGAAGCTAGACGTCGCGCCGGCGACGATAGTCCGCTGGCTCGTCGCTCACGCCAATGCCGGCCTGGTGGATATTCACGTGAACTCCGAGACCGCACAAGAGCTCGCGGCTGGCGGGCGCGACCTCTACATCAATCGCTTGGTCCAGGAGACTCGGGACGTTCAAGGCAATCACTTTTCGCCTGATGAACTGTTGACAGGCCTCGGCGATGGGCTGAGGTTGCCCCTCCGCGCTCTCCTTGGCAAAACGGGGCCGACCAACTCCAAGTCGCTTGCAAAGATGACTGCGGAGGACATCTCCACTGTCTTCTCGGAGCTCAATGCCGCCATCGTCTACCAGGTTGCCGTCGAGATCTGGCTCGACTGCAAGGGCAACGGCTATCGCGCGAGTTCTACTCCCGACGGCCTGATCATTGCCGCGAGAGACGCGCACATGGAGCGCGCCCGCGCCGTTTCAGCCCATCGACGCTCGAGCTTTCACTTGAACGACGCGATGATGTTCCTGGAGTACTGGTGGTTTCGGGTTCCTCCAGCCGCCAAAAGGCGCGCTATGGGAATTCAGCTCGTCACCAAGATTCATGGCGCCGAGAGGATTGAGAAGCTCGAGCTCGGCTACAACATCGCTGCCGCGCGCAACGCGGCATCGTCACTCGGTTCGAAGTTGCGCCTACAGCACAGCTATTTCGGCAGCTTCATGGAGGAGCCGCTGCCCAAGACAGACGGGCTACCGCTCACGAGGATAGTTGACGCTTGGCGGTTTCTTCAGTCGCTCGCACAGCACATCTTCGTCCAAGAGTCGAAGCACTGGGACGCAGATGATCTGCCTCGCCGATTGCGTTTGGCGCCTGCCATCGGGCGGAAGCTTTTGGTGAGCAGCACAGCCCGGGCGGTCTCCGTCGATGTCGATCTCGCCGGCAAGCTCATCGAGTTCCTAACCTTCCGTGCCGGTAAGGACCAGGAACTCTGGACGCAGCCACTTGTCGACCTCGGCAACGACGACGTCACACTCGTTCTGCCTTGCATCCACTCGATCCTGCTTGAGCGTGTCATTGAGCGTTGGATGCGGCAAGGCGGGATCGACCTTGAACGGCGGGGTGCAGAGTTCCAAGAATATTGTGTGCGGGAGCTGCAAAGCTCCCTCAAGGACTCCCCGCTCCGAGACCACATTCAACTATCGCCCAAGGAGGTTGAGTTCAAGAGCGGCTCAGTGGACGAGAAGGTCGACATCGTCATCATTCTCGGCTCGACGGTGCTTTTCTTGGAGGCCAAGTGCGTACTTTGGCCAGATGACTCGCTTCAGTACGCAAGTCTGCGGCGAACCATTTTGGACGGAGCCGCGCAGGTCGACCGGCAGTGCAATGGTGCAAAGGCGAGCTACGACCTGTTCTCCGCGGCACTGATCAAGGTGGGTCTCAAACCGCCAGCAGAGCCAAACCTCATCCGAGCCGTGCTGACGAATTCGGCGATCTATTCAGGCTTCGAGTTCGACGGAGTTCCCATCACCGATCTCCCCATCCTGCAACTGTTCCTGGACAACGAACTCGTGCGCCTTGAGCTCCGACAAGGCGGCCAAGCCAGGGAGACCCATGCCACGAAGTTCTACGACTCTCCGGAGGACGCCGCGGGCAAGCTAGAGGCATACCTTCGTGCGCCGCCTCAGCTCGATCTAGCGAAAGAGAGCATCGTGACCAGGCTGTCGCGGCTTCCGATCGAGAGCGACGAGTTCGGCGCGATATTCCACGAGGTCCTGTCCGTTGAGGTAGACGACCAAGCTGTCTTGGCTCGCTTTGGTCACACAAGGCACTGACACTTGCGACAGCACTTGCCTGTGCTAAGGCCGCGTGTCGATGGCCTCTACACGTTCTATGCGCAAGCTGTCCAGCGCACCGGATTGCGCCCGCCACAACTCAGGCTTCAGGCGTCTGGAGAAATGCGGCAAGAACGTCAAGGCGAGAATGCCTCCATGAGCTTGCAACGAGTCCAGTCCCAACGCGCCCAGGCCGGCGTCCTAGGTAAGGGTCAGCACGACAAGCTCCGCATGAGCGGGCTGTTTCTGCCGACATCCGACTCAGACGCAGTTCTGGACGGGCTGACGTTGGGCGCTGTCATGAGAGAAGCAGGCGAAGAGACGCTCTGGCGGTCAATTCGCTCGATGCAATCGGATCTTGACGCGCGCCTTCTCACTCGCCCCACACCGCAGCTCACCCGACGCGTTCAAGCGCTTTGGGAAGACATGCCAGAGTCGGTCGTGAAAGACGCTGCCATCGAAGCCTTCACAGGTGAGTGGTGGAAGGCACCGCTCCCGGCAGATATCGCCGGGCAATGGGGGCTACTCAAGGCAATGGCCGCAGGAGATGTTCCGGGGCGCTGGACTTGCAGGCTCGAGCACTACGTCGAGGTCGAAGCCGCATGCAAGGACGCGACGCTGCAGATCCTTGCGGGCCAGTTCCAGGCTGCGGCCGACTTGGCGGCGAGCTCGCCGGTGGTGGCGCAATACATGAACCCAACGGCGCTGAAGATGCTTGCATACGCCTCGGACGAACAGCGGTCGCTCGACCCAAGGTTCGCGGGCTTCATCGAGTTCACGCTGTCCCACGTCGCACGCGTTGACGTCGCGACCATGACGGCAGACCTGACCGAAGCCAAGGGCGACATCGCTGGCCTCATCAACCCAGTCGCCGACACCCAGGTCAAGCCTGGCCGAGCGCTGGTTCAAAGTTGTATTCGCCTTCTGGGGTCGGCACGCAAGCGGCGCTGTTGAGGTTGGACTCTCGAACCGCGCCGGTCGACGAGAGCACGCTCAAGCGTTGGGGCTTGGGCCAGACTTTCCCGACCAGGCAATCGCTCACCGGGTTCCTGGACGCCGTCGTCGCAGGACGACAAGGCTCCTCCGTCGCCGATCGCGACCAAGCAATCCTCAGGAGGCGCCTGGACCGATTGCAATGGTCTGCCCAGAGGCTTCACGTGCTGATCAAGCTCATCCGGCAGCCGGGTCTTTGGGCCTACGTCTTTCATGAACTTCGGCCGGACGACTGGATACGAGAGCGCTACGCTTTCTGGCTAGAGCACTGGCGAGCACAAGGGCTGGTCGCGTACGACCACCTCCTCGCGCCTAGCGCCGCGACTTGAAGCCGCCTTACGAGCCGGTCTTTCCAGTTCCAGGCGGGTTGGACGACCGACCGCCGCCCGACGGCCCGTTCGGTACGGTGCTGGGCCACCCACCGGCGTTTCCGGGGCCGCGACCCTGCCCCGCGCCTCCTCGACCCTGACCTCCGCCAGAGCCGCCCTTGCCACCCGATCCGCTACCGCTGCCTTTTGCCATCACACTCTCCTGGTTGGTTTGCGCCACGGCAGCCATTGCCGTTGCTGGCAGCGATCTTCCGAGAGGTTCCGGCCTGGCGGTAGGGCACATTTGTGCGAGAACTGCGACCGGTGCCTGCGAAGATGACCATCGGGGAAGGCGAGAAAGCTCGACCTGGGGTGCCTCCGGATGGAGCAGCCCCCTTGACATCCAGGCTGCATGCGCCTTGCCGGCCGACGGCCACCCACTTTCCCCAGTGTTGTCCACAATTTTGGTGGACAACTGCCTCCGGCGCTCACCCTCGGCTCAAGAGGCATTTCACGGGAGACGGCGGCTGGTTGCACACATTTTTTCGACCATGGCCCTCCCTCGGGAGGCTGCGAACTAATATCGGTGATGACAACAAGAATTTCACTCACCCACCGCTCGTCCATCGAGACCGCACGCACGACCTGTGTTTCCTGGCAGGCGCTCATCTCGACCTGGATATGCACCGGCATTCACCAGTCGACACCGCAGTGCTCAGCCCTGCTGGACCGAATGCACGTCGAGCTAGAGGCTGGAAGAGTCGACGGGGCCTTCCGGGCCCTTTGCGCGGCACTACAAGCTGTGTGCGCAACGACGCCGAACCAGACCGTCTAACGGCCCGCCTTGACCTTGCTCAGGCCTCCTCGGCTCGACGAACTCGGGACGAGATCGTGGTCTCCGCGACAGCTGCCCTCGAGAGGCTCAGCCTGGCTCCGCACCGTCGGTGCCGCTTTGCTAGCGTCGGCTCAACCGACCGAACAAATGAAGGCGGAGGATACGTGTCCGGAAAAAGCGTCGAAGAACGAATCCAAGGGCTGTGGTGGCGAGCGAAGAAGCTGCCGGACCTGCAAGCACTGAACAGCGACCTTGTGGCTGACTGGGCACGCGCCTGCGGCCTCGACGTGGTCAGCATCGAGGAGCGCGAGATCGGCCGCTTCCAACCTATCCGTGCCGTCGTTCTCAAGAGCGGCCAGATCACCGCCGGTTTTCCCAACGTCTCGGCAACAGACGACCCAACGTGGCTGGTCAACAAGAAGCACCGGGACACTGAGGCAGCGCTCTGGGGCAACGTCGAGTGGTTCCTTCCACTCTGGACCGGAATGGGCGACTCGAGAAAGATACTGGCAGACACTCGGCTTCGCTCCAAGGAACAGGCCATTCAGCTCTTCGACTATCACACGTCGACCATCTACACCCTGCCCTTCATGGCGGTGTGTATCGAGCAGCTGATTCCGAAGAGCCGGAGTCTCGCGGAGTTCGTCCCCATCATTCGAGAGGCTTACCTAGCTGCGTACTCGGGCTACCCCGCATCCAGCATCGCTGCGCTCATTCCCGTCATCGAGGGCGCCCTCAGAAAGATCGCACCCTCTGCATCGGATACTGCCATCGGTGTTCAGATTGATCGCGTGTTCGATCGCGCCTGCGAGCAAGCAAGCCAGCAGTACTACGATGGGATGTGGGTTCCCGAGGAGTACAGCACTACCGAGTACCTCTTCGCGCAGGACGAGCTCGTCTTCGTTTTCGAGACTTTCCGCAGATGGCTGAAGGACTTCTTCTTCTGCAACACTGATCAGTACGACGGCGCTACATGGTTGAACCGACACCTGTTCGCCCACGGCGCGTCAACACTCTGGCAAGAGGGCGCCAACATGCGGCGCCTGATCGTTGCTCTCGCGACCATCGGTGTCATTGAATCTTGGCACGACGCCTCCTATCGCATCTCGATGTTCTTTCCCGAGATGAACGACCACAGCAATCTGCTGTGGCAACAAGCCCTCTTGAGAGGCTTCACGCAAGCCGGACTGAAGCTGCATGAGCAGAAGGTCTATCAAAAAGGCGGACGACTCGTCCCCGAGTTCCCGGCGGACAACGGAGCTTCTCTTCGCGCTGCGCGGCTTGGCGACGAGTGCATCAAGGATGTAGTGCGCCCCCTTCGAGACGCTGGTTGGCAAGTCACCATGAGCGAGCCCGACAAGGAAGGGCTGTGGATCAAGGTCGAGGCATCCAGCGAGGAAGAGCACATGAGCGTCGCCCTGCTCTTTAGCTGCGCTACCCACAACAAGCTCTACCGGAAATTTTCGGAGGACTGTGTCGCCATCCTCTACCTGGGCGCGCCCTACAACCAAGCCGACTACGCGTACGGCATCGACGTTCACGTGGGGCCGGTATCGGGGTGGCTTCCACCAAAGCCCAGTTCCGCATCGAAAGTGACGTTCCTCGAGGTGTTTCGGAACGTTGTTGCGTGGCTGCGCGGGCTCGTCCATTCTTGAGACGGTCAGCGCCTGGGGCGAGCACCAACCTTTAGCGCACTCGTGTTAAACGTGTTCAGCAGGATCGCCCGAAAAACTTCGGGCGGAAGCGACTCACGCAGCCGATACCGTCCATTGCCATCGTAGGTCTCGAAGACGCCTGCGCTGCCAGTTGGTCGAAGGCGGCCGCAAGCAGCGCGCCCAAGCCCTTCCGGCGCTTGGCGGCCTCCATCGACTCGGCGCTCAGGACGGACGGCATGACTCACCGGATGCCCTCCCGGGACATCAGTTGATCCTCGGTCAGTTCCAGCCCGTGAACCGACCTCCCATCGGCCTTCTCGCGTTCGCCCTCGCGTCTCGAAGACCGGCGCGGTGTGCACGGGCACGGTTCACGAAAAAGCTTATGCCGATAAGCGGCCTTATCGCAACGCTTCGCAGGGGTGCCCGCGGGGAGGCGATGAGTCTACGTCGCCGCCAAATTGCGGGGCTCTGGAGGGCCACACGGGGCGTTGCCCCCCGTGCTCTGAGCGACTTGGACACTCGGAGCAAGGGCGACGCCGTCGTCAACGCTCCGTTTCATCGAGCCTGGGCCGAGGATCGATGGTCTGGACATTCAGGCTGCCGACGGTGCGGCGCCTTCTGCCGTCGTCGAAGCAGCCGCAGCGCCGTCAGGCGTTGCCCTCTTCTTCGCGGACTTCTTCGCAGCGAGCTTCGGGACAGACTTCTTGGCCGAGGGGTTCCTCTTCGTCGGCGCTGCGACCGTCTTGGCCACAGCCAATGTCTTCTTCGCGGCAGGCTTCGCCAACTTCTTGGCGGATGCCTTTTTCGTCACGGACTTCCTCTTCGCGACTGGCGCCTCGGACGGTTTGACACTGCTCTTGTCGACCAGGAACGCATCGCGGTTCTTGGCGCCCAGGATCCAGGCAGGCGCGCCCGAAGCCCGACCATGTCTTGCCAGTCTTCGGGTCGGCATACTTTGCGATCCCGCCGCCTATGCGCTTGGCCTTCACCTTCTTGGCGACCTTGCGGGTCTTGCCGCCAACTGCTGACTGCAGGTGTTCGATCGTCAGGCCGAATTCGGCCATGATTTCCTCGACCTTGGCAATTGCTCCAGACATCTCCTGCCTGGCGATCCGTTCGGCTTCGGCTTCGAGTGCGGCAATTTGCTTCCTGATTGAGGCGAGCTTTGACATATAGGTTCATGCGAGTTGCAGACAACCAGGTCTACGCGCTCATCCAGCGAGTTTGTCTCCGCAACTAAGCCCGAGCGGCCAGCGAGCCCATCTTGACGTGGTCGATGAGTGCGGTCTTCGCGCAATCAGGGGCCAATGCCTGACGATAATCCGCATGCGACGTCCGTCGTGCAATCACGAAAGTCGACTCCGATGCTGATCTTTCACAACCCGGTGCACCATGCGCACGAGGGCCGCCACGAGATGTTCCGCGGCCGCCTCGTGCCATGCCACGAGACGCCCGCGCGGCTCGACTACGTGATGGCCGAACTGCGTCGCCGGCCTGCGGGCGAGCTTCGCCTGCCGGGCGCGGTCGACCTCGATCTCGTTCGCCGCGTACATGCGCCGGCCTACGTCGATTTCCTGGGCACGGTCTGGACCGACTGGATCGCGCTCGACCCGAGCAACGCCAACGTGGACGTGCTGCCGGCGGTATGGCCGGTGCGCGGCTTTCGTGCCGACGTGACGCCGCTCAACTTCTCGGCGCGCGTCGGGCGCTTCTCTTTTGACGCCGGCTCGCCGATCACGGCCGGAACGTGGGCCGCGGCGTCGGCGGGCGCCGCGTGCGCGATCGACGCGGCGCGCGCGGTGAGCAGCGGCCTGTCGCGCGCCGCGATGGCACTGACGCGCCCGCCCGGTCATCACGCGGGGCCGGACTTCTTTGGCGGCTATTGCTTCCTGAACAACGCCGCGCTCGCCGCGCAGGCTTTGCGCGATGCGGGCGCCATGCGTGTCGCGGTGCTCGACGTCGACTACCACCATGGGAACGGCACTCAGACCATCTTCGATGCGCGCGCCGATGTGCTGACCATATCGATCCACGGTGACCCGATGACCGAATACCCGTTCTTCCTCGGCCACGCCGACGAGCGCGGCAGCGGTGAGGGCCTTGGCTACAACCTGAACCTGCCGCTGCCGGCCGGCACCGGCTTTGACGCCTGGCGTGCAGGGCTGCAACGTGGCATCGACGAGATCGCGCGCTTCGGTGCCGATGCGCTCGTCGTTGCGCTTGGCGTTGACACGTTCGAGGGCGATCCGATCTCGCGTTTCTTGTTGAAGAGCGATGACTATCTTCGTATCGGTTCGGCCATCCGCGACTGCGACCTTCCCACCGTCCTCACGATGGAAGGCGGCTACGCGGTCGCGGAGGTCGGCGTCAACGTCGTCAACGTGCTCGAAGGGTTTTCAGGGGGCTGAATCCGCAGGACAGCGTTCAATGAACGCCGCCCATGAGGTGTGTGGCAGCTGACGCAACGCGCTGTCCCAACCTTGTAGGTGAACAGCCGGCGGTAGGTGACAAGTGACGGGGCTTTCGACACCTTCTTGACCGATGCCTTCGTTGCTGCGGGCTTCTTCTTCGCGACCGGTCCATCGACCACGATGTCGGCATCAACGTAGTCGCCGGTGCGACGCGCTTCATCGCGCGAACGCAGGCCACGCGAGACGAACTCCGACTGGACATGACGCCGTTCGACGCCCGCCCGAACGGATGCCTCGACGAACTCCGAGATGCTCTCGCCTTCAACCAGCACGGCCTCGGGTGGCTCGCACGTCAGTTCCTTCGGAGGGCGCCCGGATCCAGGGATCGGGACGTCGTTCGCGGTTTCGGCGCACGCCGTACGTCCTGACACCATTGGTCGGCGAATGATCATTGCGCGGTAATAACTGCGGCGCGATCTGTTGATAGATTCCGTACAGATCGGGGGG
>FTKT01001740.1_pt2 | contig 25000 bp, 17 predicted proteins | sample 1658271 | NCBI WGS metagenome assembly FTKT01 (sample SAMEA3914811, study PRJEB12502) | metagenome | biome: forest; material: soil | place: Canada | collected 2011-08-04 | depth 0.3 m | reverse complement strand
GGCCCGCCGTAGGGGGCGCCCGCCGGGGGTGCGCTGCCGTACGGGACGCCGGTGTACGGCGGTGCGCCGGTGTAGGGCGGCGGGACGCTGCCGGGGGTGCTGCCGGGGATGCTGTCCGTGGGCTGGGCGGGCCCGGGTACCGACGTCTGCCCCGCTGCGGGGGCTCCGTTCACCCCGTCCGCCCCGGACGGGGCGGCGGAGGCCGGCCGGGAATCCTCGGGGCCGGGTCCGGACGAGCTGGGGGAGGCCCAGCCCGGGGTGTCGGTCATCACTGCTCCTCGGCGCGGGGCGGGTGCCCCAGGATGGTGTTGTGGCGTTTTCGTGTCGCCCATCGTGCCATGGTGGCAGCGGGCGCCCCATGGGCACCTGGTTGCTGATCGACAACGGCGTCGGCCGACCTTGGGAAGTGGGGAGTTTGGATGGTTATGGGCGATCTCGACGGAGAGCTTGCACGGGAAATGCGACAGCTGTGCGCCAGGTCACAATCCGGTAATGAGAGGATGGGCGCATGAAAGGTCGCGTCCTCGTCGTAGATGACGACACCGCACTGGCCGAGATGCTCGGCATCGTGCTGCGTGGTGAGGGTTTTGAGCCGTTTTTCGTCGCTGATGGGGACAAGGCGCTTGCCGTGTTCCGTGAGACCAAGCCGGACCTGGTCCTGCTCGACCTGATGCTGCCCGGGCGGGACGGCATCGACGTCGCGCGGCAGATCCGGGCGGAGTCCGGCGTCCCGATCGTCATGCTCACCGCGAAGACCGACACGGTCGACATCGTGGTGGGCCTGGAGTCGGGCGCCGACGACTACGTGGTCAAGCCCTTCAAGCCCAAGGAGCTGGTCGCCCGGGTCCGGGCCCGGCTGCGCCGTGCCGAGGAGCCCACTCCCGAGCAGCTGACCATAGGCGACCTGGTGATCGACGTCGCCGGTCACTCGGTCAAGCGGGACGGCCGGGGCATCCCGCTGACCCCGCTGGAGTTCGACCTGCTGGTCGCGCTGGCCCGCAAGCCCTGGCAGGTGTTCACCCGCGAGGTGCTGCTGGAGCAGGTCTGGGGCTACCGGCACGCGGCCGACACCCGGCTGGTCAACGTGCACGTGCAGCGGCTCCGCTCGAAGATCGAGAAGGATCCCGAGCGTCCGGAGATCGTGGTCACCGTCCGCGGTGTCGGCTACAAGGCCGGGCCCAGCTGACGTGACGCACCAGGCTCACCCCTCTCCGTCCGGTCCGCCGGGCGGGGAGGGCTCCACCGAGGTCCCGGGCGCCGGCGGCCGGTCCTCGGCCGGCGGCCCGCTGGGCCGTCAGCTGCGCCGCCCGTTCAACCGGGCCGCGACCCTCTACCGCCGCTCCATCCAGCTGCGAGTGGTCGCGGCCACCCTGCTGCTCTCGGTCACCCTGGTCGTGGTGCTGGGCGTGGTGGTGATGGCGCAGGTCCGCAACGGACTGCTGGACGCCAAGAAGCAGTCCGCCCAGGGGCAGGCCTGGAGCGGGTTCTCCACCGCGCAAAAGCAGAGCGACCAGCTGCACGAGCAGCGGATCAGGACCGGGAACACCGGCACCCAGAACCAGGGCGCCAACGGCAACTGGCTGGAGGACCAGGTCAGCAGCCTGGCCAGCGGCGGCAAGGGCGTCTACTCGGTGGTCGCCATGGTGCTGTCCACCAGTCAGGACCCGACGGCGAGCAGCGAGGGCCTGCGCAGTATCCGGGTCACCGACGACGTCGCCCAGGACACCATCTCGGCCCAGCTGCAGGACGACGTCAAGCACAACCCGGGCGTGCCGCAGGAGCAGACCACCACGATCCACCGGGCCACCAGCGGCGGGCACCAGACCTCCGAGCCCGGTCTGGTGATCGGGCAGCAGCTCAGCGGCCCCGAGGGCAACCCGTACCAGCTCTACTTCGTCTTCTCCTTCGCGCAGGAGGACACCACCCTGCGCCTGGTCTCCGGCACGCTGGCGACGGCCGGCGTCTTCATCGTGGTGCTGTTCGGCGGCATCGCCTGGCTGGTGGTCCGGCAGGTGGTCACGCCGGTCCGGATGGCCGCCGGCATCGCCGAGCGGCTCGCGGACGGGCACCTCGAAGAGCGGATGAAGGTCACCGGCACCGACGACATCGCCCTGCTCGGCGAGTCCTTCAACCGGATGGCCGGGGCGCTGCAGACCCAGATCCGGCAGTTGGAGGAGCTCTCCCGGGTGCAGCGGCGCTTCGTCTCGGACGTCTCGCACGAGCTGCGCACCCCGCTGACCACGGTGCGGATGGCCGCCGACCTGCTCTACGACAGCCGCGAGGACCTCGACCCGATGGCGGCCCGCTCGGCGGAGCTGCTGCAGGGCCAGCTGGACCGCTTCGAGTCGCTGCTCGCCGACCTGCTGGAGATCAGCCGGTTCGACGCGGGCGCCGCCATCCTGGACGCCGAGCCGGTGGACCTGCGCGACATCGTCGGCCGGGTGGTGGAGGCCGCCGATCCGCTGGCCCGGCTCAAGGGCAGCGCGGTGATCCTGCGCGGCGCCGACGAGCCGGTGGTCGCCGAGGTCGACCCGCGCCGGATCGAGCGGATCCTGCGCAACCTGGTGGTCAACGCACTGGAGCACGGCGAGGGCCGTGACCTGGTGATCCAGCTCGGTTCGGCCGGCGGCGCGGTCGCGGTCGGCGTGCGGGACTACGGCATCGGGCTCAAGCCCGGCGAGGCCTCCCGGGTCTTCCACCGGTTCTGGCGGGCCGACCCGTCCCGGGTGCGGACCACCGGCGGCACCGGCCTCGGCCTGTCGATCGCGGTCGAGGACGCCCATCTGCACGGCGGCTGGCTCCAGGCCTGGGGCGAGCCGGGCGGCGGTTCGCACTTCCGGCTCACCCTGCCGCGCACCCGCGGTGGCGAGATCGGCCGCGCGCCGTTCCGCCTGGAGCCGGAGGACTCGCGCTACAACCGCGGCCTGCGCGCCCAGGGGATGCCGTACCGGCGGGCCGAGCTGCCGGCCGGGGCCACCGCGCTGACCGCCGCGGGTGAGCCCACGGTCGTCCCGGAGACCCCCGGAGGGCCCGGCAGCGGGCTCGGGCCGGGCCTGGGCGGGGTCCTGAGCATCGGCCCGGGGCTGGGCGCCAAGCACCCGCCCAGGGGCCCGGTCGCGGACCCCTCGGACGTCCGCGCGGCGGCCGCCGGATACGGTGCGACCGGTGCGCACGTGGTGGTCGACCGCGCCTACCAGTGGCCTGCCGGCGGCCCGGAGGCCGACGAGGACGGTACGGACGGCACGGACGGTACGAGCGAGGAGGGGACGCCGGATGCCTAGCGGCCGGACCAGCAGGAGCGTGGCCGGGGCGTCCTGGGCAGTGCTCGGCGCGCTCTTCCTCGCGGGCTGCGTCGCCATGCCGGACAGCGGCGACCCGCAGCAGGTGCCGTCGCCGCAGGGCGCCGGGGCGGACAACGGCGTGCAGGTACGGGTGATCCCGGTGCCGCCGCGGGACGGGCAGTCGCAGCGCGACGTGGTGCAGAACTTCCTGGACGCCTCGATCGCGGACGAGGCCGACTACCAGACCGCCAAGGCCTACCTCACCGAGGACGCCCAGAAGAGCTGGCGGCCGGAGAGCGGCGTCACGGTGGTGGCGGACACCAACCCCGGCCAGCCGGTCCCCGCGACCGACCCGCAGCACGCCGACATCCAGCTCAGCTCCACGGAGATCGGGCAGCTGGACGCCAAGCACTCCTACACGGCCCTCCAGGACCCGAACTTCAGCACCACGTTCTCGCTGGTCAACGAGGCCAAGGACGGCAAGGACGGCACGGCCAAGCCGCGATGGCGGATCGCGGTGCCGCCGCCCGGGCTGATCGTCAGCCGGGCGAACTTCCGCAGCACCTTCCAGCAGCTGGACCGGTACTTCTTCACCGCCGAGGACCCGTCGACGTCCGTCGTCGCCGCCCCGGTGCTGGTGCCGGACCCGATCTACCTGCGGCGGCGGATAGACCCCGCCACGGCCGCGGCCAAGGCGCTGGTCCAGGACGGGCCCTCGGACTGGCTCTCGCCGGTCGTCCGCTCGGCCTTCGCCGACGCGCGGATCGTCGGCACGGTCGGGGACAACCCGCGCAACCCCAAGGTGACCGTCGACGGCGTCGACCTCTCCAACAGCCAGCAGTGCCAGAAGATGGTGGCGCAGCTGTACTTCACGCTGGCCAGTCAGAGCGGCAGCGTCCCGATCGACTCGGTGCAGCTCAGCTCGGCCCGGCACGGCGCCTGCCAGACCGGATTCGCGCAGATGAAGTCCTCCGCGTACGCGCCGGGCAGCCTGGCGGGCACCGGGCAGGCGTACTTCCGCGCGGCCGACACCGGGCAGCTGCGGCGGATGGTGGGGCCGGACACCAGCCCGCCGGTGGCCGGAGTGCTCGGCGCGGCAGTGCCGGCCGCCCCGCTGGCGGCCGGCGGCCACTCGCCCGCCCCCTTCGCCGTCGCCCGCGACAGCCGGTCCGCCGCCGTGGTCAGCCAGGACGGCCGCTCGCTGTACGTGGCGGGCCTGGCGGACGGGAGCAAGCTGGGCGACCCGGTCGCCACCAGCCGCGGAAGCTCGCCGGACCAGGCCCTCACCTCGCCCAGCTGGGACGGCTTCGGCGGGCTCTGGGTGGTGGACCGCGATCCGGCCGGCCCCAGGGTCCTGCTGATCCGGGGTCAGAGCCCGGTCACCGTGAGCGTCGAGGGGCTGGGCAGCCGCACCGTGGACGGCATCCGGCTCTCCTCGGACGGGACCCGGGCCGCCCTGCTGCTCAAGGACGGCGCCGGGGTGCACAGCCTGATGCTGGGCCGGGTGCTCCGCTCCGGGACCCCTGCGGCGCCGGTGGTGCAGATCGGCCAGCTGCGCTCGGTCGCCCCGCAGCTCTCGGGCGTCACCTCGGTCTCCTGGGCCGACACCGACCTGCTGCTCGCGCTCGGCAAGGAGAGCGACAGCGTCCCGCAGCTCTACTACGTGGGCATGGACGGCCTGCAGACCGCCGACTCGGCCCTGCAGGCGGTGGACGGCATGACGGTGGTGGCCGCCTCGGAGAACCGCACCGACTACGTGTTCGCGGACTCCAACGACAGTGCCCGGACCGTCTACTCGCTCAGCGCCGGCGCGCAGTGGCAGTGGCGGGCCTACGCGAAGGACGGCGTGCAGCCGGCCTACCCGGGCTGATCGGGCGGCCGCGGGCGGTGCCCGCCGCGATGGCGGGCGCGCAGGGCCGGGCGCCGGGCGGTGGCGGCCACCGTCGCCGCGGCGAGTGGCGGGGTGCCGGCCGCCGAGAGCGCCCGGGCGGCTTCGGCGAGGCTGGCGCCGGTGGTCACCACGTCGTCCACCAGGACGAGCTGATGGCCCGTCAGCCGGGCCCGCAGCGGCTCGGGGACGGTCAGTGCGCCGTGCAGGTTGCGCCGGCGGGCCGCCGCGCCCAGGCCCGCCTGATCGGCCACCCGTCGCCGCGGGCGCAGCACCGGCGCGGCCCGGCAGGGCAGTCCGGCCCGGCTCAGCTCGCGGGCGGCGGCCCGGGCCAGCCGCAGCGTCGCGTCATGGCCCCGGGCCCGCACCGCGTGACGGGCGGAGGGGACCGGCACCAGCAGGAGCGGCGGCGCGCCCGCCCGCGGCCCGGGCCACTCGCCGGGCGCCGGCAGCGCGGTGCGGACCGCCGCCGCCAGCACCGAGCCGAGCGGACCGGCCAGCCGCAGCGCCCCGCGCTCCTTGTGCGCCAGCAGCAGCCCGCGCACCGGATCCGCGTACCCCGAACAGGCGTGCACCGGGGGCAGCCCGGGCGGGGCCGGCAGCGGGGTGCGCGGATGGCCGCGCAGGGTGGTGAGCAGGGCGCGGCAGTCGGGACAGAGCTGGCCGCCGGCCGCGCCGCAGCCCGCGCAGGCGGTGGGCAGCAGCAGGTCGAGCAGCGCGAGCAGCGGGGAGGTCGGCGCGGTGATGAGGCACCTCCGAACGGCTGGTGACGCTCTGTGGGTGAGCCCAGGGTGGGCCGTCCGGGCGGAGTTGTCCAGATATTTACCCTCACTTCACTCGATTGAGGGTAGACAGGGGGGAACAGCTGTCCGGCCGACCTCGCGCCGCCTATGGTCCGCTGGAGAGGCGAAAAGACCGCCCTGGGTGTCTGATGAGGCTCCAGGGGGGTTTCAAGCGTCCCTGGTGGGGAGGAAGTGGAGTGAGGGCCCAGCCCGCCCGGCCGTTCGCGGCAGGGCGGAGGGCAGCGGCAGAGTGGCTGGTCAGGCTGGGTCTAAGCCCGGTCCGGTAGAGCTCCGGGCCGGCGACAGCACGAGGGATCGGAGTTCTGCGTGGACATCGTCGTCAAGGGCCGCAAGACCGAGTTGCCCAAGAGGTTCCGCGAGCACGCGGCCGAGAAGCTGGAGAAGGTCCAGAAGTTCGACGGCAAGGTGATCAGCCTCGACGTCGAGGTGTCCAAGGAACACAACCCGCGCCAGGCCGACCGGTCCGACCGGGTGGAGATCACCGTCCGTACCCGTGGTCCGGTGATCCGGGCCGAGGCCAACGCCGCCGACCCCTACGCCGCGCTGGACCTGGCCGCGGCCAAGCTCGACGCGCAGCTGCGCAAGTCGGCCGATCGCAAGAAGGTGCACCACGGGGTGCGCAGCACGCCGCTGAGCGTGGCCCAGGCAACGGCGCGGATCGCGGCGCTGCCGGGCACGGCGACCGCCGAGGAGCTGGAAGAGCCCGCGGTGCGCAAGACACGGATCGGCTCGCTGGAGGTGGAGGGAGAGGGACCGCTGGTGGTCCGCGAGAAGACCCACGCCGCCACCGCGATGGCGCTCGACCAGGCGCTCTTCGAGATGGAGCTGGTCGGCCACGACTTCTACCTCTTCGTGGAGAAGGACAGCGGCCTGCCCAGCGTCGTCTACCGCCGGCACGGCTACGACTACGGCGTCATCCACCTGCAGACCGACGGCCTGTCGCCGAACGGTGAGATCGGCGGTGCGGGCGGCGCGATCAACGCGCCCGGCGAGCGCTGACGGCGCGGACCCCGCGGTACCAGGGCCCGGAGCACGAGGGCCCGAACCAGGACGAGCAGCACGAGGACCCCGGCGGCCGGCCGCGAACCGGCCGCCGGGGTCCGTCCGGCGGGGACACCCGTCCGGGGGACGCGGCGATCATCGCGTGATCCCGGTTCCGAATGCCGTGGAATGATGAGGCCCACAGCGACCGGTGACCGGGAGGGGCCGATGGGGGAACGGTTCGACAGGGGCGGAGGCGAGAGCCCGGGGCCCGAGTACGTGCCGCGCGGCGGCGAGCCGATCAGGGTCCTGGTGGTGGACGACCACGCGCTCTTCCGCCGGGGGCTGGAGATCGTCCTCGCCGAGGAGGAGGACATCCGGGTCGTGGGCGAGGCCGGGGACGGCGCCGAGGCGGTGCTCAAGGCGGTCGACCTGCTGCCGGACATCATCCTGATGGACGTCCGGATGCCGCGCCGCAGCGGCATCGAGGCCTGCACCTCGATCAAGGAGGTGGCCCCCAGCACCAAGATCATCATGCTGACGATAAGCGACGAGGAAGCCGACCTCTACGAGGCGATCAAGGCCGGCGCCACCGGCTACCTGCTCAAGGAGATCTCCACCGACGAGGTCGCCACCGCGATCCGCGCGGTGGCCGACGGGCAGTCGCAGATCAGCCCGTCGATGGCCTCCAAGCTGCTCACCGAGTTCAAGTCGATGATCCAGCGGCGCTCCGACGACCGGGACCTGGTGCCCGCCCCGCGGCTGACCGACCGGGAGCTGGAGGTGCTCAAGCTGGTCGCCACCGGGATGAACAACCGGGAGATCGCCAAGGAGCTCTTCATCAGCGAGAACACCGTGAAGAACCACGTCCGCAACATCCTGGAGAAGCTCCAACTGCACTCCCGGATGGAGGCCGTGGTCTACGCGATGCGGGAGAAGATCCTCGAAATAGGCTGACCGCTCAGCCCAGCAGCCGCGCCAGCTCCGGGCGCAGCGACTCCTGCTCCAGGGCCTCCACCCGGACGGCGGTGCAGCCCACCCAGTCGGCCGCCTCGCGCAGCGCCCGGGCGAGCGCGGGCAGGTGCTTCGGCGCCGCGAGGGAGAGCTGACGGGCCACCAGCGTGCGTCCCTCGCGGGCCGGGTCGACCCGGCCGACCAGCCGGCCGCCGGCCAGCAGCGGCATCGCGAAGTACCCGTGCACCCGCTTCTGTTTCGGGGTGTAGGCCTCCAGGCGGTGCGTCATGCCGAAGATCCGCTCCGTGCGGGCGCGGTCCCAGACGAGCGAGTCGAACGGTGAGAGCAGCGTGCTGCGGTGGCGGCCGCGCGGCTCGGTGGCCAGCGCCGCCGGATCGGCCCAGGCCGCGGCCGGGGCGTCGGCCGGCCCCCAGCCCGCCACCGCCACCGGGACCAGGCCGCAGTCGGCCAGCACGGCGTCCACCTGCTCGGCCTTGAGCCGGTGATAGTCCATCAGATCGGCCCGGGTGGCCACCCCGAGGGCCTGGCCGGCCTGCCGGACCAGCTGGGTGAGGCACTCGCGGTCGCTCAACTCGCGGCCGTACAGCTCGGCGGGGACGGCCTGTTCGGCCAGCCGGTAGACCCGCTTCCAGCCGCGGCGCTCGGTGCAGACCACGTCGCCGAAGGCGAGGGCGCGCTCCACCGCGATCTTGGTGTCGGACCAGTCCCACCACTCGGCCGTCCGCTTGGCGCCGCCCAGCTCGGTGGAGGTCAGCGGGCCCTCGGCGCGCAGCCGGTCCAGCACGCCCTGGTAGGCCTGCGGGCTCACCCGGTGGTTCCACACGCCGCCGCGGTCGCGGTAGGCGCGTCGCCGGAAGGCGAAGAGCGGCCACTCCTCGACGGGCAGCACGCAGGCCGCGTGCGACCAGTACTCGAAGCCGCCCCCCGAGCCCCAGTAGGCGCTCTCGACGGCCTCGCGGCCGACCGCGCCCAGGCGCGCGTACGGCACCAGCTCGTGCGAGCGGGCCAGCACCGAGATGGTGTCCAGCTGCACCGCGCCCAGGTGCCGCAGCACGCCGCGGACCCCGGCCCGCCGGTCGGGGGAGCCGAGCAGGCCCTGGGCGCGCAGGGCGAGCCGGCGGGCCTCGTCGGAGGTCAGCGTGAGTTGTGCCGTGGTCATGGGAGGCAGCGTAGGCCGGGCCGCCGACAGCCGGAGAGCGGCAGCCGGTCGGTCAGGGGGTGAAGACCGGGTCGGTGGCCAGGCGGGCGTGCAGGTGCAGGTCGTGCCGGTGGCCGTAGGTGTCGGGCAGCGCCTCGCGCAGCACGCCCTCCAGCCGGTAGCCGGTCCGCTCGGCTATCCGGCAGGAGGCGGTGTGGCCGACCGCGTGGCCGAGCTCCACCCGGTGCTGCCCGGCCTGTCCGAAGGCCCAGCCGGTGGCCGCCGCCAGGGCCCGGGAGGCCACGCCGCGGCCGCGGGCGGCGGGCATGGTCCAGTAACCGACCTGGCAGGTGCCGATCTTGGGGGTGATGTTGCGCACGGTGACATTGCCGAGCAGTCGCCCGTCCGCCGGGTCGAGCACCATCCAGCCGGCGATCGAGCCGCTGGCCCGGCCCGCGGTGAGCCGGCCGAGCCAGGCGTTGAGCTGCTCGTCGTCGGGCGGTTCGAGGAAGCCGACCGGGTTCCACCGGTTGCTCTCCGGGTCGCTGAGCGCGATCCGCAGGTCGTCCAGCAGGGCGGGGGTGCCCTGCTCCGGCCAGGGGCGCAGCAGCAGGCCCGCGGCGGTCAGTTCGACGTCGTTCGGCACGGTCATCGTCACTTCTCCCATCGTCACTTCTCCAGGTCGGCGGGGAGCAGCGAGCCGATCCACGCGTCACGGAACACCCCTCGCTGCGGGGCGAAGGAGCGCAGCGTGCCCTCCAGGGTGAACCCGGCCCGGCGGGCCACCGCCAGCGAGGGTTCGTTGCCCACGTAGGCGACCCACTGCAGGCGGCGGACGGCGCGCTCGGCGAAGGCGAAGCGGGAGACCGCCCGCAGGGCCTCGACGGTGTAGCCGCGGCCGCGCGCCTTCTCGGCCGTCCAGTAGCCGACCTCGGCCGCGCCCGGGCCGCGGTCCACCAGGGCCTGGGAGCCGACCAGCTCGCCGGTCTCCTTCTCCAGCACGCACCAGATCAGGTCGGCGCCGGTGCGCCAGCCCTCCGGGGCGAGCCGCTCGACGAAGAACTCGGCGTCCTCGCGCCGGTACGGCGAGGGGACGACCGTCCAGCGCTGGATCTCGGGGTCCTGGCAGGCGAGCTCGATCGCGTCGATGTCACCCGGAACGGGGGCGCGCAGCAGGAGTCGGTCGGTCTCCAGGGTGACCGATTCGGTGATCGTGTCTGACATGAACCGAGTATCGCGGCCGTCGGGGGCGGCCGAAAGAGAGTTTTCATGTCCGATTTATGCTGGTACTCACAGCTATTGATGCATCCGCCCCGAGGGGTGACACCGGAATGGCGTGCTGACGCACCTCCCGGGGCATTGGCCTCCTCGCATACGATGGCCCGTGCGGTGGGGTGGACCCCCCGTGCTGTCGTCCAGAGCCGATCCAGGCAAGGAGCCCGCCCAAGTGTCCGTCTTCGACAAGATCCTGCGCGCAGGCGAAGGCAAGATCCTTCGCAAGCTGCAGCGGATTGCCGCCCAGGTCAACTCCATCGAAGAGGACTTCGTCAACCTCACGGACGACGAGCTGCGCGCGCTGACCGCCGAGTACAAGACGCGCCTCGCGGACGGTGAGAGCCTCGACGACATCCTCCCCGAGGCGTTCGCCACGGTTCGCGAGGCCGCCAAGCGCGTCCTCGGCCAGCGCCACTACGACGTCCAGATCATGGGCGGCGCGGCCCTGCACCTCGGCTTCGTCGCCGAGATGCGCACCGGTGAGGGCAAGACCCTGGTCGGCACGCTGCCGGCCTACCTCAACGCGCTGACCGGCAAGGGTGTCCACCTGATCACGGTCAACGACTACCTCGCCGAGCGCGACTCGGAGTGGATGGGCCGGGTGCACCGCTTCCTCGGCCTCGAGGTCGGCGTGATCCTCGGCAGCATGTCCCCGGCCGAGCGCAAGCGCCAGTACGGGATGGACATCACGTACGGCACGAACAACGAGTTCGGCTTCGACTACCTGCGCGACAACATGGCCTGGTCGCAGGAGGAGCTGGTCCAGCGCGGCCACAACTTCGCGATCGTCGACGAGGTCGACTCGATCCTGATCGACGAGGCCCGTACCCCGCTGATCATCTCCGGCCCGGCCGACCAGGCGACCAAGTGGTACGCCGACTTCGCCAAGCTGGTGCAGCGCCTCAAGCGCGACCGCGACTACGAGGTCGACGAGAAGAAGCGCACGGTCGGCGTGCTGGAGGAGGGCGTCACCCGGGTCGAGGACTACCTCGGCATCGACAACCTCTACGAGTCGGTGAACACCCCGCTTGTCGGGTTCCTGAACAACGCCATCAAGGCCAAGGAGCTCTACAAGAACGACAAGGACTACGTCGTGATGAACGGCGAGGTCATGATCGTCGACGAGCACACCGGCCGCATGCTGGCCGGTCGTCGCTACAACGAGGGCATGCACCAGGCGATCGAGGCCAAGGAGGGGGTGGAGGTCCAGAACGAGAACCAGACGCTGGCCACCGTCACCCTGCAGAACTTCTTCCGGCTGTACGACAAGCTCTCCGGCATGACCGGTACGGCGACCACCGAGGCCGCCGAGTTCCACCAGATCTACAAGCTGGGCGTCGTCCCGATCCCGACCAACCGCACCCCGCAGCGGATCGACCAGCCCGACCTGATCTACAAGTCGGAGCCGGCCAAGTTCGCCGCCGTGGTCGAGGACATCGCGGAGAAGCACGGGAAGGGCCAGCCGATCCTGGTCGGCACCGTCTCGGTGGAGAAGTCCGAGTACCTCTCCCAGGAGCTGCGCAAGCGCGGCATCCCGCACGAGGTGCTGAACGCCAAGCACCACGAGCGCGAGGCGCAGATCGTCGCGCAGGCCGGCCGCAAGGGCGCCGTCACGGTGGCCACCAACATGGCCGGCCGTGGCACCGACATCATGCTCGGCGGCAACTCCGACCACCTCGCGGCCGCCGAGCTGGCGCAGCGCGGGCTGAACCCGGTCGACACTCCCGAGGAGTACGAGGCCGCGTTCCCGGCCGCGCTGGAGAAGGCCAAGGCGGCCGTCAAGGCGGAGCAGGAGGAGGTGCAGGAGATCGGCGGCCTGTACGTGCTCGGCACCGAGCGGCACGAGTCGCGCCGGATCGACAACCAGCTGCGCGGCCGCTCCGGCCGTCAGGGCGACCCGGGCGAGTCCCGCTTCTACCTCTCGCTGGGCGACGACCTGATGCGGCTCTTCAAGGCCGGCATGGTCGAGCGCGTGCTCTCGATGGCCAACGTGCCCGAGGACGTGCCGATCGAGTCCAAGATGGTCACCCGCGCCATCGCCTCGGCGCAGACCCAGGTCGAGCAGCAGAACTTCGAGATCCGCAAGAACGTCCTCAAGTACGACGAGGTGCTGAACCGCCAGCGCGAGGTCATCTACGGCGAGCGCCGCCGCGTCCTGGAGGGCGAGGACCTGCACGAGCAGATCGGCCACTTCACCGACGACACCGTGGAGGCGTACGTCAGCGCCGCCACCGGTGAGGGCTTCGAGGACGACTGGGACCTCGAGAAGCTCTGGACCGCGCTCAAGCAGCTGTACCCGATCACCCTGGACCTGGCCGAGCTGGAGGAGGAGGCCGGCGGCGAGGGCGGGCTGACCACGGAGTTCCTCACCCAGGCGATCAAGGAGGACATCCAGGCCCAGTACGGCGCCCGTGAGGACGCGTTGGGCGAGCAGGTCATGCGTGAGCTGGAGCGCCGGGTCGTCCTGTCGGTGCTGGACCGCCGCTGGCGCGAGCACCTCTACGAGATGGACTACCTCCAGGAGGGCATCGGCCTGCGGGCGATGGCCCAGCGCGACCCGCTGGTCGAGTACCAGCGCGAGGGCTTCGACATGTTCGGCGCCATGATGGAGGGCATCAAGGAGGAGTCCGTCGGCTACCTGTTCAACCTGGAGGTCCAGGTCGAGCAGCAGGTCGAGGAGGTCGCGCTGCCCGCCGACTCCGAGGACGCGATCTCGCTGGAGAAGGACGACGCCCGTCCGGCCCAGGTGGCGCAGATCAAGGCTAAGGGCCTGGAGGCCCCGGCCCGGCAGAAGCTGCACTACACCGCTCCGTCGGTGGACGGCGACGACACCGTGATCGAGGGCGACTTCGAGGACGGCGTGGAGGACGAGGGTGAGGGCGACGGCCTGACCCGCGCCGAGCGCCGCAAGGCCGCGAAGTCGGCCAAGGGCCGCCGCCGCAAGGGCTGACGCTCCGTCAACCGCTCGAACAGGGCGTCGTTCCGGCACTGCCGGGGCGGCGCCCTGCGGCGTGTTCACCGGGTCTCCACGGCCGCGCACTGCCACTGGTCGGTGACGTGGTGGCGCTCCAGCCGGAAGGCCATCATGTGGTGGCGGGCGCCGGACTCGACCCGGACGCAGACCTCCAGGGCGTTCGGCGCGGGCGAGAAGTCGTGCACCGGGCCGAGCCGCGGCCGGCCGGCGCCGCCGCGGGCCCGCAGCGGGCCGCCGTGCACCAGCCGGGTGAGCTGGCGGTAGCCGTCGTGGGTGGTGTGCCGGGTGAGCTGGCCGGCCGGGCGGGCGCCGGTGAGCACCTCGGCCAGCCGCAGGGCGAAGCGGGCGGCGAGGTCGGCGGCGCCGCCGCGGCCGGGCGCGCAGGCGGTGCGGGGGTGCCGGGGCGGGCGGGGAGCGTGGGGCCTGTGGGTGGCGGGGGGTGCCTGGGGTGCGCGGGGGACCAGGGCGTCGTGGCCGTGGCCGGCCGCCGCGCGGGCCGGGGCGAGGGCGCGGGCCGGGTGCGGGGCGGCCGTCAGCGGCAGGACCCGCGGCGGCACGGGGCCGGCGGGGGCAGCGGTGTCAGCGGTGTCAGTGGAGCCGGAGGCCCCGGCGGCGGAAGCGGCGTCGGCGGTGGCGGCAGGCTGCGGCCGGGCTGCGGTCTGGGTCATCGTCGGACTCCCGGGTTCGGTGCGGCGGCGGGATCTGCCGCTGCCTGTGCTATCGGCCGCGGGCCGCCCGCCTCAAGGGGTTTGCCCGTCCCTCGGAGGTCGTCCCCCGGACGGCCGCTTGACAGCCCCGGAGCCCGGCCCGGGGGCGGCCGCGGGGCCCGGCGCCGCCTCGGCCCGGCCGTCGGCGGTCCGCTCGAAGGGGTACACGCACGCCGCGCCCCGGGTGATCGCCGTGGCCGTATTCTGTGGAGGGCCGAAGTGCCCGAGGAACCCAGGAAGCGGAGCGTGCCCCCGATGCGTGTCTATGTGCCCACCACCCTGGCCGACCTGGCCGCGGCGCACCCGGACGGCGTGCTGGAGCAGTCCGCGGCCTACGCGGTGACCCCCGCGCTGCGCGAGTGGTACGTCAGCGACGACCTGGAGGAGCTGGAGTACGCCGCGCTGGTGCGTGCCGCGCAGTCCTCGCTGCGCCTGCTGGCCGCCGATCCGGCCGCCCCGCGCCGGCGTGTGGTGGTGGCGCTGGACGTCCCGGACGCCTCGGTGCGGCTGTTCAGCGGCGACGAGTACCAGGACCAGGCCTCGCTGGGCCGGGTCACCCTGGCCGGCCAGGTGAAGCTGGCCAAGGCCGCCGCCGTGCACGCCGACCCGGCCGACCAGGAGGTCGTCGAGGACGTGGCCGCCGCGGCCGCGGTGATCGGCAAGGCGGACGGCGGCGACTCGGACGCCCAGTTCACCGTGGACGGCGCCGAGGACCACGAGCTGCTCTGGTTCGCCACCCAGGAGATCGCCGCATTGCTCGCCTGACACCTGCCGGTCAGCTGCTTGTCAGTACCACCCGCTACGGTGCCTCAGGTGCGAACTCATATCGTCTGGGACTGGAACGGAACGCTCTTCCACGACATGGAGGCGGTGCTCGGCGCGAGCAACGCCGCCTTCGCGACGCTGGGCGCGGCGCCGCTGACCCTTGAGCAGTACCGGGAGATGTACGAGATCCCGATCCCGCGCTTCTACCAGCGCGCGCTGGGCTTCCAGCCGAGCGGCGCCGAGTGGGAGCGGCTGGACACCGTCTTCCACGAGCGCTACCTCCAGCTGAGCGGCGCCTGCGGGCTGACGGAGGGCGTGGCGGGCCTGCTCGGCGCCTGGGCCGCCGAGGGCGGTACGCAGTCGCTGCTGTCGATGTACGAGCACGAGCGGCTGCTGCCGGCCGTCCGCGGCCTCGGCATCCACGAGCACTTCCTGCGGGTGGACGGCCGCACCGGGCCCTCGCACGGGCAGAAGGCCGCCTCGCTGGTCCGGCATCTGGCCGCGCTCGGCCCGGTGGTCGACCCGGCCCGCACTGTGCTGATCGGTGACGCGGCGGACGACGCGCGGGCGGCGCTGGAGGCCGGCGCGCACGCCGTGCTGTACACCGGTGGTTCGCACACCAGGGCGAATCTGGAGCCGATCGGCGTCCCGGTGGTGGACAGTCTGGCCGAGGCGGTCGCGCTGGCCCGGGAGATCGCCGGCTGAGAGCGAGTGTCGGGCCGCTCCGATCCGTCCGGCAGTCGTCAAGGTGGATTGACGACGCAGGACGAGGAGCGGAGCGGTATGCCCATCGACGCAGTGACGCGGGTGCCCACCCCCGGCAACGAACCGGTGCGGGGGTACGCGCCCGGCAGTCCCGAGCGGGCCCGGCTGGCCAGGCGGCTGGACGAGATGGCGGCGGAGCAGACCCCGCTGCCGATGACCATCGGCGGCGAGCAGCGCTTTGGCTCCGGCCCCCGGATCGACGTGGTCCAGCCGCACCACCACGCGGCCAGGCTCGGCGTGCTGGGCAACGCCACCCGCGAGGACGGCCGGCTCGCGGTGGCGGCGGCGCTGGCCGCCGGGCGCGAGTGGCGCGCGCTCTCCTTCGACGACCGGGCCGCGGTCTTCCTGCGCGCCGCCGACCTGCTGGCCGGTCCCTGGCGGGAGACGCTGAACGCGGCCACCATGCTCGGGCAGTCGAAGACCGTCCAGCAGGCGGAGGCCGACTCGGCCTGCGAGCTGATCGACCTCTGGCGCTACAACGTGCACTTCGCCCGGCAGATCCTGGCCGAGCAGCCCGAATCCGCGCCGGGGGAGTGGAACCGCACCGACCACCGCCCGCTGGAGGGCTTCGTCTACGCGGTGACCCCGTTCGACTCCACCGCCGTCGCGGGCAACCTGCCGACCGCCCCCGCGCTGATGGGCAACACCGTGGTCTGGAAGCCCGCGCCCGCCCAGACGCTGGCCGCCCACCACCTGATGCGGCTGCTGGAGGCGGCCGGCCTGCCGCCCGGGGTGGTCAACCTGGTGACCGGCGACGGGCAGGAGCTCTCCCAGGCGGTGCTGGCCGGCCCGGACCTGGCCGGCCTGCACTTCGCCGGCTCGACCGCGACCTTCCAGTCGCTCTGGCAGTCCATCGGCGCGAACCTGCCCGGCTACCGGAGCTGTCCGAGGATCGTCGGCGAGACCGGCGGCAAGGGCTTCCTGATCGCGCACCGCTCGGCCGACCCCGGGATCCTCAAGGCCGCGATGATCCGCGGCGCCTTCGAGTACCAGGGCCAGAAGTGCTCCGCGCTCTCCCGCGCCTACCTGCCGCGCAGCCTCTGGCAGCGGATCAAGGACGAATTCCTGGCCGAGGTGGACGCCCTGACGGTGGGTGACGTCAGCGACCTCTCCAACGTCATGGGCGCGCTGATCGACGAGCGCTCCTTCGCCAGGAACAAGGCCGCCATCGACCGGGCCCGGCTGGACCCCACGGTGGAGCTGGTGGCCGGCGGGGAGTACGACGACGCCATCGGGTACTTCGTCCGCCCCACCGTGCTGCTCTGCGGCGACCGGCGCAACGAGGTCTTCTCCACCGAGTACTTCGGCCCGATCCTGGCCGTCCAGGTCTACGAGGACAGCCGCTGGGAGGAGGCGCTGCGCCGGGTGGACGGCGCCTCGCCGTACGGCCTGAGCGGTTCGGTGATCGCCCAGGACCGCTACGCCATCGCGCAGGCGACCGAGGCGCTGCGCTTCACGGCCGGCAACTTCTGCGTCAACGACAAGCCGACCGGCGCGGTGGTCGGCCGGCAGCCCTTCGGCGGCGGCCGGGCCTCGGGTACGAACGACAAGGCGGGCGCGGCGCGGAACCTGCTGCGCTGGACCTCGCCGCGCTCGATCAAGGAGAGCTTCGCGCCGGCGAGCGAGTTCGGCTACCCGCACCTGGCGAGGTAGGAAGGTGGACAAGGTGTCCAGGAAACGGGGATCTTCCTGCGAGTTTGCGCCTCCCTGTCCCCTGACACCTTCGGTTCAGCCGGTTAGGCTGGCTGGCGTCGTCGGGACGAGCCCACAGGTCGAACCATCTGTCGTACCCAGGCGAAGGGCTGTTCAAGCGTGCCTTGAACGACTTTCGCCGGGAGCGTGCGGGAGGATTGCGGGCAGACCCGGCGGTGCACACCCCGACACCACCGAGTCACGCAACGGCGCGCGACAGGAGCCAAACAGTCATGCAGACCAAGCTGGACGCAGCCAAGGCCGAACTGCTCGCGAAAGCAGCAGCAGCCGCTGAGAACAGCCAGGTGGGGGGAGCGGCGCCAGGGGAGGGTCTGAGCAATGGTGCTCTGACCGCCTACCTGCACCACTACTACCTCCACACCGCCCCCGAGGACCTGGTCGACCGGGATCCGGTCGACGTCTACGGCGCGGCGGCCTCCCACTACCGCCTGGGACTCAAGCGCCCGCAGGGCACCGCCGAGGTCCGGGTCTACACCCCGACGGTCGACGAGAACGGCTGGTCGAGCGGCCACACCGTGGTCGAGGTGGTCACCGACGACATGCCGTTCCTGGTCGACTCGGTCACCAACGAGCTGACCCGCCAGGACCGCGCGATCCACCTGGTGATCCACCCTCAGCTGGTGGTGCGCCGGGACATTACCGGCAAGCTGCTGGAGATCCTGGACATCGACGCCTGCTCGCGCAGCCAGGCGGCCGGGGCGGACTGGCCGGCCGACGCCGTGGTCGAGTCCTGGATGCACATCGAGATCGACCGGGAGACCGACCGCGCGGACCTGCACGCGATCGAGACCGGTCTGCGCCGGGTGCTGGGCGATGTGCGCGAGGTGGTGGAGGACTGGACGAAGATGCGCGCCGGCGCGCTGCGCCTGGCCGACGAGCTCGCCGAGGTGCCCCCGGCCCACCTGCCCGAGCAGGAGGTCGGCGAGGCCTGGGAGCTGATGCGCTGGCTGGCCGACGACCACTTCACCTTCCTCGGCTACCGCGAGTACGACCTGGTCGAGCACGAGGGCGAGGAGGTGCTGCGGGCGATCCCCGGCACGGGCCTGGGCATCCTGCGCTCCGACCCGGTGAGCCACGACACCGACCACCACCCGGTCAGCGAGTCCTTCGGCCGGCTGTCCGCCCCCGTCCGGGCGAAGGCGCACGAGAAGAAGCTGCTGGTCCTGACCAAGGCCAACTCCCGCTCCACCGTGCACCGTTCGGCCTACCTGGACTATGTCGGGGTGAAGAAGTTCGACGCGGCCGGCAATGTGGTCGGCGAGCGCCGCTTCCTCGGCCTCTTCTCCTCGGCCGCGTACACCGAGTCGGTCACCCGGATCCCGGTGGTCCGCCGCAAGGTCCAGGAGGTGCTGACCGGCTCCGGCTTCTCGGGCGAGAGCCACGACGGCCGCGACCTGCTGCAGATCCTGGAGACCTTCCCGCGCGACGAGATCTTCCAGACCCCCGCCGAGGAGCTGCAGAAGATCGCCGGCAGCGTGCTCTACCTCCAGGAGCGCCGCAAGCTGCGGCTGTTCCTGCGCCAGGACGAGTACGGGCGCTACTTCTCCGCCCTGGTCTACCTGCCGCGCGACCGCTACACCACGCGGATCCGGCTGCGCCTGATGGAGATCCTCAAGGAGGAGCTCAACGGCGCCACCGTCGACTACACGGTCTACGCGACCGAGTCGGTGCTGACCCGTCTGCACTTCGTGGTCCGGGTCGCCCCGGGCAGCGAGCTGCCGGAGCTGACCGAGCCCGAGATCGAGCGGATCGAGGCCAAGCTGGCCGAGGCCGCCCGGTTCTGGATGGACGGCTTCAACGACCAGCTGCACATCGAGCTGGGCGAGGAGCGGGCCGCCGAGCTGGCCCACAAGTACGCCAACGCCTTCCCCGACGGCTACCGGGCCGACTTCACCGCCCGTACCGCGGTCGCCGACCTCAAGCAGATCGAGGTGCTGCACGGCGAGGGCGACTTCCGGCTCAACCTCTACCAGCCGGTCGGCGCGGGAGACGACGAGCGCCGCTTCAAGATCTACCGGGTGGGCGGCCCGATCTCGCTCACCGAGGTGCTGCCGGTGCTCCAGCGCCTGGGCGTCGAGGTGCTCGACGAGCATCCGTACGCGCTGCGCCGCTCCGACCAGACCACCGCCTGGGTCTACGACTTCGGCCTGCGGCTGGCCGAGTCCACCGAGCTGACCGACGAGGCCCGCGAGCGCTTCCAGGAGGCCTTCGCGGCCACCTGGAAGGGCCTGGCCGAGAACGACGGCTTCAACGGGCTGATCCTGACCGCCGGGCTGAACTGGCGTCAGGCCGTGGTGCTGCGGGCGCTGGCCAAGTACCTGCGGCAGGCCGGCAGCACGTTCTCCCAGGACTACATGGAGGACGCGCTCCGCAACAACGCGCACACCACCCGGCTGCTGGTGAACCTCTTCGAGGCCCGGCTGAGCCCCAGTCACCAGCTGGGCGCGGGCGAGCTGCGCGAGGCCATCCAGGAGGAGCTGGCCGGCGCGCTGGACGAGGTCGTCTCGCTGGACGAGGACCGGATCCTGCGCTCCTTCCTGCACCTGATCCAGGCCACCCTGCGGACCAACTTCTTCCAGCACACCGAGTCCGGCGACTGGCACCCGTACGTGTCGATGAAGTTCGACCCGCACGCCATCCCCGACCTCCCCGCCCCCCGCCCGGCCTTCGAGATCTGGGTCTACTCGCCGCAGGTCGAGGGCGTCCACCTGCGCTTCGGCAAGGTCGCCCGCGGCGGGCTGCGCTGGTCCGACCGGCGCGAGGACTTCCGTACCGAGATCCTCGGCCTGGTCAAGGCCCAGATGGTCAAGAACACCGTGATCGTGCCGGTCGGCGCCAAGGGCGGCTTCGTCGCCAAGCAGCTGCCCGACCCGTCGGTGGACCGCGAGGCCTGGCTGGCCGAGGGCATCTCGTCCTACAAGACCTTCATCTCGGCGCTGCTGGACATCACCGACAACCTGCAGGGCAGCCAGGTCGTCCACCCGGCCGACGTGGTCCGGCACGACGCGGACGACACCTACCTGGTGGTCGCCGCCGACAAGGGCACCGCGACCTTCTCGGACATCGCCAACGGCGTCGCCGAGTCCTACGGCTTCTGGCTGGGCGACGCGTTCGCCTCCGGCGGCTCGGCCGGCTACGACCACAAGGGCATGGGCATCACGGCGCGCGGCGCCTGGGAGTCCGTCAAGCGCAACTTCCGCGAGCTGGGCGTCGACACCCAGGCCGAGGACTTCACCGTGGTCGGCATCGGCGACATGTCCGGTGACGTCTTCGGCAACGGGATGCTGCTCAGCGACCACATCCGGCTGGTTGCGGCCTTCGACCACCGGCACATCTTCCTGGACCCGAACCCGCAGGCGGCCCTCTCCTACGCCGAGCGCCGCCGGCTCTTCGACCTGCCGCGCAGCTCCTGGGACGACTACGACAAGTCGCTGATCTCGGCCGGCGGCGGGGTCTTCCCGCGCAGCGCGAAGTCGATCCAGCTGACCGCCCAGGTCCGCGCGGCACTCGGCATCCAGCAGAGCCGGCTTACCCCGGCCGAGCTGATGAAGGCGATCCTGCAGGCGCCGGTCGACCTGTTCTGGAACGGCGGCATCGGCACCTACGTCAAGGCCGAGCGGGAGACCAACGCGGACGTCGGCGACAAGGCCAACGACGCGATCCGGGTCAACGGCGGCCAGATCCGCGCCCGGGTGATCGGCGAGGGCGGCAACCTCGGCTGCACCCAGCTGGGCCGGATCGAGTACGCCCAGACCGGCGGCCCCGAGGGCGACGGCGGCTGGATCAACACCGACGCGATCGACAACTCGGCCGGCGTGGACACCTCGGACCACGAGGTCAACATCAAGATCCTGCTCAACCAGGTCGTCGCCGAGGGCGATATGACGGTCAAGCAGCGCAACGTGCTGCTGGCCGAGATGACCGACGAGGTCGGCCACCTGGTGCTGCGCAACAACTACGCGCAGAACGTGGTGCTGGCCAACGCCGTCGCGCAGGCCTACAGCATGGTCAACGTGCACTCGCGGATGATCAACCGGCTGGAGGCCGACGGCCTGCTCGACCGGGGCATCGAGTTCCTGCCGACCGAGCGTCAGATCCGCGAGCGCCAGCAGAACGGCCACGGGCTCACCCAGCCCGAGCTCTCGGTGCTGCTCGCCTACACGAAGATCACCCTGGCCGACGAGCTGCTCGCCACCGGGCTGCCCGACGACCCGTACTTCCGCGACACCCTGCACCTGTACTTCCCGACCGCGCTGCGCAGCCGGTTCGCCGAGGCGGTGGACAACCACGCGCTGCGCCGGGAGATCATCACCACCCTGATCGTCAACGACACGATCAACCGCGGCGGCTGCACCTTCGCCTTCCGGCTGCGCGAGGAGACCGGCGCGACCTACGAGGAGATCGCCCGCACGCACACCGCGGCGCGCGCGGTCTTCGGCCTGGAGACCATCTGGGACCAGGTCGAGGGCCTCGACAACCAGGTCCCGGCCGAGGTGCAGACCCGGATGCGGCTGCACTCGCGCCGGCTGGTCGAGCGGGCGACGCGCTGGATGCTCAACAACCGGCGCCAGCCGCTGGACATCGCCGCCACCATCGCGTTCTTCCAGGACCGGGTGGACCAGGTGTGGAGCAGCCTGCCCAAGCCGCTGCGCGGCGAGGACCTGGCCTGGTTCGAGAGGATCTACGCGGAGCTGGAGGCCGCCGGGGTGCCGCAGGCGCTGGCCACCCGGGTCGCCGGGCTCTCCTCGGCCTTCCCGACGCTGGACATCGCCGAGGTCGCGGATCGCTCCGGCAAGGACGTGCACGAGGTCGCCGACCTCTACTACGACCTCGGTGACCGCCTGGGCATCACCCACCTGCTGGACCGGATCATCGAGCTGCCGCGCATCGACCGGTGGTCCTCGATGGCCCGCGCGGCGATCCGCGAGGACCTCTTCGTGGCCCACGCGGCGCTCACCGCGGACGTGCTGGCCTGCGGCCCCGAGGGCGCCTCGGCCGAGGAGCGGTACGCGGCCTGGGCCGAGCTCAACGGCCCGCTGCTGACCCGGGCGCAGACCACCCTGGACGACATAAGGGGTTCGGACACCTACGAGCTGTCCAGCCTCTCGGTCGCCATGCGGGTGATCCGCACCCTGCTGCGGGCGGGTTCGCTGCGCTGAGGCTGTAAGGAGAGGCGGGGCCGTACCTTCGGGTGCGGCCCCGCCTCTTTTGCGGGAGCCCTTTCGTGGGAGCCCTTTTGTCGGAGCCCTTTCGTGGAACCGCACGGGCCGAGCGGACAGGTGGGGGTGTGGAACAGTCACAGCGGTCCCGGCTGCGCGCCGGGGACCAGACCGCGTTCGGGGAGCTCTTCGACGAGCAGGCACAGGCGATCCACCAGTACGCGCTGCGCGCGCTGGGGGAGCGGACGGCGGCCGAGGACGTGGTCTCGCTGACCTTCCTGGAGGCCTGGCGGCTGCGCGCGGGGCTGCACGAGGAGGGCGGGAGCGTCCGGCCCTGGCTCTTCGGCATCGCCGCCAACGTGCTGCGCAACACCCGCCGGGCGGCCCGTCGCCACCAGGCCGCGCTCGGCCGGCTGCCGGCCGGCGAGGTGGTGCCCGACTTCGCCGAGGAGCTGGCCGGCCGGCTGGACGACGGTGCGCAACTGGCCGCCGCCCACCGGGCACTGGCCCGGCTGCGCCGCGGCGAGCGGGAGGTCTTCCTGCTCTGCGTCTGGTCCGGCCTCGCCTACGCGGACGCGGCCGAGGCCCTCGGGATACCGGTGGGGACCGTCCGCTCGCGACTGTCGCGCGCTCGAACTCGGCTGCGCCGCTTGGCAGATGAAGAGACGAAACGGGAACCCCGACTGATCCGCGGACAGGTACCGGGTGGCCGCACCGAAGCGGCCCGGTCGATCCAGGAGAAAGCCCGATGAACGAGAACGATGACCTGACGGAGCTTCGGAGACTGCTTCCGACTCCCTCCGATCAGGTGCTCTCCAGCGACCGCGAGCAGAAGCTGAGGGAGTACCTGATGAACGAGATCACCGACGTCCCCGCATCCGACGTCCCCGCACCCGCCGTGGTGCGTCGCCCGCGCCGCAGGCTCGCCTGGGCGGCGCTGCCCGTGCTCGCGGGCGGCCTGGCGCTGGCCATGGTGCTGCCGACGGGCGGCGGTCCGGCGGCCGGAGGCGGCCCCGGCGCCACCCTGGGCACGGCGGCCCTGGGCACGGCGGCACCGGGCTCGGCAGCGCCGATCACTGCGGCGGCCCTGCTGGACCGGGTGGCCGAGGTCGCTCAGTCCAAGCCCGTGGTCGAGGTCGGCGCCGGCCAGTTCGGGTATGTGAAGACCTTGGCGCAGGACAGCGACATGCGGATCAACGCGAACGGCGTGCCGACGAAGATCACGCCCGGCAAGCTGCACACCCGGCAGACCTGGTACTCGGCTGACGGCAGCAAGTCCGGTCTGGTCCTCGACGAGAGCCTGCCGGGACGGCACGAGACCGATCCGAATCAGCAGCCGTCGCTGAACGACCCGACCTACGCCTACCTGGCGACGTTGCCGACGGACCCGGACGCGTTGCTGAAGCTGCTCTACGCGGCCGGCCCCAAGGAGCAGAACAAGGCCCTCGACTCCTCGGCCTTCAGCAGGGCCGGGGCCCTGCTGGGCGATCAGATCCTGCCCCCGGCGGTCAGCGCGGCGCTCTACCGCGCGGTGGCGAAGATCCCCGGGGTCGTCGTGGCCGACGACGCGGTGGACGCCTCGGGGCGGCACGGCGTCGCGGTGGCGGAGCAGTTCGGCGACACCCAGCAGCGGTGGATCTTCGATCCCACCAGCTACGAGTTCCTGGGCGAGAACGAGGTGGTGACCAAGGCCGGACCGTACGGCAAGGCGGGCGACGTCCTCCGGCAGACCGCCGTCCTTCAGCGGGCCGCCGTCGACCAGGCCGGCGACCTGCCGAAGTAGCGGCTACTGCGCGGCCGCCCGCTGCAGGGCGCTCGCCAGCAGGGCCAGGTCCGTCGGCCCGTTGCCCAGTTCGCGGACCGGGCGGCGGGTCGGCGGGGCGCCGAGCTGGGCCGGGTCGATGGCGACCACGGTGGGGCGCAGGGTGGCGGTCCGGGGGATCCGGCCGCTGACCCGGGCGGTCTGGAAGGCCACCACCGCGCCGTCCGGGCGGCGCAGGTAGCCGCGTCCCGGGGTCTCCTCGGGCAGCGCCGCCGCGTCGTCCACGTGCACCAGCAGGTCCGAGTCGCCGGGGTGGTCGGTGCGCAGCGCGATCCGCCAGAGCGCGGCCTCGTCCACCTCGGTGCCGGACCACAGCTCGGGACGGCCGGTGGCGATCACCAGGTGCACGCCGAGCCGCCCGCCGCGCCGGGCCGCCTCGGCCAGCGCCCGGGCCAGCGGCCGGCCGGCCGCCGAGGTGGGGGCGAGCAGCGCGTCGGCGTCGTCCACCACCACGACCAGGCGGGCGGGCAGGACGGCCGGCGCCGTCACGGTGGCCAGGCTGCCGCCGGTCTGCGGGCCGCGCGGCTGCGGGCCGTCGTCGGCCGAGCGGGGGCGGACCACCGTGCCCGTCCGGGCGGTGAGCGCCTGCTCGGCGTACCAGGAGCTGAACGGGCGCTGCTGGAACAGCTCCTCACGGCGGGTCAGCTCGTCCAGCAGCGCCTCGGCGGTCAGCGCCGCCTGCCGCGGGTCGGCCGAGGCGTCCAGGTGGGCGGTGACGTGCGGGAGTTCGGCGCAGCCGGCCAGGCCGGCGCCG
>FTKT01000815.1_pt3 | contig 25070 bp, 22 predicted proteins | sample 1658271 | NCBI WGS metagenome assembly FTKT01 (sample SAMEA3914811, study PRJEB12502) | metagenome | biome: forest; material: soil | place: Canada | collected 2011-08-04 | depth 0.3 m | reverse complement strand
CTGCTGGCGCCGCTGGGCCGCCGCCCAGGGCCTGGACGGCGACGCCATCATGCACGTGGTGCACGGCCGCCAGGGCCACCTGACCATGGCGATCCTGCTGCCGGACCGCCCGATGGAGCAGAACCTCGCCGAGAACAAGGTGATGCTCGCCGAGGAGACCGCCGACGTCGACGGCGTCGTGGAGGTACCCGGCGCCGCCGCCTTCCTCGCCTCGCTGACCGGCCTGCCGCACGCCCTGGTCACCTCCGCCGACTCGGCGCTGGCCGGCACGCGGATGGCCGCCGCCGGCCTGCCGATGCCGGAGCTGGCGATCACCGCCGAGTCGGTCGGCGCCAGCAAGCCCGACCCCGAGGGCTTCCTCAAGGCCGCCGCAGCACTCGGCGTCGACCCGGCCGACTGCCTGGTCTTCGAGGACTCCGAGGCGGGCATCGCGGCCGGCCGGGCAGCCGGCATGCGGGTGGTCGGCGTCGGCCCGCGGGCGGCGGCACACCGGCCGACCGTGCACGTGGACACGCTGGAGCAGATCCGGGTACTGCCCGGCGCCGACGGGGCGATCGAGGTCCGGGTGACCACCGGCTGAGCGGGACGGTCGGGCGGGGCGGTACTGACGGGACGTCACCAGCCAGTACCGACCCGCCACCGCCGTCAGCACACCGGCCGAGGACGTGAGCCACAGTCACGTCCCGCTCCTGGTCGAGCTGCCGGCCTCCGAGGACTGACCGCCCCGGGCACCCGGCCGACCGGGCGAGAGCGCCCGAGCGGCCGAGCGCCCGGGATCCGCGGTCAGTCGACGGCGGAGTCGCTGGTGGACTCGCTGGTGGACTCGCTGGTGGACTCGTTGGCGGACTCGTAGGCGCTGATGAGATGCGGGAGGGCGTCACCCGCGGCGGCGAACGCGAGGTGGTCATGGAAGTCGCGGGTGTGGACGATCCGGCCCTCACGAACTCGCAGCACCTGGATATTGGGGACCTCGAAGGTGCGACCGGTCGCGGGGTAACGGCCCGTGTAGTCGAACTCGGCGACGATCACCTCGGGGTCGTCGGTGCGGCGCACCACGACGTTCTTGGCCTGGAGCTCGATCTCCCCGCGCTCACCCAGCGCCTCGAAGCGCTCCTTGAGCTGGGCCCGGCCCTCCAGTCGCCGCGGCGGGAACGGAGCGAACGGGATCTCCACCACCGCGTCCTCGGCATAGAGTTCGGCCAGCTCCGCCCAGCCGCCCGAGGAGATCGCGCCGATCAGTCGTTCGAAGACCTCGCGCGGTGTGGCTGTTGCGGACATGCGGACCCCCAGGTCGATGGGACGTGCTCGGACGGAGCCGCCTACAATCGGACTGGCGACTCCGAATAGACGATACGGACTGGCGACTCCGCTTGTCCAGGGATTCCAGAGAAGGACGTGCCCCGTGACGACTCGGCAGGCAGGCCAGGACTCCACGCGACCGCTGCGCGCGGACGCGCGCCGCAACCGCGCCCGGCTGCTGGAGGTCGCCGAGGCGGTCTTCACCGCCCGGGGCACCGCGGTGTCCACCGAGGAGATCGCCCGGGAGGCCGGGGTCGGCGTCGGCACGCTGTTCCGCCACTTCCCCACCAAGGAGGCGCTGCTGGAGGCGGTCCTGCTCGGGAGGCTGGAACGGCTCGCCACCGAGGCCGAGCGGCTCGCCGCCACCGAAGCCCCCGGCGACGCCTTCTTCGCCTTCTTCGCCTTCTTCGCCCTCGTGGTGGACCAGTCCCCGGCCAAGAACGTCTTCGCCGACGCCCTCTCCGCCGCCGGAGTCGACGTCCGCCAGAGCACCTCCGAGATCGGCCGGACACTGCACCAGGCCATGGCCACCCTGCTGGCCGCCGCCCAGCGCACCAACGCCGTCCGCCCGGACCTCGGCGTACCGGAACTGACCGCCCTGCTGGTCGGCACCTGCCGCATGACGGAACACCTCGGCGACAACCCCGCCGCCCGCGACCGCACCTTCGCAGTTATCTTCGACGGCCTGCGCCCCCAGGCCGGCTGACCACCGCTCAGCCACTGCGACCTGCGCGGGCGCCGATCTCCGTGTCCGTCACCAGGTGGACGAGGCGGTGCTCGTCGTCGATCCGTCACGTGCCGACGGCCCGGCAGCTTCCTGAGCAGGCCGTCCCAGTCGGCATCGCCCAGCCCGATCAACTGCGTTGGAACTATTGAGAGCTGGCCGTCCCGCCCCTAGGCTCGCCCCGGTCCCGGGCGGGCTGCGTGATCCAGCTCCGGCCCGGGTTCGAGCAAGTCCCCTTCTTCACCCTCACAAGGAGGACTCTTGAACGCTCCCACCGCACGCCGATGGCTGCTCGCCGGAGTGAGCAGCCTCGCGCTGGCCGCGTCCGGTGTGCTGGCCGCACCCGGCGGCGCAGCCTCGGCGACGGCCTACCCGGCCGTCCGCCCGACAGTCGCCGACTACACCCAGCTGAGCACCGACCAGACGCCCCCGACGCAGGCCCAGTGCGCCTCGGCGGGGCGCCGCTGCTTCACCCCGCAGGGCATCCGCGCCGCGTACGACGTCAACCCGCTGTACACCGGCGGCTACGACGGCCGGGGGCAGACGATCGCGATCGTCGACTCGTACGGCAGCGACACCATGGCCCACGACCTGCACGTCTTCGACCAGGCCTTCGGCGTGGCGGCGATGTGCGGCGAGGAGGCGGCGACCTGCCAGCCGGGCATGCCCAACTTCAGCGAGCTGCACCTGCAGGGTTCACCGGCGACCGTCGGACCGCCGCCCACCAGCCACGGCACCGGACAGGAATCCAAGAGCGCCTGGGCGCTGGAGGTCGCGCTCGACGTGGAGACCGCGCACGCGATGGCACCCGGCGCCAACATCCTGCTGGTCACCACCCCGACCGCCGAGACGCTCGGGGTGCAGGGCCTGCCGCAGATGATGGACGCCGAGCAGTACGTGGTGGACCACCACCTGGCCACCGTGATCTCGCAGTCCTTCGCCTCCGCCGAGGGCGCCTTCGCGAGCGCGCAGTCGGTCGAGACACTGCGGCACGCGTTCCAGTCGGCGGCGCTGAACGGCGTCACCGTGCTGGGCTCGTCCGGCGACAGCGGTAGCACGGGCAGCACCAAGACGCCGGTGAAGTCGGGCGGGACGACACTCCCGTACCCGTCGGTCGAGTGGCCGGCCTCCGACCCGCTGGTGACCGGCGTCGGCGGCACGTACCTGTGCACGGACCCGAACGCCACCTCCCGGGTGGTCGACAGTGCCGACAAGCCGACCACGTGCCAAGCCAACCCCGGCGTGGCCGAGGTCGGTTGGACCAACTCCGGTGGCGGCTTCAGCCAGCTCTTCGGCAAGCCCGACTACCAGCTCACCCTGCCGACCGGCAGTACCGCGATCGGCAGCATGCGCGGCGTCCCCGACGTGGCACTGCAGGCCGCCCCCGGTACCGGCGCGCTGGTCTACGTCTCGCTCCCGCCGGACGGCCTGAGCGGCCTCAAGTGCGGCGCCGTCCCGTGCAGCGCCGGCTGGTACGACATCGGCGGCACCTCGCTCTCCTGCCCGCAGTGGGCCGGCCTGGTCGCCATCGCGGACCAACTGAACGGCGGCGGGCTCGGGTTGCTCAACCCCGCGCTCTACCGGCTCGGGGCCGACCCGGCGAAGTACGCGGCCGACTTCCACGACGTCACCACCGGCAACAACACCACCGACCCAACCGTCCCCGGCTACCCGGCCACCACCGGCTGGGACCCGATCACCGGCCTCGGCACCCCGGACGCAACCCGCCTCCTCCCCGACCTGGTCACCGCGGCCCACGCGGGCTAGCCCCTGGACCGCAAGCCCACGCAGACTCAACAGCCCGGCCTGCCAATTGGCAGGCCGGGCTGTATCTCTGACTTTCCGTCAGACTCTGAGCGGAACATCCACAAGAACACTGTGACCTGCGGAAATGATGACCTTGGCGCCCTAAGTCAGCACAGGACCGTGTCACCCATCACACGAATTCACCGTTATCACCCAGCGGCTGTATGGGGATCTGATGGAGCGCGGATTCCACCGAGCCGAAGCCCTCGATGTGCAACCCGGGGCCCTGGCGTTCCATTGAAGAGTCAACACTGGGTCGGCGCGGGAGCGCACATGGGCCGGGCCCTGCAGAGCCCAGCCCGATCCAACTAACCGAGCAGCCCGACCCCTGTGCTCACAAGTTCCACACTCGGTCCAATGCCTCGTCCGCCAGGAACTGCGACCGCGCTTCAACCTGGGCATCGGACGGAACATCTACGGCGCTCGCCTCCCACGTAGCGAGTTCGGAATCAAAATACGCTCTCCCCTTCTTGAACGCCTCAGCCTTAGCCGAAAAGGGAGCGTCTCCAAGGGAGCTATTGAGGCGACCGGTGAGTAGTGTCAGATTGCCTATCGAGTAGACCGGATCGTTATAGTCCGGCGAGGCCGTCGATTGCGGCTTGATGTGCTCGATCGACCACGTCGCAAGGTTCTGACCCGCCGGCAGCAAGCCTTCCAACTTCGCAAAGGACATCAGTACATAAGCGATGAAGATCTTACGGGCTCGGGGCTTCTGCGCCTGATTCAGCTGAAGCAAGGGGGCATAGAACAAGGAGCAAAACGCCTGGTGGGCTCTCGTGCGAGCGGGCAGACTTGCGCGAAGCTTCACCTTCAAGTCCTCGATGGCAGCAGCGACATCTCCGACAGAGTTAGCACCCTCCAAGCGAACGGCAAAGCGATTATATCGACTTCGCGTGCCACCAGTCGAACCACTATTCGTCAGTGCAGTATATTGGAAATGGAAGGATTCAACGAGCCTCAAGACCTCGATGACCTGCGACTGCTTCATCAATCTTGTTTCTCGATACTTGCGAGCTACGGCGAGGATGGTTGAGTTGGCTACAGAGACATTGAAGATTGCAAGCGCGCGAACGCTGTCAACGAATTCTGGAACCGCGAAGGCATTACGCACACCAGACGCTTTCTGCTGGACCTGCACATGCTCAACCTCTAGCCACTCATACGTCTCCGTATCTCCTTCAAGTTCCTCCAGATAGGAGAGGTGCGCCGCCGGACTACCACCCACCAAGCGACTAATCTCCTTGAACAGTTCCGGCTCCTTAACCGCCTCTCGCCGCGAGTTCCAGGACTGCCATATAAATCTGTCGACAAGATCCGTGCTTGCACGATCCAGCTGGACACGATCGACGAGCCGGTCCCACCGATCCGCGATGGCTTTTCGATCGCTGGAGTCTTTGGCACCGCCGCGGATTAGAAGATTCTTAACGAGGTCGGCCAGTCGCAAGTCCGCCCCGCGCGTATTCAGCGTCTCAAAGACCAGAAATCCGTCTTCCTCAGACGCCAACTCGACCTGGATTACGCGCGCCTTCAAGGCGTTTGATCGAATGGACTTAAGGCGCTCAACCTGTTGCCCCGGTGTCAAATCCTTAACTGCGGCGAGAACCTTCTCTTCAAAGTAGACTCGCGCCTCCCCGATCCGCCTAGCGCTCCCATTCCACTTAACTCCGGATGGAATAGCATTCGGATTTTGGATCACCTCGTAGAACATCTCATCCGACCGACGCAAGATGGGATAAACCTTCCCATCATCATCCTTGGCCATCAGGTATTTCTGAGTAGTGGCCGCCTGAGTAACGGCTATCTCCACATCGAATTCATCGACATCATCGTACTTATCAGCCACGTCGCTAAACGCGTCACGAACGACGGACAGGAGGATTGCACTCGTGGTCAGCCTCTGCTGACCATCGATTATCGAATACGTATCATTGAAGAGATCTCGCTTCTCGCTGACCCACGTGACCGTGGATCCGAAGAAGAAATCCCCCTTCGCCAAGATGACGTCATCCCAAAAATCCATGAGCTGATCCTGAGACCAGCTATAAGGGCGCTGAAAATTGGGAACCTCATACAGGCACTGCTGGAAGCACGTCTGTATGGTCTTCGTCTGACTCTCAATCGGAATCAGCTCATTGTTCGAGATAATCTCGGACATCCCGGCCCCCACGCCTCGTCGCGAATTACGTCGGATTGAACAGTAGCGCAAGCTCAAGGACCCGCGCTTAGATACGTCAAAGAACGTGCAACGAGGTCTTCCTGCACCTCAGCGGGCTGCACCTCCAGGATCGACGTCAGCCCGCCTGAACTGCGGTTTCGTACAGCTTCGACGAAGCTGCAGGCTCGTATGCGCCCACAGGGATCTTTCCGGTGCACCCTCCAGCACTCAGTGCCCTTCGAGATCAGCCTGAGCCGCGACGAGGTCACACCGCCCCGAAGCAGCTGACAAGTGAGCGCCAGGTCAGTACGGGAATGCGTAAGGGGTCGGACTCATCAGAGTCCGACCCCTCCTGACCTGCATGCTTGACGACTAGCTAACATGCGGTAGCGATACGACTACACATTGAAACGGAACTCCACCACGTCGCCGTCCTGCATCACGTACTCCTTGCCCTCGATGCGGGACTTGCCCTTGGCGCGGGCCTCGGGGATGGAGCCGCAGGTGATGAGGTCGTCGTAGGAGACGATTTCGGCCTTGATGAAGCCCTTTTGGAAGTCGGTGTGGATGACTCCGGCGGCCTCGGGGGCGGTGGCGCCCTTCTTGATGGTCCAGGCGCGGACCTCCTTGGGGCCGGCCGTGAGGTAGGACTGGAGGCCGAGGGTTTCGAAGCCGACGCGGCCGAGGGTGGCCATGCCGGGCTCCTGCTGGCCCATCGACTGGAGGAGTTCGAGGGCCTCGTCGTCGTCCATGCCGATCAGCTCGGACTCGATCTTCGCGTTGAGGAAGATCGCCTCGGCGGGGGCGACCAGTGCGCGCAGGGTGTCCTTGAAGGGCTCGTCGAGCAGTTCGTCCTCGTCCACGTTGAAGACGTAGAGGAACGGCTTGGTGGTGAGCAGGTGCAGCTCGCGGACGGAGGAGGCGTCGAAGCCGGCCTCGAAGAGGGTCTTGCCGGATTCGAGGATCTTGCTCGCGGCCTCGGCGGCGGCCAGGGTGGCGGCCGACTCCTTCTTGAGGCGGGACTCCTTCTGCAGGCGGGGCAGCACCTTCTCGATCGACTGGAGGTCGGCCAGGATCAGCTCGGTGTTGATGGTCTCGATGTCGTCCTTCGGCGAGACCTTGCCGTCCACGTGCACCACGTCGGGGTCGCTGAACGCCCGGATGACCTGGCAGATCGCGTCGGACTCGCGGATGTTGGCGAGGAACTTGTTGCCCAGGCCCTCGCCCACGCTCGCGCCGCGGACGATGCCGGCGATGTCGACGAAGTCGACGGTGGCGGGCAGGATCCGCTGCGAGCCGAAGATCTCGGCGAGCTTGGCGAGCCGCGGGTCCGGGACGCCGACCACGCCGACGTTGGGCTCGATGGTGGCGAACGGGTAGTTGGCCGCCAGGACGTCGTTCTTGGTCAGGGCGTTGAACAGGGTCGACTTGCCGACATTCGGCAGTCCGACGATTCCGATCGTGAGCGACACGTGGCACGTTCCTAAAAATCGGGGCCCGGTGAGGAGGAGTGGCGCAGGCGGCCCGGGGGAAGGCGCCGATCGCCAATTCTACGGGTCCGGGTGCGGCCCTGGTGGGACAGGCGGGAGTCGTCCCCCGGGGCCGGAGGGTCGGCCGGCGGCCGCGGGGCCCGCGGCGGGTCGAGAACGGATTCCGGAGCACCGGACAGGGCGTCTGTCGCGGCCCGTGACAGCGGTCGCGGCAGGGCGTCCGGCAGGACACGGACGAGTCTTGACGCCTCATTACCTACGGTGATGTAAATCGGACCGTACGTTGGACGGGTGGAGCAGAGCATCCGTACCCAGCCGCCCGGGCCCAGACCCCGACCGCCAGCCGGCGGCCGGGCTGCTGAGGCCGCCGTACCGGGGCCCGCCGCGCCCCGCGATGCCGTCACCGCGCGGCCGTCCAGGTTGCGGACGGCCTCCGGCGGCCGCAGCCTGGCCCGGCTGCGCTGGAGGCTCCCACTCGGCCGGAGCGCGGAGCGCGCCGCCGCCCGGCCGCGCGGCGGACGGCCGGCCCGGCTGACGGCGGTCGGCACCGGCCTGCTGACGGTGGTCGGGACGGTGGCCGCCGCGGGGCTGGACCAGCTGCTCTTCGGCGGTATCGGCATCCTGTTCGGGCTCGGCTACCTGGTGGTCTGCTTCCAGGCCGCCGTCCGGGTGCGCACGGCGGACCTGCTGGCCGCGCCGATCAGCGGGCCGATCGCTTTCGCGTTCGCGCTGCTGCTCTTCGTCAAGGCCGGCAGCCCGGGCATGCTCGGGCAGGTGGTCGCGCTGGCGACCGGGCTCGCGCTGAACGCCGGCTGGCTCTTCACCGGGACGGGACTGGCGGCGGCGATCGTCGGCGCCCGGTTCGTCGCGCAACGCCGGATCCGCCGCAACCGCTAGCCCGCGCCGCCCCACCCTCAGACCCGCGCCGCCCCCACCCTCGGACCCGCCGTCAGCCCCCGCTCTTCGCGGCGGCCATCGCCGCGCCCACGATGCCCGCGTCGTTGCGCAGCAGCGCCGGGACCACCCGGGCCTCACGGGGCTTGAGCAGCGGCAGGAACTTCTCGTGCTTGCGGCTGACACCCCCGCCGATGATCACCAGCTGCGGAGAGAAGAGCCGGTCCACCAGGTCGAGGTACTCGTCCAGCCGGACCGACCACTCGGCCCAGCTCAGTCCGTTCTTCTCACGGACGGCGGCCGAGGCGCGGTGCTCCGCGTCCTTGCCGCGCAGTTCCAGGTGGCCCAGTTCGGTGTTGGGCACCAGCGTGCCGTCCACGAAGAGGGCGCTGCCGATGCCGGTGCCGAAGGTGAGGGTGAGCACCACGCCGCCCTGGTCGCGGCCGGCGCCGTAGGCGACCTCGGCCAGGCCCGCCGCGTCGGCGTCGTTGAGCAGGGTGACGGGCAGGTCGAGCGCCTCGCGGAAGAGGCCCTGGGCGTCCATGCCGATCCAGCCCTGGTCCACGTTGGCGGCGGTCCGGGTGGTCCCGCCGACCACCACGCCCGGGTAGGTCAGGCCGACCGGGCCGCGGTGGCCGAAGTTCCCCACCACCTCGCAGACGGCGGCCACCACCGCCTCCGGGGAGGCCGGGCGCGGGGTGAGCACCTTGTGCCGGGGCTCGGCGAGCGCGCCGCGCTCCAGATCCACGGGCGCGCCCTTGATGCCCGAACCGCCGATGTCCACGCCGAACACCGCGAGTGCCGTCACGTCTCCGCCTCCTCCATGCCCAGGACTGTCCACAGCCTGTGCACAACGTACGAGAGCCGGGACGCCCCCGCCTGCTGATACCCGGACCGGCAGGCGGGGAACGGCCAATCGGTCAGAGCTTGCCGGCCGCCTCGGCGCGCAGGTCGCGGCGGAGCTCCTTGGGCAGCGAGAACTGCAGGTGCTCCTCGGCGGTCTTGACGATCTGCACGTCCCCGAAGCCGCGCTCGGCGAGCCACTCCAGGACGCCCTGGACCAGGATCTCGGGCACCGAGGCGCCGCTGGTCAGGCCGACCGTGGTGACGCCCGCCAGCCAGGCCTCGTCCAGCTCCTCGGCGAAGTCCACCAGGTAGGAGGCCTTGGCGCCGTACTCCAGGCCGACCTCGACCAGGCGGACCGAGTTCGAGGAGTTCTTGGAGCCGACCACGATCAGCAGGTCGGTCTCGGGGGCGATCTGCTTGACCACCACCTGGCGGTTCTGGGTGGCGTAGCAGATGTCGTCGCTGGGCGGGCTGACCAGCAGCGGGAAGCGCTGCTGGAGGGCGTCGACGGTGGCCATCGTCTCGTCGACCGAAAGGGTGGTCTGGGAGAGCCAGACGACCTTGGACTCGTCGCGGACCTGGACGTTCGCCACGTCCTCGGCGCCGTCCACCAGGTGGATCCGCTCCGGGGCCTCGCCCATGGTGCCGACCACCTCCTCGTGGCCCTCGTGGCCGACCAGCAGGATGTCGTAGTCCTCCTCGGCGAACCGGACGGCCTCCTTGTGGACCTTGGTCACCAGGGGGCAGGTGGCGTCGATGGTGGCGAGCTTGCCGGCCGCCGCCTCGTCGTGCACGGACGGGGCGACGCCGTGCGCGGAGAAGACCACGATCGAACCCTCGGGGACCTCCTCCGTCTCGTCTACGAAGATGGCGCCCTGCTTCTCCAGGGTCTGCACGACGAACTTGTTGTGGACGATCTGCTTGCGGACGTAGATCGGCGCCCCGTACTGCTCCAGGGCCTTCTCCACGGCGATGACGGCGCGGTCGACGCCCGCGCAGTAGCCCCGGGGGGCGGCGAGCAGGACGCGGCGCTGTGCGGTGGTGGACATGGCCCCTATCGTACGGGCGCCGGTGCCGCGCCGAGGGCTGCGGCCTGCACCGCGCGCGGGGTCCTGGATGCTCAAATCAGAAGAGTGAGCGAACGAGTCGAATCGAGCGGTCTGCGGCGCAGCCTGGGCCTGCGCGACCTGGTGGTGTACGGCCTGCTCTTCATCGCGCCGATGGCGCCGGTGGGGATCTTCGGCGTGCTGGACGCGAAGAGCCACGGGGCGGTCGCGGCGGTCTACCTCGCGGCGACCGTCGCCATGGGGTTCACCGCCTTCTCGTACGCCCAGATGGTGCGCGCGGTGCCGCAGACCGGGTCGGTCTTCGCCTACGCGCGGGCCGGGCTCGGCGAGGGCCCGGGGTTCGTCGCCGGGTGGATGGCGATGCTGGACTACCTGCTGATCCCCGCCGTCGCCTACCTCTTCTCGGGCATCGCGCTGCACTCGCTGGTGCCCTCGGTGGGGCGCTGGGCGTGGACGCTGCTGGCGGTGCTGGTGACCACGGCGCTCAACCTGGCCGGGGTCCGGCTGGCCGCGGTGGTGGGGTTCGCGGTGCTGGTGATGGAGCTCGTGGTGCTGGCGGTCTTCGTGGCCGCCGCGCTGGTGGTGCTGGTCCGGGACGGCGCCGCGCGGCCGCTGCTCTCGCCGCTGACCGGGGTGGGCGGCTTCTCGGCGGCCGCGGTGCTCGGCGCGGTCAGCGTGGCCGTGCTGTCCTATCTGGGCTTCGACGCGATCGCCTCCTTCGTGGAGGAGGCGGTGGGCGCCTCGGCGGCGGTGGCCCGGGCGGTGCTCTGGTGCCTGGCGATGGCCGGGGTGCTCTTCGTCGCGCAGACCTACCTGGCCGCGCTGCTGGAGCCGCTCACCCCGCAGCAACTGGCCGCCGATCCCGCCGCCCAGGGCTCGGCCTTCTACGACACCGTGGAGACCTCGGTCGGCCACTGGCTGCACCTGCTGGTGGCGGCCGGCAAGGCCGTCGGCGCGGCCTTCGCGGCGCTGGCCGGGCAGGCCGCGGCGGGCCGGCTGCTGTACGCGATGGCTCGCCAGGGGCGGCTGCCGCGCCAGCTCGCGCTGGTCGACCGGGACTCGGGCGTGCCGCGCGTGGCGCTGCTGAGCGCCGCCGGGGTGACGCTGGCCGCCGCCGTCTGGGCGGCGAACCGGGCGGACGGGCTCGACCAGCTGACCTCGGTGGTGGACATCGGCGCGCTGACCGCGTTCACCCTGCTGCACGCCTCGGTGATCGGCTGGTACACCGTCAGGCAGGGCTCCCGGGACCGGCTGCGCCACCTGGTGGTCCCGGCGCTGGGCATCGCGGTGATCGTCGCGGTGATCTGGGAGGCCTCGCACACCGCGCAGGTGGTCGGCGCGCTGTGGCTGGCCGCCGGCCTCGCGGTGCTCTTCGTGCAGGACCGGCGCGCTGTCGGCCGCAGGCCGTAGCCTCGTCACCATGGCCAACAGCAGCTCTCCCGAAGCCCCGATCCCGGTCGGCAAGGTCTCCGCGCTGATCGGCGGCTGGGTCAGCCGGCTGGGCGAGGTCTGGGTGGAGGGCCAGATCACCCAGCTGAGCCGGCGGCCCGGCATGCAGTTCCTGACGCTCCGCGATCCGGAGAAGGACATCTCACTGAGCGTCACCTGCCAGCGCTCGGTCTTCGAGCCGGTCGCCGAGACGCTCCAGGAGGGCTCGCGGATCCTGGTGCTCGCCAAGCCCGAGTGGTACACCCCGCGCGGCACCCTCTCGCTGCGGGCCTCCGAGATCCGGCTGGTGGGCCTCGGCGAGCTGCTGGCCCGGCTGGAGCACCTCAAGCGCAAGCTGGCCGGCGAGGGGCTCTTCGCGGCCGACCGCAAGCGCCCGCTGCCCTTCCTGCCGCAGTGCGTCGGGCTGGTGACGGGCCGGGCCTCGGCCGCCGAGCGGGACGTGCTGGAGAACGCCCGGCGGCGCTGGCCCGCGGTCCGCTTCGAGGTCCGCAACGTGCTGGTCCAGGGCGCCCAGGCGGCCGGCCAGGTGGCGGGCGCGGTACGGGAGTTGGACGGGCACCCGGAGGTGGACGTGATCATCGTGGCGCGCGGCGGCGGCAGCGTGGAGGACCTGCTGCCGTTCTCCGACGAGCAGCTGGTCCGCACGGTGGCCGAGGCCCGCACCCCGGTGGTCAGCGCGATCGGCCACGAGCCGGACCAGCCGCTGCTGGACTTCGTCGCCGACTACCGCGCCTCCACGCCGACCGACGCGGCCAAGCACGTGGTGCCGGACGTCGGCGAGGAGCAGGCCCGGGTGCGCCAGCTGCGCGACCGGGCCCGGCGCAGCGTGGTCGCCCTGGTGGAACGCGAGCGGCACGGGCTGGCGAGCGTGCGCAGCCGTCCGGTGCTGGCCGCGCCGGGGCGGCTGCTGACCGAGCGCGAGCGCGAGCTGACGGCGGCGCTGGAGCGGGCCAGGCGCTCGCTCTCGCACCGGCTGGACCGGGCCGAGTCCGACCTCGGGCACACCCTGGCCCGGGTGGTGGGCCTCTCCCCCGCCGCCACCCTGGAGCGCGGATACGCGGTGCTGCAGCGGGCGGACGGCGCGGTGGTCACCGACCCCGCGCAGGTGGCGGCGGGCGAGGAGCTGCACGCCCGGGTGGCGGGCGGCCGGGTGGAGCTGACCGTCGGTTAGTAAGGCACGAGCAGGCGGTCAGCGGGTCAGTAAGGCGCGAGCAGGCGGTCAGGTCAGTAAGGCACGAGCGGTCGGTCAGTCGGCCAGCAGCCGGCTGCGGGAGAGCGCCGTGGAGTGCTCGGCGAAGCCGAGGCCGCGGTAGAGGCCGGCGCCGTCCGCGCTGGCGTGCAGGTCGATCCGGGTCACCCGGTGCTCGTCGAACCAGGCCAGCAGCGCCTCGGTGCAGGCCCGGGCGTGGCCGAGCCGGCGGTTGTCCGGGTCGGTGCAGATGTTGAAGACGAAGCCGAAGAGGCCCTCGGGGTGCCCGGGGGCGGGCAGCCGCTGCTCGACCGTCCCGATCGCGCAGGCGGCCAGCCGCCCGGGCCGGCGCGGGTCGTCGACCACGAAGACCGGCATGGTGGTGGTCAGCGGGTCGCGCAGCCGGGCCCGCAGGACGGCCTCGGCGGTCTGCTCCCACGGGCCGGGGCTGGACTTGCCCTGCATCGCCTCGAACATCACCAACCGCAGCCGGACCAGCTCGGGGGCGTCGTCGGGAACGGCCTGTCGTACGTCATTCATGAACCGGACAGTAGCCAGTCGACCTGGGCGGACGCATCCGTTTTGTCGCCGCCAGCCCCTACTGTGGGGGGATGGCTGAGCAGGATGAGAAGAGCCCCGAGCTGGGATACGAGCAGGCCCGCGACGCGCTGCTGGACGTGGTCCGGCAGTTGGAGACGGGCGGGACTTCGCTGGAGGAGTCGCTCGCCCTGTGGGAGCGCGGCGAGGAGCTGGCCAAGATCTGCCAGCGCTGGTTGGATGGTGCCCGGGCCCGGCTGGACGCGGCACTGGCGGCCGAGGAGGGCGCGGGCGGCAAGGCGGAGTGACGGTGTGACGCACGTCACAGCGGCTTGAGGAATGGTTGAAAATTCATCTAGGTTGGAGTCTGTGCGCGGCACCCGGCCGCCGTCCCGACCAGCATGAGGTGCAGCAACATGACCACCGCCAACGACGCGCTCGTCCTCGACTCCGCCACCCAGGACCTGCTCTTCCGCGAGGCCCACACGGCCAACACCTTCACGGACGAGCCGGTGACGGACGAGCAGATCCAGGCCATCCACAGCCTGATCAAGTTCGGGCCGACCGCCTTCAACCAGCAGCCGCTGCGCGTCGTGCTGGTCCGCACCCCCGAGGCCCGCGAGCGCCTGGTCGCGCACATGTCGGACGGCAACAAGGCCAAGACCAGCGCCGCCCCGCTGGTCGCCATCCTGGCCGCCGACAACGAGTTCCACGAGGAGCTGCCGACCCAGTTCCCGGCGTTCCCGCAGGCCAAGGACCTCTTCTTCTCGGAGCGCCCGTTCCGTGAGCAGTCCGCCCTGCTGAACGGCGCGCTGCAGGCCGGCTACTTCATCATCGGCGTGCGCGCCGCCGGCCTGGCCGCCGGCCCGATGATCGGCTTCGACGGCGAGGGCATCAACAAGGAGTTCTTCGCCGACGGCGAGCACTCGGTGCTGGCCGTGGTGAACATCGGCAAGCCGGGCGAGGACGCCTTCTACCCGCGTGGCCCGCGCCTGACCTACGACGAGGTCGTCACCACCGTCTGACGGTTCCTCAGCGCACCGAAGGCCGCCGCTCCCACCGGAGCGGCGGCCTTCGCCGTACCGGCCGACCGGCTACTTGAGCGCCTGGGCCAGCTCGCCGAGCTCCTCGTAGGAGGCGGTGCCGGTGACCACCGTGGTGGCCGTCGCGGTCGACTCGCTCAGGCCGCGGTACTTCTCGCCCTGGTAGCGCGTCCAGTCCTGGCCGGCCACCGTGGCGCTGCCGTCCGCCTGGTAGCCGGTCACCACCGCGGCGAGCAGGGTGTCCCGGGGGGCGCGGCTCTGCTCCACCGCCGCGTAGTGCCCCGAGGGCGTGACGAAGCCCAGGTGCCAGCCGGCCGAGTCCTTGTCGTAGCGCACCGAGGTGGCCCGCCACTTGCCCCCCAGCCCCTCGGGTGCCAGCACCGGGTAGGGCGCGGCGCGCTTCGCCGAGGCGAGCGCCGAGCCGTAGTCGACGACGTGAACCCCGTCACCACCGGAGTGCGGTGTGAACACATAGGCCACCAGGGCCACACCGACGACGGCGATCATCGACAGGACCATGTCCCGTACGGTCTGCCGTCCCCTGCTACCAGATTTGCCTGCCATTCCCACATGGTGACCCATCGGGCCGCCGCGCCGGACACCCGGGGTGCCCGGCGGCGGGTGAACCACCGCAAACCCGTCCATAACCGCAGGTGGGCGGCACCCGCGCCACAGACGGGCGCCCGGGGCACAGATACGATCGAGGGACCCTCACCGAGCGTTCGACCAGGCAGTTGTCGTTCGCTCACTGGCCGTCGCGTACAGAGAGGTAACGACGATGACCGCACAGTACTCCTCCCATCTTCCGCAGGCCCTGGAGGTCGCCCCCGAGGCGCCCGACCGCAACCTCGCACTGGAACTCGTCCGGGTGACCGAAGCCGCGGCCATGGCGGCCGGCCGCTGGGTCGGCAAGGGCGACAAGAACGGCGCCGACGGCGCGGCCGTCAAGGCCATGCGCACCCTGGTCTCGACCGTCTCGATGAACGGCGTGGTCGTCATCGGCGAGGGCGAGAAGGACGAAGCCCCGATGCTCTACAACGGCGAGCGGGTCGGCGACGGCACCGGCGCCGAGTGTGACGTGGCCGTGGACCCGGTGGACGGCACCACGCTGACCGCCAAGGGCATGGCCAACGCCGTCGCCGTGCTGGCGGTCGCCGACCGCGGCACCATGTTCGACCCGAGCGCCGTCTTCTACATGGACAAGCTGGTCTGCGGCCCCGAGGCCGCCGACTACGTGGACATCACCGCCCCGGCCGGGGTGAACATCCGCCGGGTGGCCAAGGCCAAGGGCAGCTCGGTCGAGGACGTCACCGTGATGATCCTGGACCGTCCGCGCCACGACAATCTGGTCCGCGAGGTCCGCGAGGCGGGCGCCCGGATCAAGTTCATCACCGACGGCGACGTGGCCGGCGCGATCATGACCGCCCGCGAGGGCACCGGCGTCGACCTGCTGCTGGGCATCGGCGGCACGCCCGAGGGCATCATCGCGGCCTGCGCGATGAAGTGCATGGGCGGCGTCATCCAGGGCCGCCTGTGGCCCAAGGACGAGGCCGAGAAGCGCAAGGCGCTGGACGCCGGCCACGACCTGGACCGGGTGCTCACCACCAACGACCTGGTCAGCGGCGACAACGTGTTCTTCGTCGCCACCGGCATCACCGACGGCGAACTGCTGCGCGGGGTGCACTACCGCCAGGAGACCGCCACCACCAGCTCGCTGGTGATGCGCTCGAAGAGCGGGACGATCCGGCGGATCGACTCCACCCACAAGCTCTCCAAGCTGCGGGCGTACAGCGCGATCGACTTCGACCGGGCGAACTGACCGGACCGGCGCCGGCGGATAGCGGGCCGGGGCTAGGGCCTCAGCCCGCTATCCGCAGTTCGACCGCCCGCCGGCGCCGGCGGGCCAGCACCACCCGGCGCTCGGCCGCCGTCAGGCCGCCCCAGACCCCGTACGGCTCGGGCTGCGCCAGCGCGTGCTCGCGGCAGGAGAGCAGCACCGGGCAGCGGGCGCAGACCCGCTTGGCGTGCTCCTCGCGGGCCAGCCGGGCCGCCGTCGGCTCCTTGGAGGGGGCGAAGAAGAGCCCGGCCTCGTCCCGGCGGCAGGCGGCTCCGGTGTGCCAGGGGTTGTCGTCCAGGTGCTCAAGCCGTGCCCCTTCGGGGGCCGCCCCGGGAGCACGCCGATCGGCGCTCACGGCAGTGCGCGCGGCACCGGGGATGCTGGGCTCGATCGGGTGCAGCACGGCAACTCCTGACAGGCTCGGGGAAGGGGAATTACCCCGCGGCGTCCAGATTCATGCACACCGTACGCACCCGGCCACCGTCTGCACTCAAGCCAACCTTGAGTGCAGTCAGCAGAGTTGACGGAACATGAGGTTCCGCCACCAGGGCTTTCGCAGCTCACCCGCGCCGTCAGCCCTCCAGCCGCTTGCGGACCCACTCCTTGAGCTTCTTGCCGCGGCGCGGCTTGGCCTCGACGCCGCCGAAGATCGCCATCCCCTTGACCCGCACCACCGGCGCGTACGGATCGGCGACGGTCTGCTCGCTGACGCTGAAGCCGCCGAAGATGCCGGCCCCGCCGCCGTGCAGGCTCACGTTCTCCGGGACCTTGATGTCCACCCCGCCGAAGATGGTGGTCACCTCGATGACCACCTCGGGGGACTCGAAGACCGCGTCGGTGAGGTCGAGTTCGGCCCCGCCGAAGATCGCCACCACCTTGAGGTGCGAGCCGACCCGCCAGCGGCCCTTGCGCTCGGCGCCGCCGAAGACCGCCACCACGCTCGGCGACTCCTGCCGGGCCGGCGGCAGCTGCGGGCCGGGGACGGCGGGCTCGCCCGCCGAGAGCGGGCGGTGGGCGGGCAGGTCGCGGGTGAGCGGGGCCAGCTCGCCGAGGGTCTTGGCGTTGTAGGCCGCCTCGATCCGCTCGGAGTGCTCGTCCACGGTCAGCCGGCCCTCGGCGTACGCGTCGCGCAGCAGCTCGGCGATCTTCTCCCGGTCGGCGTCGGAGGCCCGCAGCTCGGCCTCGGCCACCGGGGCCGAGGAGGGGCGGTTCGCCGGCCGGCTCTCGGACTTGGTCATGGGTACGGGCGCCTGGTCCTCAGGGACCGGTGACGAGGAGTTGTCCACACCCTCAGCCTATCCAGAGCCGTGCCCGCCGAACATGTGCTCCCCCGCTTTGACGTGACCCCGGTCACGCAGGCTCACCTGGGCGCACCCGGGGCCGTCGCGGGTCCTACGCTGGAGGGCGCTTCGCCGACGCAGCCGCACCAACCTGTGAAGGACCTCCCATGGCAGCCACGCCAGAGTTCGCCTACTCCGACCTCCTCCCGCTCGGGGCCGACCCGACCCCGTACCGGAAGCTGACCTCCGAGGGAGTCAGCACCTTCGAGGCGGACGGCCGGACCTTCCTGAAGGTCGAGCCGGAGGCACTGCGGCTGCTCACCGCCGAGGCGATGCACGACATCTCGCACTACCTGCGCCCGGCCCACCTGGCCCAGCTGCGCCGGATCCTGGACGACCCCGAGGCCAGCCCGAACGACCGCTTCGTGGCGCTGGACCTGCTGAAGAACGTCAACATCTCGGCCGGCGGCATCCTGCCGATGTGCCAGGACACCGGCACCGCGATCGTGATGGGCAAGCGCGGCCAGAACGTGCTGACCTCGGGCGGCGACGAGGCCGCGATCGCCCGCGGCGTCTTCGACGCGTACACCGAGCTGAACCTGCGGTACTCGCAGATGGCGCCGGTGACCATGTGGGACGAGAAGAACACCGGCTCCAACCTGCCCGCGCAGATCGAGCTCTACGCGACCGACGGCGGCGCGTACAAGTTCCTCTTCATGGCCAAGGGCGGCGGCAGCGCCAACAAGTCGTACCTGTACCAGGAGACCAAGGCGATCCTCAACGAGGCGTCGATGCTGGCCTTCCTGGAGCAGAAGATCCGCTCGCTGGGCACCGCGGCCTGCCCGCCGTACCACCTGGCCATCGTGGTCGGCGGCACCAGCGCCGAGTTCGCGCTGAAGACCGCCAAGTACGCCTCCGCGCACTACCTGGACGAGCTGCCGACCAGCGGCGACGCGGCCACCGGCCACGGCTTCCGGGACCTGGAGCTGGAGGCCAAGGTCACCGAGCTGACCCAGAAGATCGGCATCGGCGCGCAGTTCGGCGGCAAGTACTTCTGCCACGACGTGCGCGTCATCCGGCTGCCGCGGCACGGCGCCTCGCTGCCGGTCGCGATGGCCGTCTCCTGCTCGGCGGACCGCCAGGCGCTCGGCAAGATCACCGCCGAGGGCGTCTTCCTGGAGCAGCTGGAGACCGACCCCGCCAAGTACCTGCCGGAGACCACGGACGAGCACCTCGACGAGGACGTGGTCCGGATCGACCTCAACCGGCCGATGGCCGAGGTCCGGGCGGAGCTGTCCAAGTACCCCGTGAAGACCCGCCTCTCGCTCACCGGCACCCTGGTGGTGGCCCGCGACATCGCGCACGCCAAGATCAAGGAGCGGCTCGACGCGGGCGAGGGCATGCCGCAGTACCTCAAGGACCACCCGGTCTACTACGCCGGCCCCGCCAAGACCCCCGAGGGCTACGCCTCCGGCTCCTTCGGCCCCACCACGGCCGGGCGGATGGACAGCTACGTCGACCAGTTCCAGGCCGCCGGCGGCTCCCTGGTGATGCTCGCCAAGGGCAACCGCTCCAAGCAGGTGACGGACGCCTGCGCCAAGCACGGCGGCTTCTACCTCGGCTCGATCGGCGGCCCGGCCGCCCGGCTGGCCCAGGACTGCATCAAGAAGGTCGAGGTGCTGGAGTACGCCGAGCTGGGCATGGAGGCCGTCTGGCGGATCGAGGTCGAGGACTTCCCGGCGTTCGTCGTGGTCGACGACAAGGGCAACGACTTCTTCACCGAGGCGACCGACACGGCCCCGCTGATCACCAGCATCCCGGTGCGCTCGGCGCAGTGACGCACCGTTGAGAGCGGGTGGAGCCCCTGGCCCGCGCCAGGGGCTCCACCCGTTCGCCGGCCGAACGCACCGGGTCCCCCTCTCCTTGAGGACTGGAGAGGGGGACCCTGGGCGGAGCGTCGCGGATCAGAAGGTGCTGATGATCAGTCCGAGCGGCTTGGAGTCCTCGCCGGCCGGAGCCGCTACCGGCTGCCCGGCGGCGGGTGCCGCGGGGGCGGCCGGCTCCGCGCTCGGGGCCGGGACGGTGGCGGCCGGCTCCGGGGTCACGGCCGCGGTGTCACCCGGGGCCACGGCCGGTGCCTCGATGACTGCCCCGCCATCCGGAGTCTGCGATTCCCCCGGGACGACGAGCGGGCTGCTGTTCTCGGCCATAACGGGCCACCTTTCGAGCCATCACATCTCAACCGCCCCGACTGGTCCGGCCAGGGCATCGGGGACAGTATCGTAGGGCCCGTTAAATGTCTTATAAACATCCTTCATCGGTCGGATCGCCCGGGCCGCTCTTCCCAACAGCGGAGACCCCAGGCCAGATGAGGGCGGCGCTCTCAGGCGCACCATCCACTGGGCCATCGGGGGACCTCATGGAGCTTCAGGCGACGCCGCACAAGGACGTGCTGCGCTTCCAGCTGCTCGGACCGGTACAGGCTTGGCGCGGCACCGAGCCGCTCGCCCTCGGATCCCCCCAGCAGCAGGCCGTCCTGACTGTCCTTCTGCTCCAGCGCGGACGCCCCGTCACCACCCAGGAACTCGTGGACGGCCTCTGGGGCGACCGGCCGCCGCCGCAGGCCGTCGCCGCACTGCGCACCTACATCTCCCGGCTCCGCTCGGTGATCGAGCCCAACCGGGAGGTCCGGGCACCGGCCGAACTGCTGGTCTCGGTCCGGGACGGCTACGCGCTACGCGCGTCACCCATCTCCCTCGACCTGGCCCGCTTCGACCAGCACGCCGACCACGCCGCCGAGGCCAGGCAGGCCGGAGACCCCGAGCGCGCCCACCAGTTGCTGGTCGCCGCCCTCGACCTGTGGAACGGCCAGCCGCTGGCCGGGATCCCCGGACCGTTCGCGGAGAGCCAGCGCGACCGGCTCGCCGAGCGGCGGGTGACCGTCTCGGAGGAGCGGTTCGCCCTCTCGCTGGAGATCGGCCGGCACGCCGAGACGGTCGCCGAGATCAGCGCGCTGGCCGCCCAGAACCCGCTGCGCGAACGGCTGCGGGAGCTGCTGATGCTCGCGCTCTACCGGTGCGGACGGCAGGCCGAGGCGCTGAACGTCTACGCCACCACCCGGCGGCTGCTGATCGACGAACTGGGCGTGGAGCCCGGCACCAGCCTGGCCGCCATGCACTCGCGGATCCTGTCGGCGGACGCCTCGCTGATGTACTCCGCGCCGCAGGCACCCCCCGTCGCGGTGGACAGCGGCCACGGCGCGCCCACCGCGCCGCCCGCCCAACTGCCCGCCGACGTCTCCGACTTCAGCGGCCGCTCGGACGTGGTCCGCGAGTTGCGCGCGGTGCTGCGCAGCGCGGCCGGCCAGGCCGTCGTGGTGACCTCGCTGGCCGGCATCGGCGGGGTCGGCAAGACCACGCTCGCGGTGCACGTCGCACACCGCGTCCGCGCCGAGTTCCCGGACGGCCAGCTCTACGTGGACCTGCGCGGGGCGGGCGCGAACCCGGCCGACCCGGCCGTCGTCCTCGGCGACTTCCTCTTCGCGCTGGGCGCCGCCGAGGTGCCCGACTCCTTCGAGCAACGGGTCTCGCTCTACCGCTCGCTGCTCGCCGAGCGGCGGATGCTGATCCTGCTCGACAACGCGCACGACGTCGCCCAGGTCGCGCCGCTGATCCCCGGCGTGGCCGGCTGCGCGGTGCTCGCCACCAGCCGCTCCCGGCTGGCCGGCCTGCCCGGCGCCCACCTGGTCGACGTCGAGGAACTGACGCCGCGTGAGGCCCTGGACCTGTTCGCCGCGATCGTCGGCCGGCCGCGGATCGAGGCCGAGCCGGAGGCCGCCCTGGCCGTCGTCACCGCCTGCGGGTTCCTGCCGCTGGCCGTCCGGATCGCGGCCGCCCGGCTGGCCAGCCGCCCGCGCTGGAGCGTCTCGGACCTGGCCCAGCGGTTAGCGGACCAGCGCCGGCGGCTCGACGAGCTCCAACTGGGCAACCTCGCCGTGGAGACCACCCTCGGGCTCGGCTACGGACAGCTCCAGCCCGACGAGGCGCGGGCCTTCCGGCTGCTCGCCACCGTGGACAGCCCCGACCTGTCACTGGTCGCGGTGACCGCCCTGCTCGGCACCTCGCAGGAGCGCGCCGAGCAGCTGGCCGAGGCCCTGGTCGAGGCCAACATGCTGGAGTGCTTCACCCCCGGCCGCTACCGCTACCACGACCTGCTGCGGCTCTTCGCGCAGAAGCAGGCCGAGAAGCTCCGGGCCCGCGAGGAGGAGCAGGCCGCCCTGCTGCGGCTGCTCGACCTGCTGCTGGCCACCCTGCGCAACGTCGCCCACACCCTGGAACCCGAGGAGCTGCTGGCCGAGTCGCTGCACCACCCGGTGCACAGCGGCGTCCAGTTCGCCAGCACGGACGCGGCCCGCGGCTGGCTGCGGCTCGAGTTCGAGCTGCTGCTGGCCGCCGTCGAGCGGGCCGTCGAGGAGCCCGCCGAGCAGCTGCGCCGGGCCGTCGACCTGCTGACCGTGCTCAACTCGCTGCTGGTGGAACGGATCCACGGCCAGCGGATCCGCCGGATCCTGGACACCGCCGAGCGCGGCGCGCGCACCCACCAGGACCCGGGGGCGCTGGCGCGGATCCACTTCACGCTGGCGGTGCTCGGCTACATGACGGGCGACTTCCCCGGCGCCGAGGCCTCGCTGCGGTCCTGCATCGAGCAGTTGAGCCCGACCGAGACGCCGATCCTGCGCTCCACCGCCACCAGCCTGCTCGGCACCATCCTGAGCACCGCCAACCACGCCGCCGAGGCGCTGGTCTTCTTCGAGCAGTCCCGCGAACTCCACCAGAGCCTGGCCGCGCGCAGCAGCGAGGCGCGGGTGCTGGGCAACATGGCCCGGGCGCACCTGTCACTGGGTCAGCAGGAGCAGGCGGTGGCCTCGGCCGAGTCCGCGCTGGCCACCGCCCGGCTCTCGGAGAACGCCTACTGCGTGGCCGACACGCTCTACCAGCTGGGTGTGGTGCTGGGCTCGGTCGGCTCACCGGTGCAGGCCGCCACCCACCTGCGTGAGGCGCACCTGCTCTACCAGGACCAGCAGCAGCGGTTCCGCGAAGGGCTCTCGCTGGCCCGGCTGGCCGGCTGCCTGCTGACCGGTGGTCAGGTGACCGCCGCCGCCGAGGCCGCCGAGGAGGCGCTGACCATCGCCGCCGAGGTGGACAACGCCTACCTCCAGGGCCTGGCCGGCGCCGCACTGGGCGAGGCGCTGCTACGGCTGGCCGAGCCCGAGCGCGGGCTGGCGCGACTGCGGGAGGCGCTGGCGGTCTTCGAGCGGCTCGGTGTGCCCGAGGCGGTGCCCGTACAGGGCCTCCTCGACGAGCAGCACACCGAGCCTCCGTCCACCCCCGCGCCGTGACCACCGGGTCCCCCCTGGGCCCGGCCGCCCCTCCCCCGCGCGGGAAGCGCTGATCCCCCCGGAACGCGGTGTCCCCGCAGCCCCCCGGCTGCGGGAGCACCTCTGCGCTTCCCCGGCGCTGGTACGACTCTCGCACCGGCCGATTGACGTTCGATAAACGGGGGGCTGACGAACCGTCGGCACCGTCCCCCGGCCGCCGCACGGCGCGCGGAGCGGGTCCGCACCACCCCCAGCCACCCCACTGCGCCATCAGCCGACGCGCATATTCACCCCCGCAGGTGTGAGTTGGCCGGAAACGGACTCCATACCGAAGTGATCGCGCATATTCTCAGAGGCCAGGCGGCGAGCAGTACGAACGGAGCGGGCGGGACGCGCAGACGCAGGGAGCGGGACACCAACGGCTGTAGCTGCGGCCCGGTGGCCACGGTGGAAAGGTGCCTCTCAATCGTGACGACGGGACAGATATCCGACCCCGCCCGGGGGACGGCCGACCAGCAGGACCCGACGGCCCGCAGCGCCGAGCGCGCGCTGCAAGCGGTGGCCTTCGACGCGATCGGCGACGGGTACAGCGAGGCCTTCCCGGCGAAGGCCGGCCAGCTGACCGCGGGGCGCCGCCTGCTGGCCGAACTCCCGCCCGGCGCACGGGTGCTGGACATCGGCTGCGGTACCGGTGACCCGACCGTCCGGCAGCTCTCCGAGGGCGGCCTGGAGCTGACCGCGATCGACCTCTCCGACGGGATGCTCACGCTGGCCCGGCAGTCGCTGCCCGGCGCCGCCCGCTACCACCGGATGGATATGTTCGACCTCGCCACCGAACGCGCCGGCCAGGCCTGGGGGGTGCCCGAGCTGGGGCCGGCCGGGGCCGGCAGTTTCGCGGCCGTCACCGCGTTCTTCTCGCTGATCCTGCTGCCGCAGTGCGAGATCCCGCTCGTACTGGATCGGATTCGGACACTTCTGCGCCCCGGCGGCCTGCTGGTGCTCGGCGTGGTGGAGGCCGATCTCGACCACTACCCGCTGCCCTTCCTCGGGCAGGAGATCAAGATCAGCGGATACCTCCGGGAGGAACTGGCGGAGGTGCTGCAACTGGCCGGATTCAGCGTAGAGGCGCACAGCGGACGCCCCTACGCCCCGGCCTGTACCGCCCTGCCGCCGGAGGAGCAGCTCTTCCTGCACTGCCGCCGGACCACCTGAACCCCCTGACACGTAAGACCCCACCAGCAAGAACGGGCAGCCGTGCGCGACCATCCCACCCCCCAGGCCGGCCAGCCGCCCGCCGTCCCGACCCAGCGCCGTCCGCCCCCGACGGCCGGGGCCGCCGCGGCGGCACCGCTGAACCTGCGGGTCCGTCAGGCCCTCAACGAGCGGCTGGCCTACCTGAACAACGCCACCCGGCGGATCAACGGCACCCTCGACCCGGACCAGACGGTCCGCAGCCTGGTCAAGGTACTGGTCCCGGCGCTGGCCGACGCGGCCCTGGTACACCTGCGCGAACCGGTGCCGGCCAACGAGCGCGACCGCGCCCGGCCGCCCACCGCACTGCGGCTGCACCGCGCCGAGGGCACCCGGCTGGGCCGGCGGCCCGGCCGGGTGGCCGTGCTGCCCGGCGGCGTGCTGGCCCAGACGCTGACCTACGAGTCGCCGCTGGGCCCGGTGGTGCTGGGCAGCCCCGAGGCCGAGCGGCTGCGCCCGCTGCTCACCGAGCTATACGGCGCCCGCGCGCTGGCCGGACTGGCCCGCGGCAGCGCACTGCTGGCGCTGCCGCTGCACGGACGCGGCGCGGTGCTCGGCCTGCTGGTGCTGATCCGCCGCCCGCGCCCGGACGCCGAGGGGCCGGCCCGCTTCGACACCGCCGACACCCACACCGCCGCCCACCTGGCCACCCTGGCCGGCCTCGCGGTGGACACCGCGCTGCGCTACACCCGCGAGTCCGAGATCGCCGACGAACTCCAGCGCAGCATGCTGCCCGAGCACCTGCCGCAGCAGCACGGCGTCCGCCTCGCACACCGCTACCTGCCGGGCGAGAGCGAGTCGCAGGTCGGCGGCGACTGGTACGACG
>FTKT01000614.1_pt3 | contig 25076 bp, 26 predicted proteins | sample 1658271 | NCBI WGS metagenome assembly FTKT01 (sample SAMEA3914811, study PRJEB12502) | metagenome | biome: forest; material: soil | place: Canada | collected 2011-08-04 | depth 0.3 m | reverse complement strand
ACGTTCATCTTGGTAAATATTTGAATTTATAAGTTTTTTATATAACGAAGTTCGGAAACAACGTTAGGTCAGGCTGCTGACCTGAAGGGCGTTGATCAGGGTAAAAAGACGGCGCGCCGTCTCATGGTCGATCTCGACCTTGCCCTTCAGCCGCTCGGCCAGCAGGTCGGCCGCTTCGTTGTGGATACCACGGCGCCCCATGTCGATCGATTCGATCTGGCCGGGCGTGGCGTTTTTCAGCGCCTCGTAATAGCTCTCGCAGATCATCTGGTAGTCGCGCATCATGGTCTTGAGCGGCGTCAGCGAAAGCATGATCTTGCGGGCGAAATTGGCACCGCTGATGTCGAAAACCAGCCGGTTGTCCTCCAGCGCCAGGCGCAGGTCGAACGGCCCCTCGCTGCCGGCCTCGGCCGCGCCCTCGGGCGTGAAGCTGTTCTTTTCGATCAGGTCGAAAATGGCGACCTTGCGTTCGTGGTCGACCTGGTCCGAGGGCGAGCTGAGCGAGGCTTCGTCGATGTCGATACGGGCAATTTTCATGGAGTGACCTTAATCATGATTCGGGCCATGATTCGGGGTTGTCTTGGCGCGCCGCGGCGTGGCGAGATCCATTAGCAGCACGTCGATGCACTCCGCTTCGACGCGGATGTCCGGGCGCGCCTCACCCGCAAACCGCAGGGTCAGCGCACACCCCGGCGCGTCGAGCGATTGCGACTGCAGATCGAGCAGACTCAGCACCTGCTGGCGCTTGGCCAGGTCGAGGTTGCGCATCTGCACGCGGGTAACGCAGGAGATGCGCAGAACCGACGGCGCCCGCAACGGCGTCGCACCGCCGGCCTCGTGGCAGAACCGGTTCAGCCGCAAGGTAAAATGCCGTCCGGTCTTGTCGTAGGCCAAATCACCGACGCGCAGGACCGCGTCCTGCAGCAAGGCCGCCAGCGGCGCCAGGTCATCGGCTTCCTGGGCGATCAGCCGCAGCGGCTTTGCCTCGGCCTTACGGGCGAACAAACCCATTATTCCTCTTCCGTGAACGGATCGCTGCTTTTCAGGCGCTTGATCTGCGCGCCGCAGCCGGACAGCTTTTCTTCGAGCCGCTCGAAGCCGCGGTCCAGATGGTAGACGCGGTTGACGACGGTTTCGCCGCGCGCCGCCAGGCCGGCAATGACCAGGCAGGCCGAGGCGCGCAGGTCGGTGGCCATGACCTGGGCGCCGCGCAATTCGCCGACGCCGCGCACACGGGCCTCGCCGCCGCTGACCGAGATGTCGGCGCCCAGGCGGCCCAGTTCCGGCACGTGCATGAAGCGATTTTCGAAAATCGTCTCGCGGATCACGCTTTCGCCGTCCGCCAGGGTCATCAAAGCCATGAACTGCGCCTGCAGGTCGGTGGCGAAGCCGGGGTAGACGCCGGTCGTTACGTCGACCGGACGAATCGGCGCGCCGGGCTCACGCTTGATGGTGACCGTGCCGTCGCCGTGCGTGACCTCGCAGCCCGCCTCGACCAGCTTGTCGAGCAGGATGGCGATCAGTTCCGGCCGGACCTTGGTCAGGCGGACCTGGCCGCCGGCCATGGCGCCGGCCACCGCGTAGGTGCCGGCTTCGATGCGGTCGCAGATGACGGCGTAATCGGCGCCCTTCAACGATGCCACGCCATCGACCGTGATCGTCGTCGTGCCGGCGCCGCTGACCTTGGCGCCCATGGCGTTCAGGCAATCGGCGAGGTCGGTGATTTCCGGCTCGCAGGCGCAGTTGGTCATCACGGTCGTGCCATGGGCCAGGACCGCGGCCATCAGGGCATGTTCGGTGGCGCCGACGGAGACGAACGGGAAATCGAACTCGGCACCCTTCAGGCCGCGCGGCGCCTGGGCGAAGACATAACCTTCGTGCATGTCGATATGGGCGCCCAGCGCTTCCAGAGCCTTTAGGTGCAGGTCGACAGGACGCGCGCCGATGGTGCATCCGCCGGGCAGCGACACCTTGGCATGACCGGTGCGCGCCAGCAGCGGGCCCAGCACATTGAACGAGGCACGCATCTGGCGCACCAGGTCGTAGGGCGCGAAAGCCGACGTGATCTCGGGCGTGTGCAGCAGGGTTTCCGCGCCGTCGGCGCCGTCGCTTTCGGTGATCTGCGTGCCGAAGCGCTGCAGCAACCGGCCCAGAAGCCGGGTATCGGCCAGCCGCGGCATATTGGTCAGCCGCACGGGTTCGGAGGTTAGCAGCGACGCCGCCATCAACTTGATGGCCGAATTCTTGGCGCCGGAAATGGGGATGTCACCGAACAGGGGGACGCCCCCCTCTATCGCAATGCGGTCCATGTCTTGTTTATCTTTTTTCGTCTTGCACACGTCACGGCAACGGCCGCCACGTGCTGCCTGTTACATGACATTGGACGGCGCGCAACAGGAATTCAGGGGTTACCGCTTTCGTCCGGCTGCGCGTTTTCGTGATCGCCGGTGTCGTCCGGATCGGCCGGCGTTTCGGCCGCCTTGCGCCGGCGCAGATTCGCGCGCAACGCGGTGGTCAACGCCGCTTCGCGCTGGGCACGAAATCCCTGCGAGGTGGAACGATGGGGACGCGATTTGTCGGTCGCCTTGGGGGGCTTTTCGGGGTCGGACATAGCCTTGGATTAGGAAAAGCGGGGAATAATTGCAAGAGGTGCGATTTTTCGCTTTGCCGTGCGGAAAAGTTTGGCTATAGCCCCGTCCCTCGGACGGGCTTTTAGCCCACCGGCCGTATTAGCTCAGTGGTAGAGCGCATCCTTGGTAAGGCTGAGGTCGGCAGTTCAATCCTGCCATACGGCACCATGAAGGCCCGGAGCTCACGCTTCGGGCCTTCGCCTTATCCGGCTATCGCATCGTAACCTGTAAAAGGCGGCCGCAGAGCGCGCACAGCGTCTCTTCACGCTCTGCGACGGGAATGCCGGGCTTCAACGCGTCGAATACCGGAAACGCCAGGGTGCGCCGGACCGGATGCGGGCACAGCTTCTTCAGTCGCGCGGACAAGGGTTTTGATCGCAAGGCAGACGCTTGGGGATGGCGTGAGACCTTGCCGGGGCGGGAAATGTCCATGCGTCCAATCTAGCCCGCCTCACCGGGAAGAATATTTCGGCATTGAAATAATTTCGCTCGATGCTTTAGCCTGCGCAGCGGTTATCCCGGACTTTTCCAACAGCACGGTAAACAGGTGCTCGGCTGATTTCTGGATGCGGAACTGAGTCTCGTATCCCCGACGCGCGTCCAGGCGCATCCGCGCCTTGTCGGCGGCTGACATGGCCAACCACTGGGACAACAGGGCAAGGGTGCCTTGCGGTGTGTCTTCATTGATCAGCCCGCCGCCCGTAGCGGCAATTTCGCGCCAGATATTGACGCGCCGCGTGGTCAGGACCGGCGTACCGCAGGCCATGGCTTCCGCCAAGACAAGACCGAAGTTTTCCTGATGTGACGGCAGGACAAACGCGTCGGCGCCATGCAGCGCCCCCCATTTGGCGTCCCCGAACAGGGCGCCGGGGAAATGAATGCGCCTGTCCAGGCCAGCCGCCGTGCCGAGCCGAGACACCGTCTGTTCCCAGCCCCTGTGTCCCGGTCCCGCGACAACCAGGTGCAAATCCGGATGACGATCGGCGACCGAGGCGAACGCCGCAACCAGCATGTCGGCGCCCTTTTTGGGATGCAGGCGGCTGAGGTAAAGCAGGAAGGGGGCGCCGCCGAGACCGGGGACCGCCTCGTGAAAGGCATCGAAATGATGCGCCTGGGGCGCCGGCGAATCGATCGTGCCGTAACCGACAACCGCCTCGCGGTACCCGGAAAAACCGAAGAACTGGCTGCGCGCCAACAGGCGTTCGTCCTCGGCCGTGAACAATACGCTTCGGGCGCCGGCCAGCAATGGCCCTTCGACCGACGACCAGGACACCTGTTTGGCGATATGTTTGGCCGGATCGATCCGCCGGAAATAGGGATCCATCATGCCGTGGGTGAACACGAAATACGGCACCCCGGCATCAGGTAGCACGCGAGACGCCATATAGGTGGCGTAGTTCCACAGGCCGTGGACCAGGACCATGTCGAAATCGCGGACATTTTGCTTCAGCCAGGACAAGGCGCCCGGCGCATAGCCGTAATGCCGCTGGAACGCGTTGCGACGCTCGGGACCCGACGGCCCCAGAGCGACGACCGTTCCCCCCAGATAAGCGAGGAATGGCAGGCCCGGCGAATCCAGGGTCGCGATCGTCGATTGAATACGCTGGCCGATCGCCGCGTTGAAGTCACAGACGGCTTTAATCGGCCCGCCGGTTTCCGGCTCGGCCCCCGCGATCAAATGAAGGATTTTCAAGAGAGCCTCGTACGGAATTTCGGTCTGAGAGCCCCCCTGGCCTTTCTCCGGCGATCGAAATTCATCTCTCTCGGAGATCAGGCTCAAAACACAATTAAGGATTGTGCTTCATTGATATCCTGACACACGACACCTAGAGGCGCAGGCTGACGTAAACCTGACGTTCACGTGACAATCTTATGAAAAAATGTGCTTTATCAGGCTCATAAGGCCGTTTTTCGGCCAAGGGGCGAGCACAGCCTCATATATGTCCGCCGGCGGAAGGCGGCGAGCGGCCACAGCCGTCTCCGCGCGCGCTTACCGGCCCAGATAAACGATACGCTTCTTGCCCTTGGTGGCGCGCATGTCAGCGACGTTCTGGGCGTGCTCACCCGACTGATGGGCTTCGGACGCCGTGCCAGGCAGGTATATCGTCTTTTCGATATCCTTCTGGATCATATGGGCGGCGTAGAGCTGGCCCTGGAACAGGGTGTCGGCGATCGAACCGACGAAATCGAGGAAGGGCACGCCGTCCAGGAGGCTGATCCCACCATCGACGAACAACACGACGAAGGCGGCCACGAGGGTCGTCAGGTCCGCCCGGGCGCGAACGCCCTGCCACAGGATGAAGACGCCGGCCAACACCGAATAGGCTTCGTCGATCCCGGGGATCGGGATCCAGGACAGAATGCCGTCGAGACCGACCAGATTCAGCGGTCCGATACGAATAATACCGTCGGACAGGCGCTTGACTGTGGTCAAGGAGTCATGGATTTTCTGGATGTCGTCTTGGGATTTCGCACGCATTTTTCGCCCCCCGGATGAGAAAACCCTGAACAATACTCCGTCTCAGACGAACCGATGTAAGGCTGTCGGCCTTCGGTTTGTCAATGCCTGAAAAGAACCGGTCTTGAAACTGCTGCGCCTGGCGTTCGCCGCCCTGTGTGTCCTCGTCGCCCTGGTGCCCATGCTGGTGGCCGCCATCTGCTGGTCCACGTCGCACCGCCCCCTGCTCTATTTGATCGACATCTTCACCCTGCCAGCGCTCAGCCTGAGCCTGGTGATGGCGGTGGGCTTCCTGGCCCTACGGCAGCCGATCGCCGCCGGCGCCTGTACCGCCGCCGCGGCCATACTCTTCGTCGCCCTGCTGCCCCAGGCCTTTCCGCAACAGCCTGCTGCTGCACCGAGGAAGCCGTCCTTACGGGTCGCGTTCGCCAATCTCTATATCTATAACCCGCATCCCGAGCGGCTGCTGGCCTTCGTCCAGCACGAGCGGCCAGACATCGTGGCTACGGTCGAAAGCGCGGAGCGGTCGCACTTGGTGCTGATGCCGTCGTTGGAAGCGATTTATCCCTACCACTACTATTGGGGCCAGACGGCGGTGCTGTCGCGCTTTCCCATCAACAATGCCCAGCACAGCCCCTACGAGATGAGCCTGGCTACCGCGGATATCGCGACGCCGTCGGGTACGGTGCACCTGGCCGTCACCCATTTCGACGAACCGCTACCGTTGCGGCACAATATGCAAGCCGCCCAGGCGCAATATCTGGATGACAATGCCGCCCTGCCCGGCCAGCGAAACACCCTGGTTGTCGGCGACTTCAACAGCGATTTCAGCGCTTTCCGGCTGCAGGCGATGGCGCATGAGGTCGGGCTGCACGCGCTGGGCGCGCCCTCCGGATCATGGCCGACCTTCATGCCGTCCTTCTTCCGCATCGCCATAGACAACGCCATGGCCGGACCGGCCTGGCGCCTCGGCGACCGTCACGTCAGCCGGGCGTTCGGCTCGGATCACCGGGCGATCGCCTTTACGCTGCAGCCGACAGATTAGCTCTTCTTGCCGGTCGGCTTGCGCAAGGCCGGGCGATCGCTGTCGGTCGCGGCAATCGCCGTATCGGCGGCGACGGCGGCCGCGGCACCGGAGGCCTGCGGCAACACAGCCGTGCCTCCGGTCAATAACGAGCCCGTATCCGCGATGATGTCGGCGGCTGCATCGGCTTGAGTTTCGGCCTGTTCGACCGCACGTTCGGTCGCCTTGTCGACCGTGCTGGTCGCCGCATGGCCCAGCTCCTCGGCCTTGGCCGTAGCGTCGTCACCGGCGGCCTTGATCTGATCGACAAAGGCTTCGGGTGCAAGGACTTCGGGTATAAGGGCTTCGGGTGACGGTGTCACCGCCGCGGTCATATCCTGGATCGCCTGGCCGGCGGTCTGCATTGGGGCGATGACGCCATCGTCCACCATGTTCTGGACGGTGCCGGCGACGTCCGTGGCGCGGCTTTGAATGGTCAACGCCGCCGGCGCGGCTTCGAAACCGGCGCCGATGGCGCCTTGGGCACGCTTGAAGCTCTGGCCGAAGGCCCAGAAACCGATCCCGAACGCCGAGGCCAGCCAGAACGGCGCCCACAACGGGGATGTCGCGCCAACCCACAGATTCAGCGCCTTTTCCTGGGCGCCGCGCATCTCTTCAGGGGAAGCAGAAGTGAAATTCGGCATATCGTCACTGGTCAGACTAAGCATCTTGCACCTCGGTAGCGAAAGTCCATATTGCAGCGCAACATAGCACATCGGCCATTGGACTCCAATAAGGAGAATGGTCGTCACGCACCTTGTGATGATAGAAAAAGGCTAAAGAAGCCGGACCCTGGCCACGCCGCCCGGCTCGCCGAAGACCTTGACGACGTCCTCGCAGATCGCTTCCAGTTGAGCGGCAAAGCCTTCCGGCGCATTGACCGTAACCAGGGCGCAGCCGTTCATCTTCATGGGATTGGTCAGCGGCCGCAGGCGCAGCTCAGCGGCCAGGATGTCCGGCGCGCGCGTCAGATCGTCGCCTTGCGTCAGGTCGCGCTCCAGGTGCCGTAAAAAGGCGTCCCAGGTTTCCAGGTCCTTCAACGGCAGCCAGACCAGGAAGCGCGCGTCGGGCCGCAAGGCCAGAACGTCATGCAGGCAATCGACGATACGCACATAGTCGTCGGCGCGCTCGAACGGCGGGTCGATCAGATAAAGCAGGTCCTTGTCGTCGTCCGCGGCTTCGACGGCGACATCATAGCCGTCCTCGGCGACCGCCTGGCCGCTCGGCTCGATCCGGTCGCGCAGCAGGTCGAAGTCGTCCGGGCGCAGTTCGCAGCCGATATAGTCGTCGGCCGGCCGCTGGTGATCCAGGACCAGGACCGGTGAACCGGGATAGATGCCGACCCGGTCGGGAAAACCGGCGGCGGCGTTCTTGGCGCGGACATAGCCGGCCAAAGGCTTCAGGCTTTCCGGAACCTCGCTCGACAACAAGGCCTTGATACCGGCCTCGGCTTCGCGCGAACGGGCAAAGTCGGGATTGGACAGGTCATAGGCGCCGGCGCCGGCGTGGGTGTCGACGACCAGCAGCGCCGTTTCCCCCTGGCGCACCAGACGCAACAGGGTCAGCAACGCGGCGTGCTTGGCGAGATCGGCGAAGTTTCCGGCATGAAAGCCGTGACGATAATTCATAAGGTATCCAGGCCCAGGGCCTTTTGAGTTTTCTTGGTCAGGCCGGCGGCGACCAGGCGATGCGACTCCCGGATCAGGTCGAGCAATTCATCGTCGGCCATGGCTTCGTCGCGGTAATATTGAATCCACTTCATGCCGCGCGACGCCAGGTAGGGCGCCGGCCGGCAATCGGGATGGTCGCGCAGGATCTCGAAAGCCATCGGCGAGACCTTGAAACTGACGGCGAACTTGCCGTCTTCGCCGTGGCGGTTTTCACCCCAGCCGGCGATGGCGAAGACCTTTGCCTTGGGGCTGGCCTCGCCCACCTTCCACACATCCGCCCCGCCCCACTGCACCACGTGCGAGGTGGCGGGCAAGACGGCGCAAAAGGCGTTGAAGGCGTCCGGGGTCATCCCCTCTCCTACTTCAGCGGATGCTCCCGCGCAATCTGCAGCACGTCGGCCAGCAGCGCTTCCGAGGTCGGCCACGCGCCGGCACCCTTGCCGGTAACGTACCAGGTCTCGCCGTTGTCCAGGTCGATGATGGCGCGGTTCTGTTCGCCGCGCGCCCCGACCAGATAGTGATCGGCATCGAGCACTTCCAGTTTCATGGAAGCCTGCAACCCGGCATCGGTGCGATAACAGCGCGCGACGTAGCGCAGCCCCTTGCCCTTCGGGATGACCAGCGAATCCTCGGTGATCTGGCCGACCTCGATATGCTTGGGCGCCTCGCCCGGAAAGGCGATCTCGCGCAGCAGCTTCAGCTTGGCGCCGACATCGGTGCCGTCCAGGTCGGCGGTCGAATCGGGCTCGGCGAAGCCCAGGCGGCGCGCCTCGTCCATGGCGGCGTCGAAGCTCTTGCCGGACTCGACCTGGTCGATGACGAAGTTGGAGGTGCCGTTCAGCACGCCGCAGAAGCCGGTGATCTTGTGCGACGCCATGGCGCGCTTCAGCGCCTCGATGATCGGAGCCCCGCCGCCGACGCTGGCCGAATAGGTCAGCATGGCGCCCGAAGCCCTGGCTGCCGCGCGCAGCTTGTCGCCCGAAGCGGCGACCGCCTGCTTGTTGGCCGAGGTAACGGAAACGCCCGCCTTGAGGAAACCTTCCAGCAATTCCGCCGAGGGCGAGACGCCCGTGCCGATATCGACGAAAACATCGACGTCCGGGCGTACGAAACTGCGCGCGTCCGACGTGAACTTGGCGGCCATCGGATGGTCGCGGCGGCGGCTGGCGTCACGGACCAGGATACGGTCGACCTCCAACAGCTCCGACCATTCCTGGCACCGTTCCAGAAACTTGGAACCGACCCCGCCGGCGCCCATGACCGCGATACGGATCGGACGGCCGAGGACCGGCGTCTTGCGGAACGCCGTCGCGGCGCCAAGCGTCGTCTGGTTGCCCTTGGCCAGGGCGCCGACCTCGACGGTCATGCCGTGATCGGCGGCAAAGCGCATGGCCTTGTTCTGCACCACCGGGAAGGCGATCTTCAGCGCCTCGTCCCAGGCCAGGGCGTCGTACGGCCTGGCGGCGTCGCCGACGGTCGCCGGATCGGCATCGTAGATGGCGTCGACGTCCTTCAGCAGGCGTACCGGCAGGCCCAGGGTATTGCCGATGAAGACGGCGGTCAGGTCGGACCCGCCGCGGCCCAGCAGCACCGGCTCACCGGCAGCGTTTTCAGCGACATAGCCCGGCACCACGACCAGGTCGGCCTTTTCCAGGTCGGCGGTCAAGACTTCCGGCTTCATGGAAACGGGGTTGGCATTCAGATGCTCGCCGTCGGCGACCAGGCCGATCTCGGCGGCCGAACGGAAACGCGTAACGATGCCCGAGCGCTCGCAGGCCATGGCCAGCAGGGTGGCGGCGCGCATTTCGCCGGTGGCGATCAGATGCGGGGTCGCGGTCGACGACGACGCCTGGGTATAGGCGCCGGCCAGGCGCAGCAACTGATCGGTCTGGCCCTTGAAGGCCGACACGACGGCGATGACCTTCTGGCCATCGCGGACGTAGCGATAGATTTCCGACACGGCGCGGTGCAGGGCCGCTTCCGAGGTCAGGACCGAACCACCGAATTTGACGACTAGCGTGGACATAGGCGACTTCCCAAACCCCACGCCCGAAAGTGGACGGCCACTTTTGGGATAAGCATGAGGTGTCAAATATAAATTCCGGACGGTCGCTATAGGCTTTGCCGGTGAAATTCAAAGAAAAAGCGCGGAAGGCCTTCGGAAAAGCCATTCCGTTTCAGACGCAAGCTTTCACGGCGCGCCGGTCAAATCCCCGCGCCGCCCGTCGGCGTTTCCTCATTGGCGGCGGGCTTGGGCGCCTTGCGCGCCTTGCGCTTGACGACCTTGCGCACCTTGATGACGCGATTGGGCGACTTGGCCTGTTCCAGCATCATTTCGATCTGGATCTGCTGGATTTCGGTCAGGCGCTCCCACTGGCGGTTCAGCAGGTGGTCGACCTTTTCGTGCAGATGACGGATTTCCAGTTCGGCCTTCAGATTGACCTTGTAGTCGTTGTGGGCGCGCAACCGGTCCTTCGCTTCCGTCCGGCGCTGGCTCATCATGATCACCGGCGCCTGCAGGGCGGCAATGGTCGACAGGATCAGGTTCAGCAGGATGAATGGATACGGATCGGGCGCGGTCTTGTCGCCGATGAACAGGTTGATCGCCATCCACACCGCCAGAAAGATGCAGAACGAGATGATGAAGGTCCAGGATCCGCCGAAACTGGCGACGACGTCGGCGACGCGGTCGCCGATCGAGCGGTGCTCGTCGTAGTCCTCTTCGACGTTCTCGGCCAGGGTGTCGTGGGTGCGCAGGCTTTCGACCACCTCGCCCTCGAGCGTCGACAGTTCGCCGCGCTCGTCGACCAGCAGTTCGGAGATGTACCGGCCGCGATAGTCGTCGACCAGTTGCTGGCTGATATAGTCGTCGGTGCCGATATTGGGATTTCGCGCGCGGATGTAATCGGCCAGGGTCGGACGCAGGTCGTCGAAACGCACGGCGTCCTTTTTCTTCAGCGTGTGCCCGGTGATGGCGTCAACCAGCTTGACCGCCTTCTCCTTGGCGATGGCCAGGTTGTCGCCCATGGCTTCGATCTGGGCGTCGGCCAGTTCGTCTTCCGCCGCTTCGTCCCTTATCGCCGTTGCTTCCGTCATGTCCCCGCCTCCGATTCGTACATAGCTTAACGGCCATGCTCGTATGACACTATCAAGAAGGCAATATGACGGCCTCTCCCTTGACGTTTATGCCTCGTTTGACCATAACGGTTTTACTCATCGAGACCAGCCGAGGGAAAGGCCCGACGACGCTGGGGCAACCGCCGACATATTCGGTATGGTGCCAACTCCTACAGGGGCTCCCGAGCGATTTGCCCGCAAATCGCGTCAAGGACCAAAGCCCTGATAGATGAGAGGTGCGAAAACCCGCGACAGCGGGCCGCTCTCCCGTCTGGTCACGATGATACTGTATGCGACCGGACACACCATGAACGCTCAAAGCTTCCCGAACATCGTCGCCCCCGATCTGATCGGTCACGACATCATCGCCGTCATCCCCGAGGCCTTCCGCCTGCAAAGCGGTCAGCAACTCGAACAGACCGAGGTCATCGCCCGCGTCTACGGTCCAAAGGGCGCGCCCGTCGTGGTCGCCGCCGGCGGGATCAGCGCCGGCCGCGTGCTGTTCGCCAAGGAAGACACGACCGAAACGGCGCCGGGCTGGTGGGAAGGCGTCGCCGGACCGAACGAGGCGCTGGACCTCACCCGCTTCCGCGTCATGAGTATCGAATTCGCCCCGCGCCTGCCGGCGTCCCAGGTCTACACCATCACGACCCACGACCAGGCCCGCCTGGTCAAGCTGCTGCTGGACCAGTTGGGCGTCGACCGCATCTTCAGTTTTATCGGCGCCTCGTACGGCGCGATGATCGGCCTGGCCTTCGCGGAACTCTATCCCGACTTCGTCGAGCGCCTGTGCATCATTTCGGCGGCACATCGCGCCCATCCGATGGCCACGGCCTTCCGCGGCCTGCAGCGCCGCATGCTGCAATTCGGCAAGGACAACGGCAAGCCGGCCGAGGGCATTTCCCTGGCGCGGCAACTGGCCATGACCACCTACCGCTCCGACGCCGAGTTCTCGGAACGCTTCGACGGTCCGGCGCCGGAAAGGGCCGGTGGCAACTACATCGTCTGTTCCTACCTGCGCTCGCGCGGCGACGCCTATACGGCGACGGACGTCAATCGCTGGATCTCGATGTCCGACAGCCTGGACCGCCACCGCGTCGATCCGAAGAACATCAAGGCGAAGGTCTTCCTGGCCGCCGTGCCGACCGACCGGCTGGTGCCCTACGACGACATGAAAACGCTGGACGAACAGCTGGCCGACAGCGTCTTCATCGAATTCCCCTCCCTCTACGGCCACGACGCTTTCCTGAAGGAAATCAAACTCGTGTCCGATATCGTCCGCACCTCGCTTTCCTAAGTTACCGAAATGACCAAAGACTATTTGAAGACGGCCTCCCCGGCGACACGCGCCGTCAATATCGGCATCGACAGCGATCCGGCGCACGGCGCGGTCATGCCGCCGATCTACCTGTCGTCGAACTACACCTTCGAAGGGTTCGGCAAGAAGCGCACCTATGACTATGCGCGTTCGGGCAATCCGACACGCCAGGTCATCGCCGACGTCATCGCCGACCTGGAAGGCGGCGCCGGCGCCGTCATGACTTCGTCGGGCCTGGCCGCCCTGGATCTGCTGTGGCAGGACCTGCCGGGTTCGAAGCGCGTCGTGGTGCCGCACGACTGCTACGGCGGTACGCAACGCCTGATGAACGCCCGCGCCCGCCAGGGTTTGATCGACCTGGTCTATGTCGACCAGAATGACGAAGCGGCGATTGCCGAGGCTTTGTCGGAACCGACCGCGCTGCTGTTGCTGGAGACCCCGTCCAATCCCCTGATGCGCCTGATCGACCTGGAAAAGCTGATCGGGCTGGGCCATGCCGCCGGCGCCAAGGTCGCCGTCGACAACACCTTCCTGTCGCCGGCCTTGCAAAACCCGATCAGGTTCGGCGCCGATTTCGTCGTCCATTCGACGACCAAATATATCAACGGCCACAGCGATGTCATCGGCGGCGCCCTGGTCTGCACGACGCCGGAAGACGTCACCACCTATCGCTGGTGGGCCAATGCCGTCGGCTGCACAGCGCCGGCTTTCGACAGCTACATGACGCTGCGCGGCGTGCGCACCCTGTTCGTGCGCGTGCGCCAGCAGCAGGCCAGCGCCCAGGTCGTCGCCGAATACCTGGCGGCGCATCCGGCCGTCGCCGCGGTCCATTATCCCGGCCTGGTCTCGCACCCCCAGCACGAACTGGCGAAAAAGCAGCAGGCCGGCTTCGGGGCGATGATGAGCTTCGAGTTGAAGGGCGGCGTCGAGGCGGTCAAGACGTTGTTCGACGTCATCGAGCTGTTTTCGCTGGCGGAATCGCTGGGCGGGATCGAAAGCCTGATCGTCCATCCGGCTTCGATGACCCATGCCGCCATGTCGCCGGAAGCCCTGGCGACCGCGGGTATCAGCGAAGGCCTGATCCGGTTGAGCATCGGCCTGGAGGACGCGCCGGACCTGGTGGCCGCGCTGGAACGCGGTCTTAACCACCTGTAACTTGCGCCGGCGGGGGTTTGGCGGCATGCTGTCGCCCTTACCCGCCGGAACCACCGCATGCTTATCCCTGCCCTGATGATCGCCACGGCCCTCAGCTCGCGTATCGCCCTGCCCGCCCTGCCGATGATGTCGGACGCGCGCAAGGAGGTTGTCGCCGCGGAAAAAGGCTTCGATGCCGAGACGCACGTTCACGGCTACACCAAGGGTTTCTTCGACTGGTCGGCGCCCGACGCCGTCGCCTTCCACCCGCAAGCCCTGCGCATCCATGAGGCGCTGGGCGCCAAGCTGAAGGCCGATCCGTCGGAAAAGGACGCGCCATCCAAGCTGCGCTGGGCGCCCTATCGCGTCGAAACCGCCGCGTCGAACGACCTGGCCTTCGATCTCGGCACCTGGACCGTAGAGGGGGAAAAGGACGCCGGCTGGTTCTTCACCGTCTGGAAGAAGCAGAAAAACGGCAAGTGGCTGTGGACGCTGGACACCGGCGCCGGCACGGCCGATCCGGATCACCTGCCCGTCACGCCGCTGGCCGCCGGGCCCAAGCCCCCCGGTCATGCCAAGGACAACGAGGCCAAGACCAGCACGGCCACGCTCGACACGTCGATCAATCAGATGATGAGCGCGACCTCGCCGGCGGACACGCTGACCGGCGGCAAGTACGGCATGCTGGATCCCAAGGTCGTGGTGCTGAGCGGCGATCGGCCGCCGGCCGATACGCCGGACGACATCACCGCGGCGCTGAAGGCGCGGCCGACGGGCGCGACGTGGACCGCCGATGGCGGCGACGCTTCGGCGTCCGGCGATTTCGCCTATACGTGGGGTCATGTCGCCGCGGCCGACGGCACCTATCTCGGCCACTATGTGCGGGTATGGGTCAAGCGCGGGCCGGACTGGACCATCCTGGCGGACCTCTACGGCGCCGCGGGAACCTGATTGCCGCCTTTAAAATAAAAACGGGCCATGGCAGTTGCCATGGCCCGTTCTGTTTCCAGTGCCTGAACGGCTTAAGCGCGGATCAGGGTCACGTCGATATTGCCGCGCGTCGCGTTCGAATACGGGCATACTTCGTGCGCCGCGGCGATCAGTTCGTCGGCCACTTCCGGGGCGATGCCCGGCAGCGAAATCGTCAGCTCGACATTGATGCCGAAGCCGGCCGGGATCTGGCCGATACCGACGCTCGAAGAGATGGACGCATCCGCCGGCACGGCGATCTTCTTCTGACCGCCGACGAACTTCAGCGCGCCGATGAAGCAGGCGGCGTAGCCGGCCGCGAACAATTGTTCGGGATTGGTGCCCTCACCACCGGCGCCGCCCAGTTCCTTGGGCGTCGACAAGGTGACGGTCAAACGGCCGTCATCCGATGCGGCGGTGCCTTCACGGCCGCCGGTGGCCTTGGCGTGAGCGGTATAGATGGGGGAAATCGACTGGGTCATGGGTGCCTCCTGCGGCGTTTGAATTTCGATAGCGCACATTTAGATTGTGCACAATCTATTGTCAAGCGGCTTATAAAGGATTATTTGTCCGCCATGAATTCAGCGTTCGCCCCGCCCGAAGAGACGTCGCCTCCGGAATTGCACCTGGATAACCAGCTGTGCTTTTCGGTCTATGCCGCCGCTCACGCCTTTACCCAGGCCTATAAGCCGCACCTGGGGCCGCTGGGCCTGACCTACCCGCAATATCTCGTCATGCTGCTGTTGTGGGAAAAGGACGGCCGCGCGGTCAACGAACTGGGCCATCCGCTGCATCTCGATTCGGGCACGCTGACGCCCCTGCTCAAGCGCATGGAAAAAGCCGGGCTGGTGACGCGCCGGCGCTGTGACAAGGACGAGCGCGTCATGCGCATCCACCTCACGCCGGCCGGTCGCGCCCTGCGCGACAAGGCGGCACACATCCCACGCGACATGCTGTGCGACCTGGAGATGACACTGCCGCAATTGGAAAGCCTGCGCGACACCATGAAAACGGTCGGCGGCCGCCTGCGCGAAAAGTGATCGTTCAGGGCGTCGGCTTGCTTTCAGCCTGCGCGTCCCTACGCATTTCGCCTACGCGCATCCCCGCCGGACATTCGCCCAGCCATTGCCCGTCAATCGTGCCGGTCGTGTTGAAACCTTCGGCGATATGATCCGACGCGGTTTTTTCGTGGAAGGCTTCCGCCGACGGCTCGGTGATTTCACCGTGGGTCGAGGCGGTGCGGCCGTTTTGACTACATACCCAGTCCACGGTAACACCATCGGAGCGCAGACGGATATCGCGCTTCGAACACGTCACGCCCCGGGCGTTACGGCCAGTATTGACCAGTTGGTCGATCATGGCGTCCCCAGCATAGGCGCCAAGACAGATTTGTCCTTCTATGGGTTGCGGCGGGTACGCCGGTGCAGGCGCGACCACAACCGTTTGACGCACATGCCAAAGCCCTGGTTTTTGCCCGTAACCCGCCGGTCCGGCCGCGAATACCTGGCTCGCGCCGGCCATACCGATCAGCAATAAAATCGACGTTCGAATATGAGAAGCCATCTGGCACGCCCCCTGCCTGCGCATCATACAACGGGCCGGGCGTGCGGCAACCCTCAGCCGTCCTTGGGGTTTTCCGGGATCACCCAATCGATCGGCGCGTAACCGTGGGCTTCCAGAAAGGCGTTGGCCTTGGAAAACGGCTTGCTGCCCAGGAAGCCGTTGTGCGCCGACAGCGGTGACGGGTGCGCCGAGCGGATGACCAGGTGTTTGGCCTGGTCGACAAAGGCCGCCTTCTTCTGGGCATAGGCGCCCCAAAGGATGAAGACCACCGGGTGCGGCTGGTCGTTGACCGCGCGGATGACGGCGTCGGTAAAGGCTTCCCAGCCCTTGCCTGCATGGGCCCCGGCACTGCCCATCTCGACCGTCAGCACGGCATTGAGAAGCAATACCCCTTGCTTCGCCCAGTGTTCGAGGAAACCGTGACGCGCCGGCGCGATGCCCAGGTCATCGCGCAGTTCCTTGTAGATATTGACCAGTGACGGCGGAATCTTCACGCCCGGGCGCACCGAAAACGACAGGCCGTGCGCCTGGTCTTCACCATGATAGGGATCCTGACCCAGGATGACGACACGCACCTTGTCGAGCGGGGTGGTGTCGAGCGCGTGGAAATATTCGCTGCCCTTGGGGAAGATATGCGCGCCCTGCGACCGTCGTTCCTGCAGGAAGGCCTTCAGGTTCAGCATGTACGGCTTGGCGAATTCATCGGCCAGGGCGGCCTTCCACGACGGGTCGAGTTTGACGTCGGCGACGGCGGTTTCGCTCATGACAAGGCCTCCTGGGAACGCCGCGAAAAGGGGCGCGAGTCAGCGCCTAAGTCAATACTTAACCCCGTTGGGATAAGATCCGCGGTGTATGCAGACCGCTTTCTCCACCGTCTTCGATCGCATCGCTTCGACCTTCAGCCACGTGCTGCTGGCGCCGGGCTCGATGTTTTCGCTGTGGTCGCTGCTGGCGGCCCTTCTGATTTCCGCCGCGTTTCTGCTGACCCGCAAACGAATGCGTCCGCGCCTGTTATGGCGTGCGCTGATTCCGTCCAGGCTGTGGACAAGCCGTTCCAGCCGGATCGACGTCGTCTTCTTCCTGCTGAACACCTTCGTCACCGGCGCCCTGATCGGCTGGGGCATCCTGTCCTTCGCCGCGATCAGCCGCGGCACCTTCGATATCGCCCAACGCCTGCTGATCCAAAGCCCCCTACCCGTCGCCCAGCCGTTGATCCGGACTACGGTGATGACCGTTATCCTGTTCCTGGCCTATGATTTCGGCTACTGGCTCGACCACTATTCGGCGCACAAGATCCCGGCGCGCTGGGCCTTTCACCGCGTCCACCATACGGCGGAGGTCCTGTCGCCGCTGACCGCCTATCGCGTTCATCCGGTCGATACCCTGCTGTTCGCCAATATCGTCGCGATCACCACAGGCGTCGCCGACGGGCTGACGCGCTGTCTTCTGGGCGCCCCGGCCCAGGCCGTGACGGTCGACGGCACCAATGTCGTGTTGCTGGTCTTCCTGTTCACCACCGTCCACCTGCAGCATTCGCATATCGACATCCGCTTCACCGGCTGGCTGGGCCGCCTGGTCTTTTCGCCGGCGCACCATCACATCCACCACTCGTCGAAGGCCAGCCACTACGACAGCAATCTCGGCAGTTGCCTGGCGATCTGGGATTGGATGTTCGGCACGCTGATCCTGCCCGAACCGGGCGAGCGCCCCGGCAAGTTCGGCGCCGAAGCCGCGGGCGAGGATTCCCACAGCCTGCACGGCAGCCTGATTGCGCCCTTTGCCAGCGCCCTCGCGCCCCTGGCCCGTTTCCTGCGGGCGCGAAACCGCGGGCTACAGCCGGGCGAATAGCGCTTTCATGAACCTTTTGTAATCTTGTCGCCCTCACGCGGTCGTGTAATGTGAAACCATTCCTTTCACCGCATGTGGGGCAGTTTCATGCGCTTATCCGCTTATGTTTCGGGGGCGCTGGCCGCCCTTTTCCTGGCTTCGGCGCCCGTCGCCTTCGCGTTCAACGCCGATAAGCCCGATGCGAGCGCCGACAAGAAGGACGACGCCAAGCCCGACGACAAGGCCGACGCCCAGGCGCCCCTGCCCGACGACAAGACGATCCACCAGACGGTTTCGATCAACGGCAAGGTACTGAACTACGACGCCACGGTCGGCAAGATCGCCGTGCGTGACGCCAAGGGCAAGAAGATAGCCGATGTCGTCTTCACGGCCTATATCGTCCCCGGCGACAACCCCAATCGCCCCGTCACCTTCGCCTTCAACGGCGGCCCGGGCGCCTCGTCGGTCTATCTGAACATGGGCGCCATCGGCCCCAAGCACGTCGAGTTCGGCGTCGAGGGCGACGCGCCGTCGGACATGAAGGTCACCGACAATCCCAATACCTGGCTCGACATGACCGACCTGGTCTTCATCGACCCGGTCGGCACCGGCTTTTCCCGGTCAAACGAAGACGGCGACGCCAGCAAGAAGGATTTCTTCTCGACCGAAGCCGACATCAAATACCTGTCGCGCGTCGTCTATGACTGGCTGACCAAGAACGGCCGCATGCGCTCGCCGAAATACGTCATGGGCGAAAGCTACGGCGGCTATCGCGCGCCGCGCATCGCCAACGCTTTGCAAACGCGCATGGGTGTCGGCGTCTCGGGTATCGTCATGGTTTCGCCCTACCTCGATCCGGCCGCCATCGGCGACGACACGGCGCTGTCGCCGCTGCCGTGGATGATCAACCTGCCGTCCATGGCCGCCGGCAATTTCGAGCGCCAGGGCAAGCTGAGCCCGGCCGCCATGGCCGAGGTCGAGCACTATGACCGTACGGAATTCGTCACCGACTACCTGGCCGGCCGTTCCGATCCGCAAGCCGTCGGCCGCATGGTGGCCAGGGTCACGCAATATACCGGCCTTGACCCAGCCCTGGTCGCCAAGATGGGGGGCCGTATCGACATCGGCACCTATCTGCGCGAGGCCCACCGCAACGAAAACAAGATCGGCAGCGTCTACGATTCCAACGTGACGGCCTACGATCCCTTCCCCGACAGCTACGACCAGCAATCGGGCGACCCGATCCTCAACGCCATCATCGCGCCGACGACCTCGGCCATGGTCGACTTCATCACGCGCCAGGTCGGTTGGAAAACCGACGCCCACTATGAAGCCCTGTCCTACGCCGTCGGCGAGGCCTGGGACCGCACGGAAGGCGACAAGGACAAGCCGGTCAGCGACCTGCGCCAGGCGATCGCCAACGATCCGCATATGAGCGTGCTGATCGCCCATGGCTACAACGACCTGTCGTGCCCGTTCTTCACCTCGCAGCTGGTCGTCGACCAGTTGCCGGCCTATGGCAGCGCGATGAAGGTAAAACTGTCCGTTTATCCGGGCGGCCACATGTTCTATGCCCGCCCGGGCAGCTCGGCCTCGTTCAAGGCCGACGCCAAAACCATGTATGCGCAGTAAGGAAATCTCGATGATCCGCAAGACCCTCGCCGTCGCGGCGCTTCCGCTTTTGCTGGCCGCCGGTTACGCTTCGGCTCAGGCCGTGACGCCCCAAGTGACGCCAATGACGCCCAATGCCGTGGCCAAGTACGACGCGATCAATCCGGACGCCGCCGACTACGTCAAACGCGTCGAGATGGTGCCGATGCGCGACGGCGTGAAGCTGTACACTGTCATCGTCTTCAAGAAGGGCACCAAGAACGGCCCGATCCTGTTGTCGCGCACACCCTATGACGCCAAGTCGTCGGCCGCCCGCAATCAGAGCCCCTCGATCACCGAGGTTCTGCCGGCCATGGACGCCGAGTTCGTCAATGACGGCTATATCCGCGTCTACCAGGACATCCGCGGCATGCACAATTCCGAAGGCGACTTCGTGATGACGCGGCCGATGATCGGCACCGGCGGCAACACGACCAAGGTCGACGAGACGACCGACGCCTACGACACGATCGACTGGCTGGTGAAGAACACGCCGGAAAGCAATGGCAAGGTCGGCGTGGTCGGGTCTTCCTACCTCGGCTTCACCACCCTGATGTCGGAAATCCATCCGCATCCGGCGCTGAAGGCCGTGGCGCCGCAGTCGCCGATGGTCGACACATGGATCGGCGACGACGCCTTCCACAACGGCGCCTTCCGCGTCAGCCAGATGGACTATGTCGTCGAACAGTCGACGGCCAAGGGGGAAGCCGGCGGCCCGGTCTATGGCGATGTCGACTATTATTCGATGTACCTGAACGACGGCTCGATGGGCGACCACGCCCGCAAGTACGGCATGGACAAGTATCCGTTCAACCAGTTGATCCTGGAACACCCGGCCTATGACAAGACCTGGTCGGACGTCGCCGTCGACAAGTGGATGGCCAAGGAACCGGTCACCGTGCCGACCCTGCTGATGCTGGGCCAATGGGACCAGGAAGACAGCTATGGCGCGCCCGCCGTCTACAAGGCGATCAAGCCGCACGACAGCAATGGACTGGTCCACCTGGCCATCGGGCCGTGGCGCCATTCCGGCGTCAACCACTACGGCTTCGGCCTGGGGGCGCTGACCTTCACCGGCGACACCGCCGACGAATTCCGCGTCAAGACCATGAAGCCGTTCTTCGACCATTATCTAAAGGACGCGCCCGATCCGCACACCCCGACGGTCGTGACCTACGCCACCGGCGTCAACCAGTGGGAATCGTCGCCGAAGTGGCCGATGGGCAAGCCGGTCAAGCTGTTCCTGCACGACGGGTTCAAGGCGTCGTTCGATGCGCCCGCGAAGGAAGGCTCCGACCACGACGACTACCTGGCCGATCCGGCAAAGCCCGTGCCGTTCATTCCGCGCCCGATCAACATGAACGACGGCAACCAGTGGAAGACCTGGCTGGTCCACGACCAGCGCTTCGTCGACGGCCGCCCGGACGTACTGACCTATGAAACGGGCGTGCTCGACAAGGCCGTGCATATCATGGGCGCGCCCCTGGTCGACCTGTTCGCCGCCACTTCGGGCACCGACAGCGACTGGGTCGTCAAGCTGATCGACGTCTACCCCAACGACACCACCGAAGGCACGGGCCAGGGCGCTCTACCGCAGGACATGTCGGGTTACGAACTGCCGATGGGCATCGAAATCTTCCGCGGCCGCTATGTCGACGGTTTCGACAAGCCGCGGGCGCTGAAGCCGGGCAAGGTCGAGGAATACAAGTGGTCCCTACCCAATATCGACCACGTCTTCCTGCCGGGCCACCGCATCATGGTGCAGATCCAGTCGTCCTTGTTCCCGCTGTACGACCGCAACCCGCAGACCTATGTCGAGAATATCTTTAACGCCAAGCCGGGCGACTACAAGAAGGCCACCGAGAGCGTCTTCCACGGCGCGACGACAGCGTCGGGGATCGTCCTCCCGGTGGTGGATCAGTAAAAGAACTCTCCTCCCTTGCGAAGCGGGGGAGGTGGCACGGGAGCGAGTGCGCAGCGCGAAGCCCCGTGACGGAGGGGGCCTAGCGCCGGCGCTAAGCCCCCTCCGTCATTCAGCGCTGACGCGCTGCCTGCCACTGCCGACGGGGCTCCCCGATCCCCCGCCGCGCTTCGCTTGCATGGGAGGAGAGCTCTTTTACTCCGCGGCGGCCGTTTCTTTTTGCAGCTTGTAACGCGCCTCTTCGGCGTCCTTTTCGATTCGCCAGGCCTTCAACAAGGCGGCCCGCCGTTTGGGGTAGCGCTTCGGCAAGGGCTCCCAGCCGGAAATACGATCGGCGCGAAAATGGCGGAACGCCTGGCGCAATTCGCACCAGCCGATCAGCAGGCGAACGTGGTCAAAAAAGCCCAACGCAATAGGCCAGACGATGCGCTCGCTGGCCGAGCCGCCCAGGTCGATATAGCTCATATGGACGCAGCGCTCGTTGCGGATGGCGTCGCGCACATCCCCCAGGTCGACCACCGCCGGCGGCAGATGCATGGACGGCGCGACGATCAGGCCCGTCGTTTCCAATTCGTCGGCCATGTCCTTGGGCAGGACGGCGACGATCTTGGTCAGGGCGTTCTGCGCCGCCTCGCCCAACCGATGATCACCGCGGTCGGCCACCCAGCGCATGCCCAGCACCAGGGCTTCCAGCTCTTCCTGGCCGAACATCAGCGGCGGCAGCATGTAACCGGGCCGCAGTACATAACCGACGCCCGGTTCACCCTCGATATGGGCGCCCTGGGCCTGCAGCGCGGCGATGTCGCGATAGAGGGTGCGTAGCGAAATCTCCAACTCGCGCGCGAGTTCGGCGCCTGCCACCGGATAGCGATGGCGGCGCAGCAGTTGCAGCAGGTCAAGCAGGCGGGTGGCGCGCGACATGGCGTCGGACTCCGGAGGTGTGCGGTACTGCACATGGCGCATGTATAGTGACAGTTTATGTCAGTAGAGTCACGCCAAGGTCCCGCCCTGTTGAATTGACGGCCGAGCCTTGGGACGCCTAGGTTGTCAAAGGCTTGACTCGGATTGTTTCAAGAGATACCACCCAGGTAAAACGGCCGCGCACCAAGGCTGCGGCGGGAGTGTGAAATGCCCCTATTGTCCCCCGGTGCCGCCTTCCGCAAGGCGCTCAGCGAAGAACATCCGCTTCAGGTTATCGGCGCCATCAACGCCAACCACGCCCTGTTGGCCAAGCGCGCCGGTTACCGCGCCATCTATCTGTCGGGTGGCGGGGTTGCCGCCGGCTCGCTGGGCCTGCCGGACCTGGGCATCAACACACTGGACGACGTTTTAACGGATGTTCGCCGCATCACGGATGTCTGCGACCTGCCCTTGATGGTCGATATCGACACCGGCTTCGGGCCTTCGGCCTTCAATATCGAACGCACCATCAAGTCGTTGATCAAGTTCGGCGCCGCCGCCTGCCATATCGAGGACCAGGTCGGCGCCAAGCGCTGCGGGCACCGTCCGGGCAAGGAGATCGTCTCGACCGAGGAAATGGTCGACCGCGTCAAGGCCGCGGCCAATGCCAAGACCGATCCGGACTTCTTCCTGATCGCCCGCACCGATGCCATCGCCGTGCACGGCGTCGATGCCGCGATCGAACGCGCCATCAAGTGCGTCGAAGCCGGCGCCGATGGCATCTTCGCCGAGGCCGCCTACGACCTCGATACCTATCGCAAGTTTGTCGACGCCGTGAAGGTGCCGGTCCTGGCCAACATCACCGAGTTCGGCAAGACGCCTCTGTTCACGCGCGACGAGTTGGCCTCGGCCGGCGTCGCCATCCAGCTCTTTCCGTTGTCGGCCTTCCGCGCCATGAACAAGGCGGCGGAGAACGTCTATGCCGCCATCCGCCGCAACGGCCACCAGAAGGGCGTCGTCGACACCATGCAGACGCGCGACGAGTTGTACAAGGCGATCGGCTACTACGAATTCGAAGATCGCCTCGACGCGATCTTCAACCATAATAAGTAACAGGGATTTGGCTATGGATACGTCCGCGGAGCCCACGGGCTTCAAACCCAAGAAGTCGGTGGCCCTGTCGGGCACCGTCGCCGGCAATACCGCGCTGTGTACCGTCGGGCGCACCGGCAATGACCTGGCCTATCGCGGCTATGATATTCTCGACCTGGCGGCGACGTCGGAATTCGAGGAAATCGCCTATCTGCTGGTCCATGGCAAGCTGCCAAATCAAGCCGAGTTGACGGCCTACAAGACCAAGCTGAAAAGCCTGCGCGGCCTGCCGGCCGCCGTCATGGACGCGCTGGAGGCCCTGCCGGCTTCTGCCCACCCGATGGACGTCATGCGCACCGGCGCCAGCGTCCTGGGTTGCGTGCTGCCGGAAAAGGACGACCACAATCATCCCGGCGCCCGCGATATCGCCGACCGGCTGATGGCTTCGTTCGGCTCGATGCTGCTGTACTGGTATCACTTCAGCCATAACGGCACGCGCATCGAGACGATGACCGACGACGAGACGATCGGCGGGCATTTCCTGCACCTGCTGCACGGCGAAAAGCCGCGCGACAGTTGGGTGCGGGCGATGCATACCTCGCTTATCCTCTATGCCGAGCACGAGTTCAACGCTTCGACCTTTACCGCGCGCGTCATCGCCGGCACCGGATCGGACATCCATTCGTGCATTACGGGCGCCATCGGCGCGTTGCGCGGCCCCAAGCACGGCGGCGCCAACGAAGTCGCCTTCGAGATCCAGAAGCGCTACGACACCCCGGACGAGGCCGAGGCCGATATCCGCAGGCGCGTCGAAGCCAAGGAAGTCGTCATCGGCTTCGGCCATCCGGTCTACACCACTGGCGATCCGCGCAACGACTGCATCAAGACCGTGGCGAAGACGCTGAGCCAGGAAGCCGGCAACATGAAGATGTTCGCCATCGCCGAGCGGCTGGAAAGCGTGATGTGGGAGATCAAGACAATGTTCCCCAACCTCGATTGGTTCTCGGCCGTCAGCTATCACATGATGAACGTGCCGACGAACATGTTCACACCTCTGTTCGTGATTTCGCGGACGTCCGGCTGGTCGGCGCACGTCATCGAACAGCGCATCGACGGCAAGATCATCCGCCCCAACGCCAACTATACCGGGCCCGAAGACGTGCCCTTTGTACCGCTGGACAAGCGCGCTTAGCTTTTATGCCTCTCCTCCCCCGCTGCGCAGGGGAGGAGGAAAAAGAAAAGAGGACGCCATGTCTCTCAATACCGCCTATCGCAAGCTCCTCTCTGGCACGGACCTCGATTATTTCGACGCGCGAGCCGCCGTCGATGACATTGCGCCCGGGGCCTGGGCCACCCTGCCCTATACGTCGCGGGTCCATGCCGAGAACCTGGTCCGCCGCTGCGAATCCGGCTTGCTCACCGACGCGTTAAAACAATTGATCGAACGCCGCCAGGACCTCGATTTTCCCTGGTATCCGGCGCGCGTCGTTTGTCACGACATCCTGGGGCAAACCGCTCTGGTCGATCTGGCCGGCCTGCGTGACGCTATTCATCAGCAAGGCGGCGACCCGGCCGAGGTCAATCCCGTCGTGCCGGTGCAACTGATTGTCGATCATTCCCTGGCCGTCGAATATCCGGGGTCGGATCCCGACGCCTTCGCCAAGAACCGTGCCGTCGAGGACCGCCGCAACGCCGACCGCTTCGACTTCATCGACTGGACGAAAAAGGCCTTCAAGAACATCGAGGTCGTGCCACCAGGCAATG
>FTKT01000074.1_pt2 | contig 25548 bp, 24 predicted proteins | sample 1658271 | NCBI WGS metagenome assembly FTKT01 (sample SAMEA3914811, study PRJEB12502) | metagenome | biome: forest; material: soil | place: Canada | collected 2011-08-04 | depth 0.3 m | reverse complement strand
ATGTCGCACGAGCTGCGCACGCCACTGACCGCGATGACGGCCGTCACCGACATCCTGGAGGACGAGGCCGAGTCGCTGGACCCGATGATCGAGCCGGCCGTCCGCCTGGTGGTCAACGAGACCCGGCGGCTCTCCGACCTGGTGGAGAACCTGATGGAGGTGACCCGGTTCGACGCCGGCACCGCCAAGCTGGTCGCCGACGAGATGGACATCGCCGATCTGATCATGTCCTGCATCGACGGCCGGGCCTGGTACGACGCGGTGGAGCTGGACGCGCCGCGCGGGGTACTGGCGGTGGTCGACCCGCGCCGGCTCGACGTGGTCTTCGCCAACCTGATCGGCAACGCGCTCAAGCACGGCGGCTCCCCGGTCCGGGTCAAGGTCCGCGAGAGCGGGGACGAGGTGGTGGTGGAGGTCTCGGACAGCGGGCCCGGCATCCCCGAGGACGTCCTGCCGCACGTCTTCGACCGCTTCTACAAGGCCGACAAGGGCCGGGCCCGCTCGGAGGGCAGCGGGCTCGGACTCTCCATCGCGATGGCCAACGCGCAGATCCACGGCGGCACCATCACGGCCGCCAACGCGCCGGCCGGCTCCGGCGGCGGCGCCGTCTTCACCCTGACCATCCCGCGCACGCCACCCGGCCGGGGCGAGGACGAGACAACGGGCGAGGATGGCACCCCGGGGGCCGGCCCCGGATCCGACTGGAGGTCAGGGCGGTGAGCGGGATGACGACGGCGATGACGAGGACCGGCACGGGGAGCGGCGCACGGCGCCGGACCGCGACGGCCCGGGCGCGGACCATGCGTTTGGCTACGGCTACGGCTACGGCTACGGCTACGGCTACGGCTACGGCTACGGCCCAGCGGTGGGCGCCGGCGCTCGCGGCCGCCGCGCTGACCGCCGTCCTCGCCACGGGCTGCGGCATCCGCCCCACGGCCGTCCCGGTGGACGCCGGCGCGCCCGCGAGCCGGACGGCCTGCCCGAGCCCGCTGCGGCCACCGGCGATGCCGACCAGCGCCACGCCGTCCACGCCGCGCGTCCCGGTCCGGCCCACGGCCCCGCCGAGCGTCCTGCCGACGCCCAGCGCCGCGCCCTCCGCGGCGGTCGGCAGCCTCTTCAGCGCGCTCCCCTCGCCCAGCACCGGCGCGGGCGCCGCGCCGACCTGCGGCTGAGCCGGCCGCAGGCAGGCCGGGCCGCCGCGCAGGCTGACGGTCCGCACGGGCCGGGCCGCCGCGGAAGGTGACGGTCCGCACGGGAACCGCATCGACGGATCGCCGCGTCCTTCGGCATGTGCAGCGAGATGGCACCGGAACCCCGGGAGCGTGCGACAGCGTGCGGAGCGGAGACGAACGGCGACCCGCCAGGGCCACGCCGGGGAGCGACGATCCAGCACTCGCCCTGTCCGGGGCGGGCTCGGGCCCGCGGGCCGTCGGGGTGACCCTGCTCGTGCTGCACCTCTGCCTGACCGGCTGGCTGGCCCTGCACGCGGTACCGAACAGCTGGGCGTACGAGGCCAACCTGACCCCGTTCGCCTCCGTCCACCGGGCGCTGCTGGCCGGCAGCCCCGGCGAGTGGCACCAGCTCTTGGGCCCGATCGCGGCGGCCGCGCCGCTGGGCCTGCTGCTGCCGCTGGCGGGGGGACGGCTGCGGGCGGCCTGGCTGCCCTCGTTCCTGCGGACCGTCGGGGCCGCTCTGGTGATCGCCACCGCCCTGGAATTCCTCCGGACCTCGCTGGGCGGCTGGATCCTGAACGTGGACGACGTGCTGCTCGGCGTGATCGGCGCGGGGCTGGTGCACCTGGCGCTGGTGCCCGCCGGGCGGGCGGTGCTGCGCGACCGGGCCGACGCGGCGGCGAGGGGCCCCCGGACCGCTCCCGTGGTGCTCCCGGCCGCACCGCCTGTACCGCCCGCACCGCCCACGCCCGCGCCCGCGCCGCCCACGCCTAGGGCGTCGGCCGCCCCCGCGCCGCGCACCCCGGCCGCCCCGCTCTCGGTGGCGCCCCGGCCGCTGAGCCTGGTCAAGCCCGGCCGCTGACCTGCGCGGCCTCTCAGGGGCAGCCCTGAGGAGAACCCCGAGAAGAGAGTCCGCCACCCCGGTGGGACTCCGGGGTGCGGAATCCGCATCCGGGCTGACGTCCGGGGCGGGCGGGCGCCGGAGGATGGAAACAAGCCGCCCGGACCAGCCGGGACCCGGCCCGACACCCCCGGAGACCGTCATGCGCACCCTCGCCCGCCCCCGTCACAACCGCGTCATCGCCGGTGTCTGCGCCGGTGTCGCCGAGCGCTTCGGTCTGTCGGCCTCCACCGTCCGGTTGATCTTCCTGGTGTCCTGCCTGCTTCCCGGACCGCAGTTCCTGATCTACCTGGCGCTCTGGCTGCTCCTGCCGCAGGAACCGTGACGGCGCCCGCGCACAGGCCGCAGGGCCGCCAGCTTGGTCTCTGGCGGCCCTGCGGCCTGTGCGCGGGCAGTGGCCCTGTACGCGGGCGGTGGCCGGTGCACGGGCGAGTAGCCGGTGCACCGGCCTGCGCCGGTGCGCGGGCGGGTCGGGGTCAGCCGCCGATCGGCAGCGTCCCCCCGACCGGCGCCAGGCTGCCCAGCGCGCCCGCGACCGGGAGCTTGGAGGCCGCCCCCTGCACCGGGCCGAGCGGCAGCGCGGAGCGGTTGGCGCCCTGGGCGGCGGCCGGGGCCTCGCCCATGGTGCCCTCGGCGGGCGCCGGCGCCTCGGCGTTGGCGGGCGCCTGGGTGCCGGAGCTCGGGTTGAGGGTCCCGACCGTCTGGGTGACGGGGGCGCCGACCGGGGTCTTGCCCAGGGTGCTGGTGGCCGTCCCGGTGAGCGCGCCCGTGTCTCCGAGCCCGCCGATCGGGAGACCGCCGGCGGCGGCGGAGGCGGAACCGGCCGCGATCGCAGCGATGGCAACGCCGAGCGCCGCGGTACCGGCGACCTTGAGAGTGGCCTGCTTCATGAGTGCGTCCTCGTGTCCTCGTCGGGCCGGCGCGGGCAGGCGCCGAGGCGGACGCCCGGGCGGATGCCGCTGCGCCGTGTCAGCAGTGACGGCCACACCGTAGACACTTCCCCGGGTGCGGATCAAAGGCGCATCACCCACTCGGATTACTCGTCAGACCGTCTGATCAGCACACCAAGACGGTGAGTTGACGATCCGTCAGGCGATTCCACCGAAGAGCCACTCGGCCTTGAGCTCCGCGTAGCCGGGCTTCACCACGTCGTTGATCATGGCCAGCCGCTCGTCGAACGGGAGGAAGGCGGACTTCATCGCGTTGACGGTGAACCACTGCATGTCGTCCAGCGTGTAGCCGAAGGCCTCCACCAGGTGGCCGAACTCCTGGCTCATGCTGGTGCCGCTCATCAGCCGGTTGTCGGTGTTGACGGTGACCCGGAACTTCAGCCGGCTGAGCAGCCCGATCGGGTGCTCGGCGTACGAACTCGCCGCCGCCGTCTGGAGGTTGGAGGTCGGGCACATCTCCAGCGGGACCCGCTTGTCGCGCACGTACGCGGCCAGCCGGCCGAGCTCGACGGTGCCGTCCTCGCGCACCGTGATGTCGTCGATGATCCGCACGCCGTGGCCGAGCCGGTCGGCGCCGCAGCACTGCAGGGCCTCCCAGATCGACGGGAGCCCGAAGGCCTCGCCGGCGTGGATGGTGAAGTGGTTGTTCTCGCCCTTGAGGTAGTCGAAGGCGCCCTGGTGACGGGTCGGCGGGTGGCCGGCCTCGGCGCCCGCGATGTCGAAGCCGACCACGCCGGCCTCGCGGTAGCGGTTGGCCAGCTCGGCGATCTCCTGCGAACGGGCGGCGTGCCGCATCGCGGTCAGCAGGGTGCCGACCCGGATCCGGTCGCCGTTCGCCCTCGCGTTGGCCTCGCCGAGCCGGAAGCCCTCGTTGACCGCCTCGACGACCTCGTCCAGCGACAGGCCCGCCTCCAGGTGCTGCTCGGGGGCGTAGCGGACCTCGGCGTAGACCACACCGTCGGCTGCCAGGTCCTCGGCGCAGTCGGCGGCGACCCGCACCAGCGCCTCGCGGGTCTGCATGACGGCGCAGGTGTGCGCGAAGGTCTCCAGGTAGCGGACCAGCGAACCGGAGTCGGCGGCCTCGCGGAACCAGAGGCCGAGCTTGGCCGGATCGGTGGTGGGGAGCCCCTGGTAGCCGCAGGCGGCGGCCAGTTCGACGATCGTCTCGGGGCGCAGCCCGCCGTCCAGGTGATCGTGCAGCAGCACCTTGGGTGCGCGCTTGATCTGGTCGGCGGTGGGGATGCGCGGGGCCGTGCCGCCCGCGGGAACGGGGATCTGCTTCTCCATTGCGGGAGCATAGCGCCTACGCGCGTAGATTCCTACTCGCCGCACCGCTGGGTGGGTGATGGCCCAGGGTGATGGCCCAGGGTGACGGCCCAGGTTGGGCCGGGTCCGCGCCCGTGGGCTCAGTCGTGTTCGAGCAGTCGCCCGCGGCGGGAGAGCACGAAGTCCCGGAACGCCTCGGCCGGCGCCGTCAGCGGGCGGCCGGTCACCCAGGCCAGCCCGATCGCCCGCCGGGTCCGCGGCGCCGTCACCTCCAGGTCCACCACGCCCGGCCGCGGCACCAGTCCCGGCGGCAGCAGCGCCACCCCGAGGCCCGCCGCGACCAGCCCGCGCAGCGTCTCGGCCTCCTCCCCCTCGAAGGCGATCCGCGGCGCGAACCCGGCCTGCGCGCAGAACTCGTCGGTGATCGCGCGCAGCCCGTAGCCCGGCTCCAGCGCCACGAACGGCTCCTCGGCCACCTCCGCCAGCCGGATCCGGCGGCGTCCGGCCAGCCGGTGGTCGGCCGGCACCGCCAGGTGCAGCCGCTGCTCGTCCAGCCGATGCGCCGTCAGGTCCGGATCGTCCGGGATCGGCGAGACCAGGCAGAGGTCAAGCTCACCGGCGCGCAGCCGGCCGAGCATCGCCGCCACGTAGTCCTGCACCAGCTGGAAGCGCACCTGCGGGTGCTCGGCGCCGAAGCCGCGCAGCAGCGCCGGGACCGCGTCCGTCCCCATCGTGTGCAGGAAGCCGAAGGCGACCCGCCCGGACGCCGGGTCGGCCTCGGCGCGGACCGCCTGCACCCCGCGCTCCACCTCGGCCAGCGCCCGCTCCACCGCGCCGAGCAGCAGCCGTCCCGACCGGGTCAGCCGCACCGACCGGCCCTGCCGGGCCAGCAGCGCGACGCCCAGCTCCTGCTCCAGCCGGGCCACCGCGCGCGACAGCGTGGGCTGCGGCATGCCGAGCAACTGGGCGGCCCGGGTGACGTGTTCGAGCCGGGCGACCGCCGCGAACTGGGCCAGCCGCGGCGCCAGCAGCACCCCCGGGGCGTCCGGGTCGAGTTCGGCGAGGCGGGGGGCGGCGGGCTCTTCATACGACATGGTATGGATTATCGCCGATCCATGTATTGGACGCATCGAACACGGCGGGTCTAGCGTCGCTGCCATGCCTCCTGCCGATACCGGGGCATCCGCCGCTCCCGCCAGCACCGCCACGGATGCCGCCACCACCGCCGCCCACGCCGCTACCGCCGCCGATCTCCGACTGCGCCCCGGGCAGCGGGACTTCCGCCGCTCCAACCTCGCGCTCTTCGCCGCGGGCGTGGCCACCTTCGTGCTGCTCTACTCCACCCAGGGCCTGCTGCCGCTGCTCTCCAGCAGCCTCGACCTGACGCCCGGCCAGGCGAGTTGGACCGCCTCCGCGGCCACCCTCGGGCTCGCGCTCGGGCTGCTGCCGGCCAGCGCGCTCTCCGACCGGTACGGACGCACCGCCGTGATGACCGGCTCCGTGCTGGCCGCCTCGCTGCTCGCCCTGGCCCTGCCGTTCGCGCCGGGCCTCGGCACGCTGGTCGCCCTGCGGGTCCTGCAGGGCGCGGCGCTGGCCGGCCTGCCCGCCACCGCGATGGCCTACCTGGCCGAGGAGGTGCACCCGAGCGCGCTCGCCTCCGCGATGGGCCTCTACGTGGCGGGCAACAGCATCGGCGGGATGAGCGGGCGCCTGGTCTCCGGCTGGGTCGGCGCCGCCTGGGGCTGGCGCTGGGGCCTGGCGGCCTCCGCGCTGCTCGCCCTGCTGGCCGCCGCCGCCTTCCGCGCGCTGATCCCGGCCGCCCGGCACTTCCGCCGCACCCCCGTGGACGCCAGGGCGCTCGGCCGCACGGTCGCCGCCCACCTGCGCAACCCGCTGCTGCTCCGGCTCTACGCGCTCGGCCTGCTCTTCATGGCCGTCTTCGGCGCCGTCTACAACACGGTGGGCTTCCGGCTGATCGCCGCCCCCTTCAACCTGCCCCAGTCGGTGGCCGCCTCGATCTTCGTGGTCTACCTGGTCGGCACCGCCTCCTCGGCCGGCGCCGGCCGCCTGACCGCCCGCCTCGGCCGCCGCGGCACCCTCTACGTGGCGATCACCCTGACCGCCGCCGGCCTGCTGCTCTCACTGGCCGGCTCACTGCTCTGCGCCCTGCTCGGCCTGGTCCTGATCACCGCCGGCTTCTTCGCCGGCCACGCCACCGCCTCCTCCTCGGTGGGCCGCACCGCCCAGCACGGCCGCGCGCAGGCCTCGGCGCTCTACCTGATCGCCTACTACCTGGGCAACAGCCTCGGCGGCACCCTCGGCGCCGACGCCTACCACCACATCGGCTGGACCGGCTCGGCCGCCGTCGGCCTGACGGCGATGGCCCTGGCGGCCGGCGTCACCCTCTACGCGACCCGCCAGGCAATGGCCGCCCGCCGAACCGCCCGCCTCACGGCCCTCCGGGCCTGACCGACGACCCGGTCAGATTCGGACCCACTCCACCGGGCTGCGCCGGTCCAGCGAGGCCGCCCGGCAGAGCTTCGGCACGTGGGAGCCATCGGTGGAGGCCACCTTCACCGGCCCCCCGACGGCCGCCGCGGTGGCGACCACGATGGCGTCGACGACGTTGTCATGGCCGTCGAGCCCGGCGTCCTCCAGCAGCTTCGCGGCCCGCTCGGCGATCGACTCCGTCACCGGGAGGACGTCGATCCGCGATCTCAGCCAGCGCAACCGCTCGCCGGCCTTCCCGTGGCGGCGGACTTCCGCGATGCTGACCGCGCTGACGACCGGCGCGTAGCCGTCCTTCTGCGCCAGGTCCAGGATCAGGTTCATCCGCCGGTCGTCGTCGGCGAGCAGCGACAGCGGCTCGGCGTCCAGGACCAGCTTCGAGGCCAGCAGGTCGGCGGGCCCTACGGCCCTCACTCGCCGTGCCATGCGCGGCGTGCCTCCTCGATCTCCTCCTCGGTGAAGGCACCCTTGCGGTCCACGTGGTCGTCGACGATCTCCTGAGCCTTCTGGAGCGCCAGAGCCTGCGCGGCCGCCTCCGTGACGAAGTGGGAGAACCCGCGACTGCCGGTCCGCTCCTCGATCTGCTCGGCCAGGGTCCGGGGAATGGTGATCGACTTCTTCACCGTGATGTCGCGCCCGGGTTCGAGGCCGTGCCCTTCGCCGCGCGCCGCGCTTCTGGTAGCCATACCGCAAGTATGCCACCAGTAGTGGGATAGGACCCCGCCCGGACTTCGCCGGGGATGCCGCCGCGACGGTCCACGGGAACCGGCGATGGGTAGGCTGGACGTATGAGCATCGACTCTGCCACGTACGCCAGGCTCCGCGAGATCGCCGACCAGCTACCGCAGACGCCTGGCATCGCGGCGATAGAGATCGCTCAGGGGCAGATCGTCATGATGATGTCGCCGGTCAAGCGGCACGAACTCGCTGTCCTGCGGATCTCCCGGCAGCTGAACGAGCAGCTCCCGAAGACCCACCCCGGCTACATCGCCTATGCCGGGGCCGACTTGGAGGACGTCGGTCTCGGCCGGCTTCGGCGCCCCGATCTGATGGTCTTTCCGGAGGAGACGCTGGAGGGCGAAGGGCCGGCCGTGATCCCGCAGCAGGCGCTCCTGGTCGTGGAGATCGTCTCCAAGTCCAACCCCGTCAACGACTACCAGGACAAGGTCCGCGACTACGCCGCCATGGGCATCCCGCTCTACCTGCTCGTCGACCCGCGGGACGGCACCGGCATCGTGCACTCCCAGCCGGGCTACACCGCCCGCGAGAAGTTCGCCTTCGGTGACACCGTCACCGTCGGCCCCTGGCGGCTCGACACCGGCGTCCTGCTGACCTACGCCTGACCCGCGCGCGGCGCAGGCCGCCCGGGCGTGCCCGGGCGGCCTGCGTTCGGATCGGCTGACGCGGGGTCAGGCAGTGCGGGGTCAGGCGGTGCGGTCCAGCACGATCGGGGTGCGGGTGTACTCGGTGCCCGCCGGGGCGACGGTGATGCCGCCCTCCAGGGCGGCGATCGCGTAGTCGTAGCGCTCGGGGGTGTCGGTGTGCAGGGTGAGGAGGGGCTGGCCGGCGATGACGGTGTCGCCGGGCTTGGCGTGCATCTCGACGCCGGCGCCGGCCTGGACCGGGTCCTCCTTGCGGGCGCGGCCGGCGCCCAGGCGCCAGGCGCAGACGCCGACGGCGTAGGCGTCCAGGGCGGTCAGCACGCCGGAGGCGGGGGCCGGGATGACGTGCTGTTCGCGGGCGACGGGCAGGGGGGCGTCCACGTCGCCGCCCTGGGCGCTGATCATCCGGCGCCAGTGGTCCATCGCGGAGCCGTCCTTGAGGGCCTCGGCCGGGTCCTTGCCGTACACGCCGGCGGCCGCGAGCATCTCGCGGGCCAGCGCGATGGTCAGCTCGACCACGTCGGCCGGGCCGCCGCCGGCCAGCACCTCCACGGACTCGCGCACCTCCAGCGCGTTGCCCGCGGTGAGGCCGAGCGGGGTGGACATGTCGGTCAGCAGGGCGACCGTGTTGACGCCGGCGCCGCGGCCCAGGCCCACCATGGTGCGGGCCAGCTCGCGGGCGTCCGCCAGGTTCTTCATGAAGGCGCCGGAGCCGACCTTGACGTCCAGGACCAGGGCGCCGGTGCCCTCGGCGATCTTCTTGGACATGATCGAGGAGGCGATCAGCGGGATGGCCTCGACGGTGCCGGTGACGTCGCGCAGCGCGTAGAGCTTCTTGTCGGCGGGGGCCAGGCCGTCGCCGGCCGCGCAGATCACCGCGCCTGCCGTGCGGAGCACGTGCATCATCTCGTCGTTGGAGAGCAGCGCGCGCCAGCCGGGGATCGACTCCAGCTTGTCCAGGGTGCCGCCGGTGTGGCCCAGGCCCCGGCCGGAGAGCTGCGGGACGGCGGCGCCGCAGGCGGCGACCAGCGGGGCGAGCGGCAGGGTGATCTTGTCGCCGACGCCGCCGGTGGAGTGCTTGTCGGAGGTGGGCAGGCCCAGGTCGGAGAAGTCCATCCGGATGCCGGAGCGGATCATCGCGTCGGTCCAGCGGCTGATCTCGCGCAGGTTCATCCCGTTCAGCAGGATCGCCATCGCCAGCGCGGACATCTGCTCGTCCGCCACCTCGCCGCGGGTGTAGTTGTCGATCACCCAGTCGATCTGAGCATCGGTCAGCTCGCCGCGGTCGCGCTTGGCGCGGATGACGGAGATGGCGTCCATGGGGTACTCCAGAGGGTGCGGAAGCAGGAACGACGCGTGGGGGCGGCCACTGCTCAGGCCGCCCCCACGCGTCACTCTACGCGCGTCACCCCGGACGCGGCTACCTTCTCGGCGGGCCTACAGGCGCTCCGGGCCGAAGGCGTCGGGGAGCACCTCGGTCATCGGCTTGATGCCGGACGGCAGGTCCACCAGCAGCTCGGGTCCGCCATGCTCGTAGAGGAGTTGCCGGCAGCGCCCGCACGGCATCAGCGACTCGCCGGCGCCGTCCACGCAGGTGAACGCGACCAACCGGCCGCCGCCGCCGGCGTGCAGCGCGGAGACCAGTCCGCACTCGGCGCACAGGCCGAGCCCGTACGAGGCGTTCTCCACGTTGCAGCCGGTCACCGTGCGGCCGTCGTCCACCAGGGCGGCCGCGCCGACCGGGAACTTGCTGTACGGGGCGTACGCCCGGGACATCGCGTCCCGGGCGGCCGCGCGCAGCGCCTCCCAGTCGATCGAGAGCTGCTGACGATCCGTCACTTGCCCTGCCCCTTGCGGTAGATCTGCCCGTCGGCCTTCGGCGGCCGCAGGCGCTGGGTGGAGACCGCGAGCACCACCAGCGTGATCACGTACGGGGTGGCCACGATCAGCGGCGCGGGCACCGCGTCCGAGTTCGCGTACCAGGCCGCCAGGCCGCCGGCCACCACCAGGCCGACCGCCGCCGGGATGTACTTGCGTTGGTAGAGCTGCCAGAGCGCGAGCAGCGTCAGGCCGATCGCGATGATCAGCAGCAGCACGTGCACCGCGTCGTTGTCGCGCAGCTGGAGGCTGTCGGAGAAGCCGAAGAGCCCGGCGCCGACCGAGAGGCCGCCCGGCATCCAGTTGCCGAAGATCATCGCGGCGAGGCCGATGTAGCCTCGGCCGCCGGTCTGGCCGTCCTTGTAGAAGTGCGCCAGGACCAGCGAGAGGTAGGCGCCGCCCAGACCCGCGAAGGCGCCGGAGGCGGTCACCGCGAGGTACTTGTACTTGTAGACGTTGACGCCCAGCGACTCCGCCGCGACCGGGTTCTCGCCGCAGGAGCGCAGCCGCAGGCCGAAGCTGGTGCGCCAGAGCAGGAAGTAGCTGCCGACCAGCAGCGCGGCGGCCAGGATCGTCACCACCGAGAGGTTGGTGACCAGACCGCCGAGCACGCCCGCCAGGTCCGAGACGAAGAACCAGTGGTGCTTCTCGATCCCCGACAGCCAGGGCGAGAGCCCGCCGACGGTGAGGCTGGGCAGCGAGTCGGCGGGCGGGGACTGGTTGGCGCCCGCGCCGGCCGAGACGTAGTCGGTGTAGTAGATCTTGTTGACGTAGGCGCAGATCCCGGGGATCAGCAGGTTGATGCCGACGCCGGAGACGATGTGGTCGACGCCGAAGGTCACCGTGATCAGCGCGTGCAGCAGGCCGCCGAGGGCGCCGCCCGCCATGCCGGCCAGCAGGCCGACCCACGGGTTGGCCAGGTAGCCGGCCCAGGCGCCGCAGAAGGTACCGGCCACCATCATGCCTTCGAGGCCGATGTTGACCACGCCGGCCCGCTCGGACCAGAGACCGCCCAGACCCGCCATGGCGATCGGCACGGCCGCGCCGAGGGCGGCGACCACCTGGCCCGAGGAGGTCAGGCTGTGCACGCCGGTGGCGGCGCCGACGGCGGAGAAGAGCAGCAGGGCGCCGGCGATCAGCAGCAGCACCACCGGGACGGAGAGCTTGCGGCCGCCTTTGCCCGGGGCCTTGCCGACGGACTTGAAACGCGATGTCGTGGTCGCGGTGCTCACGCGGCGACCTCCTTCTTCTGGGCCGACGCGGCCAGGGCGGCGAGTTCGGCGCCAACCTTCTGCTGCTGGCGCTTGAGGCCGTAGCGGCGCACCAACTCGTAGGCGACGACGACACAGATGACGATGGTGCCCTGCATGACGGCGACGATCTCCTGCGGGAAGTCACCCTGCAGCGGCAGCTGAGTGCCGGTCACGTCCAGGAAGGCGAAGAGCAGTGCTGCGAAGGCGATCCCGATCGGGCTGTTGCGCCCGAGCAGCGCGATGGCGATGCCGATGAAGCCGAGGTTCTGCTGGAAGGTCTGCCCGAAGTAGTGCGAGTCCTGCAGCAGGTTGGGCATCCCGATCAGGCCGGCCAGCGCGCCGGAGACGATCATGCTGGTCAGCACCATCCGCTTGACGTTGACGCCGCTGGCCGCGGCGGCCGACTCGGAGCGGCCGGTGGCGCGCAGGTCGAAGCCGAAGCGGGTGCGGCTCAGGGTCAGCTGGAAGAGGATGCCGACCACGGCCGCCACGATGATGAAGCCGTAGAGCTGCCCGCCCTGGGTGGTGAAGGAGAAGAACGAGCTGGACGGCGACATGGTCTGCGTCTGGATGCTGTTGGTGGTGGTGCCCACCTTCGGCGCGAAGACGCCGGGGCGCAGCAGCATGCCGACCACGGCGGTGGCGATCGCGTTCAGCATGATGGTCGAGATGACCTCGCTGACCCCCCGGGTGACCTTGAGGGCGCCCGCGATGGCCGCCCAGAGGCCGCCGACCAGCATCGCGACGATCAGCACCAGCGGGATCTGGATGAAGGAGGGCAGGTCCACCTGGCCGCCGACGTAGGCCGCGAAGAGCGCCGCGAGCCGGTACTGGCCGTCGGCGCCGATGTTGAAGAGGTTCATCCGGAAGCCGAAGGCCACCGCGACACCGGCGAGGTAGTACGTGGTCGCCTTGTTGAGCGTCAGCACCTGGGCGTCCGAGGCGGAGCCGTAGCTGCCCATGATGTTGAACGCCTGGAACGGGTCGCGGCCGGAGACGAGCAGCAGGATCGAGCAGATCACCACGGAGATGACGACCGCCAGCACGGGGGCCGCCAGGGCGAGGATCACCCGCTCCTTGTCGATCTCCCGCAGGCGCTGCCCGAGGCCGCGCTTGGCGGGTTCGGTCGAAGTGGTCATGTGGGTCACTCCCCCGCCTGCGAGTCGCCTGCAGCGGTGTCGGTGGTGGTGTCGGCGGTGGCGTCGCTGACAGAGCCGGCGGCGGTGTCGCTGACGGTGTCGGTGCGCCCGAGGTCCTCGTCCGCGATGACCGCGGCCTCGGCCAGCGCGGCCTCGTCGGACTCCAGGTGGCCGCTGGCCGCGCCCGTCATGGCGGTGCCGAGGTCCTCGGCGGTCACGGTGGCCGGGTCGGCCTCGGCGACCAGCTTGCCGCGGTAGATGACCCGGATGAAGTCGGAGAGCCCGATCAGCTCGTCCAGGTCGGCGGAGATCAGCAGCACGGCCAGGCCCTCGCGCTGGGCGGCCCGGATCTGCTCCCAGATCTGGGCCTGCGCGCCGACGTCCACCCCGCGGGTCGGGTGGGCGGCGATCAGCAGCTTGGGGTGGTGGCTCATCTCGCGGCCGATGATCAGCTTCTGCTGGTTGCCGCCGGAGAGCGAGGCCGCGGTGACCTCGATGCCGGGGGTGCGGACGTCGTACTCCCGGACGATCCGCAGGGTGTCCCGGCGGGCGCCGGCCGGGTCGAGGCGGAATCCCTTGGAGTTGGGCGCCTCGGTGACGTGGCCGAGGATCCGGTTCTCCCAGAGCGGCGCCTCCAGCAGCAGGCCCTGGCGGTGCCGGTCCTCGGGGATGTAGCCGATGCCGGCCTCGCGCCGGGCCCGGGTCAGCGCCCGGGTCAGGTCGGCGCCGTCCAGCGTGACGCTGCCGGCGTCCAGCGGCAGGGTGCCCATCACGGCCTCGACCAGTTCGGCCTGGCCGTTGCCCTCGACCCCGGCGATGCCGAGGATCTCGCCCTTGTGGATGGTGAACGAGATGTCGTCCAGGACCACCCGCTCGATGCCCTCGGCGTCGGCCTTGGCGATCCGCAGGCCCTCGACCTTGAGCATCTCGGTCTCGGTGACGGTGCGCTCGCGGCTCTCGGGGGAGGGCAGCTCGCTGCCGACCATCAGCTCGGCCAGCTGACGGGCCGTCACCTGCTTCGGGTCGGCGTCGCCGACCGTGGTGCCGCGGCGGATCACGGTGATCGCGTCGGCGACCGACAGCACCTCGTGCAGCTTGTGCGAGATGAAGATGACCGTGACGCCCTCGGACTTGAGCTCGCGCAGGTTGGCGAAGAGCGCGTCGACCTCCTGCGGGACCAGGACCGCGGTGGGCTCGTCCAGGATCAGGATCCGGGCGCCGCGGTAGAGCACCTTGAGGATCTCCACCCGCTGACGCTCCGCCACGCCGAGGTCCTCGACCAGGACGTCGGGGCGGATGTTCAGGCCGTACTGGTCGGAGATCTCCTTGATCTTCGCCTTGGCCCGGGCGCCGATCCCGTGCAGCTTCTCGCCGCCGAGGACGACGTTCTCCAGCACGGTGAGGTTGTCGGCGAGCATGAAGTGCTGGTGCACCATGCCGATGCCGCGGGCGATGGCGTCCCCGGGGGTGTGGAACTCCACCTGCTCGCCGTCGACGGCGATGGTGCCCTCGTCGGGGCGCTGCATCCCGTAGAGGATCTTCATCAGGGTCGACTTGCCGGCGCCGTTCTCGCCCATCAGGGCGTGCACGGTACCGGTGCGGACGGTGATGTCGATGTCGTGGTTGGCCACGACGCCGGGAAAGCGCTTGGTGATGCCGCGCAGTTCGACGGCCGCTGTCGCCGTCCCCGCGCTGGGGTTACCCCCCTTGGAGAGGGGGGGTTCGGAAGCGGTGATGGCGATCTCCTGGAGGTCAGCGAAGCGCGTCGTTGCGCTGGGGGAGGCCGAGGTCCGGTGTGCGGGGTGCAGAAGGGGCCCGGCGGAGTGCGCTCGCGCGCGACCCACCGGGCCCCTCCCCTACTGCTCTGTCCTACCGGTGCCCGGTCCGGCCGGGCACTGCCGGGCCGAGGTCAGCTGGTCGGCGCGGTCGGGATGGTGGTGGCACCCGAGGTGATCTTCGAGGTGGCATCGTCCAGCTTCGACTTGATGTCGTCGATGTAGCCGCCGGTGGTGGCCAGCGAGACACCGTTCTGCTTCAGGTCGAAGTTCTTCACGCCGGTCAGCGGAGAACCCGACTTGATGCTGTTGATGTAGGTGAACACCGCGTTGTCCACGTTCTTCACCATGGAGGTGAGGATGTGGGTCTTGTACTTGTCCAGGGCCGGCTGGGCGGCCTGGTCGGAGTCCACGCCGATGGCCCAGGCGCCCGCGCCCGCGATGGCCTCGATCGCGCCGGTGCCCGAGGAGCCGGCCGCCGTGTAGATCACGTCGTCCTTCTTCTCCAGCAGGCCCTGCGCGGCCTCCTTGCCCTTGGCCGGGTCACCGAAGCCGGAGAAGTCCGGCGGGGTGGTCAGGTACTTGACGTCGACCTTGATGCTCGGGTCGACGTTGGCGACGCCCGCGCGGTAGCCGGCCTCGAACTTCTTGATCAGGTCGGTCTGCACACCACCGATGAAGCCGACCTCCTTGGTCTTCGTCTTCAGCGCGGCGGCGACGCCGGCGAGGTACGAGCCCTCCTGCTCCGAGAACGTCAGCGAGGTGACGTTGGTCGGCTGGGTGCTGGAGGCGGAGTCGATGATCGCGAACTTGACGTTCGGGTTCGCCTTGGCGACCTTCTCGACGGCCGGCTGGTAGACGAAGCCGACGGCGATGATCGGGTTGAAGCCGGCGGTCACCAGGCTGGAGAGGCGGGTCTCCTTGTCGGAGTCCGACTCGCCCTGCTTGGCCTCGGCCTCGCTGACCTGGACGCCGAGCTGGCTCTTGGCCTTGTCCAGGCCGCGGGCGGCGGAGTCGTTGAACGACTGGTCGCCACGGCCGCCGATGTCGTACGCCATGCCGACCTTGAGGCCGGAGGCGCCCGAGGCGCCGGCGGTGGTGCTGCTACTGGTGCTCTTTGCGCCGCAGGCGGCGAGCGAGGCGATGCCCAGGGAACCCGAGAGCACAACCGCGGCGAGCTTTACTGAACGGCGCAAGGGAGTATCTCCTTCTCACACACCCGTGTGGCGTGGTCGCACGCCACCGTAACGCGCGTAGAACACGGTTGTGTTACGGGCCGCCGGGGCATCCGGGTTGTTATCAAACCGTGGCACTTTGGCACGCGAAATCAGGACATACCCGCACGAGAGCCCAAGTGTCCCACCCGTTCGGAGCAGCAGCCCGGAGGTCAGATCACCGCGTGCTCCAGTGCGAGCGAGGCGAAGAGTTCCACCCCGACCGCGATCGCGCGCTCGTCCACGTCGAAGCGGCCCTGGTGCAGGTCGCGCACGGCCGTCTCGTCCGGGGCCCGCACGCCGAGCCGGGCCAGCGCGCCCGGCGCGTGCTCCAGGTACCAGGAGAAGTCCTCGCCGCCCAGGCTCTGCTCGGTCTCCTCCACCACCTGCCGGCCGGCCCCGCCGAACTGCCGCTCCATCGCCGTCTCCAGCTGGGCGATCGAGAGGACCTCGTTGACCACCGGCGGGACGCCGCGGTGGTAGTCCAGCGTCCACTTGGCGCGGTGCGTCTCGGCCATCTTGGCGATCAGCTCGTGCAGCACGTCCGGCGCCTCGCGCCAGCCCGGCAGCTCCAGGCAGCGGACGGTGCCCTCCAGCTCGGCGTGCTGCGGGATGACGTTCGGCGCGGAGCCGGAGGCGATCCGGCCCCAGACCAGGCTGACGCCCCAGCGCGGGTCCATCCGGCGGGCGAAGGCGCCGGGCAGGTCGGCGGCCAACCGGGCGATCGCGGTGACCAGATCCGTCGTCAGATGCGGGCGGGCGGTGTGTCCGCCGGGGCCGTCCAGCTCCAGCACCAGCCGGTCGCAGGCCGAGGTGATCGCGCCGACCTTGAGGCCCACCCGGCCGACCTCCACCTTGGGGTCGCAGTGCACCGCGAAGATCCGCCCGACCCCCTCCATCCCGCCGGCCTTGATGACGTCCAGCGCGCCGCCGGGCATCACCTCCTCGGCGGGCTGGAAGATCAGCCGGACCGGCCGGCGCAGCCGCCCGGCCCGCAGCGCCTCGGCCAGCACCAGCGCGGTGCCCAGCACGATCGAGGTGTGCACGTCGTGGCCGCAGGCGTGCGCCCGGCCGGGGACCGTCGAGCGGTACGGGACATCGGACTTGGCGTCGTCGATGGGCAGCGCGTCGATGTCCGCGCGGAAGGCCAGCAGCGGGGCGCCGGGCGGCGCGGCGGGCGGCACCAGGTCGACGATCAGGCCGGTGCCGCCGGGCAGCACCCGCGGCCGCAGGCCGGCCCGCTCCAGGCGCTCGCGCAGCAGCCCGGTGGTGCGCAGCTCCTGGCGGCCCAGCTCCGGGTGGCGGTGCAGGTCGCGCCGGAACTCGATCAGCTCCGCCTCGTACACCCCGACCCGGGCGCGCAGCTCGCGCGCTTCGAAGCCGCCCTCGGCGACGGGGCCGTCGGCACCGGCGCGGGCCTGCGGGTGCGCGTGCGAGCGGGCCTGCGGGTCTGCCTGTTCAACCGGCTGAGAATGGTTCACCCCATCAAGGGTATGGGCGCGAGAGCCGTTTGGCCCGGCTTCCGGCAAAGAAGCACTCGGATTGGCGCATACCGAGCCTGTGGGTGGGTATGACATCTCGATTTGGCCGCCTTCCCCGGTGACACCGCCCCGGGCGGTGAACCTGTGCAACGACCAGGACCCCCGCCGGTCACGTGCCGACTGCTCCGCCGGGGGTCAGCCTGCCAGCGGAAGATCACGGCGCTGTGGCCGCCGTGTTGCGCAGTGCGACCAACCGGCCAAGCGCAGGTCATGGGCCGGCGAAGGCCGGTGGCCCGCGAAGGTCATGGGCTGGCAAAAACTTTAGATGAACTCTTGAGATTCGACCTCTTGAGCGAATAGACAACGAGCGCACAGTCAACGTCGCACCGCCCGGCGCTCCTAACGGAGCGTCATCAGGCCGGGCGATCAGTCATGCCGTTTTGTCATGAATTCGTCCGGCCCCCTTACAAGGCGGTGCCGACGCGCAGTCAGCATCCCTGCGCACCGCAGGAGATGTGCTCCGTCCAGAGAGTGGGGAACCCACGTGCCAGCAGCTGTTCGCAGCCGGCTCTCCCGGATAGCCGTGGCGGCTCCGGCCGCCGCCGCGCTCGTCCTGGGAACGCTCGCGATCGCCGACCCCGCGGTCGCCGCAACCTCGTCCGGCGAGCCCAGCCCCAGCGGCGTGCTCACGGGAACCCACCCCGCCTGGGCCACGCCCCAGGCCGACGCCGGCGCGGTGCCCGACAGCACCCCGGCGACCGTCCGCGTCTACCTCGCGGGCAAGGACGAGCAGGGCCTGGCCGCCTTCGCCAAGGCCGTCTCGGACCCGACCTCCCCGTCCTACGGGCAGTTCCTCTCCGCCGCCGACGCCAAGGCCCGGTTCGGCACCAGCGAGGCCCAGGTCAAGGCCGTCACCCAGTGGGTGACCGGCGCCGGCCTCACCGTCGAGCAGACCACCGCGCACTACGTGCAGGTCTCCGGCAGCACCGGCGCGCTCGCCAAGGCGTTCGGCACCGGCTTCCGCAACTACCGCACCCCGGACGGCACCCACAAGGCGCCGGCCACCGACGCGGTGGTCCCGGCCGGCGTGGCGAGCGCCGTGATCGGCGTCGACGGCCTGGCCGACTCGGTGCACAAGGCCGCCTCCGGCGCGGTCTCGGTGAACGAGGCGGACGCCAAGGCCCAGGCCGCGGCCCGGACGGCCGCCCCGCAGGCCACCGCCGACGCCAAGGCGCCGGCCGCCCTGCCGACCGTGGCGACCTGTTCGGCGGACGGCTACGGCTCCAAGACCGCCAAGGGCGCCCCGGCCGGCTACGAGAAGAACGAGCCGTTCGCCCCCTGCGCGTACACCCCCACCCAGCTGCGCAAGGCCTACGGCGTCACCGACGCCAAGGTCACCGGCAAGGGCGCCACCGTCGCGATCGTCGACGCGTACGGGTTCGCCAGCATGCAGGACGACGCCAACCACTTCTCGACCGCGCACGGCGACAAGCCGTTCGCGCCCGGGCAGTACAAGGAGGTCGTCACCCCGGCCAACTGGGTGCACCAGGCCGACTGCGGCGACTGGTCGGGCGAGGAGGCGCTGGACGTCGAGATGGTGCACGGCCTCGCGCCGGACGCCAACGTCGTCTACGTGGGTGCCAACTCCTGCTACGACCAGGACCTGACCGCCGCGCTGTCGAACATCGTCGACAACCACCTCGCCGACATCGTCTCGAACTCCTACGGCGAGATCATGTTCGGCAAGAGCGGCGACCTGGACCCGGCCGTGATCGCGGCCGACAACCAGGTCTTCCAGCTCGGCTCGGCCGAGGGCATCAGCTTCACCGTCTCCTCGGGCGACTGCGGCGACAGCTCGCCGGGCGCCGCGGCCACCGGCGTCAACTGCCAGGCCGACACCAACCAGGCGCAGGCCAACTGGCCGTCCGCCTCGCCGTGGGTGACCTCGGTCGGCGGCACCGCGCTGGAGCTCAAGGACAAGTCCGGGACGTACGGCCGCGAGGTCAGCATGGGCGACCAGCGCTCGGTGCTCTCGGCCGACCAGAAGTCCTGGACCCCCTACCCGGGCTTCTTCTACTTCGGCGGTGGCGGCGGCGTCGCCCAGGGCATCGCCCAGCCGTGGTACCAGAAGGGCGTGGTGCCCGACTCGATCGCCACCGTGGCGGCGGACGGCACCAAGTCCGCCACCCCGCTGCGGGCCACCCCGGACGTCGCGATGAGCGGTGACCTGGTGGCCGCCACCCTGGTCGGCTACACCCCGGCCAACGGCGCCTACAGCGAGGGCGGCTACGGCGGCACCTCGGTGGCCTCGCCGGAGTACGCGGCGATCGAGGCCGACGCGATCCAGGCCCACGGCGGCCGGGCGCTCGGCTTCGCCAACCCGGGCATCTACGACCGGGCCGGCACCAACGCCTTCCACGACGTCAACGATGCGGCCGTGCACACCAAGCTCGGCAACGTGGTCGACCTGGGCACCGTGAACGGCGTGCTGAAGGTCCGGCTGTACAAGCTGGCCTCCGACTTCGGTCTGCACGCCACGGCCGGCTACGACACCGCGACCGGCGTCGGCAGCCCCGGCAAGGACTTCTTCAAGTCCTACCGCCTGGGCGGCAGGCCGCGGACGGACATCAACGGCTGGTGGTAACCCCGGCCCGGTACGGCGGCTGCCCCGGAGTCCTCGACTCCGGGGCAGCCGCCGTACCGGGCCCGGTTCAGAAGCGGTCGACGGGGGTGTAGGTGCCCCAGATCTCGCGCAGCGCGTCGCAGACCTCGCCGCCGGTGGCCCGGGCCGCCAGCGCCCGCTTCATCGGGTAGAGCACGTTCTCGCCGCCCTCGGCCGCCCTGCGCAGCCCGGTCAGCTCCCGCTGGACGGCCGAACCGTCCCGGTCCGCACGGAGCCGGGCCAGCCGCCGGGCCTGCTGGGCCTCGATCGCCGGGTCGACCCGCAGCGGCTCGTAGGGGTCCTCGGTGTCCAGCTGGAAGCGGTTGACGCCGACCACCGTGCGCGTCCCGGAGTCCTGCTCCTGCTGGATCCGGTAGGCGGTGCGCTCGATCTCGGACTTCTGGTAGCCGTTCTCGATCGCGGCCACCGCGCCGCCCATGTCCTCCACCTTGCGCATCAGTTCGAGCGCGGCGGCCTCGACCTCGTCGGTCATCGCCTCCACCACGTAGGAGCCGGCGAACGGGTCCACCGTGGCGGTGATGTCGGTCTCGTAGGCCAGCACCTGCTGGGTGCGCAGCGCGAGCCGCGCGGACTTCTCGGTCGGCAGCGCGATCGCCTCGTCGAAGCTGTTGGTGTGCAGCGACTGGGTACCGCCGAAGACCGCGGCCAGCGCCTGGACGGAGACCCGGACCAGGTTGACCTCGGGCTGCTGGGCCGTCAGCTGCACGCCCGCGGTCTGGGTGTGGAAGCGCAGCATCTGCGACTTGGGGTTCCTGGCGCCGAACTCCTCGCGCATGACGCGGGCCCAGATCCGGCGGGCCGCGCGGAACTTGGCGACCTCCTCCAGCAGCGTGGTGCGCGAGACGAAGAAGAACGAGAGCCGCGGCGCGAAGTCGTCCACGTCCATGCCGGCCGCGACCGCCGTGCGCACGTACTCGATGCCGTTGGCCAGCGTGAAGGCGATCTCCTGCGCGGGGTTCGCCCCGGCCTCGGCCATGTGGTAGCCGGAGATCGAGATGGTGTTCCACTTCGGGATCTCGGCCTTGCAGTACTGGAAGATGTCGGCGATCAGCCGCAGGCTCGGCTTCGGCGGGAAGATGTACGTGCCGCGCGCGATGTACTCCTTCAGCACGTCGTTCTGGATCGTGCCGGTCAGCCGGCTGGACGGCACCCCCTGGGCCTCGCCGACCAGTTGGTACATCAGCAGCAGCAGCGAGCCGGGCGCGTTGATGGTCATCGAGGTGGAGACCTCGCCCAGCGGGATGCCGCCGAAGAGCACGCTCATGTCCTCGACGCTGTCGATCGCGACGCCGACCTTGCCCACCTCGCCGGCCGCGATCGGCGCGTCCGAGTCGTAGCCCATCTGGGTCGGCAGGTCGAAGGCGACCGACAGGCCCATCGTGCCGTTGGCGATCAGCTGCTTGTAGCGGGCGTTGGACTCGGCCGCGGTGCCGAAGCCCGCGTACTGGCGCATGGTCCACGGCCGGCCCGTGTACATCGAGGGGTACACACCGCGGGTGAACGGGTACTCCCCGGGCGCGCCGAGCCGTTCGTCCGGCTGCGCGGGACCGTACAGGGGCTCGATGGGGAAGCCCGACTCTGTGCGGCGCGGCTCGGCTGCCATGGGATCCTCCGCAGGATGCGAGATGAAGGTGCGGGACGGGGGTTCGGAACGGCGGTTCGGGACAACGGTGCGAGCGATCGGCGGCTAGCGCACTCCAGGAGGCCGCGGGTCGACGCCGACTTGTGTCCGGCTGGCGCTACGCACTGTAACCGGGCGTAGCGCCGGGCAGACAGGCGCCGCTCCTGGGACCTTGCTCACACCTGCCCACCAGTTCCTCCAGCGTTACCGGGCCACACCCCGACCACGGCTGCGATGATGACGCAGAGGTACGGACAGGTACCCGGGATCGAAGACGAAGGGCTGAGGACATGGGGACCGACCAGCGGAAAGTGGCCGTGGTCACCGGGGCGAGCAGCGGGATCGGCGCCGCGACCGCCCGGCGGCTGGCCGCCGAGGGCTTCTCGGTGGTGCTGACGGCCCGTCGCACCGAGCGGATCGAGGCGCTCGCCAAGGAGATCGAGGCGGCCGACGGTGTGGCCCGGGCGGTCACCCTGGACGTCACCGACCGGGCCGCCGTGGACGTCTTCGCGGGCACCCTGGAGCGGGTCGACGTGCTGATCAACAACGCCGGCGGGGCGTTCGGCGCGGAGTCCGTGGAACAGGGCGACCCGGCCGACTGGCTGGCGATGTACCAGGTCAACGTGCTCGGTGTGCTGCACGTCACGCAGGCGTTGCTGCCGGCCCTGCGGGAGAGCGGCGACGGGACGGTGCTGATCCTCTCCTCGACCGCCGGGCTGGCGGCCTACGAGGGCGGTGGAGGCTATGTGGCGGCCAAGCACGCCGCGCACACCATCGCCGCCACGCTGCGACTCGAACTGGTCGGCGAGCCGATCCGGGTGATCGAGATCGCCCCGGGCATGGTCAAGTCCGAGGGTTTCGCGGTGACCCGGTTCCGCGGCGACGAGGCCAAGGCCGCCGCCGTCTACGCCGGCGTCGCGCACCCGCTGACCTCGCAGGACATCGCGGACACGGTGGCCTGGGCGGTCACCCGTCCGTCGCACGTGAACATCGACCTGCTGGTGGTCCGGCCGCGGGCGCAGGCCTCCAACTACAAGGTGCACCGCGACTGAGCACGGCCTGGCGCGGCGGGGTGACGGGTGCGGATGCTACACATGTTCGGTGAAGATCCCCGGGTTCCCCCGTCGCGCCATACCCGCCCTGCTGCTGCCGCTGCTGCTGACCGGCTGCACCTCGGGGACGGCGTCCCACCCTGCCGCCGCCGGCACCTCCCCGGCGGGGACCGTCTCCGCGAGCCCGGTGGACCCGGCGCTGAACACCTTCTACGGGCAGCGGATCGGCTGGGCGCCCTGCCCGGCCGACACCGCCGACCAGGGCGCCGCCCCGGGCACCCTGCAGTGCGGCAAGCTGCGGGTGCCGCTGGACTACACCCACCCGGCCGGTGACACCCTCGACCTGGCGCTGATCCGCGAGCCCGCGGCCGACCCCGCGAACCGGATCAGCTCACTGGTCGTCAACCCGGGCGGCCCGGGCGAGTCCGGCGTCAGCTTCGTCAGGGACGCGCGCAAGCAGTTCGAGGGCGCCCTGCACGACCGGTTCGACATCGTCGGCTTCGACCCGCGCGGCACCGGCGACAGCTCGCCGGTGCACTGCCTCTCCGACCAGCAGCGCGACACCCTCGGCCAGCAGGACGCGCCGGCCGACCCGCAGGCCCGCAAGGCCCAGCGCGACCAGCAGGGCAAGCAGTACGCGGCGGCCTGCACCGCGAACTCCGGCAAGGAGCTGCCCTTCGTCGGCACCCGCGACTCGGCCCGCGACATGGACGTGCTGCGCCAGGCGCTCGGCGACGCCAGGCTCAACTACCTCGGCATCTCCTACGGCACCTACCTGGGCTCGCTCTACGCGGAGCAGTTCCCGGGCCGGACCGGCCGGCTGGTGCTGGACGGCGCCGTCGACCCGGCCGCCGACCGGCTGGACAGCGACGTCCAGCAGCAGATCGGCTTCGAGAAGTCGCTGGAGCGCTTCGTGGCCGACTGCGTGGCCAACCACCCGGGCGAGTGCCCGCTGGGCACCGACCCCGCCAAGGCCGGCCAGAAGGCCGCCGACTTCCTGGACGGCCTGCGCGACCACCCGCTGCCGACCACCGACGGCCGCAAGCTCGGCTCCGACCTCGGCTGGACCGGCACCCTCTTCTTCCTCTACGGGGACGAGACCACCTCCTGGAAGGAGCTGCGCGCCTCGCTGGCCCAGGCGATCCGCAGCGGCCGGGGCGACTACCTGCTCGCCGCGGCCGACTCCTACAACGGCCGGGACAAGAGCGGCCACTACAACGCCAGCGACGACGCCCACACCGCGATCGGCTGCGCCGACGGCGCGGCGCCCGCGCCCTCCGCCGACCGGGTGCAGCAGTTGCTCGGGCAGCTCAAGAGCCAGGCCCCGCTGCTCAACGGCGACACCACCGCCGAGGACCTCGCCGAGCCGGGCTGCGCGAACTGGCCGGTCCAGAGCCCCGAGACGCCGCACACCATCCGGGCCGAGGGCAGCGCGCCGATCCTGGTGATCGGCACCACCGGCGACCCCGCCACCCCGTACGCGGCCGCCCAGAACCTGGCCAAGGGCTTCGCCAACGCGACCCTGCTCACCCGCGAGGGCGAGGGCCACGCGGCCTTCGGCAGCGGCAACACCTGCATCGACCAGGCGCTGGACGCGTACCTGACCGCGGGCACCATGCCGGCCGCGGGCACCACCTGCGCGAAGAGCTGACCGCAGCAGCCTTCTTGAGAGACCGAAACGATGGTCCGATGGTGTTCGGGTCACAACTTGATAGCTCGTCAGAGTGAATTCTGCGAGCACACTCCCCAACAGGTGAGCGCTCAACTACCGTGGACCCGCTGCCCGGGAGGACCGTGGCACCGCCCTGACGGGCGCCTTCGATCCCTCATGCTTGTCCCCGTCCCCTTCCTCCGGACAACCACGCTTCCGCCACTTCTGGCACCCGCACCCCGTTTCGCTCGCCCTTCCCGCCCTCACGAGGAGGACCCGCTGGCCAGCGACATTCCGGCCGACCGCCCGACGGACCACACCGTCGGGCAGCCACCGGCCGGTATCCCGCCGCAGCGACCGGACGCTCCGAAGTTCGGCACTGTCGGGCTCCACCGCTTCAACGAGGCCGACCCCGGCGCCGCCGAGGAGGCGCTGCTGGCCTGTTGCGGCAGCCACCGCTGGGCGCTGCGGCTGACCGCCCACCGCCCCTACCCCGACCTCGACTCCCTGCTCGCCGCCGCCAGCGAGGCCTCCTACGACCTGCGGCCGAGCGACCTCGCCGAGGCGCTGGCCGACGAGAGCTGGATGCCCCAGCCGCTGCTCGGCATGCGCGCGCCCGGCAGCCAGGCCGCCCACACCGCGCTGCGCGCCGCGCACGCGGCCTACGAGGCCCGGTTCGGCCACGTCTTCGTGGTCTGCCTGGACGGCGTGGATCCGGAGGAGATGCTCGACACCGTCCTCACCTCGATCCGCACCCGGCTGGCCAACGACCCCGACGAGGAACGGCTGGTCGCCTCCGACGAGCTGCGGCGGATCGCCCTGAACCGGCTGGAGCACCTGGTCGCCAGCCACACCGCCGGGGCGCACTGACACCCCTCTCCACCCGCAGCCGTCCCCGAGCCCCGTCCTTGAGCCCCGTCCAGGCGCCCACCCGCGCCCGGGCGGGGCTCAGCTCTGTGCGGCCCGCACCTTGCGGACCTGGGCCAGGACCACCACCGGGTCGGGCGCGGCGGCCGGCTCCTTCGCCGTGCCGACGGTGGAGAAGACGGCCAGCGCCGTGCCGACCCGGACCACGACGGCGTACTGCGAGAGCGTCACCGCGCCCGTTTCATTCGTCAGGGTGAAAGCCGTCGCGCCGTCCGCTCCCTCCACCGTGGGCGTGTCGGCCCGGGCCAGCCGGTGCCGACTGCGAGGAATCCCAGCGGCCTGGCCCGCCGGCGCCGAGGTGAAGCTGCCGCAGCGGTCGAGCAGTTGGTCCAGCGTCGAGAGCAGCACGGCCGAACGCCCGGCCGGGTACCCGAGCAGCGCCGCGTAGATCGCGGCCTGCGGCGCGGCCGCCCGGGCGAGGCTCAGATCGGTCTCGGCCAGCGGCTGCGCGGCCGGGTTGGCCGGACCGATCGCGTCCAGCACCGGCTGACAGGCCGGCACGTCGGAGAGCTGGCGCTCGGGGGCGGCCGGCCCGCCCGCCGCCTGACCCGCCGCCACGACGGTGACGCTCCAGCCGGCGGGCAGGTCGTGGTCGGCCAGCGCGGCGGCGCGCAGCCGGTCGGCCGACAGCGGGCGGGCGGAGGCGGCGGGGAGCGGCGAGGCGGCGGGGAGCCCGGCGGCGGAGGCGGACGCGG
>FTKT01457642.1_pt1 | contig 25729 bp, 21 predicted proteins | sample 1658271 | NCBI WGS metagenome assembly FTKT01 (sample SAMEA3914811, study PRJEB12502) | metagenome | biome: forest; material: soil | place: Canada | collected 2011-08-04 | depth 0.3 m | reverse complement strand
TCCAGCAGTCGGTGGTGGTTGAACCAGGACACCCATTCGAGCGTCGCACGACCCAAAGGCGGGCAAAGCTCCTTCCCAAGATCGCAAAGATCGACGTGCGCCCTCGAGTCAGGGTCGGCAGCCACCCGGCACCGTTCATGTCGGCTTTCGGAACCCGATTTCGTTCTCTTCGAATGGGAATCAACTCAACAACACTGCTCGGGGAAATTTATGGGTGAAGCAAAACGCCGAGGCACGCCTGCCGTACGGACCAAGGAGGCCATCAAGCGCAACAAGCGCGCGCTCGTGGATTCGCTGGGGGCGCGCGACCCCGTCGGAGACGCCATCCTCAGGCGCGGCCTCGAGGCAATCCAGGCTCAGTTCAAGCCCGGCGAATGGCAGGCCAGGCGGGAGGCCATCCTCGCGGCGCTGCAGCCCATCGGACAGCACGGCCCCGAGCTGGCTACTGCAGCATCAATTCGCGTGCGAGTCGACGAAATCGGGTGGTACGTCTTCCTCTGCGAGCAGGCTCTGGACGATCCGCTCTGCATGGACGTGAGCCAAGCGGCGCGCGCCCTGCCTTTCATCCACTCGCTCGGCGCGCGCTGGCAGTACGCCGACCAAGTCGCGGGCATTCAGGAGAAGCTGCGCGAACTTGTCACCAGGTACAAGGCTGACCCCGACGGCGTAATCTTCGAGATTCTGGTCGCCCTTTCCTACGCTGAGATGGGCTACGACGTCGAGATGCTGCCGCAGGTTCCACCAGCCAAGAGCCCGGATCTGAGCGTCAGCCGCGGCGACTTCGAGCTCTTTGTGGAGTGCAAGCGGTTGTCTCGTCGATCGGAATATGGAGAAAAGGAACGCGACGAGTTCCTGCGGGTCTGGGACGCGGCGTCAACCTTCCTTGCCGAAAATGGCCAGTGGATATGGTTCGATGCCAAGTTCCACGTGGAGGCGTCATCACTGCCCACAGCGTTCTTGCTCGACCTGTTCAAGGCCAAGTTGCCCCTGAAGGGCGGCGAAGAGGTGCTCGTCGACAGTGCTGAGGCCACCATCCGGGCACGGACCATCAACCATCGGCGAGTTCAAGCCCACCTGAGTCAGTGGAGGGTCAAGCACCCCTCCGCACAGCTCTCGGTGCTCCTGGGCGCCGATTGGGCACCCCTTAACTCGGAGGTCACGTTGCTTTCGGCGAGCAAAACCTCAGAGATCAACGGATGTGAGGCCGGTGTGCTCGGCACGTTCATTGAGTCGATGGGCTGGGCCTGTGGGATGACGCGCGTCTTCGATGCCGAGGAGTCGATCGAACGAAAGGCCAGGGACGTCAAGACCCGGCTGAGCCAAGCGGTCGAGCAACTTCCGACTGGGGCAGCTTCGGTCGTTCACATCGGCGTGGAGACCCTAGAAGGACACGACATCGAGCGGCGCCGCACCGAGAAGGTCATGGCATCAATGCCCGAGTTCGTGACGGACAAGCCGTTGGCGGCCGTTCGCGTGCACTTGATTCAGGCCAATCAGACCATCGACAAGCTCTGGGAGCTGGACGAGACGGTGCAAAAATTCCAGCCTGATTCCCTGCCGATTTCTCTAAACGGCTTGATCCCGATCCAAGTTCTCATCCCCGGCCACCTTCCCATGCGTGACGGCGCGCATTGGGACGGACAGAACAACTGAAGGAGCAACCCTTGAAAGACATCAAACTGATCAACCACCCGCTGACCCATGAACTGACGGTCGGGGACGAACCCGACCGGATCGACGGCAACTTCAGGATCTACAAGTTCGTCTCGAAGTACGAGAGCATCACGCTCAAGTTGGAGCATGTCGAGCTCATCCACTTGCTGCGCGGGTCGACAGGGTGATTCCGTGGAGCGGCGCGCGCCAGAGCGATGGGCCATGTTGCCGGTGCAGGCTCTGCACCGAGCCCGACCAAGCAGCCTCGCTCGGCTGAATATCCGCTGTTATCGCGCGCCGGTCGACGAGAATCGGCTTCTCGCGATCAGCCTCGAGACCTGGTGCTCTAGAGCTGACCGTGCCCACTGCCGGTGAGCCCTCATGAGCGAAATCGATCTCCCGACGAATCCTGAAGCGCACTTGGACGAACTGGTCGCCAAGGTTCAGCGCATTACCGAGGATTGGGCCAGGCGGCACGATCTTTGGCACGACTCCGTGCACAAGGATCCGATCGCGCACTACCAGTCGGAGCCCGGCGAGGAGAGTCCAATCCTGCTTCTCTGCTCCGATGGGCCGGCGATGACAGCGATCGAGTACGACGACGAATGCGTCATCGAGCTTCGAGACGAGCTCGAGCGTGTCGGCGTGTTCATGGAGATGGACGATCGGGTAACTGCCTGCTACCACCTTCGAGACAACGAGTCGCAGCTCCAAAAAGACTTCGATCGACGAGCCGCCTGGAAGTGGACGTGCAAGCTGATTGAAGGCGATGCCGCGGACGTCAGCGGCGACCTCTACCAGCACTTCGCCGATCACCCGGAGGACTTCCACAAACTCCCCTCCAGGGAATTCGAGAAGCTCGTTAGCAGTGTCTTTGCCGCTCGGGGCTGGCGAACCGAACTCGGGCCGGGTTCAGGCGATGGTGGCGTTGACCTTCGAATCTGGCAATCCGATCCCATCGGCGACCAGCTCACGCTCGTCCAGATCAAGCGGTACGCGGCGCACCGGCCGGTTAGCCTCGATGCGGTCGCTGCGCTCGAGACACACGTGAATCGTGAAGGCGCCAATCGCGGCCTGGTGGTGACATCCTCCCGATTTCTACCGGGCGTCCACGAATTTGCGAGTCTCCAGCAACACAGGATGAGGCTTGCCCAGAAAGAAGACCTTCAGGCGTGGTGTGCCCAGGCGGCGAAAGAGCAGCTCTCGGCCAGAAACCGTTCACTGGCACTCGAGGAAATCGGGCCGCTGATGGAGGAGCTTCGCAACGCGGTCACCCACCCGCGGCTGCTGGTCGGCAATCGTCGCTCGCCTTCGTTCACAGTCGTACTGCGGGAGACGCGCACTTCCGCGCTGTTGGCACACATTCCAAGTCGTCACGTCGCCGGCGACGAGCTGCGGGGCACCATCGTGCCTGTGCTCGACGGAACCATCGTCGAAGACTACTGGACAGGCCTGAAGGTGTTCCGGGCTCAGCGCACGGACAAAGATGGGCGTGTGAGCTACTGGGGGCACCGTACCCTCTATTGGCCATGGGACGGCGAACCCTACAGCTACGACCACTGGGATTGAGCTCGGCGGCGCTGTCGTTCGTACCTGTTTGTGCTTTGGCTTCCGATCAGAGCGTCGCTCGCCTCATTGAGCCGCGCAACAGTAAACGACAAATCGCCGGGCAAGAGCTGAAAACGTGTTGCGCGATATCTCGAATCGGCCGCAACACGCAGGGGGCTTCGCGTCTCGCAACAGAGTTTGGCGCTTTGCTGTGGATAACTTCGCCGTCCCCCTGCACCCCCTTGCAGGGAGATAGAAGGAAATTCCAAGAAAACGGCCAACGCAACACCATTCCCTACTTGCCAAGAAGAGTCTGTTTGTTGCTCAGCCTGGCGGCGCGAAGTCGGCGCCTGGTCGCGATTCTGAAAGTCGGGAGACACGAATTAGGTGCGAATCCTGAGCGAAACAGGACAGGAACTAGGTTCGACACCACTTCTCGAGGCTGCACCCCAATTCTGTCCGACTGTGCCAAGAACCGACCTGACTACGCGGTACCCACGCCAGAACGTTCCTCAAGGATCGAACGTTCCCCAAGGGTCAAACGCTGCCTCGCGCCTCGACCGAACTTACAGCTTGGCGGCTGGTGGCCACCGACGTAGCATCGGCGGATGCACCGAATGTCTCTATGGGAAGTGACGAAGCACGCCATGCGTGACGCGACGCTCGACTTTTTCGAGCCGCTGATCCGCATGATGGCTTGGCTCCGACGGAGCCTCCGCCGGTAGGCTTCTTGCATCCATAGGCAACGCAAACCGGAAATCGAACGATGGCCCTCGCCACCATTAGCGCCCCTGGCCAAATCAGCATTCCGCCCGAGGTTCTTAGCTCGCTCGGCGTCGATGTTGGCGATCGAGTCGAGTTTGTTCAGCTTGAACCGGGCAAGTTCTTGCTTCTCGCCGCCAACCGTTCCGTGACGGAGCTCAAAGGCATGTTCGGAGAGGCACCGAAGATCGTTTCCATCGACGAGATGAATCGCGCCGTCATGGCGAGATGGCTCAAAGCACGCTTTTCCGACGAACGTCGCGCCCGCAACACCGTGCTGACCGCCGCGGTTGTTCTTGGCACCGTCGGCTTTTGCATAGTCATTGGAACGCTGCTGCTTGGCGGGCATTGGCGCAGCTGATTGGCGTCGACGACCAGCAAACCAGGCCGACGACGAGCTAGGCGGCTCAGATCAGGTGCCGCGTACGCCGGAGGCACCGGGCCACGGGGACCGCATGCCTTCTGTCAGTTCAACCGCCCTGCTCTTACCGACGACGAGAGAAGGTAATCGTTGGCCGACAACGTCGTTCCGTGCAGGACGCAAAGGTTCGCGACCTGGTGGCCAGGTCGCGTCGCGCTTACGCCAAGCGAGGGGTCGTGCCAGACAAGAAGGCCGCATTGACGCTTGAGCCCCTGCAGGCAATGCTCGCCACCTGCGACGACTCGCTGCGCGGGCTTCGCGACCGCGCCCTCCTCCTCTTCGCTTGGTCAAGCGGCGGCCGCCGACGCTCCGAGGTCACGGATGCAACGATGGAGAACACCCGCCGGATCGGTGCGCGCGCTTTCAGCTTCACGCTGTTGCACTCGAAGACGAACCAAACGGGTGTTCAACGCGCCGACAGTGAGAAGCCCATCCTCGACGAAGCGGCTGACGCCTTGGAGACCTGGATCCGCCAAGCGGGCATCGTCCGGGGGCCCATCTTCCGTCGCGTGCGTCGGGGCGAGAAGGTAGCTTCGGCTTGCCCGAGCCGCGTACCTCGTTGGCGACGCGTACCTCATTAGCCTGGGCCACTTTGCCTTGCGCATTTCGAAGCTTCAACGTGTTGTTGAACTCGCCCAGGTTGGATGGCGCTGCCAGTTCCGGATGCACGCGCCTGCCTCTGTCTTTCTTCTTCTTGCTCTTCCTTTTCTTTGTCGTGATGAGACTTGATGGAGAAGAACACGACCGCGCCTAACACGAGCAACTTAAACGTAATAAAGACTATAGGAACCCAATCCATGATTTCCTCAATACGCTGCATCAGCAGCTTAGACAATGGTTCAAGCCGAATTGGATGCTGCATGGGATCCCATGACGATCCTTTTGCTTGTAGCCGTTACTGTGCCAAAACAGTCGCCGAGATCAAAGACTCAGATTCGCCCAAAAAACAGCGGATCAGATGAACAGAATGGGGGCTTTTCCAGGAAAAATCTCTTGAAAGTACAGTGGTGATCAATCCGCTATTTGTGCATATCAGTTGCACACGATGACGAGGCACCATGAAGCGCTATGAAGCCCTGGCACAAGAGATCGCCGAGTCCATTGCCCACGGCCAGTTGCGGCCGGGCGAGCGTGTGCCGTCGGTCCGGGAGGCGAGCCGCAGCCGGGGCGTGAGCCCGTCCACCGTCTTCGAGGCGTACTACCTGCTGGAAGCGCGCGGTCTGATCGAGGCCCGCCCCCGTTCCGGCTACTTCGTCAGCCACACGGTGAACTGGCAGCAGGAGCCGGAGAGCTCCAGGCCGATGACGAAGGAGCGCGCCGTCGAGGTATCCGGACTGGTCTTCCAGGTGCTGGGCCACGCCAAGGATCGGGCCCTTGTGCCGATGGGTTCGGCCTTCCCCAGTCCACTGCTGTTCCCCTTGCCCAAGCTCGCGCTCGCCACGGGCAAGGCTCTGCGTCGGCTGGACCCGTGGCGCACGGTCGAAGACCTTTCGCCCGGCAGCGCCGCGCTGCGCCGCCAGATCGGCCTGCGCTATCTCGGGATGGGCTGCGGCGTGGACACCGAGGAACTGGTCATCACCAACGGCGCGATGGAGGCGCTGAACCTCTGCCTGGAGAGCGTCACTCGGCCCGGCGACCTGGTGGCCGTCGAGTCGCCGACCTTCTATGCCGCGCTGCAAGCGCTGGAGCGCCACAGCCTGCGCGCCGTCGAAGTCGCCACCCATCCGCGCACGGGCATCGACGTGGCCGCGCTGGCCGCGGTCATGGACCGGCATCCGGTCAAGGCATGTTGGCTCATGCCCAACTTTCAGAATCCCCTTGGCAGCCTGATGCCGGACGACGCCAAGCAAGCCCTGGTGGAACTGCTCGCCAAGCGCGAGGTGCCGCTGATTGAAGATGACGTTTATGGCGAGCTGTATTTCGGCGCCAGCAAACCCCGGCCCGCAAAAGCGTGGGATCGCGCGGGCTGGGTCATGCACTGTAGTTCCTTCTCCAAGTCGCTGGCGCCGGGCTACCGCGTCGGCTGGGCGGCGGCGGGCCGCTACGCTGGCGAGGTCGCGCAGCGCAAGCTGATGAGTTCCATCGCCGCGCCCTTGCCCTCGCAGGAGGGCTTGAGCGAATACCTTGAACATGGCGGTTACGACCGGCACCTGCGTCAGTTGCGGGCGACGCTGGCGCAGCATCGCCATGCCACGCTGCGTGACATCGCGAAGCACTTTCCGCCCGGCACGCGGGCCACGCAGCCGGAAGGCGGCTACTTCATCTGGGTGGAACTCCCCCCGAAGATCGACGCGTTGGAACTCCACCGGCTGGCCCTTTCGCAGGGCATCAGCCTGGCGCCGGGCCACCTGTTCTCGGCTGACCATCGCTTCAAACACCATGTGCGGATCAACTTCGGGCATCCCGACCACAAGAACTTCCACGCGGCGCTCAAGACGGTGGGAACCATTGCTCGGGCCCTGGCGGCCTGATGCGGCCGGCCCGATGACGTTATGCACTGAGGTCAGACGCTGGTCCACCCCGGCACATACGCGGTGGTTAGCGTGTTGCATCGACCGGTTGAATCCGCCCTGCTTGGCAGACTCCCAGCGCCCGTTAGCGCGCGAAATTCCGCTCCTGCAGAGTAGGCATGTGCGGCTTGCGGCCTCGCCTGGAACAAGCAGCGCGTTCTCACATCCGCCAAGCGATCAGCGACGCAACGGCCATTCGCGACGACGAGGCGATCGCCGTCGCGCTGGACCTGGCGAGCACAGCCTTGTATGCGGGGCTGCTCGATGAGCGACGTGTCCAGATCCCGCTCAAGCGCAAGCAAGGCGAGCGAGGTTGCTGCAGTTCCTGGCGGGCGGTTTGAGCGCGAGCCTCCATCGCGGCCACGACGCTGCGCCGAGTGAACATACGTTCATCGAGATTTCCTAGATGGTCAGCATCGCAAGAAGCGCCGCGGTCGGCTCGCGATCCCGCGCACGTCATCGACGACCAATATCGATTTCATGCCGCCTTCGCCTTGAGAGGTCTTGCAACGGTTCATGCCGCGGTGCCTGCAGCCATCCCGCCAGCCGCGCTCCCAACGCCTACCCCAACGGGTGAGCGCCCAGCGCGCCTCAAATCGGGGCGCGATTGAGCGTGCCGACCTTTGCATCAACAGTCTTGTCGCCAAGCTGAGAATCTCCTGTTTCATTGAGCACGCTGCAAGCTCGCTTCGAGTGCCCAGTGCTGCAGGGAGGTTCAAACAAACGGCGTTCCCCCGGCCGTCAGACGGCGGCCTGGAGCTCACTCTCCTGTTCGGCATCAGCGACAGAGACACCGAGCGACGCCGGAAGATTGCGCAGCGTCGCCAGTGCCACGTGGACGTCACGCCCGCACGGGTCCGCGCCCACGAAGCGCAGCACCGGTGAGAGCAGCGTCGGTACTTTCGGGAATAGCCGATGAACCAGATATTCACCAGGCAGGACGTAGGTCACAGAGCCGTCGGCGGATGCGCCAGCGACTCGAGTCCCGTTCGGGATGTGAACTCGGTAGCACTCCATGATTTTTCTCCGTCCAAGGAGCGACGGGCAGCCGAAGTCGCTGGTCGCCCGTCACCCGCTCCAGGGTCAACCAGCCGTCACCTGGATGCGCCGCGGCTGAGCGTGAGCCTGCTTGGGCACTCGCAGCGTCAGTACGCCGTCCTTCAGGCTGGCTTCGATGCGAGCCGCATCCAATTCTCGACTGAGCGTGAACGTGCGGCGGAAGCGCGGCACGTTCACTTCGGCCCAAAGGGCGCGCATCTCGGCTGGCAAGTCCATTTCGACGCTGCCTTCGATGGAGAGGTTGTCGCCGTCGAGCTTGAGGTCGAGGCAGTCCTTCGAGACGCCCGGCATGTCGGCGAGCAGGGTGATGCCGCCTGCGTCTTCGAAGATGTCCACCGCCGGCGAGACAGGACGTTGGTTCGATTCGGCGGCCTTCGTGGTCGCGATTTCGTTGCGGTCAGCCATGTTGGTTCTCCTTGAAGTTCGAGAGACGGGATGAGTTACTTCACTGCGATGCGCTGTGGTTGGGCTGCGATGCTCAGCGCGATGCTGATGCGCAGGATGCCGTCGCGATACTTCGCTTCCACCTTGAGGGGGTCGACGTCGTCGGGAAGCGAGACCGCGCGTGAGAAGCGGCCTTCCGGACGTTCGTTTGAGTACAGCTGCACCTTGGCGTCACGGTTCGGGACGGCCGACGGTCGCGTCCCGGAAATCTTCAGCACGTTGCGCTCGATGGTCACGTCGAGCGACGAGGCATCGATGCCCGGCGCGAATGCGAAGACTTCGACGCTCGAGGGCGTGCGTCCCACGTTGATTTCAGGGAATGCGCCGTAGGCAACAGAGCGGATGCCGCCCGGGGCACCTTCGGCACCCAGCGACCTGGACAGCAGGCGTTGCACCGCGTCGAGTTGGTCGAACAGGCTCTGAGGCCGCGAAAGCATGGTGTCAAGCATGTTGAAGCTCCTTCAGGGGTGGTTGGCCGGATGCTGCGAGCACCCGAGTGAGAAACGTAGGCGCGAGTTCTCCCGCTTGGCCAAGGCCAGGGGTTGGACGCGGCGTGCGAACGCTCAGGGAGAAGAAGGGGGCGCCGCAGGGCCGGAAGACCGGGCAGCCGACCGTGCGAAGTCGCTGACGCGTCTGAGCGTCTCGCGAGCCTGGAGATACGCGTCGAGCTGAAGCTCGCTCATCCAGGCGGTACGGCGGAGTGTGCTGCGACGCCGAGGATGGGGAGCCTGCGAAGTGGCGTGTGAGTTGGCCATGATTCAGTCCTCTCCGAATCGGTTGATGGCAATTTCTACGACGCAGAAACTAGGTTCGCGGTTGACGGATTCAAGGCCTCCAGAATTAAGTACAAACCCTAGGCGTCAGGCCGCTGCTGCGCCGACCCTCGACTGTCGGGACAGCGCGCGCGACACGCACGCAAAACAAAGCTCACGGCATAGGGTGGCCGACATCTGCCGAGGCTTGGAGCACGCGCGGGAGACGAAAGGCGCGGTGCTGGTTGCCGACGACAACGTCGACGCCAGGAGTGACCCTTTCCCCATTTCCTGCGACCAATGCCTCGCTGCCCGAGCGGGGCGCACAGCCTCCTCGCATAATGGGTTGGCGCCCACGCATGGAGGGCAGCCTACAACCGAGTCTGACATCTACATGCAACAGATCCTGGTGGTCGACGATGCCGACGTGAATCGGCTGCAACTGACGGCATTGTTGAAATCTGCAGGGTATGAAACGCTGCAGGCGGAATCGGGCTCCCACGGCTTGGCAATGCTGCAAGAGGCGCGGCCAGATCTCATCATCTGCGACGTTTTGATGCCTGTCATGGACGGCCTGGAATTCGTGCGGGCCGTGCGCTCGACGCCCAAGGTTTCATCCACGCGAATCATCTTGCGCAGTGCAACATTCGCGGACGCCGACGTGCGAGCTCTGGCAGATTCGTGCGGCGTTCTCGAGATCTTGTCGAAGTCCTGCGAGCCCGCCACGCTGCTCGACTGCGTCGCTCGCATGATCGCCCGCCCCTCGGCTGATGCACCTCCGCGGCTTGATGAGTTCGACGCCCGCCACATTCGAATTCTCACCGACAGGCTGGCCGCCCTGGCGGCGCAACTCGCTGCTGCGAACGAGCGCCTGTCTGCATCCAACCGCAACGAGGACGCGCTGCGCCATGAAATGGTCGACAGGATTGCAATGGAAAGGACGCTGCGCGAAAGCCAACGCCGTTTCAGCGACCTCTTGCGCAACGTCCAGCTCGTCTCGTTGATGCTGGACGGCGAAGCGCGCATCACCTACTGCAACGGCTTTCTCCTGAAACTCACGGGCTGGGAAGAAGAAGAGGTCATCGGTAAGAACTGGTTCGACACCTTCGTTCCTCCTGAGAATGCCTCGTTAAGGGGTACGTTTCGCGATCTGCTTGCCGATCATCCGTCTGCGTGGCACCACGAGAACGAGATCGTGACCCGCACCGGCGAGCGACTTCTCATCCAATGGGACAACACGATCCTGCGCGACCCGGCCGGCGAAGTCATCGGCACCGCCAGCATTGGCAAGGACGTCACCGAGACGCGTCGATCGGAGCAGCGTATCCGCCGCCTGAGCCGGGTGCACGCCATGCTGAGTGGCATCGGAACCTTGATCGTGCGCGCCGGCAACCGGGAAGAACTGTTTCGCGAGGCCTGCCGCCTCGCTGTGCAAACCGGCGGCTTCAGCATGGCCTGGATCGGCATGCTCGACCCCATCACCCAGGACGGCGCCATGGCGGCGGTCTTCGGCGAAGACCAGTCATACGTCCCCGACATCCGCATTACGGCGCGCAATGGCACGCCCATTAGCGAGCGCCCCGGATCACGTGCGATTCGCAGCGGCGAGCCCGTCATATGCAACGACGTTTCAAACGACAACTCCGTCACCGAATTGCGCGGACGCCTGCTGGCAAAAGGTCACAACTCGTTCGCGTGCCTTCCACTTGTCATCTCGGGTAGAAGCGTTGGCGTGCTCGCGTTGTTTTCCAGCGTGCAGGGCGCCTTCGATGTGGAGGAGTCCCAGTTGCTCACGGAGCTCGTGCGCGACATTGCGTTCGCGCTCGACCACCTCGACAAGGAGGAGCGACTGCACTTCCTGGCGTACTACGACGGGCTCACCGGCCTCGCCAACCACGTGTTGTTCGAAGAACGGCTCGAACGGTTGATCGACGCCTCGTCGGCCGAAGGCCGCCAGCTCGCGGTCGTGATGATCGACCTGGAACGATTCAAGACGATCAATGACACGCTGGGACGCACCACAGGAGACCAATTGCTCCGAGGCGTGGCCGAACGACTGCTCGCAAGCGCGACGGACAAGCAGTTCGTGGCACGCCTCGGCGCGGACCACTTCGCGATCGTGATGTCCGACATCTCCGGCGAAGGGGACGTCGTGGAACGCGGTGCCATCAAGTACCGCAACTGCTTCCAGGCCCCGTACATCGTCGGCGGACATGAACTGCGCGTCGCGGCCAAGATCGGCGTGGCAATGTTTCCACGCGACGGCGAGACCACGGAAGCGCTGTTCAGAAATGCCGAGGCTGCGGTACGCAAGGCCCAGGCTTCGTCGGAGGCACTCCTCTTCTACACGCCCGGCATGACTGAATCGGTCGCGAAGAACCTGGCGCTCGAGGGCCGCTTGCGCAAGGCAATCGAGCGGGAGGAGTTCGTGCTGTATTACCAGCCCAAGGTCGACCTGGGCACGCGTCGCATCGAAGGCGTCGAGGCGTTGATCCGCTGGATGAGCCCGGAGCGCGGACTCGTGCCACCGCTGGAGTTCATTCCGCTACTCGAGGAGACCGGCCTGATCATCGACGTGGGCGCGTGGGCGTTGCGCACCGCGGCCAACGACTACCGCGAGTGGCTGGATGCAGGCTTGCCTGCACCGCGGATCGCCGTGAACGTGTCAGCCGTTCAATTGCGGCGCCAGGACTTCATCGACATCGTCTCGCGCACGCTGTCCGAGGCTGGCATCGGCTCCGGCATCGACATCGAGCTCACCGAGAGCCTGCTGATGGAAAACATCACTGCCACGATCCAGAAGCTGCAGGCATTGTCGGCAATGGGCGTCAACGTGTCGATCGACGACTTCGGCACCGGCTACTCGTCACTCGCCTACTTGGCCAAGCTCCCCGTGCAGGGGCTGAAGATCGATCGCGCCTTCGTGTCGACGATGTTGGACAGTCCGGACAACATGACGCTGGTCTCCACGATGATCGCGCTGGCTCATTCATTGCGGCTGACGGTCGTGGCCGAAGGCGTCGAAACCGAGGAGACGGCCCGCATGCTGCATCTGCTGCGCTGCGACCAGATGCAGGGATTCCTCGTTTCCAAGGCAGTGCCGAAGGAGCAGATCGCGTCGATGCTCGGCAAGCGAAGCGTCTAGATCGAGAGCATCTCAAAGGGCCTACAGCTCGCTCGGTCGCGTCGGCATGTAGTCTGGCATCAGCACCTCGCCGTTCGGACCCCATTCGACCTGGGTGATGCCCGGCTCCAGCGCTTCAAGCCGGCGCCGTTCCAGTTCGTCGGGACTCGCGATGGCGCAAGGGTTGAACGCCAGCGCAGCACTCAGGTCCGCCAGCAGCTGCGACTCGTTCCACGGCTTCGGGATGTAGCGGAATACCTCGGCGCGATTCACCGCGTCCAGCACCGTGCCGAAGTCGGCAGCTGCGCTGAGCATCATGCGCACCGCGCGCGGATCCAGCTCCCTGGCGCGGACCAGCAGCGTCACGCCATCCATCAGCGGCATGCGGTAGTCGCTGATGATCACGTCGAAGCGCGCCTGCTGCAGTCGCCGCAGTGCGTGCAGCGGATCGGCGCAAAGCTCCACGCCGAGTTGTGGCGGCTCGAAGTGCCGCTGCAACAGACGGCGCAGAGCGTGGAGTACCGGCGCCTCGTCGTCGACGATCAGCAGGCGTTTCATCGCGAGGCCTCCTGCGGCCACTGCACCGCCAGCGTCAGCGCCAGGCCATGTCTGCGCTCGAAGGCACAGATGCGGCCGATGAGGTCAGTGTCCAGCCTCTGGCCGGCCGACAGCAGCAGCACGCCCTCGGGCGACACGAAATCCCGTGCCAGGGTCTGGCCTGCGCGCAGGTCCGCGGTGCGCAGGCTCAGCATCTGCACGTCCGGCTTGGGCGGCGCGGACGAGAACAGGCTCGCGAAGGCATCGACGACGGTCGGGTCGAACTGGCTGCCGCGCCCGGCCAGCACCGTGCGGCGAGCATCGAGCGGGCTCAGGGCTTGGCCATCGATGCGGCCGCTGCGCAGGTCCTCGAAGGTGTCGGCCACCGCCAGGATGCGGGCCCCGAGCGGGATTGCCGCGCCGCGCAGGCCGTCGGGGAAACCTTGCCCGTCCCAGCGTTCGTGGTGGGCGCGGATCAGCGGCGCGACGCCCTGCATGTCGTCGCTGGCCAGCAACGCGTGCTCGCCGAGCACCGGATGCAGCCGGTAGCGCTGCAGTTCGTTGCCTTCGAGACGGCTCAGCGGCCGTGCCAGCACCGCGTCGCTGAGGCCGATGTGGCCGATGTCGTGCAGCAGCGCGGCAATCGGGAGGTCGTGCGTGCAGTCGCCATCCAGCGCCATGGCCTGAGCGATGCGCCGAGCCAGATCGGCGACCTGGCGCGCGTGTCCGACCTGGGCGCTGCCGCGCAGCTCGATGAGCGCGGTGAAGGCCTTGATCGAGGTCAGGTAGTTGCGCTTCAGCCGGTCGTTGGCGGCCGCCAGCTCCCCGGTGCGCAACGCGACGCGGGTCTCCAGCTCCGAGTTCAGCGTCTTCAACTCGTCGTTCTGCTCGCGAGTCAAGCGCTCCAGCGCCTGCTTGTCGGCTTCGAGCTGCTGGCTCTCCGCGACCTGGCGCAGCGTCAGCACCAGCTCGTCGTCATTCCAGGGCTTGGTCACGTGGCGGTGTAGCCGACCGCGGTTGATGGCGGCGATCGTCGAGCCCAGGTCGGCCTGGCCCGTCAGCAGCAGACGCGCCGTGCGCGGCCAGCCGAGGCTGACCCGTTCGAGCAATTGCACGCCGTCCATGCCAGGCATGCGCATGTCCGACAGCACGGCGTCGACGGGTTCCGTGGCGAGCAGCGCCAGGGCCTCTTCAGCGTGACCGGCCGTCAGGACGCGCCAGCCGGTGGAACGGAACAGCCGGCGCAGGGCGGCCAGGATGTTGGGCTCGTCGTCGACGGCGAGCACCGTCCAGGCCGGAATGGCTGCCGTCATGTTGCTCCTCCGCCGGTGCCCGGGCGCCGCACCGGCAGCGTGACGCGGAAGCACGAGCCGCGGCCCGGTTCGCTGCGCACATCGATGCGGCCGTGGTGCTTCTGAACGATGCCGTAGGAGAGCGACAGGCCCAGGCCGGTGCCACGCCCCACGGGCTTGGTGGTGAAGAAGGGGTCGAAGACGCGCGCCAGGTGTTCGGGAGCGATGCCGCTGCCGTCGTCCTCGACCTCGACCCAGACCTCGTCTCCAGCGTCGCCGCTTCGCACGACGATCAGGCCGCGCTCCGGGCCGATCGCCTGGGCCGCGTTGACAAGCAGGTTCAGGAACACCTGGTTGAGCTCCGACGGAAGGCATTCGATGTCGGGCAGTTCACCGTACTCGCGTCGCACATCGGCCCGGTACTTGATCTCGTTGGCGACGATGTTCAGCGTGGAGTCGATGCCCTGGTGCAGCGACGCCCAGACCCACTCCTGGTGCGTGTCGACGCGCGAGAACTCCTTCAGATCCTGGACGATCTTGCGCACCCGCGAGAGCCCCTCCTTCGACTCGCTCATCAGCATCGGGATGTCCTCCTTGAGGAAGTCGAGTTCGACGCGCGCACGCAATGTCGCGAGCTTGGTCGCAACGCTGCTGCCGGCCAGTGCCGCTTCGGCGTCCTCGTACGCCTCGAGCATCTCGAACAGACGCTCGAGATAGGCTTCGAGCGTGCCGAAGTTCGAGAAGACATAGCCGATCGGGTTGTTGATCTCGTGCGCGACCCCGGCAGCGAGTTGTCCGATCGAGGCCAGGCGTTCGGATTGCAGCAACTGGTCCTGGGCGCCGCGCAGGTTTTCGTTGAGCGCGCGCAGTTCCTGGTTTGCGCGCTGCAGGGAGTCAAGTTCGGATTCGGACATGGCTTTCAATGCAGCAACGCTTCACAGACGGTCTCGAACTGCGCTTCGGTGCAGGCGAACACCCGCATGCAGGCAGCGTCGTCCAGGCGGCAGGCGGCCCAGACCGGCGGCAGCAGCGTCGGCACGGCCTCGTCGACGTCTCCGGCCAGGCCGAGCGCGTGGGCGATGGCGTCGGCGACATGGGCGATGCCCGTCAGCGTGACCTCGACGACGGTTGGCGGTGCATGGTGCTGGTGGATCGCGTCGACGATGACCGGCGCGAAGTGCCACTGCCGCGCCATCAACCCGCCGACCTCGGCGTGATCGATGCCGAGCACGGCACGCTCGGCGACGTCGCCGGGGCAGTCCTTGTCGCGCCGCCACTGCTCGACCTCGGCGTAGGCCGGCGCAAAGGCGCTGGCCAGCGCCAGCCGGCCGATGTCGTGCAGCAGGCCGACCGTGAACGCGAGGTCGCCGTCGTCGCGCCCCAGTTCACCGGCCAGTGCCTGCGCGCACAGCGCGCTGCCGATCGAGTGGCGCCAGAAGGTGTCGTGGTCGAAAGCGGGTTGGCGACGAAAGCTGCCAGCCATGCCGGCGGCGGTGACGACGCAGCGCACCGTGCGCAGGCCGAGTACCGTGATCGCCTCTGCGACGGAGCGGACCTGCCTGCCTCGCCCGTAGAAAGACGAATTGGCCAGGCGCAAGGTCTTGGCGGCCAGTGCCTGGTCGCGTGAGATCTTGGAAGCGAACTGTGATGCGCCGAGTTCCTCGCGGCCCAGCGACGTGATCAGTTCGAGCACGACCGAAGGCAACGGGGGAAGATCGCGCAGCGCAGCGAGCAACTCGTCCTGGGCGATGGGACGACAGGCCGTGGTCATTTCGGCGTCTCCTGGCGGTAGCGCTGCACGATGTGCAGCAGCGGGTGCACCCGCCCGTCGCGCAGGCTGTGGCGGAACAGGTGCGTCAACGCGAGCGGCGGGGCATCGGGAGTGGCTGGGACGGTCATTTCGAAGCTCCGGTTTGCGGCAGCAACACCAACAGGCGGCCGCGCGCCCTGCCGCTCAACAACCGGCTCATCGCCCACCAGCGGCGCCCCGCCAGGTTCACGAGCATGGGAACGCCCTCCAGAACCTGCTGCAAGGCCGGTGGCAAGTTCTCTGTGGCAGGCCGGCCCAGCAGGTCGCCATCGAGTCCACACAACGCCTGGGCCGGCGCGTTGACGAATGCGAGCAGGCCCTCGTCGTCGATGCCGAATACAGGCACCGGCACGGCATCCAACAGTTCCTGCGCCGCCTCGCGACTGCCGATCTCGTGCTCGCTCCTCTCGCGCTGCGCACTCAGCAGCGCCTCCAGCCGCCGGTTCAAGTCGGCCAGTTCGCGGTTGGCGTCCTGCACCTCCCGGCCGAGAAGGCGGTTCTGGTCGGTCATGTCCTTCAACGCGAAAGCTTCGCGCAGGTGGGCACGCAGTTGCTCGTCGTCCCAGGGCTTGGCGAGAAACTTGTAGATCGCGCCTTCGTTGATCGCGTCCGTGATCGACTGGAGTTCGGTATACCCGGACAGCACCAGCCGAATCGTTTCCGGGTACAGCTCCTTGGCCCGGCGCAGCAGCTCGACCCCGGTCATGCCCGGCATGCGCTGGTCGGACAGGACCACGTCCACCTCGTGTCGCGCCAGCTGGTGCAACGCCTGTTCGGCGCTGGTGGCGCTGAGCACCTTCCAGCCTTCGGCGCGCAACAGCCGGCGCAACGCGGCGACGATGTTTTCCTCGTCGTCGACCAGCAACAAGGTGCGCTGCCGCGAGCGTCGGCCAAGCAGCGTCGGATCGAGCTGCCTGCGGTCGCGCAGCATGGATTCGACCGCTGCCGCCGGGAGTGCAGCGCTGAACCAGTAGCCCTGCATCTGGTCGCATTCGTTGGCAGCCAGCAGGGCTGCCTGTCCTTCGCTTTCGACACCTTCGGCCAGCACTTTCATCTGCAGGCGATGCGCCATCGTGATGATCGCCCGCGTGATCGACACGTCTTCAGCCGGTGCGGTGACGTCGGGCACCAGTGAGCGATCGATCTTGACAACGTCCACCGGTAGCCGCCGCAGGTAGCTCAGGCTCGAGTAGCCGGTTCCGAAGTCGTCGAGCGAGATCTCGACCCCGAGCGTACGCAGCGTTCGCAGGTGTTGCAGCGCCTGGTCGAAGTTGCCGATCAGCATGCTCTCGGTGACCTCGACACCGAACAGCCGCGGGTCGAGGCCGCTCGCTGCGAGCATGTTTTCGATATGCCTCGCCAGGTCCGGCTGCATCAGCTGGCGCGCTGACAGGTTGACAGCCATGCGCAGCGGCGGCAGCCCGGCCCGCTGCCAGGCCGCCGCCTGTTCGACGGCGCGGCGCAGCACCCAGTCGCCGATGGCGACGATCAGGCCGGTCTCTTCGGCGATCGGGATGAAGCGGTCCGGGGCGATGCTGCCCAGCGTGGGATGCTCCCAGCGCAGCAAGGCCTCGACGCCAACGATGTGGCCCTGCTTCAAGTCCACCTGCGGCTGGTAGTGGAGCTGGAGCTGCCCGTCGCGCAGCGCATGGCGCAACCCTGTCTCCAGCATCAGTCGTTCGGGGTCATCGTCGTGGTGTGCGCCGGCATACACGTTGACCTGGTTGCGACCCAGCAACTTGGCTTGGTGCAGCGCGGCGTCGGCGCTGCGAAGCAACGTGGCGGCGCCGTCGCCGTCCGCAGGCGCGGACGCGATGCCGATGCTGCAGGTCAGGTGGATCTCGTGCCCTTCGATCACCATCGGGCGGGCGATGGCGTCGAGCAGCGCCTGCGCTGTCTGCGACGCGACCGCCGAAGGGGCGGCCATCACGATCACGAACTCGTCGCCGTCGCGGCGGGCGACCAGGTCGACGCTGCGCACGGTCGCGACGATGCGCCGTGCCGCTTCGCGCAGCACCGCGTCGCCGATGTGCAGGCCGAAGGCGTCGTTGATGCGCTTGAAGCGATCGAGCTCGAGGAGCAGCACCGCCGTGTGTTCGCTGGTCTGCAACGTCGTTCCCAGACTTTCGAAGAGCCGCTGGCGGTTCGGCAGGCCCGTCAGGTCGTCGAAACGCAGCAGTTGCTGGATGCGGCTTTCGGCGGCGCGCCGCTCACGCAGGTCGTCGATGCACACATGGGCGAAAGTCTCGTCGCCGCTGGTCACCTGACTGACAGAGACATCGACCGGAATTTCATGGCCCTCGCGATGGCGGACGCTGGTCTCGAATCGGAGCGACCCTCGTTCGCACATCTCGCGCCAGCGCTGCGGCCAGTGCGCCGCGTCGACCTGGGTGTCGACATCCGTCACGCGGAGTCGCAGCAGTGGCTCGCGTTCCAGGCCCAACAGCCGGCAAGCGGCTGCGTTGGCATCGCGAAAGGAGCCGTCCGGCCCGACCTGAAGGAGCGCATCGTTGGACTGTTCGACGGCATGTCGGGTGAGCAGCAACTGGCGCTGCGCGTGCTCTCGTTCGCTCACGTCGCACGCAGAGGGGATCAGCCAGACGACGCGGCCGTCCGGTCCGTAGAGCGGCAACAGTGAAAAATCCATCACCAACGTGTCGCCGCCGCGTTTCGCGATGCGAACGTCGAAGCGCGAAGCTTCGCCGCGCAATGCGCTTGCGAGCGCCTGCTGCAGCCGCCCCCGGGACAACTCGCAGGCCTGCCACCAAGGAGTCGCGGCGAAAGGTTGGCCGAAGACCTCATCCGGTGCGCTGCCGATCGCCTGCAACGCCGCCTGGTTGGCGTAGCGCAGGACACCGTCAGCGTCCAGCAGACCGGCGAAGACGGATGGGCCCAGTCGATCCAGCACCTCGTGCAGCGCACGTTCGGTGTGCGGTGCCACGCCGCCCGAGGCAACCAGCGTCAGAGCGGCTTCGCGGTGCGGCATACGCTGATCGGTAGTTGTCGACATGCCAGCAGTCTGCCCGGCAGGCTGCCCTGTCGACCGGAGCAGTTGCGCGCCTGCGCGACCGGATCAGATCGGTGGCTGCAGAGCGCTGTCGACGCGCGGTGCGTCACCGACGAGCCGTGCGAGCGTGCGCATGGCGCGCTCGAGCGCCGCGTCCCAGCCGTGGCCGCAGGTCAGCCGGATGTGGTGCTGGAACTCGGCGCGTGCCGAGAACATCGGCCCAGGCGCGATGCTGATGCGCTGCGCGAGCGCGGCGCGGTGCAGGGCCATCGCGTCGACGCCGACGGGCAATTCGACCCACACGAAGTAGCCACCGGCGGGCCGCGCCACCCGCGTTCCGTCGGGAAAGTGTCTGTTCACCGCGTCGAACAGGCTGTCACGCTGGCCTTTCAGGCACAGGCGCAGGCTTCGCAGGTGACGGTCGTAGCCGCCCTCCTGCAGATACTCGGCCAATGCTGCCTGCACCGGGATCGACCCCGACAGGCTCGTCATCACCTTCAGCCGTTCGACCTCGCCCGCCCACCGCCCCGGCGCGGCCCAGCCGACGCGGTAGCCGGGCGCCAGGCACTTCGAGAACGACGAGCAATGCAGCACGAGACCGCGGCGATCGTAGGCCTTGGCCGGCAGCGGCGCCGCGTTGCCTTCGTAGAGCTCCGAGTAGACGTCGTCTTCGATCAGCGGCAGGTCATGGCGGGCGAGCAGCGCGACGAGGTCGCGCTTCTTCGCCTCCGGCATCAGGCTGCCAAGCGGGTTCTGAAAGGTCGTCATCAGCCAGCAGGCCTTCGGGCGATAGAGCTCGATCACCTGCGCCAGGCGTCCAAGATCGATGCCCTCGCGGACATGGGTGGGCACTTCGATGGCATGCAAGCCGAGACGCTGCAGCGCCTGCAGCGCAACGTAGAACGTCGGGGACTCGACCACCACAGCGTCACCCGGCCTCGCCACCGCACTCAGGCACAGGTTCAGCGCCTCCATCGCACCGTGGGTCAGGACAATCTCGTCAGTGGCCACGGCCAGGCCCTGTTGCAGATAGCGCTTGGCAATCTCGCGCTTGAGCCGCAGGTTGCCTGGCGGCAGGTCGTCGACCATGTTCCAGGGCTCGAGTCGCCGTGTGCTCGAGACCAGTGCGCGGCGCAGCCGGTCGAGAGGAAACAGGTCAGGACTGAGGAAAGCTGAACCGAACGGCACGATGTCGCGCGCGCGGGCGGAGCCGAGAATCGCGTAGACGAGGTTGTTGATCTCGACGGACTGGCTCCCCGACTGCGGTTCGGAAGTTCGCGGTTCCGCCAGCAGAACGCCGTCGGCACGTGCAGCGACGAAGTAACCAGACCGCGGCACCGCGCGAACCAGGCCGCGTGACTCGAGCAGGTAGTAGGCCTGGAACACCGTACTCGGGCTCACGCCCCGGGTGGCACAAGCCTGGCGCACGGAAGGCAAGCGATCTCCGGGACGCAGCACACCAGCGGCTATTTGCTGCTCGAGTTCTCGAGCCAGCAGTTCGAACCTCGTCGCGGCGGCAACTGAGCGATTGCGCATGGTGTGGGCACCGCGCCTCGGTCGACTGCTGGCTGGGGGCTTGATTGCAGTCTACGGACTGGGCGGCGCAATGCAAGCATCGGCGTCGGGACATCAGGCAGCCTACAGGATGCAAGCGCATCCATCGGTCGGCACTGCCCGCGTTCACTGGCAATCCGCTGGACTCGCAGTCGCCATCAGACGGAAGGCAAACTGGACGCAGACGGCATGAGGATCGTCGATGTCGCGGAGACGACCTTCAAGGCGCAATGCTGACGACCTCGATCTTGCAACGTCCGCAATATGATGGATAGCAGCCCATTGCTGCATCGGAACGGTGGGCAGCAACCGCTGCAATGCAGTCTTGGCGCTGGGCGGCTGCAATGTCTGCTGTGCAGCTTCATGCGGCTGCGTCAAGTACTTGCGCGGCCGGCGGGGATGTCGGCTTCCTGAGCGCTCCCGTCGTTGGTGGCCCCTGGGCGCTCGAAACCGGACTTCGGTGCGCCTGGTGCATTCGGGATGATGCGAACGCCCCTTCGAAACTACCGCTCCATGGCACGCCTTTCGGCGGCTACGGGTCGGGTCCTGCCGCTGGCGGCTCGGTTACGGCCCATCCCTCACGTCACGGTGTCCTGACTGCTCGCTTACGATTTTCCTTTGGGGTCTACGATCTAGCCGCGTTGGGTTGGTGCCGCGGCCAATCATCTGTGGTCGACACCGAGACGAGATACGACCGCCGGGTGAACCCGAGATAGGACTAGCCTTCAAAGGCAGACCTGCGATCGACTGCTGCCGCTCCTGAGCTATTGAAGGCGAATGAGATATACACGTCGCGCTCAGATGCGACCGCGCTAGCCGCCTTGGGACGCCGACTCAGCGTGGTTGCAGCTTCCCTCGAATGACAGGCAGCAGTCCAGCTAGGCGGGGAACCACTGCAGTAGAGGTTCGCCGCGCGGCAACTGCGCGATCAAGGCCTGGAACTTCCAGGTTAGCGCCAGGACGCCCTGGAGCAATGTGTCGTGCAGATCCTGCGCGATGCGCTCACGCTCCGCGAGGCGCGACTCGCTGCTCTCCTGCATGCGACGCGCATGCAGGCCAAGCCTCCAACGGTAGAGGCCCCAGACCAAGGCGGCAAGCGCCCAGACGCCCAGGGCCCTGAACCACGCGGAGACATCAACCAACTCAGGGTGGCCGGTGCGTGCCGCTTCGTCACGGCGTCAACTTCACTTTTCGAACTCGGGCACTCATGCCCGGTAGCGAGCAACGCCGATAGCTCCATCTTTGCTTAGGTGAACGCGCTGGCTGGACCGTACCGAGCTACGCAACCCGGCCGCGCCCCCTCATTCCACTCGATCGATGCTCCCCGACGCCTTCGGATACGTCACGATCCCCCAAGGCAACTGGCTGTCGGCGATGCGCTTCACGGGTTCCAGGGTCTGTGCATCGATCACGACGATCTCGTTCGATCGGCCGCAGGCGACAAGGATGCTGCGGTCGTCAGGCGTGAAAGTGAAATGCCAGCAGCGGGCGCCCGTGGCCACTTCCTTGACCAGCGCGAAGGTCTCGGTGTCGAAGACCTGCAGTGTCTTGCTCCTGGCGGCGGCAACGAAGAGCCGCTTGCCGGCTCGATCGAACGCCACGCCATATGGCGCCTCGCCGGTCTTGACCGACTGGACGACCTGGTAGTTCTCGTCGATGACGACGAAGGCGTTGCTGAACTCGAGGGTCACCACGTAGCGCTTGCCGTCCGGCGAGATCTTGATGCCGCGCGGGCGCGTGCCCCAGGACTTCAGGTCGATCTTGCGCAGCAGCCTGCCGGTCGCGATGTCATGCACCGACACGTTGTCGTCGGCTTCATTGGTGACCAGCAAGCGTCGGCCGTCGGCCGAGAACTCGATCCCCTCGGTCTCCATGCCGCCGGTGATCGAGCGCACGACCCGGCCGGTATCGAGATCGACGACCGCGATGTGCGCGGGTTCGTTCGAATCGTCGTCCTTCGCGGTGGCGCCGGACGCCGCGGGCTCGCCCGACTTCGCGTCGGACGCCGGCGCGCCCGGCGGCCCCGAGGTCGACGACGGCTCGCAGGTGATGAACGCCAGATGGCCGCGTACGCGGACGAATTCGGGGTTGTCGCCCACGGCCACGTGCCGCAGCAACTGGCCGCTGGCCCGGTCGATCACCGCGATGCGCCCGCCCTCGCGGTTCGCCACGACCAGCAGCTTGCCGTCGGCCGTCACGCCGATGCCGCGCGGCTCCTTGCCGTAGGCGCTCACCGAAGCCGTCGTGCTCATGGTGGCCAGGTCGATCACGCTGATGTCGCCGCTTTGGTTGCTGACATAAGCCACGCCCGGCGCTGCCCCGGCGGCTCCGGAACACGGCCAGGCCACCAGTGCCGCCACGCAGCCAGCGACAAGGGCCAGCGGCGCCGGTCGCGCCATCGTCTTCAATCCCATTGCAGTCTCCTCCGGATGCATTCGAACGACACGTCGATTGGCCGGCGACATCGAGCCGACGGCTTCGGCAGCGCATCCTAGCCCGCCTTCCTCGTGGACGGGGACGCGGACGCCGATTGCGCCACGCGAGCATCGGGTGAATACTCGCCGTCGAGCTTCGTCGTCGACCTTCACGAGGGGATCCCATGGCCGCGCTGTCCACCCCTGCTTCGCGACCTCGCGCGCCTGCGCTCGATTCCGATCGACGAACGAGGTGCCGCCGCCTGCGCCATGGCGTGCGAATCCTGCTGCTGCTCGGAGCGGTCGCGGGCGCCCGCGCAGCCGACCTGTCGGCCGACCAGGTGGCCCAGGCCCTCGCGCATGCGAGTGCCGAACAGCCGGCTGACTTCGACGGCAAGGACCTGTCGGACCTCGACCTCAGCCGCCTCGATTTCCGCCGCGCCAGCCTGCACGGCACCAACCTGTTCGCGAGCCGCCTGGTCTCGTCCAACTTCGCCGGCACCGACCTGCGAGCTGCCAACCTCAACGGCGCCTGGCTCATGGGCACCGATTTCACCGGGGCGCGCATGGCGGGCGCGAGCCTGCTCTCCGTCGTCATCCTGGGCGGTCCGGTGAAGGCGATGCCGATCTTCAAGGGCACCGACCTGCGCGGCACGAAGATGATCGCCGACCTGCCTGGTGCCGACCTCTCCGGCGCGGATCTGGGCGAGGCACGCATCGGCGTGGACATCAGGAACCAGGGCATGGGCCAGATGCGCACCGACCTGACCGGCGCGCACCTTGCCGGGGCGAACCTGGCTGGCGCCGACCTCAACCGCTCCCTCTTGTCGTTCGCCGACCTCCGACACAGCAACCTGCGCGGCGCAAACCTCTTTCGCGTCAAGCTGGTCGGGGCAGACCTGACCGGCGCCGACGTCACCGGCGCCGACTTCAGCGAAGCCGACCTGTCGGACGCCATCCTGCGCGACGTGACGGGCCTGGCGCAGGCAAAGGGCCTGGAGCGCGCGGAAAACCTCGACAAGACAGTGCGCTGAACGCAGCCCCTCGGCTTTCGACGGAGCGGCCCCTCCCCCCCTTGGGGCTGGCCGGCCGCGCCTCGTCGTGCGATGGTCCGCTCGTCGGGGCACATCGCTTGCTTGGCGGGTTCCATCCAGACTGAGGATGACATCGCGAGCACCATCCGCGTGCAACGCGAGGACGGACACCGGTCGGTGCCGCGACCCGTCCCGGGCGGCGGCCATGCGAACCATGCCTTCGCGAACTGAACCGAGGTGCTCATGTCCGACCTGTACGCAACCCTGCTCTCCTGGGCAGTCACCCTGTCCGGCTACCCCACGCCGCCCGAGCCTCCCGTCGTGGTGGCGAAGCCGCATGCATTCTTCGTCGAGAACGCCTGCGACCACCGGGAGTGCAAGGTGCTCGGCTGGTATTCCGGTGGCCGCAACCTCTACATCGACGAGACGCTCGACCCCGAGGACAGCCTGTTCGCCAGCTCGATCGTCGTGCACGAGATGGTGCACTACCTCCAGGCGGTGGCGCGCGGCGACGCCTCGCTCGCCGGCGGCGCTGCCTTCAGCGCCACCCCGTCGTGCCGGCAGTTCGTCCATTGGGAGTTCGAGGCCTACGCGGTCCAGCGCGAGTACATCACGCGCTACGGCACCGTCCTGCCCGTCGGTGGCGCGATGCGCGACGCCCGTTGCGAGGACGAGGATCCCGCCGCGGCGACCGAGGCGCCGCCGCATTAGGGCACGCGGCGCCCGAGCGGCGCGAGCGGCCGGTGAATAATGCCAGCTCGACTCCATGAGGCGGCTGTCATGCGGGAATTGCTGGACGATGCGTCGAAACGGGCGATCCGCTACCTGGACGGCCTGGCCCGCCGCGGCGTCGCGCCCGATGCTGCCGCCCTCGCCGGCCTCGCGGAACTCGACGGGCCGCTGCCCGAGCAAGCGTGCGCGCCGGCCGAGACCCTGCGACTGCTCGACGACGTCGGCTCTCCCGCGACGATGGCCAGCGCCGGCGGACGCTTCTTCGGCTTCGTGATCGGCGGCGCCCTGCCGGTGACGGTCGCGAGCAACTGGCTGGCCACCGCCTGGGACCAGAACGCCGCGCTGCAGGGGCCGGCCCGGGCCGTGTCGGCCCTCGAGGCCACCGCGCTGCGCTGGCTGCTGGATCTGCTCGGACTGCCGCCGCACTGCGCCGGCGCGTTCGTGACGGGCGCCACGATGGCGAACTTCAGCGCCCTCGCCGCTGCCCGCCACGCCGTGCTGGCACGCGCGGGCTGGTCGGTCGAGTCCGACGGATTGTTCGGCGCTCCGCCCATCACGGTCGTGATCGGCGAGGAGGCGCATCCGACGCTTGCGAAGTCGCTGGGCTTGCTGGGCCTGGGGCGCAGCCGGGTGCTGCGCGTGCCCGTCGACGGCCAGGGCCGGATGCGCGCCGACCGGCTGCCTGCGCTGGCGGGGCCGGCCATCGTGTGCCTGCAGGCCGGCAACATCAACACCGGCGCCTTCGATCCCTTCGAGGACATCGTCGCGCAGGCCCGCGACGCCGGCGCCTGGGTGCACGTCGATGGCGCCTTCGGCCTCTGGGCCGCGGCCAGTCGCGAGTTCGCCCCGCTCGTCGCCGGAATGGCGTCGGCGGATTCCTGGGCGACGGATGCCCACAAGTGGCTGAACGTGCCCTACGACAGCGGCCTGGCCTTCGTGAGGGACGCCGACGCGCTGCGCGGCGCGATGGCAATCTCGGCCGACTACCTGCCGGTCGGCGATGCGCGCGATCCCTCCGACTTCACGCCCGAGTTGTCGCGCCGTGCGCGCGGCGTGGACGTGTGGGCCGCGTTGAA
>FTKT01000955.1_pt3 | contig 25797 bp, 19 predicted proteins | sample 1658271 | NCBI WGS metagenome assembly FTKT01 (sample SAMEA3914811, study PRJEB12502) | metagenome | biome: forest; material: soil | place: Canada | collected 2011-08-04 | depth 0.3 m | reverse complement strand
TTCGGGCGCCGCGTTCGCTGTTCTTACGACCAGCATCCCGGCAGTCACAGCTAGGGCACCCAAACATTTCCTGATCTCAAGCATCGACATCCCCCATTATCTGCGCCGGATTGGCACTCAACCGACAGCACCCTATCTTGGCATACGTACACCGGCAACGTGAAACGATGCACCGAGGCTTGAAAATTCCCTGATATATTCAAGGGAGCATGCGGCCGCCACGACATCCATACAGCCGAACCGCCACAACTTCTGCTCATGGGCATCTTCGGCCGCCTGGCGCCGATATCGTTGAAAAAGTCGCCGCTGAAGTCGTCCGAATAGCATAGCGATTGCCGCCGGCGCAGGAGCTCGGCCATATCATGCGGGCCTTGGCTCTAGCATCGGCAGAATCTTCGCCAGCTTTCGCAGATTTTGCGCTGCTGCGGCCAGATGGAACTCGTCTCGGGCACCAAGTGGACCGCGAAGGCGCAATCGATCGAGCTTGAGGATGCGCTTGAGGTGGGCGAACAGCATCTCGACCTTTTTCCGCTCCCGTCTGGACGTTACGTAGGCGTCTGTCTTCGCGATATCCCGAGCCAAATCACGCGCACCTTCGTGGATTGACCGCGGGACCTTGCGCGCCGGCGTACTCGGACAGCACTTGGATTTCAGTTCGCAGCCCTCGCAGTCGCGCGTACTGGCGCGGTATCGCACTATCCCATCCTCATCGACAGACGGACCACGCGCTCGCTGGCTTGGTCGCAGTTCTTTGCCCGTAGGGCAGCGATAAAGATCGTTTTTATGGTCATAGACGAAGTCTGACCGGCTGAAGGTGCCGTCCTCGCGCTGTGATTTGTCGAACACCGGGATATGCGGCTCGATGCCCTTCTCATAGACCAGCCAGCCAAGCATCTCGGCTGTGCCGTAGGCGGTGTCGGCCGCCAGCTTTTCAGGATAGAGACCAAAGCGCTGATCGACCCGATCGATCATGGTGCGCACGGCCCCGGTCTCGGCTGTCCGTATGGCGCGTGTCGCTTCGACATCGACGATGACGGCATGCTTGAGATCGATCAGGTAATTGGTCGCATAGGCGAAGAACGCCAGGCCTTTCAGTGCGCCGGTCCATTGCGATGCCGGGTCTGACCGCGATACGAACTTCGGTTGCGTTTCGCTGGCTGCACCCCAGGCAGCGTCATCCAGAACATCGAGATATTCCCTGACCGATCGGCATGACGCCGCAAGCGCCTGCCAGTCGACCTGTTCCGATGCTGCAGCCGAGCGCTGCTTGTTGGCATCGGCCTTGATCAGGCTAGCGTCGGCGGCAAAGCCATCACCGCCGACAAGCCCTTCATCGATACAGCGTTGCACCGTCATCTCGAACAGTTGCCGTAATAGGTCGCTATCGCGGAATCGGCCATGACGGTTCTTAGAGAAGGTTGAATGGTCCGGCACGTCACCGTCGAGGCCCAACCGGCAGAACCAGCGATAGGCCAGGTTTAGGTGGACCTCCTCGCATAGCCGCCGTTCCGACCGGATTCCGAAGCAATAACCCACCAGAAGCATGCGGATCATCAGTTCCGGATCGACCGACGGCCAGCCCATGTCGCTGTAGTACGGCCGTATCTGTTGCGGCAATCCCACGTTGCGGTCCCGCATTGGCGGTGTAGTTTTCGGCCGCTCGCGCGTTACAGGCTTGGTGCGCCAGGATAGGGTGTCCCGAAGCGTTTGAGCTGGAAGATTTCTCGAAGCCGGGCGGCATTTCCGGGGATATCTGCCCGCCAGTCATCGAGGATGCTGGGCTCGTCGAGTGTGACCATTTTGCCTTTCACCCTAACCGGCTGATGGATCAAGATCGGCATCATGAGATAACGATGCTGGCTGGTCGTTTTAAGGACGCCATGCCAGAGGCGACGGTTCATTTCGACGGCAAGCATGAAGCCCGCACACCAGTCGTGGGCCGTTATCTGACCCTTCGTGTCCGTCTTAAATAAGGGCTGCAGCTCCTGGTCGTCGCGTAGCTTGTCGCTGATGGTATTGTGCCATCGTGTGATAGCCATAATGGCGGCGAACTCCGGCGTGCCGCCCGTATCGAAGGCTTCGGGCTCAATGCCGATCAACGGGCAGATCCACTTAAAGGGATGCATCGAGACAGGTCCGACAACCACGGCCGTGACGAAGCCGTCGATGATCGACAGGTTTTTCCCCCAGGCCGCCGGTCGCTGGCTCAGCCATTGGGCAAACTCTTCGTCGCCCATTGTTCGTTCGGGCGGCGCTTGCGTCGGCACAGGTTTCGGGTTGGATTTGATCTTCATGCCGCCACCTTCAGCTCAGCTTGAGCGCCCCGTGTCACTCGCCAGTTCCACGCCAGCAGGGCGTCGAGATTGTTGGCCTTTACACGGCCGCTGACCATGCACCCAACAACATCATTCAGGTAGGTGAACGGATCAAGGCCGTTTAATTTCGCTGTGGTCAGCAGGCTTCCCAGCACCGCCCAGGTATGAGCGCCACCGTCATCTCCTGCGAACAGTGAGCCCCGCCGGCCGAGCGCAATCCCCCTTATGCTACGCTCGACGGTATTGTTGTCTGGTTCAAGCCGGCCATCCGACAGGAAAAGCGTCAGGCCTTCCCATCGGCTCAAGCTATAATTGATGGCACCGGCCAGCGTAGATTTCTTGGAGATCTTCGACAGACCGATTTCCAGCTTGGTCTTGAGTGCGGCCATAAGGGGCGCGGACCGCGCCTGCCGAACCCGGCGACGATTATCGGCGTCTGTCCCCCGGATCTCCTTCTCGATCGCGTAAACTTCCGCCAGGACCTTGAGAACCTCTTCGATAAATACCGAAGGCGTCTTCTTGTACACGTCGGTAAATTCGCGGCGAGCATGGGCGAGACAATAGGCGAGCGTTATGGGGCCGGGCTTGCGATTGGGCACCATTAGGCCATTGTACCCGGGATAGGCGTCAACGTGGACAAGGCCCTGGTAGTCCGACAACTGCGTCTCGATAACGTCACCCTTGCGCGTATCCGCATAGATGTGCGCGACCGCCGCAGGTGCCGGCCCGAGCCATGGGCTGTCGTCCGTTGCATGTGTCCAGAACTGGCCGGTATGGGTTGTGCCTCTCTTGTCTTTTCGCCGTACCGGCATTCGGGTCTCGTCACAGAATAGCCGAGGATAGGTATGCATGACCTGGATCTGTCGTCGGTAAAGCCCCTCGACCCACCAAGCCAATCGCTTCATCCACCGGCAAAGCGTTGACCGATCCAGAGTGATGCCTTGGCCATGCAACACTTTGACCTGCCGGCTAAGCGGCATGTACCAGGCAAACTTCCAGACCGCGACACTGACGATTAGGGCGTTGGAAGCCATTCCGCCCTCGACAAGCCGATCCGGGCATGACGCCTGGCGCACACCATCTTCGCACGTCCGGCAGGCGTATTTAGGCCGGATAATCCGGTTGACTCGCAAGATCGCCGGAACGCAATCCAGCGTCTCTGAGATGTCCTCCCCGATCTTGTGCATCTGCCCTGCACAGCACGCACAGTTCAGGCTCGCCGGCTCAACAACCGTCTCCACTCGCGGCAGATGTTTGGGCAAAAGGCCGATGTTGCGTTCGGCAGCCTTACGAGGTTGCTTCGCAGCAATAGCGCCCTCTGGGGCGGCATCGTCATTAGCGGCGACGGGGGCAACATCGGTGACCAGATCGCCAAGGTCCAATGGCAACTGCTCAGCCAGAATGGCGTTCAGCTTTTCGGATTTGACCCCGAAGATCATTGCCTGGAAGGTGGCCAACTGCCCTTGCAATACCTCGATCTCATCCTTCATATCGAGCACCATTCCGATCAAAACATCGGGGTCTCGCGGCAGATTTTGAGGATCGATCGCCATGCTCAAGACTAGCGCATTCGGCGATTTTTCTCCAGTAAATTCAACAAACTTACCTCAGTATTTTAGGCGTTTTGACTATCGGCGCCTGGACCTTTGACCACTCCAAGCCGCATAGCAAAAGGGCCATTTGCTCGGCGCCAAGCTGGATGACGCCGCCGGATAGGGGCGGCCATCTGAACCGGTTTTCCTCAAGCCATTTCGTTACCAAAAGCATTCCGCTTCCGTCCCAAGTCAATATTTTTAAACGGTCGCTTCGCTTGCTGCGGAAGATGAACACCGCTCCACTATACGGGTCATCCAAGAGGGCCGTCGCGACGATGTGGGCCAAGCTGTTGATACCGCCTCGGAAGTCTACCGGCTGGGAGTAGAGCATGATCTTCAGGCCAGGCCGAAAGGCGATCAATGCCCGAACCTCAACGCTGACAGCACCTTCCCGAGATTGGATTCATCGATGGCGCCTTCCAGCCGCACGAGCACGCCATACACTTCGATGGTGATCGTGCCGCTGGACCCAGGCTGCGTGGGAACCACGGGTATAAATCTTGGCGCATCATCGGTCGTGCCCGAGAAGCCGCCGTCACGGGCGCATTTACGCCAATAGTGAACAAGGCCGAGACTTACGCCGTGCCGGCGCGCGATGGCTGACACATTGGCGCCAGGCGCAAAGGTCTCCGCAATGACCGCCGCCTTGAACTCCTTTGGCCAGGTCTTGCGACGCGGCTCCCCCGTCAGAATCTCCATCCGACGAAACGGCTCGTTGCGCGGCGAATGTATGACGCGCCCAGATGGGCCCTTCTTAATACCATCATCAGCATCATGCTGATGATCATCACTATCGTCCATTGCGTGGCCCTCCAAGGCGTCAGGCCTCGGTCATTCCACGCAAAAACCTCTCACGATAGGTGGGGCGCTCGCATCAGATACCATTGACCGGCCCGCAAAGATCACGGGCGTTGTTCTTTATGATGAAAAAGTCGGTCCATCTAACGCGCAACTCAAGAAGCTTTATGATGCAAGAAAGGGGCTATCCGCAGATGCCCCTTTTAAAGCGAAGTCTTTTAAAGGCTATGTCGGACTAAAGGCAAACCTTGAGCAAATCCGAGTAGTGTCGGTCGCCAGGTAAGTTTTAGCGGCCGGGGCTTACACCCCCGCCTTCAAGCCCTCCGCGCGCTTCTTTTGCAGCTGGTCGAAAGCGCCCCAGACGCCGTCATTGCCCGTCCACTGGCCCTTGGTCGCGGCCTTGGAATATTCCGTGGCGCGGGCTTCGAAGAAGTTGGCGTGTTCGACGCCCGACAGCAGGACCTGCAGCCACGGCAGCGGGTTTTCCTTGGCGCCGCCGAACACTTGCGGCAGTTCCAGTTGCTTTAAGCGCCAGTCGGCGATGTAGCGGATATAGGCCTTGATGTCGTCGGGCGTCATGCCCTGGACCGGGCCCATTTCGAAGGCCAGGTCGATGAACTTGTCTTCCATCTTAACGACCGTCTTGCAGCAGTCGATGATATCGTCGGCGACCGACGGGGTCAGCGCCTTCGTTTCTTTGGCGAATGCGTGGTACAGCTTGATGACGCCTTCGCAGTGCAGGCTTTCGTCGCGCACCGACCACGAGACGATCTGGCCCATGCCCTTCATCTTGTTGAAGCGCGGGAAGTTCATCAGCATGGCGAACGAGGCGAACAGTTGCAGGCCTTCGGTGAAGCCGCCGAACATGGCGAGCGTGCGCAGGACGTCGGCTTCGGTATCGACGCCGAACTGCTGCATGTAGTCATGCTTGTCGCGCATCGCCTGGTAATCCATGAACGCGCCGAATTCCGATTCCGGCATGCCGATGGTTTCGAGCAGCAGGGCATAGGCGGCGATATGGATGGTTTCCATGTTCGCGAAGGCCGACATCATCATCTTGACTTCGGTCGGCTTGAAGACGCGCGAATAGCGTTCCAGGTAGTTGTCCTGGACCTCGATGTCCGACTGCGTGAAGAAGCGGAAGATCTGCGTCAGCAGGTTACGCTCGCCGTCGTTCAGCTTGGCCGCCCAGTCCTTGCAGTCCTCACCCAGCGGCACTTCTTCCGGCACCCAGTGGACCTGCTGCTGCTTGCGCCAGAATTCGAAGGCCCAGGGATAGCGGAACGGCTTGTAGGAATGGCTGGGGGTCAAAAGACCGGCCGAGGACTGCGACAACAACAAAGAGCTCATGATAGCCATTCCCGAATCGAACACTGCGCCCGAAGGCCCTGCCAATATCCCACAGTTTGTGGTTAAGGCTAGGTTAATGTCTACATATTGTGTGGATAAGCGGAGTCTCGATTCCGCTGCGCAAGGCTAGGCGCTGTTAGGGAACGAGTCGATAGCCGATCGAAATGTTACGGGAAATTGTGATCGCCGGCCGGTGAGCGCCGGGACACAGGGCGCGCATAAAGCGATCCCCGACCTTGAAAACCCGCCCCGGTTGCCGCAGGATAGGGCGGGGAGATCTTTGCGGCTAGAGACTTTTGGGGGGCGGGGCATGGCTTCAGTCTTGAGATATGCGCGGACGGCGACGGCCGTCCTGGCGCTGGCATCCGCGTTGGCCATTACGCTGACCATGACGACGACCGCCGGGGCCACCCCGATGCCGCCGGTTGCCTTCCCGCAGGAGCATTCCGACGTCACCGCCGATCCGGACGTGGTCTTCGGGCGGTTACCCAACGGCATGGGTTATGTGCTGCAACATCGCGCCATGCCGCCGCATACGGCAACGATCCTGATGCGGGTGGGCGCCGGCTCGATGATGGAAACCAACGCCCAGCGCGGTCTGGCCCACTTCCTCGAGCACATGGCCTTCGAGGGCTCCACCCATCTGAAGAACGGCGAACTGAAGGCGACGCTCGAGCGCAAGGGCTTCCTGTTCGGCGCCGACGCCAATGCGGTGACCAGCGCCAGCCAGACCGTCTATATCCTGGATGCGCCGAACGTCGAGCCCGACACCCTGTCGACGGCGTTCTCGTCGCTGCGCGAGATCGCCGGCAACCTGACCATCGACGCCGACGCGGTCGACCACGAACGCGGGGTCGTCCTGTCGGAAGAGCGGGCGCGCGCCAGCGCCACCCTGGCCGAAGCCCTGAAGTATGACGCGCTGGTCTATCCCGACCAGAAGTACGGCCAGGGGTTCTTCAGCGCCATCGGCTCGCGCGACATCATCCAGAGCGCGACGCGCGACGACCTGGTCAGCTTCTACAAGACCTGGTACCGGCCGCAATTGACAACCCTGGTCGTCGTCGGCGATATCGATCCCAAAGCGATCGAGGCGGAGATCAAGGCGCGCTTCGGCGACTGGCAGGCCGCCGGCCCGATGCCGGAAGAGCCCGACTGGGGCAAGCGGACGCCGCACGGCGTGCAACTGTTCGAATATACCAATGGCGCCATTGCCCGGCGGCTGCGCCTGGAATGGATCCGCGCGCCCGAAACGCGCCCCGACAGCCTGGCGCGCCACGTCGACAACCTGGCCGAAGCCGCCGTCCTGGTCGTCCTCGAACGGCGCCTGACCGCCGCCATCCACGCGCCCGACAGCGCCATCCTGAAGGCGACCGTGACGCGCAGCACCGCGTTCAAGACCAGCCGCACCGTCGATTTCGACATCGAGCCCAAGCCCGGCAAGACCCAGGCCGCCTTCGACCAGGCCTATGGCGTACTGAAGACACTGCGCGCCGGAGGTGTCACGCCGGCCGAGATCGCGTTCATCGCCGCCCTGACCGCGGAGTCGCGCAGCCGCGAAGACAAGCGCTTCGACAGCCTGAGCAACCGGGCCGCCGCGGACAATATCGTCGCCCATTTCGGCACGGATACGGTCGAACGCGGCAAGGCCGGTATCCTGGCCGATATCGACGCCAGCGCGCCCAGGCTCGACAAGGCCGGTCTCGACGCAGCGCTTGCCCAGATGTTCTCCGGCGACGGGCCCGTGTTGTCGAACTATGGCGCAAGCACCGACGATTTCGATCCCCAGGCCTTCAAGACCGAATACCTGGCCCAGACGGCGGCGCCCGCCGCGCCCTATGTCGAGGTGGCTGCCGTCCCCTGGCCCTATACCGATTTCGGCCCCGCCCAAGCGCCGGTTTCGCATACGGCCGATCCCGATTTCGGCTATGACCATTTCGTCTTCGCCAACGGCGTCGTGCTGAACGTCAAGTCGACGACCTTCACCCCGGGCGAGGTCCAGGTCGGTGTCGGTTTCCTGGGCGGCATCCAGCGGTTCGATCCGTCAAAGCCGCGCCCCTTGCCCATGGCCATCGGCGGCCTGTTCATTTCCGGCGGTCTGGGCAAGCTCGACAGCCAGGCGATCAACACGGCCCTGGCGGGCAAGGCGGTCACCGAAAGCCTGTCGATCAGCGACAGCGTCGCGACGCTGCGCGGCACGACGAATGCCGACGACCTGGGCACGCAATTGCAGGTCCTGATGGCTTACGCCACCGATCCGGGCCTGCGCGATCGCGACTTCGACCGGTTCAAGACCGTTCTGGCGCAAACGACGCAAAACCAGATGCACGCGTCGCCGACCGAGACCTTGAGCTTCGAATTCAACAGCCTCATCCGCCCGGGGGACTGGCGCTACGACGCGCACATCGCCGAAAACCCCGACGCGGTGACCTGGCCGGATCTCACCAGCCTCTACCGCGAGGTGCTGAGCGACACGCCCATCGTCATCACCATGGTCGGCGACGTCGATGCGCAGACCGCGGCCAAGGCCGTCGCCGGCACCTTCGCCACCTTGCCGCCGCGGCCAGCCGCCGCGCAGAAATTCGCCGGCGCCGACCAGACCTCGTTTCCGCCGCCACCGGGCGATCATGTCTTTTATCACAATGGCCGCCACGACCTCAGCGTCTCGGCGGTGGTATGGCCGACGACGGGACTTTATGCCGACGTGCCGGCGTCCTACCGGCTGGACATGCTGTCCCAGATCATCAAGAACCGCCTGTTCGACACGCTGCGTGAAAAGCTGGGGGCCGTCTATTCGCCGACCGTGAACGCCCTGGCGGACGCCGACTACCCCAAGCTGGGCTATATCCGTGTCGGCGCTCAGGTAAAGGCGGGCGACGACACGGTCTTCCGCGACGCGCTGGCGGCCATTGCCGCCGACCTGCGCGCCCATCCGGTCAGCGCCGATGAATTACTGCGGGTCAAGACGCCCGCGCTACAGGCGGCGGCCAATGCCGAAAACACAAATCTCTACTGGTTCTCCACCCTGTCCTGGCTGGGCCGCCAGCCGCAAAGCCGCGCGGTCATCCTCAAGCGCAAGGCGATCATCGAGACGACGACGGCGGACGAGCTGATGGACCTGGCCAAGACCTGGTTGCGCGACGACAAGGCGGTCTTCGTCCGCGTCGTGCCTCGCACCGCGGAGGCCAAGCCGCCCGCTAATTGATCTGGAACCGCCGCCGCCCTGCCAGGCCCGCCAGGAAGGCCAGGGTCAGGCTCAGCAGGGATTGCAGCGTGCCAAGGACCTTGATGCGGAAATCCGCGCCGGCATCGGCCGAAAAGACCAGATCGTGCGCCCACGCGTCGCCGCCGGAAAAGCGCTGCGGGTCCAGCACCGAAAACGGCGAGAACACATTGTTCCACGAGAAGCCGAAGGCGCTGTAGAGATGCGCCGCCGATAACCGCTCGGACGTCAGCAGGCTGGAGGGCGCCATGAGGTTCACATGGTCGCCGATCGTGAAATAGGCCAGGCTCAAACCGACATACAGCAGAAGCATCACCAGCAGCGGCCGGAAGATCGAATTGCCGTAGTCGGAAATGCCCCAATAGACGAAAGAGGCGGCGCGCTCCCACCACGGCACGTCCTTGCGCTGCCGGCGGGCGTGCAGTTCGTAATTGAAGAACTCGCCCTCGCGCACCCGGTCGCGGCGGTCCTCCATCATCTGTTTCAGCGTGCGGAAGCTGGCTTCCAGGCCGTCGAAATAGGCGTCGGCGGTGAAGTCGTCGGTGCGCCGCGCCAGGCGATCGGCGCGGAAGGCTTTCTTGAACGCGGCGTAGTCGCCGGACGGTTCGCCGAGATAGCGCAGCTTGAGCAGGCTTTCCGGGTATTTCGGCAGGCTGCGCGGATTGTAGCGCAGCGCGCGGCGGAACTCGGTGCCGTGGAAATTGACGCTGGCATGGACGTCGGAGCCATAGAACTGCGCCCGCTCGCCGAACGAGGCGCCGCGGAAGCTGGACGGCGACAACAGGTCGCGGTTGGAGAAGTTGGCGTTCTCGTAAAAGGTGGCATGCCGCGCCAGGAACTTGGGCAGGGACCGGAAGCTGCGCCCGGACGGACCGCCGGACGCGTCGAGCGTGCCGGTCAGGCCGGGGGCTTCGTCCGCGCCGTTGGCCAGCAACTGGATCGTCTGGGGCGACAGGGCGATCGGGTCGCCGTCGGTAATGCCTTCCAGATTGACCTTGCCGTAAAAGGTCGCGCCATTGACCGACAGGCGGTGCACGAAGGCTGACTTATAGAAACCGATATCGCTGAGGCACTGGACGCCGTCGAACAGGGCGCGGTCGAGGAAGCGCACGCCAAAAAAGTCGGCGGTACGGCCGAACGAGGCCTGTTCGAACTCGGCATAGGCGGTGAATTCGGCCTCGGAAAAATCGGCGCGGTTGGCGAAGCGGGCGCCGGTGAAGGCCGAGCTGTCGCTGAAGCGCGCACGGGTAAAATCGGCGTCGCCGATGAACAGGGTGCGTTTCAGGCTGACCGGACCGATCGCCGCGCCGGCCAGGGTCACCGGACCGGCAAAGACGGCTTCGTCCGCCCACAGGCCGTCGACGCGTGGGCCGGCATCGACCGGGCCGTCGATCCACGCCTTGTCGAGATGCCAGGCGGCGGCCGACAGGGTGAGGCCGCCGGTCAGACAGGCTTCCGGGGCGTTCAGCCACAGTCCGGCGGGGACGGCCGGCAACGGCGCGACGATGCCGGCGAACAGCACGCACGGATCCAGCATCAGGGCGGCCAGGTCGTGGGTCAGCGCGCGCCATTCGGCGTCGCTCCAGCCGGCCTTGGGCGAGGGGGAACCGTCAGCGAAGGCGAGGGGGCAGTGGAACCGTGTCCAGCGCCGTGGCGTGCCGGGCTCGGGGATCAGGCGGTCGCGTTCGGCCGACCAGTAGTCCTGCAGGGTTTTCAGGCCGATGTCGCGGCAGGCTTCCGATGATTTGGCGGCCAGGCCGTCCCAGGAATAGTCCGCGATGCGCCAGGCGGCCCACCACTGGGCTTCGAGCGTAGCGACGTCAGGATTGGCTTCGGCCATGTTTTCCCCCATGTCTGAAGAGGTTAACACGCCTTGTTAACGGTTTGAATACGGAACAAACCTCTCCTCCCCTGCGCAGCGGGGGAGGTGGCAGGCAGCGCGCAAGCGCTGGATGACGGAGGGGGCCTGGCGCCGGCGCTGGCCCCTCCGTCACAGGGCTTCGCGCTGCGCACTCGCTCCTGTGCCACCTCCCCCGCCGCGCTTCGCTTGCAGGGGAGGAGAGGCTTGAAAATCAAACCGCGTCCGCCGTCACGCCGCCAGTCTTCCGCAGGCGGCCGACGTCGCTGATCGGCGGGGCGCCGAACAGGCGGCCGTATTCGCGGCTGAACTGCGAGGCGCTTTCATAGCCCACCGCAAAGGCCGCCCGTTCGGCGCGCACGCCGTCGTTCAGCATCATCCGTCGCGCTTCGACCAGCCGCAACTGCTTGACGTATTGCAGCGGGCTCAAACTGGTCACCGACTTGAAGTGGGTATGAAAAGCCGACGGGCTCATATGGGCGGTGGACGCCAGTTCGCGGACGTCGACCGGCCGGGTGATGTCGGCGCGCAGGTGGCGGATGACGCCGGCGATGCGCTGGACGGCCGAGCCGCCGGCGGCGACCTGGTGCATGGCGGCGGCCTGGTCGCCGGTCAGCAGGCGATAGTGGATCTCGCGCAGGATCAACGGCGCCAGGGCCGGAATGTCGCGTGGCGTCTGGTGAAGCTGCATCAGCCGGTGCACGGCGTCGAGCAGGCGCGGGTCGGCGGGGCTGAGCGCGATGCCGCGCCGTGACGGTTCGACCTCCTGGGGCGGCGCCACCGGCAGCAGGTCGCACAACAGGGCGCGGTCCAGCGCGATCTTGAGGCCCAGATAGGGCGATTGCGGCGTGGCGTGGGTCAGATAGGCGGCGACCGGCAGATCGACCGTGATGACCAGGTGCTGGCCGGGCGCCGGCACATAGGTCTCGTCGCCCAGCACGATCTCCTTGCGGCCCTGGACCATGATGGCCAGCAACGGGTCGGCAATCGAACCGACGGCGTGTTGCGGTTCGGACTGGCGCGCATAGGTCAGGCCCGGCACGGCACTATCGTGCAAGCCGTCACCCAAATCTGTGGTGTAATGGGCAATATCGGTGGCCATGGCGCGTAACATGGCAGTCACGGCGAAAGGATCGGTCATGTCGGGAAATCCACGGGCGAGATCGGGCGGATTTTACCGCCTGATCCTGTTCTCCGCAAGGCCTGGATCTGGAGGATCAGGCAAGAGCGGAGAAGCTTTGGGTATTTTATCGGGCCCGGCCGTCACCTAGGATATAGGCGTCATGCGCATTTTTTCAAATCACCCGCGATCGACGGGCGGCGAAACGGGTTTTCCGCCCGATCGCCGCGAAGCCCTGCGTCTGCGGTTACAGCTCTATTGCGACGCCCATATCGCCTCGGATGCCCCCGAGACGCCGGATCATCTCGACCGGCGCTTCACGGCGTTTTTCACCGCGGCCGTGCGCGGCGGTTATATAGAGGCCGGGCGTTGTCCGGAAACCCTGGCCCACCTGTTCGTCGCGGTGCTGGCCAATCTCGACCTGCGCAAAAACGGCGGGGCACCGGCGCATGAACTGCGCCGGACGGCGATGGCGGCGATCCGTTTGATTGTGGACTAAGCCTCATACCCAAAAGGGGATGCCCCTTTTGGGATAAATAGGGTGGCGTCTGAAAAAACTATCCGCCGGTGGCCTTGAGGCCGGCCCAGGTCCGGTTTGGCGCGTCGGCCGCGGGCGTATTGGCGGCGACCGGTGTGGCTGCCGGCTGGGCGTGGGCTTGCAGGCTTTGCTGCAGCCAGGCCAGGTTGGCATCGGCGACTTCGGGCGGCAGGTCCTGGCGCAACAGCCTTTCGGCCTCGGGCATCTTGCCTTCCAGGCCCAGAACCAGGGCCAGGTCCTGGCGTTCCTGAAGGGTCGTCTCCTTTTGCGCCACCGCGGTGCGCAGCAGCGTCTCCGCCCCGGCCAGGTCGCCGGCGCTGAGCCGCGCCATGGCCTGGTTGGTCAGGACCGCCGGATTGCCGGGCGACAGTTTCAGCGCCATCTGCCACGCCGCCTGGGCGTCGTCGGGGCGCTTGGTCTGGTCATAGGCGACGCCCAGCAGCGACCAGGCCTGCCAGTCATTGGGCTTCAGCTCCGACAGGTGCTTCAGCGGATCGACGGCGTAAAAGGCGTTGTTGCCGGCGATATGGGCGCGGGCGGCGGCCAGCAGGGCCTCGGTATTGTTCGGCGCGAACAGCAGCACGGAATGGGCCGTATTGGCGGCTTCGTCGTTGTGGCCCATCGCGCGCTCGGCGTTCGACAGGTAAAGCCCGAACTCGGCATTGGTCGGGTCGTGGTCGAACTGGTTGGCGAAGAAGGCCGCCTGGGTCAGCGGATCGCTGCGCAACGCCGTCTGGATCTGGGCCGGCGTCGCCTTGACGAAACCGTCGTCGCGCTTGGCCGGCGTGGCGGCCTGGGTGACTGTCGCGCTCGTCGTTTGGGCCGGCGTCGTATCGGCGACGGCGGGCAGGGCGGTCGAAACCGCCAGCACGGAAAGGGTCAAGAGAAAGGCACGCATGGGCGACTCGCGGAAAATCGGCTCCCCGGTTAAGATTTCGGTGACAGCGATGAAGATAGTATTAAAGCGGTTGATAAAGTTAACGAAGATTGCCGACCAAGCGAGCCTGAACATGCCCAAAGCCATTCCCGTCCCGCCCGCCAAAACCACCCATACGATCTTTGCCCTGTTCGAGGACGATGTCGCCGCCCTGGCCGTGGCGCTGAAACCGGCGCAGGCGGCGTTCCTGACGGCGCGCGCTTTCGCGGGCAAGGCCGGCAGCCTGGTCGTCCTGCCGAATGACGACGGCACGCTTAGCGCCTGGTTCGGGCTGGGGGCGCGCAAGGCCTATAATCCGCTGAGCTTCCGCGGCCTGCCCGGGCAGTTGCCGAAAGGGACGTGGGGGCTGCATATCGACGCCGCCCTCGACCTGCACGCCATTCACGTCGCCTGGGCGCTCGGCGCCTACAGCTTTACCCGTTACAAGCAGACGCCGAAGCCGATCGAAGCCGTGCTGGACGACAGCGGCCTCGACAAGGCCGAGCGCGCGGCGATCGCCGCCGAGGCCGCCGCCCACGCCCTGGCGCGCGATCTGGTCAATACGCCGGCCAACGACATGGGGCCCGCCGAGATCGAGGCCGAGGCCCGCAAGATCGCCGAGGCTTACGGCGCCGCCATTACCGTCATCGTCGGCGACGACCTGCTGGCCGCCAACTATCCGGCGGTCCACGCCGTGGGCCGCGCGGCCGCGCCGGGCCGCGAGCCGCGCTTTATCGAAATCAGCTGGGACGCGCCGGGCGCGCCCGAAGCGCCGGTGGTGGCCCTGGTCGGCAAGGGCGTTGCCTTCGACACCGGCGGGCTCGACATCAAGCCGTCGGCGGGCATGGGGCTGATGAAAAAGGACATGGGCGGGGCGGCGCACGCCCTGGCCCTGGCGCAATGGATCATGGAGACGAGGCTGGAGGTCCGCCTGCGCGTCCTGGTTCCGGCCGTCGAAAACGCCATTTCCGGCGGCGCCATGCGACCGTCCGACATCCTGGCGTCGCGGGCGGGCCTGACGCTGGAGGTCGGCAATACCGATGCGGAAGGGCGGCTGATCCTGGCCGACGCCCTGACGCGCGCCGGCGAGCTGGAGCCACAGCTGACGCTCGACTTCGCCACCCTGACCGGCGCGGCGCGCGTGGCCCTGGGACCCGAGGTCGTGCCCTTCTACAGCGATGACGAGGATATCGTCCGCCGGCTTGAGGTCTCGTCGATCGCCCGCCAGGATCCGCTGTGGCGTATGCCTCTGTGGGCCGGGTATCGCGACGCCATCGATTCCGACATTGCCGACCTGCGCAACGACCCGGCGGGCTGGGCCCAGGCGGGTTCGGTGACGGCGGCCCTGTTCCTGCAGCGCTTCGCCCCGAAAAGCGGCGCCTGGGTGCATTTCGACCTCTATGCGTGGAACCCGCGCGGCCGCACCGGCTGGCCGGTCGGCGCCGAGGCCCAGACCCTGCGCGCGGTCTATGGACTGATCAAGGATTTCGTCTAGAAAGGATGAATCCCCAGCGCGGTTATTTACTGATTATAAAGGAAAATTTTTTGAATTAAGCGTGGCTGTCAACGAATCCTTTGCATCCCGCTGCTACTCTGCCCACATCGAATTAGTGCAGGCAGTCCGTTCATGACGCAAGAAAGCGACGATCCCTTCGACAAGCGCGTCACCCCGTTCAAGGACGGTGTGACCGATCAGGCCTATGAAGGTCTGATCCGCGCCAAAACCTATGTCGCGGGCGAGATCCTGAGCTGTCACGCCGCCACCGCGCCGATCCTGGCCGCCCCGGAACTGGGCGCGGAACAATGGGATCAGCTGCTGCTGGGCGAGCGTTTCAAGGTCATCGAGCGCAAGCACGACTATTATTGGGGCCAGGCCCTGCGCGACGGCTATGTCGGCTACGTGCCGGTCGCCGCCTTCCATGGCGGCTGGTACCTGCCGACGCATTATGTCGCGACGCTGCGGACCTATGTCTTCGCCGGCGCCAACCTGAAATCGTCGATCCTGGCGGCGGTCAGCCTGAATTCGCTGGTCACCGTGTCGCGTCGTGAAAACGGCTTTGCCTATATCAACGACATGGGCTGGGTCTTCGAAAAGCACCTGTCGGACTTCCACGACTTTGCCGACGATTTCGTCGCGGTCGCCGAGTCCTATATCAACGCGCCCTATCAATGGGGCGGCCGCGAAAGCATCGGTCTCGATTGCTCGGGCCTGTTGCAGCAAGCGCTGTATGCCTCGGGTTATGGCTGCCCGCGCGACAGCGACATGCAGGCCAAGCTGGGCCTGCCGCTGACGGTCGAGGAAGACCTGTCGGGCCTGCGCCGCGGCGACCTCGTCTTCTGGCAGGGCCATGTCGCCATCATGGTCGACGACGCCAACATCATCCACGCCAATGCCCACCACATGAAGGTGGCGATCGAGCCGCTGCGTGACGCGGTCGATCGCATCGACTCGTGCGGCACCGGCATGCCGACCGCCTTCCGCCGGTTGTAGGCGCAAGGCAATCCAAGCTTTCAAAGCCCTTCGGTTCGCGCCGGAGGGCTTTTTACATTTAGCTCGAAGACACCGGTGTCTTGCGCGCGTCTCGAACTTGCCGCACAACAGGCAAAACAGGGGACAGCGCATGACCGATACCGATCGCCGCTCGGCTTTGAAAGCTTTCGGCCTGGGAACCGTGGGTGCCATGGGGCTGGGCCTCGCCGCGCCGACGCAAGCGACGCCGGTAAGCTGGGGCAAGACCTTCGACGGCCAGCGCCAGGCCGATCTTGGCGACGGCACCTTCCTCAACCCGGTCATGGCCGGCGACCATCCCGATCCGGCGGTGCTGAAGGACGGTGACGACTATTACATGACGTTTTCGTCGTTCGACGCTTATCCCGGCATGATCATCTGGCATTCGCGCGACCTGGTGAACTGGCGGCCCCTTACGGCGGCGCTGAAAACCAATATCGGCTCGGTCTGGGCCGTGTCCCTGGCGCGGCACGCCGGCCGCTATTTCCTGTACATCCCGACCAAGGCGTCGATCGCCGGCACGAAGACCAGTATCTACGTCATCCAAGCCGACCACATCGAAGGCCCGTGGTCCGAACCCGTCGACCTGGACCTGCCGCATCATATCGATCCATGCCATGCGGTCGGCGAAGACGGCTCGCGCTGGCTGTTCCTCAGCGGCGGCGACCGCGTGCGGCTCAGCGACGACGGGATGAGATGCACGGCCGCGCCCGAACACGTCTACGATCCATGGCACTATCCGTCCGAATGGGACGTCGAAGGCTTTTCGCCGGAGGGGCCAAAAGTCCTGCGGCACGGGGCCTATTTCTACCTGATCCTGGCGGTCGGCGGCACGGCCGGCCCGCCGACGGGGCACATGGTCATCGCCGCGCGGTCGAAATCGATCCATGGCCCGTGGGAAAACCATCCGCGCAATCCGCTGGTCCGCACCACCTCGGTCGAGGAAAAGTGGTGGTCACGCGGCCACGCCACGGTCGTCGAAGGTCCGACGCCGGGTGAGTGGTGGGGCGTTTATCACGGTTATGAAAACGGCTTCTACACCTTGGGCCGGCAAACGCTTCTGGCGCCGGTGACCTGGTCGGCCGACGGCTGGTTCGATTTCGGCGGCGGCGACCTGTCAACGCCGATCCGCAAGCCGAAAGGCGGGACGTCACAACCGCACGGCATCGCGCTCAGCGACGATTTCCGCGCCGACCGCATGGGCCTGGTCTGGAACTTTTTCCAGCCGGCGGCCGGCGAGGGCGTCCGCGTGTCGCGCCAGGACGGTGTCCTGCACCTGAAGGCGTCAGGTGAGGCGCCGAAGGACAGTTCGCCCCTGGTCCTGGTCGTCGGCGATCCGGCCTATGAGATCGAATGCGATATCGATATCGATCCGGGCGCGCACGGCGGTCTGCTGCTGTTCTACGATCACCAGCTCTATTGCGGGCTGGGCTTCGATGCCCGCGCCTTCATCACCCACCAGTACGGCATCGAGCGCGGCCGGCCGGCCAATCCGCACGGCACGCGGATGAAGATGCGGCTGCGGAACGACCGCCATATCGTCAGTTTCCATACCTCGGTCGATGGACAGACCTGGACGCGCTTCGACCGCGGCATGGAGGTTTCCGGTTATCACCACAATGTCCGTGGCGGATTCCTGATGCTGAAACCCGGCCTGTATGCGGCCGGCGAGGGCGAGGTCCGGTTCTCGAACTTCGTCTATCGGGCCTTGGTCTGAAATCCGGGCCTGAAATCCGGGCCTGATATCTTCCCCCAGGGAAACAAGGTTGGAGAGGTCACACTTGCAACAAGTCCTGACATGCGCGAAGGTGCCGTCACTTATGTCCCCCTTATGAAAGACATCTCGTGCTTCTGTCCGCTCTCGCCATCGCCGCTACGTTACAAACCGCGCCGGCCACGCCCCAACCGGCAGCCCCCGTGCTTCACAGCTATTCGGGCCTGACCCTGTCGCCCAAGGGCGATCGCATGGTCACGTTCGAAAGCACCGGCGGCATGATGGCGCACGGCGCGGTGACGCTGCGCGACCTGACGGGCAAGGTGACGGCGACCTATGATCCCTGTGCGACCTGCCGCTACGACGCCCCGGCCTGGTCGCCGGATGGCAGCAAGCTCGCCTTCCTGGCCAGCGACCAGAAGGCCGGCACGACCTCGCTCTATGTCATCGAAGGTGGCCAGCCGCGCGTCCTGACGACGATCAGCGGCGTCGCCAACCACCCGCGCTGGTCGCCGGACGGCCAGACGGTGGCCTTCCTGGCCGTTGTCGGCGCACACAAGCAGACCGGCGCCACCCAGCCGGGCGCGCATCTGGTCGGTGAAATCGGCGCCGCCTCGGTGACCGACGAGCAGCGTATCACCGTGCCGGTGGCCGGCGCCAAGGAACCGGCCTTTATCTCGCCGGCCGATACCTGGGTCTACGAATTCGACTGGATGGCCGACGGCAAGGGCTTTGTCGCCACGGCCGCCAAGGGCGACGGCGACGACAACTGGTGGACGGCCAAGCTCGAAGCCTTCGCGGCCGGGTCCGAACGCGTCATCGCCGCGCCGAACATGCAGATGAACATGCCGACCGTCTCGACCGACGGCAAGACGGTCTACGTCATCGGCGGCCTGATGAGCGACTTCGGCTCGATCGGCGGCGACGTCTATGCGGTGCCGCTGGCGGGCGGTGACCCCGTCGATCTGACGCCGGGCTACAAGGGCACCTTCACCTCGCTGAAGATGACGACGAACGGTCTCTATGCCGGCATGAACGTCAACGGCGAAACCGATATCGGCAAGGTGGACGCCAAAGGCGTGACCCTCGTGGTCAAGGGCGGCGACACCAATGTTGCCAATGTCTCGCTCGATGCGTCGGGCAAGACCGCGGTCGCCGTGGTCGACAGCTTTACGACCGCGCCGCGCATCGCGGCCGGCCCGCTGACCGCGCTGAAGCCGATCACCCACGATAATGACGCCATCACCTCGCCTTACAAGGCGACGAACGTGTCGTGGACCAACGAAGGCTTCACGGTCGAGGGCTGGTTGCTGGCCCCGGCCAATGTCGAGCCCGGCAAGACCTATCCAATGATCACCGTCGTCCACGGCGGTCCGGCGGCGGCCTATAGCCCGCGCTTCGTCAGCGGCGGTTCGACGGTCGACCTGCTGAAGGCCGGTTATTTCGTGTTCGAGCCCAATCCGCGCGGTTCCTACGGCCAGGGCGAAGCCTTCACCGCGGCCAACAAGCGCGACTTCGGCGGCGGCGACCTGCGCGACATCCTGACCGGCATCGACGCCGTCGAAAAGGTGGCGCCGGTCGACGACAAGCGCCTGGGCATCACCGGCGTATCCTATGGCGGCTTGATGAGCATGTGGGCGGTCACCCAGACCAACCGCTTCAAGGCCTCGGCCGCCGGCGCGGGCATCGCCAACTGGGGCAGCTATTACGGCGAAAACGGCATCGATCAATGGATGATTCCGTACTTCGGCGCCTCCTATTATGACGACCCGGCGATCTACAACAAGCTGTCGCCGATCACCTACATCAAGAACGTCAAGACCCCGACCTTCATCTTCGTCGGCGAGCGTGACGTCGAATGCCCGGCGCCGCAATCGCAGGAATTCTGGCATGGCCTGAAGGAGATGGGCGTGCCGACCACGCTGATGATCTACGAAGGCGAAGGCCACGGCATCCGCCAGCCCGACCACGTTAAGGACCTGAACACCCGCTTGCTGGCCTGGTTCGACAAGTACCTGAAGTAGGACCTCAAATAAAAACCCCCGGCGCCAGGCGCCGGGGGTTTTTATTACAGCTTATGGATTTTGATGCGGCTTCTTCTTCCATCCGCCCCGTTTACGGGGAGGGGGGACCGCCGCGAAGCGGTGGTGGGAGGGGGACACCAGCGTGTCTGCGAGCTTAACTGTATCAAATTCGTGCACGGACGGGATAAGACTGTACACGCGGAATCGCCTGTATCCCCCTCCCACCACGCCCTCCGGGCGCGGTTCCCCCTCCCCGTAAACGGGGCGGGTGGCCAGAAAGATGCCGCCTAAAATCACAATGCTTAGCCACATGAAGACGCATATTGGCCCATGGCTTTTGTGGAAGTGGGCGGTAATTATACGATTAAACAGACAACCCGCCTTTTCATGCCGCCGATAACCGGATAAAGGTAACCCGTGGCAAACTGGCGTTCAGATCAGATGCAGCCGCCGGCAGGGGGCCTTGAGTTTCGGCAGGTCGCCAAGACCTTTGGCGACGCCGTGCTGTTCGACGGCCTGTCCTTTTTCATCCATCCCGGTGAGTTCTTCGTCATCCTCGGCCCGTCGGGCTGCGGCAAGACGACGGTGCTGCGCATGATCGCCGGGCTGGAAGCCGTCGACGGCGGCGAGATATGGCTGAACGGCCGGCCGATCCAGGATCTCGACCCGGCCTCACGCGGCATCGCCATGGTTTTCCAGGACTATGCCCTGTATCCGCACATGACGGTGGCCGATAACCTGGCCTTCGGCCTGCGCAATATGAAGGTCGCGCCCGCCGAGATCAAACGGCGGACCGATGACGCCGCCCGGATGCTGGCCATCGAAGAGCTTCTGGCCCGCCGGCCGTCGCAATTGTCGGGCGGCCAGCGCCAGCGCGTCGCCCTGGCCCGCGCCCTGATCAAGACGCCCGACCTGCTGTTGATGGACGAACCGCTCAGCAGCCTCGACCCGGCCTTGCGCCTGCGCATGCGCCGCGAACTGGCGCGGCTGGACCAGACCCTGTCGGCGACCGTCGTCATGGTCACCCACGACCAGGTCGAAGCCATGACCCTGGCCGACCGCATCATGGTCATGCACGACCATGCCATCCAGCAGGTCGGCACGCCGCTCGATATCTTCACCCGCCCGGCCAACCTGTTCGTCGCCCGCTTCGTCGGTGCCACGCCGATGAACCTGCTGGCCGGTGATGTCCGCAAGGGCAAGGGCGGCCTGGCCGAGATGGCCTTGCCCGGCGGCGGTGTCATCCACACCCACATCCCGTTTGCCGGCCTGCCCGGCGACATGACCTGGCGGCTGGGCCTGCGCGCCGAACATATCTCGGCCGCCGGCGGGCGCGGCACCATCCCGGCGCGTGTCGACTATGTCGAGCGGCTGGGCGAACGGTCGTGGATCCACGCCCATCTCGACGACGGCCAGGAGGTCGTGCTCGACGAACCCGGCCTGACGGCGACCGAGGCCGGCGACACGATCGGCCTGCGCTTCGACGGGGCGACCGCCGCCCTGTTCGATCCCGGCGACCGGGCGTGGCACGCCCCCACGGATGCCGTGTCATGACGCCCCGTCTGGCGCCCGGCCAGGACGACTGGCGCAATGGCCTGTTCGCCGCGCCGTTCCTGCTGATCTATGTCTGGCTGCTGGTCTATCCGCTGCTGGCCGGCATCCATTTGAGCCTCTACCGCGCCGGCCTGTTCGGCGGCCTGCACTTCATCGGCTTCGACAACTATGTGCGGCTGTTCCGCGACCGCACCTTCCTGCAGGCGCTCGGCAACAGCTGCCTTTTCGTCGCCATCACCGTGCCGGTCCTGACCGTGCTGGCCCTGGCGCTGGGCCTGGCGCTGAACCGGGCGACGCGCTTCGCCGGCGTGCTGCGCGGCACGGTCTTCGCCGCCTCGGTGCTGTCGGTCACCGTCATGACCATCATCTGGCGCCAGGTCCTGTCGCCCGACGGCGGCCTGGCCGGCCTGATCGCCAGCCAGCTTCACGCCACCCCGGTCCCCTTCCTCAGCGATCCACGCCTGGTGCTGGTCAGCCTGGCGGTCATCACCGTCTGGTGGTCGCTCGGCCTGCCGATGATGCTGATCCTGTCGGCCCTGCAACAGGCGCCGCGCTCGGTCTTCGAAGCGGCCATGCTGGATCGCGCCACGCCATGGTCGGTCTTTCGCCATATCACCCTGCCGTATCTCGGGCCGACCCTGGTCCTGGTCGCCGCCTACGAATGCGCACTGCAATTCCAGCTGTTCGGCCAGGCGCAACTGCTGACCCAGGGCGGACCCAATGGCGCCTCGCGGCCGATGGTGCTGTTCATCTACGAGACCGGCTTCAACCATTGGGACGTCGGTTATGCCGCCGCCGCTTCGCAGATCCTGTTCGCCCTGATCCTGGTGGCGTCCCTGGTGCCGCGCCTGGTGCGTACCCTGAGGAAGCCGGCATGACGACGGTCAGGGGCCATCGCACCTGGGCCACGCTCAGGCTTGTTTTCGGCGTCCTGATGCTGGCGCTGATCCTGACGCCGCTGCTGTGGACGGTCCTGCTGTCGTTCCGCGACAATGCCGACCTGATGCGCCATCCGTCGATGCTGGATCCCGCCGGACCCTATACGCTCGACAACTATCTCGGCGTCTTCAGCCACGGCCGCCTGCCGCGCTGGTTCCTCAACTCGGCGATCGTCTCGACCGGCCAGGTGATCGGCGTGCTGGCCCTGTCGTCCCTGGCCGGCTATGCCTTCGGACGGCTGAAATTCCCCGGCCGTAACTGGCTCTATGCCTTTGCCCTGATGGGCCTGGCCATCCCCGACCAGTCGGTCATCCTGACGCGCCACCATATCTTTAGCGCCCTGCACTGGCACAATACCTATATTGCCCTGATCCTGCCCGGCCTGTCGGCGCCGCTCGGGGTCTTCCTGATGACCGAGACCTTCCGCGCCCTGCCGGCAAGCCTGGAAGACGCGGCCAGGCTGGACGGCGCCTCGCGCCTCGGTATCTTCTGGCAAATCCTTTTGCCCCAGGCGCGCTCGGCCCTGGCCAGCCTCGGCGTCTACACCTTCCTCCTGTCGTGGAACGACTACTGGTGGCCGCTGATCTCGGCGACGCGACCGTCGATGTACACGGTCACCGAAGGCATGGCGGCGGTCCAGACCAACTATGCCGGCGTCACCGGCATGGGCGCCATGATGGCCGAGGCGGTGATCGCCGGCCTGCCGGTACTGATGGTCTACCTGGTCTTCCAGCGCCAAATCATCGGCGCCGTCACCGGCATGGTGCGCTCATGAGGCGGTGGCCGGTGATCGCGGCGCTTGTCGGCTGCCTGCTGGCCGCCGGCTGCCAAAGGCCCGATCCGCGCGTCACCGTGCACGTCCAGCGCATCTTCGGCGACTGCCGCGGCCATGTGCCCAAGGGCTTGCCGCCGATCGCCAATCCGGGCGGCGAGTGCGAGATCATCACCCATCTGCTGGATACCTTCGAGCAGGAAAACCCCGACATCCATCTGGAGGTCAACACCGTCGCCTGGCCGGGCTACGACCAGTTGTCGGCCCAGATCGCCGCCGACGATGCGCCCGACCTCGTCACCATGCATATGGAGGTCGTGCCCGACTACCAGGCCCACCACCTGATCCTGCCCATGGGCGCCGTGTTGCGCCAGGAAGGCATCACGCCGGACCAGTTCACGCCGGTCGCGCGCCGCGCCATCGCCTTTGACGGCGACGTCTGGGGGCTGCCGTTCGACACCTGGACCCAGCTGTTCCACATCAATATGAACCTGTTCCGCCAGGCCGGCCTGGTCAAGGATGGCCAGCCGGTCCTGCCTCACAGCGCCGCCGAACTGCTCGACCAGGCGCGGCTGTTCCAGGCGCGCACCGGCAAGCCCTATTTCGTGCAATCCATGGTCAATGAGGACGCGGTCTATGCGCGCAACCTCTACACCTACCTTCTGGCCGAGCATCAGGTCATCTTCCCCGATCCCCAGCATATCCGGCTCGATACGCCCAATGCCCGCGCCATTGTCGGCCTGTTCAAGCAGATCTACGACGAGGGCCTGACGACGCGGAACCAGGACTATGTCGCGGCGACGTCCAGCTTCGTCAATGGCGGCGGTGGCGTCTATCTCGACGGCACCTGGATGATCGGCACGTTCGACAACGAGGCGTCGCAACCCGGCCGGCCCTTGTACGACGGTTATGCGGTCAAACCCTATCCGGAGTTGTTCGGCGGCGGGCCCTCGGCCTATGTCGACGGCCACGCCTGGGTCATGCCGGTGAAGACGCGCACGCCGGCGCAGACGGCGGCGACCTTGCGCCTGGTGCGCTTCCTGGCGGCGCACGAAGCCGACTGGACGCGCTCGGGGCATCTGTCGTCGTTCCAGAAGGTGATCGACAGCGCGGCCTTCCGTGACCAGCCGCATCGCCGCGACCTGATGGTGATCACCACCTATGGCCAGGGCCTGCCGCCCAATGTGCAACGGCAATTGGCCATCCAGGCGATCGTCAGCGAAGAAATGGCCGCCGGCATCACCGGCGAAAAACCGATCGACCGGGCGCTCAAGGATGCCGAGCATAGGGTCAACGACATGCTGGCGAATTTGGCCTGAACAAAAGAGATTGCCTCTCCTCCCATGCGAAGCGGGGGAGGTGGCACGGGAGCGAGTGCGCAGCGCGAAGCCCCGTGACGGAGGGGGCCAGCGCCGGCGCTAGGCCCCCTCCGTCATCCAGCGCTTACGCGCTGTCTGCCACCTCCCCCGCCGCGCTTCGCTTGCAAGGGAGGAGAGGCTTTCTTGTTGTCTGACGATTGTCGCTCACCGGTGATTGACCCGGCCCAAAACCTGTGCCAATTAATTATCTTATAAATAGGATAAATCTTAAAGGGATGGAATCGATGAAAATCGCCGCATTCACCGCGGGCGCGGGCCTGATCCTGGCGGCCACCGCCGGCCACGCCGCCACTGTCAAACAAGCGACCTTCGGCACCTTGCCCGACGGCCAGGCCGTCCAGGCGGTGACCCTGACCAATGCACACGGCGTCTCGGCGACCGTCATCACCTATGGCGCCAGCCTGCAGGCCCTGGTGACGCCGGACCGCAACGGCAAGGGCGCCGACATCGCGCTGGGTTATGCCAGGCTGCAGGACTATCTCGACAAGCCGCAATATTTCGGCGCGACCGTCGGCCGCTTCGCTAACCGCATTGCCAAGGGCCAGTACAAGGTCGACGGCCAGGCCTATGCCGCGCCGGTCAATAACGGCGCCAATTCCCTGCACGGCGGCACCAAGGGCTTCGACAAGGTCAACTGGAAGCTGGTTGCGACCCATGGCGAGGGCAAGTCTCCGGCCAGCGTCGAAATGGAATATGTCAGCCCCGACGGCGATATGGGTTATCCCGGCCAGCTGACGGTCCATGCGACCTATGCGCTCGACGAAGCCGGCCAACTGACCATCACCTATACGGCGACGACGACCAAGCCGACGATCGTCAACATCACCAACCATTCTTATTGGAACCTGGCGGGTGAGGGGGCGTCGCGCTCGATCAACGAACAGAAGCTGACGATCAACGGCGACGAATATTTGCCGACCGACGCCGGCGCCATTCCGACCGGCGAATTCCGCAAGGTCGCCGGCACGGTCTTCGATTTCCGCAAGCCTACGGCCATCGGCGCCCGGGTGCGCGACGCGGCGGACGAACAGATCGTCTTCGGCCGCGGCTATGACCACAACTGGGTGATCAGCCGGATCAGGGCGACCGCCCCGCGCGTCGTCGCCACCGTCGAAGACGCCGTTTCCGGCCGCAAGCTCAGCCTGTCCTCCGCCCAGCCGGGCCTGCAATTCTATTCCGGCAACTTCCTCGACGGC
>FTKT01001712.1_pt1 | contig 25836 bp, 24 predicted proteins | sample 1658271 | NCBI WGS metagenome assembly FTKT01 (sample SAMEA3914811, study PRJEB12502) | metagenome | biome: forest; material: soil | place: Canada | collected 2011-08-04 | depth 0.3 m | reverse complement strand
CGTGCCGCAGCCGCAGGCCGGTGGAACTGCCCAGGTAGCTGGAGACCTGCTCGTGCCGGGCGAAGCCGTAGAGCGCCCGGCCGGTCGGCCGGGCGCGGGCGAAGGCGGCGCCGAGTTCGGGGGCGAAGGACCCGAAGACCTCGATGGAGGTCTCGGCCGGCGGGGCGGTGAAGTCCGCCGAGGCCGGCCCGGCGGGCACCAGTGGCTGGGCGTCCTCGGCCGGGCCGGCGTCGCGGGCGGCCGCCTCGGCGGCCCGCACCAGTGCCTCGACGTCCGCCCGGGTGACCGCCTCGCGGGCCACCACGCCCGAGGCGGTGCCCTGGGCGCCGGCCACGGTGGCGATCACGGTGAGCCGCCGGCCGCGGGTGACGCCGTTGGTGGTCAGCGCGTTGCCCGCCCAGCGCAGGTTCGCGGTGGACTCCTCGTCGACCAGTACCACGCAGCCGTCCGCCCGGGAGAGTTCCAGGGCGTGCTCGACCAGCTCGTGCGGAGTGTTGTTCTGCGAGGACATCAGCGACCCGCCTCCTGCTGCGTGTTGAGCACCTTGACACCCTCGAAGAGCGCCGACGGGCAGCCGTGGCTGACCGCCGCCACCTGGCCCGGCTGGGCCTTGCCGCAGTTGAAGGCGCCGCCCAGCAGATAGGTCTGCGGGCCGCCGACCGCGGCCATCGAGCCCCAGAAGTCGGTGGTGGTCGCCTGGTAGGCGAAGTCCTTGACCTGGCCGGCCAGTTCGCCGTTGCGGATGGCGTAGGCGCGCTGTCCGGTGAACTGGAAGTTGTATCGCTGCATGTCGATCGACCACGAACGGTCTCCGATGATGTAGAGCCCGTTCTCGACGCCCGCGAGCAGGCCCGCGGTGTCCGGGCCGCCGGGCGCCGGCTGGAGCGAGACATTGGCCATCCGCTGCACCGGCACGTGCGCCGGGGAGTCGGCGTGGGCGCAGCCGTTGGAGCGGCCCAGGTCCTTCAACCTGGCCATCCGGCGGTCCAGTTGATAGCCCGTCAGGATGCCGTCCCGGACCAGGTCCCAGGACTGGGTGGCCACACCCTCGTCGTCGTAGCCGGTGGTGGCCAGGCCGTGCTCGGCCGTCCGGTCGCCGGTCACGTGCATCAGCGCGGAGCCGTACTTCAGGGTGCCGAGCTGGTCGAAGGTGGCGAAGGAGGTGCCCGCGTAGGCGGCCTCGTAGCCGAGCGCGCGGTCCAGTTCGGTGGCGTGGCCGATCGACTCGTGGATGGTCAGCCAGAGGTTGGTCGGGTCGATCACCAGGTCGTAGACGCCGGCCTGGACGCTGGGCGCCTTGGCCTTCTCGGCCAGGTACCCGGGCAGCCGCTCCAGCTCGTCCTGCCAGTCCCAGCCGGTGCCGAGCAGGTACTCCCAGCCGCGGCCGGCCGGCGGGGCCAGGGTGCGCATCGATTCGAACGCCCCGGTCCGCCCGTCCACCGAGGTGGCCTCCAGCCAGGGGTGCAGCCGGATCCGCTGCTGGGTGGTGACGGTGCCCGCGGTGTCGGCGTAGAACTTGTTCTCCTGCACCGTCAGCAGCGAGGCGTCCACGTGGCTGACCCCGTCGGCGGCCAGCAGCCGGCTGCTCCAGTCGGCCAGCAGCGCGGTCTTCTCGGCGTCCGGCACCTCGAAGGGGTTGCGCTGGTAGGCGGAGACCCAGGTGGCGTCGGCGTACACCGGCTCCTCGGCCAGCTCCACCGGGTCGCCGCCGCCGGCCGCCCGGCTGATCCCGGCCGAGAGCCGGGCCACCGCCACCGCCTGCTCGGCCACCCGCGCGGCCGCCTGCGGCGTGAGGTCCACCCCAGCCGCGAAGCCCCAGGCACCGTCCAGCACCACCCGCACGGCGAAGCCGAGCTGGACGGTGTCGGAGGTCCCGGCCGGGCGGGCGTCGCGCAGCCGCCAGGAGGCGCTGCGGACCCGCTCCAGGCGGAAGTCGGCGTGCGTGACGCCCAGTTGCCGGGCCCGGTCGAGCGCCGCGTCCGCCAGCGGCCGCAGCGGCAGGGCGAGGAAGAGCGGGTCGACGGCGCGGCCGTGCGGCGCGGCGCTGAGGGGTGTCGGCGGCATCGGGCTCCCTGGTGCCAGGTGGTGCGCGGGCGGGACCCCCGGCCAGGGATCCCCACCTCGCATCATGTCCTGCCGGGCGCCCGCGGGCCAGGAATTAACGCCGCGTCCGAGGGCTCGTCACATCCGATCGCCCGTCATGTCCGACGGCCCGTCAGGCCAGGCCCTCCCACCAGCCGTCCAGCTCCGGCGGGTCGGCCACGTCCACCCGCTCGCCCGGACGCGGCACCGCGACCGGCACGCCGTGCGCCTTGGCCTCCACCAGCAGCCGCTCGACAGGCTCGGCCCAGGGGTGCAGGCCCAGGTTGAAGGTGCACCAGTGCACCGGGACGAGCAGGCCGCCGCCCAGGTCCCGGTGGGCGAGCACGGCGTCCTCGGGCGTCATGTGGATGTCGGACCAGGCCGGGTCGTACGCGCCGATCTGGACCAGCGAGGCGTCGAACGGGCCGTGCTCGGCGCCGATCGCCGCGTAGCCCTCGAAGTAGCCGGAGTCGCCGGTGTAGAAGACCTTGCGGGTCGGGCCGGCGATCACCCAGGAGCCCCACAGGGTGGTGTTGCGGGTCAGCGAGCGGCCGGAGAAGTGGTGCGCGGAGGTGAGCGTGACGGTCAGCTCGCCGAGCGTGCAGGTCTCCTGCCAGTCCAGCTCGATGATCCGGTGCTCGGGCACGCCCCAGCGGCGCAGGTGGCCGCCGATGCCCAGGGGCACGGCGAACGGCGCCGACTGGCTGCGCACCAGGCGCCGCACCGTCTCCATGTCCAGGTGGTCGTAGTGGTCGTGCGAGATCAGCACCACGTCCACCGCCGGGAGCTCCTCCAGGCCCACCGGCACCGGGTGCAGCCGCTTGGGGCCCAGGTGCGCGGAGGGCGAGCAGCGGTCGCTCCAGATCGGGTCGAGCAGCACCCGGGCGCCCTCGATCTCCACCAGCGCGGAGGCGTGGCCGTACCAGGTGATCTCCACGCCCTTGGCGGCCGGCCGGCCGGGCGCGTCGATGGTGCGGACCAGCGGGACCGGCAGGGCCGGGGTACGGCCCTCGCGCTCGAAGAGCATCCGGCGCACGGTGGACCGGTCGATGTCGGGCGTGCCGCCGGTGGGGCGGGCCAGCTCGGAGGGCGCGTTGTGGAAGACCCCGTCGGCGAACTGCGGGGAGTTGCGCAGCCGGGCGTCCCGCTCGCCGTCCGGCCGCCGGCCGAAGGCGGCGGGGACGTCCCGCAGCGTCCAGGCGGCGGCGCCGGCCAGGGCGGCCAGGGCCGTCAGGGTGAGCAGCCGGCCCCGGCGGCGGCTGCTGCGGGGTTGTGCCTGGCTCATCGGGGATCCGCCCTTGCTCGCGTCTGCGCGTCATCGATCGGAGTACGGATCAGACCGCACCGACAGGGCAACGGGTACCCACCACCTCCTTGTTCCCGTACCCCGCCGCGGACCCGGATCGGGGTGTTCGTTGTCGGGTAGCGACATATCGGCACCCGATGACCTGTCGAGGGTCGAGTCGTCGGGGCGTTGGGCCGACCGATAGCGTCACAGTGCGTACGTACGTTTCGTACGGCGAGCACGACACGGACACGACAGGGAGAGGTGGATCGTTGAGCCGCTCGGTTCTCGTCACCGGAGGCAACCGGGGCATCGGCCTGGCCATTGCCCAGGCTTTCGCCGAGGCAGGCGACCAGGTCGCCATCACCAGCCGCTCCGGCGAGGTACCGGCCGAACTGGCCAAGTACGACGTCCTCGCGGTCCGCTGTGACATCAACGAGGCCGCGCAGGTGGACGCCGCCTTCACCGAGATCGAGGCGAAGCACGGCCCGGTCGAGGTCCTGGTGGCCAACGCCGGCATCACCAAGGACATCCTGATGCTGCGGATGACCGAGGAGGACTTCACCTCGGTCGTCGACACCAACCTCACCGGCACCTTCCGGGTGGTCAAGCGGGCCTCGGCGAAGATGCTGCGGGCCCGGCGCGGCCGGATCGTGATGGTCTCCTCGGTGGTCGGCCTGACCGGTTCCCCCGGCCAGGCGAACTACGCGGCCTCCAAGGCCGGTCTGGTGGGCTTCGCCCGCTCGCTGGCGCGCGAGTTCGGCCCGCGCAACATCACCGTGAACGTGGTCTCCCCCGGCTTCGTGGACACGGACATGACCGCAGTGCTCAGTGACGAGCGCCGCAAGGAGATCGTCTCGGGAGTGCCGCTGAACCGGTACGCCGCGCCTTCCGAGATCGCCTCCACCGTGCGGTTCCTCGCCTCCGACGAGGCCGCGTACATCACCGGAGCCGTCATTCCTGTCGACGGCGGATTGGGCATGGGTCACTGATCACATGAGCGGAATTCTTGAGGGCAAGCGGATCCTGGTCACCGGCGTCCTGCTGGAGTCCTCGATCGCCTTCCACACCGCCCGGCTGGCCCAGGAGCAGGGCGCGGAGCTCATCCTGACCGGCTTCGGCCGGCTCAGCCTGGTCGAGCGGATCGCCAAGCGGCTGCCGAAGCCGGTGCAGGTGCTGGAGCTGGACGTCTCCAACGCCGAGCAGCTGGACTCGCTGGCCGAGCGGGTCGCCGAGCACCTGCCGTCGCTGGACGGCGTGGTCCACTCGATCGGCTTCGCCCCGCAGGACGCCCTGGGCGGCAACTTCCTGAACACCCCGTGGGAGTCGGTCGCCACCGCCATGCAGGTCTCGGCCTTCTCGCTGAAGTCGCTGACCATGGCCTGCCTGCCGCTGATGCAGGACGGCGGCGCGGTGGTCGGCCTGACCTTCGACGCCCAGTTCGCCTGGCCGAAGTACGACTGGATGGGCCCGGCCAAGGCCGCGCTGGAGGCCACCTCCCGCTACCTGGCCCGTGACCTGGGCGAGCGCGACATCCGGGTCAACCTGGTCTCGGCCGGGCCGATCGGCTCGATGGCCGCCAAGTCCATCCCGGGCTTCGAGACGCTGGCCGACACCTGGAACCACCGTGCCCCGCTGAAGTGGGACCTCACGGACCCCGAGCCGGCCGGCCGCGGTGTGGTCGCGCTGCTCTCGGACTGGTTCCCGAAGACCACCGGCGAGATCGTCCACGTCGACGGCGGTCTGCACGCCATCGGCGCCTGACCCCTCGTCAGCGTTGTGGGCCCCTCCCCGGCCGGGGAGGGGCCCACCGCGCTTTTCGGCCGCGCCGCAGTACGTCTCAGGCGCCCCGCAGTACGTCTCGGCCGCGCCGCGGCGCCTCTCAGCGCGCCTCGGCCCGCTCGCAGGCGCCGATCACGTTCGCGGACTCCACCGAGGCCGTGGCCGCGTCCCCGGCCCGGATGGCGGCCAGGATCCGGTCGTGCCCCACGTACCGGTCGGGGGAGAGCACCGGTCCCACGTCCTGGCGCAGGTGCGCCCGCAGCACCTCGCCCAGGTCCGCGTAGAGCGCGGCCAGCACGTCGTTGTGGGCGGCCGCCACCACGCTCTGGTGGAAGGCCGCGTCCGCCTGCACGAAGGCCTCCGGATCGCCGCCGAACCAGGCCTCCTCGCGCCGGGCCAGCGCGGTCTCCAGCAGCTCCAGGTCGCGCTCGGTGCGCCGGGCCGCGGCCAGCGCCGCCGCCGAGGCCTCCAGCGCCGAGCGCAGCTCGCTGATCTGCGACTGCTCGGCGTCCAGGAACCGGCGGTGCATCACCCCGGCCAGCTCGCTGGTGGCCAGCACGTACGTCCCCGAGCCCTGCCGGATGTCCAGCAGCCCGTTGTGCGCCAGCGCCCGGACGGCCTCGCGCACGGTGTTGCGGGCCACGCCCAACTGCTCGACCAGCGCGGCCTCGGTCGGGATGCGTGAGCCGACCGGCCACTCGCCCGAGGTGATCTGGGCCCGCAGCTGGGCGATCACCTGATCGGCCAGCGGGGTCCGCCGCGGCGAGGACAGCGTCATGGTGCTCCTAGGGGTCGCGGTGCGGTGGTGCCGGGGGCACCACTCTTCTCGCTCTGTCCGGGTGGATCAATTCCGGGTGTGCTAATTCATCCCATCATTCTATGATGGCCTCTATGGCGACCGCAGCAGAGACCGAGACCACCCCCCGCACCACCGAGCGGCCAGTGCGCGCCACCCCCCGGGCCCGCCACCTCGGCTGGCTGCTCGCCGCCGCCATCGCGGCCGCCGCCTTCAACCTGCGGCCCGTGGTCACCAGCCTCGGGCCGCTGCTCGACCGGGTCCGCGTCGACCTGGGGATGAGCCCCGCGGTGGCCGGGCTGCTCACCTCCGTCCCCTCGCTCTGCTTCGCGCTCTTCGGCTTCGCCGCCCCCGCGCTCTCGCGCCGGTTCGGCCCGCTGCTGGTGGTCACCGCCGGCGCGGGCGCGATCACGCTGGGCCTGACCGCCCGCGCCTTCGCCGGCGGCACCGCGGTCTTCCTGCTGCTCACCGCCGTCGCGCTGGCCGGCGTGGCCGTCGCCAACGTGCTGATCCCGGTGGTCATCAAGCGGTACTTCCCCGACCGGGTCGGCCCGATGATCGGCCTCTACTCGATGGCGCTGTCCACCGGCACGGCGGTCGCCGCCGCCGTCACCGTGCCGCTCACCAGCGCGCTCGGCGGCAGCTGGCGCGAGGGCCTGGGCATCTGGGCGGTGGCCGCCGCCGTCGCGGTGCTGCTCTGGCTGCTCACCCTGGCGCTGCGCCGGGGCGGCTCCGGACGCGAGGCGGCCGGGTCCGGCGCCGCCGACCGGCTGCCGATCCTGCGCAGCCGCACCGCCTGGGCGCTGGCCTGCTTCTTCGGCCTGCAGGCCACCGGCGCCTACGCCACCATGGGCTGGCTGCCGAAGATCTACCAGGACGCCGGGATCTCGGAGGGCACCAGCGGGGTGCTGCTCGCGGTGGTGATGGCGATCGGCGTGCCGGTCTCCTTCGTGCTGCCCAACTGGGCGGCCCGCCGCGGCGACCAGCGGATCTTCGTGGTGGCGCTGGCCTCCTGCGGCCTGGCCGGCTACGCCGGGCTGGCGCTCGCCCCGGCCGCCGGGGCCTGGGTCTGGGTGGTGCTGGTGGGCCTGTCCAACTGCGCCTTCCCGCTCACCCTGACGATGATCGGCCTGCGCGCCCGCACCAGCGGCGGGGTGGCCCAGCTCTCCGCCTTCGCCCAGGGCGTCGGCTACCTGATCTCCATCCCCGGACCGATCCTGATCGGCGTGCTCTACCAGCAGACCGGCGGCTGGAAGCTGCCGATCGGCTTCCTGGCCGCGCTGCTGGTCCCGCAGCTGGTGATCGGCCTGCGCGCCGCGCGCAACCGCTACATCGAGGACGAGGTCGGCTGACCCCCGGGACGCCGGGCGGTGAGGTTCAAGGGCAGGTCAAGGCCGCCACCCCGACGCCCGGCCGCCCCCCGGGCGGTGCGAGACTCGGTCCATGCCCGTTCTCGAACCCAACCCGCCGGACGGCCAGAAGAAGCTGCTGCAGCTCTTCGGCGTGATCCTCGGGATCGTCGTCCTGGTCTCCGTCGTCGCGATCATCGCGCAGTCGATGGGCTGACGCCCGGTCAGCCCGCCACTCCTGAGAGTGGCGGCGGCCGGGAGCACCGCGCCGGGGGACCGGTTTTCTGCGAAGCTGGCGCCATGAGCGTCGACACGTCCCGCAGGATCATTGTGCTCCGGCATGCCAAGGCCGACTGGCCGCAGGTGGCCGACCACGAGCGCCCGCTCGCCGACCGCGGCCGGCACCAGGCTCCGCTCGTCGGCCGCTGGCTCGCCGTCGCGGGGATCAACCCCGACTACGTGCTCTGCTCCACCTCCCTGCGCACCCGGGAGACCTGGAAGCTGGCCGCCCACGAGCTGCCCAAGCGACCGCGCAGGACGGTGTTCGAGGACCGGGTCTACGAGGCCTCGGCCGGCGAGATCATCGAGGTGCTCAAGGAGACCCCGGACGAGGTCGCCGACCTGATCCTGGTCGGCCACAACCCGGGCGTGCTGAACCTCACCGAGGTGCTGGCCGGGGACGTCAGCCTGGGCGACGAGCTGGTCCGGCTGCGCCAGGGCGGCTTCCCGACCGCCGGGATCGCGGTGCTCGACTTCGAGGGCTCCTGGAAGTCGGTGGAGCCGGGCGTGGCGAAGCTGGTCTCGTTCTACGTGCCGCAGGTGGACTGACGGCCTCCGGGGGCCGCTCGCGGCCCCCGGAACCGCTCACTCCTCGACGGTGCCGTGCAGCTCGTCGGCCGCCTCGACCTCTTCGCGGGTGATGCCCAGCAGGTAGAGCACGGTGTCCAGGAACGGCACGTTGACCGCGGTGTCGGCCGCCTCGCGGACCACCGGCTTGGCGTTGAACGCCACCCCGAGCCCGGCCGCGTTCAGCATGTCGAGGTCGTTCGCCCCGTCGCCGATCGCCACCGTCTGCTCCAGCGGCACCCGGGCCTGCTCGGCGAAGCGGGCCAGCCAGCGGGCCTTGCCGGCCCGGTCCACGATCTCCCCGGTGACCCGGCCGGTGAACCTGCCGTCCTCGACCTCCAGGGTGTTGGCGGCGGCGAAGTCCAGGCCGAGCAGCTCCACCAGATAGTCGGTGACCTGGGTGAACCCGCCGGAGACGATGCCCACCTGGTAGCCCAGCCGCTGCAGGGTGCGGATCAGCGTGCGCGCCCCCGGGGTCAGCCGGACCTCGGTGCGGACCTTCGCCACCACCGCGGCGTCCAGCCCGGCCAGCAGCGCGACCCGGGCCCGCAGCGACTCGGCGAAGTCCAGCTCGCCGCGCATCGCCTGGGCGGTGACCTCGGCCACCTCGGCCTCGCAGCCCGCGTGCGCGGCGAAGAGCTCGATCACCTCGTCCTGGATGAGCGTGGAGTCCACGTCCATCACCACCAGCCGCTTGGCCCGCCGCTCCAGCCCGGCCGCGACCACCGCGATGTCCACCCGGCGGGTGGCGGCCTCCAGCGCGAGGGAGGCCCGCAGCTTCTCGGTGGCCACCCCGGAGACGGCCAGCTCGACCGCGGTCACCGGGTACTTGGCGAGCCGGAAGACCCGGTCGATGTTGCCGCCGGCCTCGGTGATCCGGGCGGTCAGCGCGCAGACGGTGGCGGCGGTGAGCGGATGGCCGAGCACGGTGACGTGCGAGCGGCCCTCGGCGCGCGGGCGGTTGTCACCGGTGCCGGAGATGATCTCGGCCTGGAGCTTGAGCTCCTCGGCCCACCGGTGCACGGTGGCCCGCAGCGCGCCCTCGGCCCCGGGGGCGCCGCCGGCCGGCGGGGTGATCAGGGCACAGAGCGTTATCCGGCCACGCGTGACGACCTGTTCGATGTCGATCACGTCGACCTCGAACCCGGCCAGCGTGCTGAAGAGGCCGGTGGTGATACCAGGACGGTCCTTGCCGAACACCTTGACCAGCAGGGTGCGCTCGTCGTCGGCAGTCCGGGGCTGCGGGGGAGTGGTGTTCATGGTGGAAACCACGCTACCTGGCGCGCGCTCCGGGCTCGCCGCGCGTCCGTCCCGTGGACGGTCCTTTCGTTGCCGCCTGGTCACAGTCTTCGGGGCGACTTTCCGGCCAGTGGACGGAGCTGGAATGATTACCCCCCGTCAGACGCGACCATTGACCACTCTCCCCGCAGGGGGAACCACCGGGGGACCGAGAGAGCGGGGCAGGCGGACAGTGCCGCAACTCGTACTTGAGATCGACGGACAGTACCGGACGCTGGAGCCGGGGCAGTCCTACACCATCGGGAGGGATCCGGCTTCGGACTTCCCGTTCGAGGACGCCAGGGTCTCCTGGCGGCACGCCACCATCTCCTTCAACGGCGCAAGTTGGCAGTTGCAGGACCACGGCAGCACCAACGGCACCTATGTGGCGGGCTCGCGCGTACAGCTCACGCAGCTGGCGCCGGGGTCGGTGCTGAACCTCGGCAACGCCGAGAACGGCCCGCGGCTCGGCTTCACGGCCCCGGCGGCTCCGGCCGTCGGCGCGCCGGCCGCGGCGAACGCCGGCGCGGGGGCCGGCCCGGCCGGCTGGCACGAGGCGGAGACCAACCGCAACTACGCGGCGCCGCCCGCCCAGCCCTGGGCCCAGCAGCAGCCCGCCCAGCAGCAGTGGGCGCCGGGGCCGCAGCCCGGGCAGCAGGGCTACCCGGGGGTGCCGCCGCAGCAGGGCGGGCCGGCGCCGTTCCCGCAGCAGCACGGCCAGCCGCAGCAGGGTCAGCAGCAGCACGGCCAGCAGCAGGGCCAGCCCGGCCCGGCGCTGGGCGAGCGCAACCCGACGATGATCCGCAACCTCACCGCGGGCATGCGCACCATCAGGATCGGCCGCGCGCTCGACAACGACATCGTCGTCTCCGACCTGCAGGTCTCGCGCCACCACGCCGAGCTGCGCCAGCTGCCCGACGGCCGGTACGAGATCGTCGACCTCGGCTCGCACAACGGGATCTTCCTGAACGGCCAGCCGGTGCAGCGTCAGCTGGTCGGCCCGCAGGACCGCCTGACGGTCGGCCACTCCTCGTTCCAGCTGGTCGGCGACCAGCTGCAGGAGTTCATCGACAACGGCGAGGTCACCTTCTCGGCCCGGCACCTGACCGTCGAGGTCGAGCACAAGGGCGGCAAGAAGATCCTGCTGAACGACGTCAGCTTCGGGCTCCCGGAGAAGTCGCTGGTCGCGGTCATCGGCCCGTCCGGCTCCGGCAAGTCCACCCTGCTGCGCGCGCTCACCGGGTACCGCCCGGCCGACCGCGGCGACGTGCTCTACGACGGCCGCAACCTCTACAAGCAGTTCGCCGAGCTGCGTTCGCGGATCGGCCTGGTGCCGCAGTCGGAGATCCTGCACAAGGAGCTGACGGTCCGCACCGGCCTCAAGTACGCGGCCCGGCTGCGCTTCCCCGGCGACACCGAGCCCGCCGAGCGGGCCCGGCGGATCGACGAGGTGCTCTACGAGCTGCGCCTGGACAAGCGCGCCGACAACCGCATCACCGCCCTGTCGGGCGGTCAGCAGAAGCGCGTCTCGGTCGCCCTGGAGCTGCTCACCAAGCCCTCGCTGATCTTCCTGGACGAGCCCACCTCGGGCCTGGACCCGGGCATGGACCGCGAGGTCATGCAGATGCTGCGGGGCCTGGCCGACGACGGCCGGACCATCCTGGTGGTCACCCACTCGGTGGCCGAACTCGCGCTCTGCGACCGGCTGCTGGTGATGGCGCCGGGCGGCTCGGTGGCCTACTTCGGGCCGCCGGACGAGGCGCTGCACTTCTTCGGCTACGAGACCTGGGCGGACGTCTTCCAGGCCTTCGAGAACTACCCCGAGCACGACTGGGCCGGCCGCTACCGCAGCTCGGTGCACTACCAGCAGTACTCCGCGGACGTGGACGCGGTGGCGGTGCAGCAGGCGGCGCCGATCATGCAGCAGCAGATCAACCCGCCCAAGCCGCAGAGCTGGGGCTCCCAGCTCTGGACGCTGATCCGCCGCTACGTCTCGGTGATCGCCTCCGACCGGGGCTTCCTGGCGCTGTCGGTACTGCTGCCCGCCGTGCTCGGCGTGGTCAGCACGGTGGTGCCGGCCACCCACGGCCTGCGGCCCAACCCGAGCGGCGGGTCCAACAACGCGGCCGGCACCATCATGCTGGTGCTGGCGATCGGGGCCTGCTTCTCGGGCGCGGCCAACTCGGTCCGCGAGCTGATCAAGGAACGGGCGATCTACGAACGGGAACGCGCCACCGGTCTGTCCAGATCGGCGTACCTGATGTCGAAGATCATCGTGCTCGGCTTCTTCAGCGTGCTGCAGGGCGCGATCATCGCGGCGGTCGGCTTCTCCACCCGCAAGCTGCCCACCGAGGGCCTGATCATCACGGGCATGCCGGCCATCGAGATGGCGGTCGGCATCATCCTGCTGAGCTTCGCCTCGATGATGTTCGGCCTGGTGATCTCGGCGCTGGTGAAGACGGCCGAGAAGACCATGCCGCTGCTGGTCATGTTCGCCATCGTCCAGGTGGTCTTCACCGGCTGCCTCTTCCAGCTCTTCGACAAGGCGGGGCTGGCCCAGTTCGCCTGGCTGATGCCGGCCCGCTGGGGGGTCGGCGTGGTCGGCACCACGCTGGACCTGGGGCACATGATGGTGCTGGATCCCGCGCACATGAACGCGCATGACGGTCTGTGGACGCACAGCGTGGCCCAGTGGGCCATCGACGCGGGCGCGCTGGTGGCGATCTCGGCGGCGATGGGCTTCCTGGTGCTGCGCCTGCTGCGGCGACACGAGCCCGAGGTGATGCAGAAGGGCTGACCTCTCGTCAGCTCGGTGGGCGGTCCCCCGTTCGGGGGTACCGCCCACTGCTGTATCTCATCCATGAGATATCGTCTGCGCATGGCAGATGACTACCTCACGCGCATCGGCAAGCTCATTCGTGACGCCCGCAAGCACCGTGGCTGGACTCAGGCCGAACTGGGGACGGCGCTGGGGACCAGTCAGAGCGCCGTCAACCGGATCGAGGCCGGTGGGCAGAACATCAGCCTTGAGATGATCGCCCGGATCAGCGAGGCGCTGGACAGCGAGATCGTCTCGCTCGGCTACGCCGGTCCGATGCACCTGCGGGTGGTCGGCGGGCGCCGGCTCTCCGGCAGCATCGACGTCAAGACCAGCAAGAACGCCTGCGTCGCGCTGCTCTGCGCCTCCCTGCTGACCACCGGCCGCACCACGCTGCGCCGGGTGGCCCGGATCGAGGAGGTCTACCGCCTGCTGGAGGTGCTGAACAGCATCGGCGTGAAGACCCGCTGGATCAACGACGGCGCCGACCTGGAGATCACCCCGCCGGCCACCCTGGACCTGGACGCGATGGACGCGGACGCCGCCCGCCGCACCCGCTCCATCATCATGTTCCTCGGCCCGCTGATGCACCGGGTGGACCGCTTCAAGCTGCCCTACGCCGGCGGCTGCGACCTCGGCACCCGCACGGTGGAGCCGCACATGGCCGCGCTGCGCCGGTTCGGCCTGGAGGTCACCGCCACCACCGGCCTCTACCACGGCTCGGTCGACCGCACGGTGAGCCCCGAGCGCCCGATCGTGCTGACCGAGCGCGGCGACACGGTGACCGAGAACGCGCTGCTGGCCGCCGCCCGGCACGACGGCGTCACGGTGATCCGCAACGCCAGCCCCAACTACATGGTCCAGGACCTCTGCTTCTTCCTGGAGAAGCTCGGCGTCGGCGTCGAGGGCATCGGCACCACCACCCTGACCGTGCACGGCCTGCCCGAGATCACCTGCGACGTGGACTACGCCCCCTCCGAGGACCCGGTGGAGGCGATGAGCCTGCTGGCCGCCGCCGTCGTCACCTCCTCGGAGCTGACGGTCCGCCGGGCGCCGGTGGAGTTCCTGGAGATCGAGCTCGCGGTGCTGGAGGAGATGGGCCTGGACTACGACCGGACCCCGGAGTACTTCGCGGACAACGGCCGCACCCGGCTGGTCGACCTCACGGTGCGCCCGTCCAAGCTGACCTCCCCGATCGACAAGATCCACCCGATGCCGTTCCCCGGCATCAACATCGACAACGTGCCGTTCTTCGCGGCCATCGCGGCCACCGCCCAGGGCTCCACGCTGATCCACGACTGGGTCTACGACAACCGCGCCATCTACCTCACCGAGCTGACCCGGCTCGGCGCCAACGTCCAACTGATGGACCCGCACCGGGTGCTGGTCGAAGGCCCGACCCGCTGGCGGGCCGCCGAGATGATGTGCCCCCCGGCGCTGCGCCCGGCCGTGGTGATCCTGCTCGCGATGCTCGCCAGCGAGGGCACCTCGGTGCTGCGCAACGTCTACGTGATCAACCGCGGCTATGAGGACCTGGCCGAGCGCCTCAACTCCATCGGCGCGCGGATCGAGACCTTCCGCGACATCTGAGGACCGGCCCCGGGCGGCCGACCGGTCTACGTCGCAGGTCCTACTCCCCACCCGCCGCCGGGCCGAGGCAGCGCGCCCTGGCCCGGCGGTACCGTGAGCGCATGGGGTCCAACGACGATGAGCTGCACGATCCGTGCCTGGGCGGGCTCGAAGCCGTCAGCACGGCGGTGCTGGCGATGAGCGGGCACCTGGAGGTGCGCGAGGTACTGCGGCGGATCACCGCCTCGGCCCGCAGCCTGCTGGGCGCCGAGTACGCGGCGCTCGGGGTGCCGGACGACCACGGCGGCTTCGCGCAGTTCGTGGTGGACGGGGTGACCGACGAGCAGTGGAAGGCGATCGGCCCGCTGCCGCGCCAGCACGGGGTGCTCGCCGCGATGCTGCACTCGCCCGCCCCCACCCGGCTGACCGACGTCCGCCGGGCCCCGTCCTTCGGCGGCTGGCCGGACGCCCACCCGCGGATGAAGGACTTCCTCGGGATGCCGATCCTGGACGGCGAGGAGATCCTCGGCGCGATCTTCCTGGCCAACAAGGAGGGCGGCTTCACCGGCCACGACGAGCGGCTGCTGCGGATCCTCGCGGCGCACGCCTCGATCGCGCTGAGCAACGCCCGGCTGTACGAGCGCAGCCGTGAGCTGACCCTGGCCGGCGAGCGGGCCCGGATCGCCCACGACCTGCACGACGCCGTCTCGCAGAAGCTCTTCTCGCTGCGGCTGACCGCCAAGGCGGCCGCCGCGCTGGTCGAGCGCGATCCGGCCCGGGCGCGGGCCGAACTCGCCGAGGTGGCCCGGCTGGCCGCCGAGGCCGCCGACGAACTGCGGACCGTGGTCATCGAGTTGCGCCCCGCCGCGCTGGACGAGGACGGCCTGGTGGCCACCCTGGCCTCGCAGGTCCAGGTGCTCGACCGGGCGCACAGCGCCGCCGTGCTCTTCGACTCCGACGGCGGGGTGCGCACCCTGCCGCCCGCGCAGGAGGCGGCGGTGCTGCGGATCGCCCAGGAGGCGCTGCACAACGCCCTGCGGCACGCCGACGCCGAGAAGGTCCAGGTCACCCTGCGCGGTACGAAGAGCCGCGGCGCGGTGCTGCGGGTGGCCGACGACGGCCGCGGCTTCGACCCCGGCGCGGTTCGCCGGGCCGGCCGGCACCTCGGGCTGGTCTCGATGCGCGACCGCGCCCAGGCCGTCGGCGGCCGACTCACCCTCACCTCGGCCCCGGGCCGAGGGACCGTCATCGAGCTGGAGGTTCCCGGTGTCTGACGCACGATCGTCCATCCGCGTCCTGCTGGTCGACGACCACCAGGTGGTCCGCCGGGGCCTGCGCACCTTCCTGGAGGTGCAGGAGGACATCGAGGTGGTCGGCGAGGCGGCCGACGGCGCGCAGGGCGTCGCACTGACCGAGGAGCTGGCCCCCGACGTCGTGCTGATGGACCTCAAGATGCCCGGGGTGGACGGCATCGAGGCGCTGCGCCGGCTCAAGGAGCTGGCCAACCCCGCCCGGGTGCTGATCGTCACCAGCTTCACCGAGCACCGCACCGTGGTCCCCGCCCTGCGGGCCGGCGCCGCCGGGTACGTCTACAAGGACGTGGACCCGGAGGCGCTGGCCGGGGCGATCCGCTCGGTGCACGCCGGCCATGTGCTGCTCCAGCCGGAGCTGGCCGGCACGCTGCTCGCCGACGACACCCCGCGCTCCCCGCACGGCCGCGGCGGGACGCTGACGGAGCGTGAGCGCGAGGTGCTCGGGCACATCGCGGACGGGCGTTCCAACCGCGAGATCGCCCGCAGCCTCAACCTCTCCGAGAAGACGGTCAAGACGCACGTCTCCAACATCCTGATGAAGCTCGACCTCGCCGACCGCACCCAGGCCGCCCTCTGGGCGGTCCGCAACGGCGAGGCCTGAGGCCCGAGACCTGACGCCTGGGGGCGGACCGTCGGGAGGGCCGGCCGCCGCCCCCGGCCCCCCGTCAGCCCTTCTCGTCCACCAGCGCGTTGTACGCCGCCACCTGCGCCCGGCGGGCCGTGCGCCGCAGCGGCGCCAGCACGGCGGAGCGCGCGGTCATCTCGGAGGCGCTGACCGCCGCCCCGTGCCCCTGCTCGGCGATCGACAGCAGCGCGGCGACCTGCCGCGCCGACTCCAGCACCCGCACCGCGCGCGGCGGATAGCCGGGCGCGAGCAGTTCGGCGTGCCCGCGGCGGCGGAACTGCTCCAGGGCGGCCAGCGCCTGCGGCCCGGCGCCGGCCACGTCGAGGCGGGTCAGCAGCACGGTCGCCTCGCGCAGCCCCTCGGCCAGCTCCCGCTCGGCCTCGTGCAGCGAGGGGACGTCGGCCGGGGGTGCGTCCAGCACCTCGCGGCAGCGCCAGAGCACGGTGGCCGACTGGTCCCCGGGCGGCCCGAAGACCTCCACCTCGGGCACCAGGCCGACCGGCAGGCCGACCGCGAGCACCGCCTCGCCGGCCGCCATCGCCGCGCCGTTGAAGGCGGCCGGGCCGGTCAGTCCGAGCGGATGGCCCTCGCTGGGCAGGGCGAGCCGCAGGCCGCTCGCCCCCAGGATCCGCAGCCGGCCCAGCGCCCAGCTCAGCCCGTGCTGATCCCCGTCGGCGTCCCCGGGCAGCCCGGTCACCCGGTGCCGTTCGTCGGCCCCCACCACCCCCTCCACGACGTGGTCCGGGGGCGAGAAACCGCCCAGCAGCGAATTGCCCCACGCGGTCAGACGTCCGGAGCGGGGCTCTTGGTAGGGATTGTCGGCAGGAGTCACACGCATCAGGCCAGCCTACGGACAAGCGGGTGACCCGCGTGGCGTAGGTTTGCTCTGTGCAGCGCGCGAAGCCGCACTCCCTCCCTGCCTACCCGGCCGGCGGAGTAGGCTGCCCGCCCGCACCGACTTGTCGACACGAGTGGACCGCACCCCGAGGACCCGGACGCGCAGGACCTCGGACGGCCGAAATTCTGCATTGGGGAAGGCGTAGGCATGAGTGACGTGCTGGAGCTGGTGGACGTATCCGTGGTCCGGGAAGGGCGCGCGCTGATCAGCCAGGTCTCCTGGTCGGTGGCCGAGGGGGAGCGCTGGGTCATCCTGGGTCCCAACGGCGCCGGCAAGACCACCCTCCTGCAGGTCGCGGCCAGCTACCTCCACCCCACCAGCGGCACCGTCGCCGTCCTCGGCGAGAAGCTCGGCTCGGTGGACGTCTTCGAACTGCGCCAGCGGATCGGCCTGGCGGGGGCCTCGATGCTGGACCGGATCCCGCGCGAGCAGACGGTACTGCAGACCGTCCTCACCGCCGCGTACGGCATGACCGCCACCTGGCAGGAGACCTACGACAACACCGACGAGTCGCGCGCCCTCGCGCTGCTCGACCGGCTCGGCATGGGCGGCTACGAGGAGCGCAAGTTCGGCACCCTCTCCGAGGGCGAGCGCAAGCGCACCCTGATCGCCCGCGGCCTGATGACCGACCCCGAACTGCTGCTGCTGGACGAGCCGGCCGCCGGCCTGGACCTCGGCGGCCGCGAGGACCTGGTCCGCCGCCTCGGCGCGCTGGCCCAGGACGAGTACGCCCCCTCGATGGCGATGGTCACCCACCACGTCGAGGAGATCGCGCCCGGCTTCACCCACGTGCTGATGATCCGTCAGGGCAAGGTGCTGGCCGCCGGTCCGATCGACACCGAGCTGACCGCCCGCAACCTCTCGCTCTGCTTCGGCCTGCCGCTCACCCTGGAGCGGCACGGTGACCGCTGGTCCGCGCAGGGGCTGCCGCTCGGCTGAAACGGGCCGGGGCGCGGACCGGTCGTACACCCGGCCGGTTTCCGCCCGTCCACCTGCGGGAACCCACCACTGCGGACGTCGTTTCCTCCCTAGGATGGTTCTGTGGACAGCTGGGTGTGGTGGCTGCTGTTAGCCGTGGGTCTGGTGGTACCGCTGGTCATCACGGTGCTGCCGGAGTTCGCCATGTTCGCGGTCGGTGCCGCGAGCGCCGCCATAGTCGCCGGCCTGGGAGCCGGCGTGGTCTGGCAGTTCGTCAGCTTCCTGGGCGTCTCGGTCGCCATGCTGGCCGTGGTCCGCCCGATCGCCTACCGTCAGCTCAAGAAGGGCCCGCAGGTCCGGATGGGCATCGAGGCGCTGCACGGAGCCACCGCCGTCGTACAGGAGCGGGTGGACGGGACCGACGGCCGGATCAAGCTCAACGGCGAGGTCTGGTCGGCCAGGGCCCTGCACCCCGACGGTGTGTACGAACCGGGGCAGCAAGTGGATGTCGTCGAAATCCAGGGCGCCACCGCCCTGGTCGTCTAGGGGAGAGACCGTGGAACCCGTCCTCATCGTGCTGGTCGTTCTGGTTGTGGTGGCCTTCATCGCACTGATCCGGACCATCCAGGTGATCCCGCAGGCCAGCGCCGCGATCGTCGAGCGCTTCGGCCGCTACACCCGAACGCTGAACGCCGGCCTGAACATCGTGGTCCCGTTCATCGACACCGTGCGCAACCGGATCGACCTGCGTGAGCAGGTCGTCCCGTTCCCGCCGCAGCCGGTGATCACCCAGGACAACCTGGTGGTCAACATCGACACCGTCATCTACTACCAGGTGACCGACGCCCGGGCCGCCACCTACGAGGTCGCCAGCTACATCCAGGCCATCGAGCAGCTCACCGTCACCACGCTGCGCAACATCATCGGCTCGATGGACCTGGAGTCGACGCTGACCTCCCGTGAGGTGATCAACGCGGGCCTGCGCGGGGTGCTGGACGAGGCGACCGGCAAGTGGGGGATCCGGGTCAACCGCGTCGAGCTCAAGGCGATCGAGCCGCCGACCTCCATCCAGGACTCGATGGAGAAGCAGATGCGCGCCGACCGTGACAAGCGCGCCGCGATCCTCACCGCCGAGGGTGCCCGGCAGGCGGCGATCCTGCGGGCCGAGGGTGAGAAGCAGGCCGACGTGCTGCGCGCCGAGGGTGAGGCCCAGGCCGCGGTGCTGCGCGCAGACGGTGAGGCGGCGGCGATCCGCACCGTCTTCGAGGCCATCCACGACGGTGACGCGGACCAGAAGCTGCTCGCCTACCAGTACCTGCAGACCCTGCCCGAACTGGCCAAGGGCGACTCCAACAAGCTCTGGATCATCCCGAGCGAGGTCGGCGAGGCGCTCAAGGGCCTCGGCGGCGCTTTCGGCAACCTGACCGGCGCGAACCCCGCGCCGTCGGTCCCCGCCCCGGCCGCGCCGGGCGACGACAACGGGCGCCAGCCGGTGGGGGGCAACGGCCCGCGCCCGGTGGACATCGACAACAAGGGCGCGGCCCGCCCCCGGGTGAACCCGCCGCGCGAGTACCCGAAGCTCGACCCGGAGTGACGGTTCGTCAGTAACGCCTGTGCTACCCGGCCGCCCCGCCGATTCCTGAGACGTCCGTCTCTCATCATGGAATCGGCTGGGCGGCCGGCCCGTTCCTCCGGCATCATCGCGAGCGCCGCTACCCACGGGGAACCTCCCGGCCGAAGGCCGGGGGAGGGAGTGGACACGCGAACAGTCGGGACGGTTTGGCATGACTCTCTGGGAAGGGCTCGCCGTGCTCGCGGCCGGAGCCGGTGCGGGCACCATCAATGTGATCGTCGGATCGGGCACCCTGATCACCTTTCCGGTACTGCTCGCCCTCGGGCTGCCGCCGGTCACCGCGAACGTCTCCAACACCCTCGGCCTGGTGCCCGGCTCGGTCAGCGGGGCGATCGGCTACCGGCGCGAACTGGCCGGCCAGCGCGGCCGGCTGCTCCGGCTGGGGACGGCGGCCGTGCTGGGCGGACTGCTCGGCGCCTTCCTGCTCACCCGGCTGCCCAGCCAGGCCTTCGCCGCGATCGTGCCGGTGCTGATCCTGCTGGCCCTGGTGCTGGTGGTGGTCCAGCCCCGGGTCGCGAAGGCGGTGGCCGCCCGCAGCAGCGCGGGAGCGGCGCAGGACGGCAGCCCCGCGCTGGTCGCCGGCATCTTCCTGACCGGCATCTACGGGGGCTACTTCGGTGCGGCGCAGGGCGTGCTGATGCTCGCGCTGATGGGCATGCTGCTCCGCGACGACCTGCAGCGGATGAACGCCGCCAAGAACGTGCTCGCGGTGCTGGTCAACGGGGTCGCGGCGGTCTTCTTCCTGTTCACGGCCACCATCGACTGGACGGCCGCGCTGCTGATCGCGGTCGGGTCGACGCTCGGCGGCGTGCTCGGCGCCCGGATCGGCCGGCGGCTGCCGCCGGTGGCGATGCGCGCGGTGATCGTGGTGGTCGGGCTGGTGGCGGTGACCAAGCTGCTGATCAGCTGAGACCGGCCGGTCCGTGCCTATCCTCGAACCAGGCAGACCCTCGTCACCTGGAGCGACGCGATGAGCAGCAACCCCTCCCTCCTCACCGAGGACGAACTCGCCGCCGGCCTGGCGCGGCTGCCGCACTGGCGGCGCACGGGCGACTCCCTCACCCGGACCGCGGACGCGGCCGACTTCCCGTCCGCGATCCGGGTGGTCGTCGCCGTCGCGGCGGCCGCCGAGGAGATGAACCACCACCCCGACATCGACATCCGCTGGCGGACCCTCACCTTCGTCCTGTCCACCCACAGCGCGGGCGGCCTGACCGGCCTCGACCTGCGGCTGGCGGCCCGGATCGACGCGGCACTGGCCGCACAGGGCTGACGCCGGGTCAACAACCGCCCCCGCGGACCGGCCGGTCCGGTCCGGCCGCCATGAGATGCTGGCCCCCGCAACACGCAGTCGGGACGGACGGATCGCATGGCTCAGGACCTTCCCCCAGCCTCCGGCCGGGGATATCCCCTTGGCGGTGACGGGCAGGAGGCTGCCGGGTACGACCAGCAGCAGCCCTGGTACGACCCGTCGCAGACACAGCCGCAGCCCTACGGGGACGGACAGCAGCAGCCGTGGCAGTGGCAGGACGGCCTGCCGCAGCAGCGCGAGCCCGAGGCGTACTACCCGTCCTACCCGGAGCAGGCCGCGCCCGGCGGGTACGGCTACGGCGAGCCGGGCGCGGGCTACCCGCAGCAGCCCGGCTACGACGGCGGGGCCGGTGCGTACCAGTCCGGCGACTACCAGCCCACTGCGGGGTATCCGGCCGCCGCCGGCTACCAGGCGCCGTCCGGTTACGACCCCGCGCCGTCCTACGAGACCGCGCCGTCCTACGACCCGGCGTCCCCGTACGAGTCCGCGCCGTCCTACCAAGGCACGGCGGACCACCAGACCCCGCCGTCCCCGGACGGCGCCCCGACGTCCGACGGTTTTCCGACGTCCGGGGGCGCCCCGGCGACCGCCGAGTTCCCGGCCCTCGCCGGGGACGGGCCGGACGCCGACCCGGCCGGCGAGCGCGCCGAGCCGGAGCCCGGGGACGGCGACCCGGCCGCCCCCCGTAAGGCCCGCACCGCCCGGACGTCTCCCGCCGCCGGCGTCAGGGCGGCGCTGACCGCCCGCGCCCGAGCCGCCAGGACCGCCGTGCTCTCCGCCGAGCACACCCCGGAGAAGCGCGCCCTGCTGATCCGCTCCGGCGCGGGCCTCGCGGCCCTGGCCGTGCTGGTCACGGCCGGTGTCGTCGCCACCGGTTCGAGCGGCGGCGCCCCCACCGGCCCGGTGGCCGGCTCCACCGACACCGGTTTCGCCGTCGCCCACGACAAGCTCTGGTCCGCCCAGCCGGCCGCCGCCGCGCCGCCCGGCACCGACGACACCCTGCTCGGCAGCTGGCTGCTCGCCGACGCCGTGGTGCGCGCCGACAGCAGCGGCGTCCACGCGTACGGCCTGGCGGACGGCAAGCCCACCTGGAGCGTGGAGCCGCCCGCCGCCGGCGCCGTCCCCTGCGGGCTCTCGCCCTCCGTCAACTCCGCGGGCCTCGGCGCCGCGCTGTTCCGCGCCGCGGCCGACCCGAAGAGCCCGTGCACGCTGGTCGCGGCCGTCGACACCAAGACCGGCAAGACCGCCTGGACCAAGAGCCTCTCCGACACCAAGAACCCGTACTCCGCGCACGTGGCCGTCACCGCGGACCTGGTCGTCGCGGTCGGTGACGACAAGGCGGCGGCCTGGGCGACCGCCGACGGCAAGGACGCCTGGCAGTACGCCGGGCAGGGCAAGTTCTGCAGTCTCTCCGGCAACGCCGCCGGCGCCACCGTGCTGCTGCACAGCACCTGCGCCGACAGCACGCCCGCCGACCAGGCGGTCTCGCTGACGGCCGCGGACGGCAAGGTGCTCTGGTGGCGCGGGCTGAACAACCAGCCGAAGACCGTCACGGTGCTCTCGGCCGAGCCGGCCGTGGTCCTCACCACCGGCGACAAGCCCACCGACGACCGGGTCTTCGCCTGGGGCGCGGCCGGCGACCCGGTCGCCGAGATCCCGGTCATGCTCGGCGACGCCCGCCTGGACGTGTCCCGCGGCGGCTTCGACCCGGTGCCCGGCGTCTTCTTCCAGGACCACACCATGGTCACCACGCTCACCCCGACCAGCACCGCGGGCACCGTCGCAGCGGCCGCCTACGACCTCGGCACGGGCAAGCAGCTCTGGCACACCCCGGTCAGCGAGAAGGGCACCGTCCGCGCGGTGGGCCTGGACAACGGCGCGCTCGTCCTCGCGGCCGACTCACGGGTCGGCCAGCCCGCCCACCTGAGCCGGCTCGCGCTGACGAACGGTCAGGAGGCGGTCGGCGGCGGATTCCCCCGGGACACCGGCTCGCTGCTCACCTCGGGCCGGGTGGTGATCGGCGCCGGCAAGGTGGTCACGGTGCCCGAGCACTCCAGCAACTTCGGCATCGCCGCCGCCTACCAGGCCAAGGGCTAGTCCCGGCCCGGGACCAGCCCTTCTCTGTCTTCCTGTCCGGTCCGGTGCCGTCCGGTGCCGTCCGCTACCCCGGAGGTCAGGCCACCGCCGCGGCCGAGGGCGGCAGCCAGGCGGCCAGCTCCCCGGCCTCGGTGCCGCGCAGACCGAGCGCGAGCATCAGCGAGGCCTCCGGCGTCGGCTCGAACGGCCGGCGCAGCAGCGCCATCCCGGCCTGCTCCGGCGTCCGGTCGGCCTTGCGCTGGTTGTCCTCCGAGCAGGCGGCCACGGTGTTCAGCCAGCTGTCAGCACCGCCGCGCGACTTCGGCTGCAGGTGGTCGACGGTGGTCGCCCGCCGACCGCAGTAGGCGCACAGGTGCTGGTCGCGGACCAGCACACCCCGCCGCGTCCACGGGGCCCGTTGTCGGAACGGCACCCGGACGTACCGTTGCAGCCGGATCACCCGGGGGAGTGGTACCGCCACGCCGGTGGCCCGGATCATGCGCAGCGGATGCGCCTGCTCGACCACGGCCTTGTCCTGGAGTACCAGCACCACCGCACGCTGCAGCGACACCGTCGACAAGGGTTCGTAGCTCGCGTTCAGAACCAGCGTGTTGCGCATCCCGGCCACCTTCCAGACCCAACCCCGCCCTGTGGCGGACCAGTCCACTGTGAACGCCAAGCCCGTGCCGGACAACGGAATTTCGCCCCGGCCGGGCTGTCGGTCCGCCCCGATACCCTCGATGCCGTGCCCAAGTCCAACCCCGAGTCCAACCCCGAGTCCGAGCCCGCCGACCCGCTGCCGCACTCCTTCTTCGCGCGCCCGGCCCCCGTCGTCGCCCCTGACCTGCTCGGACGCGTGCTGCGCTGCACCCTGCCGGCCGGCACCGTGGAGCTGCGCCTCACCGAGGTCGAGGCCTACCAGGGCCCGGACGATCCGGCCTCGCACGCCTACCGCGGCCGCACCCCGCGCAACGCGGTGATGTTCGGCCCGCCCGGCCACGCCTACGTGTACTTCACCTACGGCATGCACTTCTGCGTGAACCTGGTCTGCGGACCGGACGGCAGCCCGGGCGCGGTGCTGCTGCGGGCCGGCGAGGTGACCGCCGGCCTGGAGCTGGCCCGCGAGCGCCGCTCGACCAGCCGCCGGGACTGCGACCTGGCCCAGGGCCCGGCCCGGCTCACCGTCGCGCTCGGCATCGACCGGGCGCAGGACGGCGCCGACCTGGACGGACCGGTCCTGCGCCTGCTGCCCGGCGCCCCGCCGCCGGCCGCGCTGATCCGCTCCGGCCCCCGCACCGGCATCTCGGTGGGCACCGAGACGCCCTGGCGTTTCTGGACCGAGGGCGAGCCCAGCGTGAGCGCCTTCCGCGCACACGTTCCCCGGCGCCGCTGAGCAGGCCGGAACTCAAACGACTGGCGTGAACCGCGTAGGCTCGGGCAGGTTGGAGCGCTGTACATCGCAGTACTCGGACCGCCCCGGAGGCGGCCCGACCGGACCAAGGAGAACCGTGACCGTGACGGACATCGTCGACGAGCTGCGGTGGCGAGGGCTGATCGCCCTGTCCACCGACGAGGACGCATTGCGCAAGGCGTTCGCGGACGGCCCGGTCACGTTCTATTGCGGATTCGACCCGACCGCGCCGAGCCTGCACCTCGGCAACCTGGTGCAGATCCTCACCATGCGCCGGATCCAGCAGGCCGGAAACCTGCCGCTGGGCCTGGTCGGCGGCGCGACCGGCCTGATCGGCGACCCCAAGCCGACCGCCGAGCGGGTGCTCAACGACCCCGAGACGGTGGCCGCCTGGGTGGACCGCCTGCGCGGCCAGATCGAGCGGTTCCTGGACTTCGACGGCGAGTTCGCGGCCCGGATGGTCAACAACCTGGACTGGACCTCCGGGATGTCGGCGATCAGCCTGCTGCGCGACGTCGGCAAGTACTTCCGGGTCAACAACATGATCGCGAAGGAGGCCGTCTCCCGGCGGCTCAACTCCGACGCGGGCATCAGCTACACCGAGTTCAGCTACCAGATTCTTCAGGGCATGGACTACCTGGAGCTGAACCGGCGCTACGGCTGCACGCTGCAGACCGGCGGCAGCGACCAGTGGGGCAACCTGACGGCCGGCACCGACCTGATCCGCAAGGCCGACGCCAAGTCCGTGCACGCGCTGGCCACCCCGCTGATCGTCAAGGCGGACGGCACCAAGTTCGGCAAGACCGAGTCCGGCACGATCTGGCTCGACCCCGAGCTGACCAGCCCGTACGCCTTCTACCAGTTCTGGCTGAACGCGGACGACCGCGACGTCTCGACCTTCCTGCGGATCTTCAGCTTCCGCACCAAGGCGGAGGTCGAGGAGCTGGAGCGGGAGACCGCCGAGCGCCCGCAGGCCCGACTCGCCCAGCGAGCACTGGCCGAGGAGCTCACCACGCTGGTGCACGGCGCCGAGCAGTACGAGCGGGCGGTGGCGGCCTCCAAGGCGCTCTTCGGCCAGGGCGACCTGGCCGAACTGGAGGCCGGCACGCTGGCCTCGGCGCTGGCCGAGCTGCCGCGGGCCGAGGTCGCGGAGCTGGCCCCGATCGCCGACCTGCTGGTCGCGGTGGGCCTGGCCCCCAGCCGCTCGGCGGCCCGCCGCACCTTGAAGGAGGGCGGCGCGTACCTCAACAACGCGAAGGTCGCCGACGAGGACGCGGTGCCGACGGCGGCGGACCTGCTGCACGGCCGCTGGCTGGTACTGCGGCGCGGCAAGCGCAACCTCGCCGCGGTGGAGTTGCTCGCGAGCTGATGTTCCTTCATGTTTTCCGACGCTGAACAGGCGTCAGGTGGCTTGAAAGAGCACGGCGTTGAGCTGCGAAGATGAACACGAGGGGCCGGATCCGGTCAGATCCGGCCCCTCAGTGTTTGACGAGTTCACCCGACTGCCCTAGTGTTGGACGAGTCGCCTGAACCGGGGTGAGCGCAGGGGCAGCCGAAAGGTCGGCCCGAACCACCCGGAGCGACCATCATATTTATCGAGTTTCATCCGCTGCGTATTTCGGTTTACCGGATTTCGCGTGGTCCGGACCTGGTCCGGAAATGAGATAGAGTGGCGGTCGCCGCGGGAATAGCGGCCCTGGTCAGCCAGGAAGTCGGAAAGGGCAGTCAGCCGGATCTGATAAGCTGAATACAGAACGAAAACGCAGTAAACAGAACGAAGCGCCCGGAGAGTTCACGAGAGTGGCTTGAAGGAAGTGTCCGTTCCTTGAGAACTCAACAGCGTGC
>FTKT01003536.1_pt1 | contig 25845 bp, 22 predicted proteins | sample 1658271 | NCBI WGS metagenome assembly FTKT01 (sample SAMEA3914811, study PRJEB12502) | metagenome | biome: forest; material: soil | place: Canada | collected 2011-08-04 | depth 0.3 m | reverse complement strand
CCCGTCACCCCCGTCACGACCGCCGTCACAGCCGCCCCCGTCACCCTCCTGATCGCGGACGACGACGAGGTGACCCGCAGCGGCCTGCGCATCCTGCTCGCGGCGCAGCCGGGGATCACGGTGGTTGGGGAGGCCGCCGACGGTGTCGAGGCGGTCGAGCAGGCGCTGCGGCTGCGGCCGGACGTGGTCCTGATGGATGTGCGGATGCCGCGGCGCAACGGAATCGAGGCCACCCGGCAGCTGCTGGCCGGATCGGCCGAGCCGCCGAAGGTCGTGGTGATCACCACCTTCGAGAACGACGACTACGTCACCGCCGCGCTCGGCGCGGGGGCCAGCGGGTTCGTGCTCAAGCGGCTTCCGGTCCGGCAGATCGCGCAGGCGGTGCGGGTGGTGGCGGCGGGGGAGGCGATCCTCTTCCCGGCGGCGCTGCGCCGGATGGTCGTGGTCCGCCCGCTGGGCAGCGCCGAGGCGCTGCCCAGGGCGGTGCTGACCGTGCGGGAGGAGGAGGTACTGCGGTCGATGGCCACCGGCCTGTCCAACCCGGAGATCGCGCAGTCGCTCAAGGTGAGCCTGGAGACGGTCAAGACGCATGTCGGGAACGTGCTCACCAAGCTCGGCGCGCAGAACCGGACCCACGCGGTGGTGATCGCCTACGAGTCCGGCCTGGTGGTGCCGGGCTTCACCGGCTGAGGTGGCTCCGAGGCCTGGCGCACCGTCAATTTCCCGTCCTGGGCGCCACGAACAGCTCCGCGAGAACGACCGATGCGCGGCGCCGTCCCACCCGACGGTGCCCCGGGCGTGAACGGTGTTGCCGATTCCCGGCGGATCGGTAGCCTGCTGCCATGTTGATCAGGGAAGCCGAAGCCGAGGACTGGCCCGCCATCTGGCCCTTCTTCCACGAGATCGTCGCCGCGGGCGAGACCTTCACCTACCCGGTCGATCTCGGCGAGGAGCAGGGCCGCGACTGGTGGCTGCTGTCCGCCCCGAACCGTACGGTCGTCGCCGTCGACGATGCCGGAACAGTCCTGGGCACGGCGAAGATGAACAACAACCACCTGGGCAACGGCTCGCACATCGCGAGCGCCAGTTACATGGTCGACCCGGCGCACTCCGGGCGGGGCGTGGGCCGGGCGCTGTGCGAGTACACGGTGCGGTGGGCGCGCGCGGCCGGCTTCCGGGCGATGCAGTTCAACGCGGTCGTCGAGACCAATGTGCACGCGGTGGAGCTCTACCGGTCCCTCGGCTTCGAGGTGCTGGGCACGCTGCCGGAGGGCTTCCGCCACCCGACGGGGGGCTACGTCGGGCTGCACATCATGCACCGCGCCCTCTGACGTACGGTCACATCCGCTCCTGCCGGTAACCCGCAGGTCAGCGACGGCTCAGGCCGCCGCGCCCGCCGTCCAGCGCAGGCCGCCCAGCAGGTGGTGGCGGAAGGTCGGGTCGGTGTACGCGGCGGCCGCGTGGCCCAGGGCGGTGTAGAAGGAGCGGCCGGCGCCGGACTCCTGACACCACACCAGCGGGTGGTCGGTGCCCATGGCGCCGCCCTGGTAGCCGGATTCGTCGACGGTGGCGAGGACGCGTACGTCGGGGCGCGGGTTGTCGCGGAAGTCGTACCACTCGTCGTTCCACGCCCACCGCGTCGGCAGGTGGGCCGTGGCCGGATGGCTCGGGTCCTCCACCAGCACGGTGCCGGGCTGGACGTCGGGGTGGGCGGCGAAGCGCGCACCGAGCAACTCGCCGTAGTAGGGCCAGTCGTACTCGGTGCAGGCGGCGGAGTGGATGCCCATGAAGCCGCCGCCGGCCGTCATCCAACTCCGCAGCGCCGCCCGCCCGTTCGGGGTGAGCACCGCGCCGCTGGTGGACAGGAAGACCACCGCGCTGCGGCCCGCCAGGGAGGCGTCGGTGAAGACCGCGGGGTCCTCGGTCGCCTCCACCCTGAAGCCGTCTGCCTGGCCCAGCTCGCGCAGCGCGGCCGTCCCGGCGGGGATGGAGTCGTGGCGGTAGCCGGTGGTGCGGGTGTAGAGGAGGACGTCCGACAGTCGGCCGGTCCGGGGCATGCTGGCTCTCCGAGCTTCTGGGGGCGGTCTCAGGCCGAGATGGTCAGCGCCGCGCGGGTCACAGGATAGGCGAACTCCCTGCCGCCGCAGTATCGTTCGACCTCGTCCAGGGCGCTGCTGGTGATCCGCAGCAGCTCGTTGCCGAGCGAGCCGGCGATGTGCGGGGTCAGCAGGACGTTGGGCAGCGAGTACAGCGGCGAGGTCGCCGGCAGCACCTCGGGTTCGGTGACGTCGAGGACGGCGTGGATGCGGCCGGACACGGCCTCGGCGGTGAGGGCCTCGGAGTCGATCAGCGAGCCCCGCCCGGTGTTGACGAGGGTGGCGCCGTCCCGCAGCAGCGACAGCCGGCGGGCATCCAACAGGTGGTAGGTCTCGGGCAGTTCGGGGGCGTGCAGCGAGACCACGTCGCTGCCGGCGAGCAACTCGTCGAGCTCGACCAGCCGGGCTCCCATCGCCCGGGCGCTCGCCGGGTCGAGGGTGGGGTCGGCCAGCAGGAGGTCGAAGTCGAAGGGGCGCAGCAGCTCAAGTACCCTGCGCCCGACCAGGGACGCGCCCACCACGCCGACCGTCCTGCGGTAGTTGCCGAAGCCCGGGAAGTGCGCCGACCAGTCCAGGGCGGCGCGGTGTTCGCGGTAGAGCCCGCTGATCTCCAGGACACGCTTGTTGGCGAACAGGACGGCGGCGACCGTGTACTCCGCGACGGGCACGGCGTTGGCCGCGGCCGCCGTGGAGACGCGCAGTCCGCGCTCCCAACAGGCCTCCGTTACATGGTGTTTGACGCTTCCCGCGGCGTGCACGACCGCCTTCAGCGCGGGCATCCGGGCCAGCACGTCGCCGTCGAGCGGGGGGCAGCCCCAGGAGGTGATCAGGAGTTCGACGGAGGCCAGGTCCGGCATCCGGTCGAAGTCCTCGGCGACGAGCTGCGGATCGAGGTCGACGTGCCGGGTCAGCCGCTGGATCGCGGCCGGCGGGAAGAGCGCGTCGCGGTGCCGGCGACCCATGGCGAACAGGCCGCGCGGGCGGGGCCGGGTGAACGGCGCCTGAGCTGAAAGCGCCTGACTGGACGGCACTTGCGATGCGGGAAGTTGAGTGGACGGCAGCTGAGCGGATGGCATGGGGATCCTCACCACGATGGCCTACTTGACGGCGCCGGCTGTCATGCCGGACTTCCAGAACCGCTGGAGCATCAGGAAGAGGACGACCAGCGGCGCCACGGACACCAGCGATCCGACGACTGCCAGGAGGTAGTCCTGCGGGTGGCCCTGGGAGAGCGCGGACGAATACCAGACGTACAGGCCGAGGTTGACCGGGAAGAGGTTCTTGTCGGACAGCATCACCAGGGGCAGGAAGAAGCTGTTCCAGATCTGGGTGAACTGGAAGAGGAAGATGGTCACGAAGGCCGGCGCGAGCATCGGGAAGGCGATCCGGCAGAAGGCCCGGAACTCGCCGGCCCCGTCCATCCGGGCCGCCTCCAGCACCTCGTCGGGGACGTAGGCCGCGCTGAACACCCGGGCCAGGTAGACCCCGAACGGGAAGACCAGGCCGGGCAGGAAGACGCCCCAGAAGGTGTTCACCAGACCGACCTTGGCGGCGATCAGGTACAGCGGGATCGCCAGTGCCGTGCCGGGCACCATCACGCCCAGCAGGACGAAGGCGAAGAGCTTCTCCTTGAGCGGGAAGGCCAGTTTGTCGAACGCGTACCCGGCGGCCACGCTGAACACCGTGGCCAGCAGCGCGCCGACACCGGCGTACAGGACCGTGTTGAGGATCCAGCGCAGGTAGATGCCGTTGTCGACCTGGAACAGGTAGTCCAGGTTGTCGAAGAGCGCGAAGTGCTTGCCCGGCGCGAAGCCGTTGGTGGCGAAGAGGTCCTGGCGGCTCTTGGTGGACGACAGCACCAGCCAGAGCATCGGCAGCAGGGTGTAGAGGGTTGCCAGGCCCAGCAGCGCGGTCACGCCGGTCTTGGACAGCAGGGCCGAGGGCTGCTTCCGGGGGCGCGGCCGGGCCGGCCCGCCACCGCCTCCCTTCCCGCCCCCGCTGGTTCGGCCCGGGGCCGCGGCGGGCGCCGGGGCACTGAGTGTCGTGGGCTTGGTCACGGCTGGCTCCTGCTGCGCGAAAAACGGGTGACGAGGAATGAGAGGACGGCGGCGAACAGCGCGATGAGCAGCGAGGCGGCCGCCGCCAGGCCGAAGTCGTTGTGGGTGAAGGCGGCGCTCTGGACGTACATGTTGGGCGTCCAGCTGCTGCCGATCGCGCTGGAGGCGCTGTAGATGACCTTCGGCTCGGTGAAGAGCTGGACCGACCCGATCACGGTGAACAGCACGGCCAGCGCGATGGAGGGGCGGATCATCGGCAGCTTGATCGACAGGGCGGTCCGGATGCCGCCGGCGCCGTCGATCCTCGCCGCGTCCAGGGTCTCGGTGGGCACCGCCTTGAGGGCGGCGTAGAAGATCACCATGTTGTAGCCGGTCCACTCCCAGACGGCGATGTTCGCCGCGGAGAAGACCGCGTTGTCCGACGACAGGAAGCTGATGTCGATGCCGCCGGAGCTGAGGAAGCTGATCACCGGGCTCAGTCCCGGGGTGTACAGGTAGACCCAGATGAGCGCCGCGATCAGTCCGGGCACCGCGTGCGGCAGGAACAGGGCCAGCTGGAAGAAGGCGCGGGCCTTCACCAGCGCCGAGTCCAGCAGCAGGGCGAGGACGAGGGCGCCGCCGATCATCACCGGGATGTAGACCGCGACGTACACGGCGATGGTGAGGAATCCGTTGCGGAACGCCGGGTCCGACAAGGCGTTCGCGTAGTTGTCCAGGCCGGCGAAGACATCTCTGGTGCCACCGAAGCCGAGGCCGGAGGTGCGGGTGGTGAACAGGCTCATCCAGCCCGCGTAGAGCAGCGGGGCGAGGGTGACGGCGCTGAACAGGACGAGAAACGGTGCCAGGAGCAGCGCGGCGGTACGGCGCTGGGCACGGGCTGACGGGCTTGCCATACCGGCTTCCTCAATGAGTGCGGGGGAGTGCGGGGGGCGGGCCGGGCAGCGGCCCGCCCGGCGGGGCGGACGGCCGGCCCACCAGGGGTCCGCGTGCTACGGGGCGAGCTGCATGCCGCGGTGCTGGATGTCCTTGACGGTGGTCTGCTGCGCGCCGCCCAGGACGTCGAAGAGGCTCACGCCGCCACCGGCGACCTTCGGCAGCTGGTCGACGATGGCCGTGTTCGTGGTTCCCATGACGGGGCCCCAGGTCCAGCCCGGCACGACCGCGTCGTAGGACGCGCTGCCCACGGCGTAGACGTCCTGGCCGCCGAAGTAGGTGGTGGGGTAGGCGGCCTTGGTGACCGGCACCAGCTTGGGATCGGCGGGGAACATGCTGCTGGTGCCGGAGGAGACCCACGCCTTCATGCCCTCGGGGTCGGTGGTGATCCACTTGATGAACTCCGCGGCGGCGCCGCTGTTCTTGGCGCCCTTCGGGATGACGAAGGAGGAGCCGCCGTACATCGCGGAGGCCGGCTTGCCGTCCCAGGTCGGGACCGGGGCCACCGACCACTTGCCCGCCTGGTTGGCGACGGTCGCCTGCAGGGATCCCGCGCACCAGCTGGCGCAGATGTAGGCGACGGTCTTGTTCTGCTGCACGCTCGTCCAGAACGGGTCGAGCGTGCTCAGCGAGCTGACCAGGTCCTGCTTGGCGAGGTCGCCCCAGTAGTCGGCCACCTTCTTGGAGGGGGCGTCGGTGAGCGACACCTTCCAGGAGTCCTTCTGGGTGCCGAACCACTGGGCCCCGGCCTGCCAGGCGAGGGCGGTCAACAGCCCCGGGTTGTCGGTGAACAGGACCCCGCCACGGGCGTTCGGGTCGGCCTGCTTCACCTGGGTGGCCATGCTCCGGTACTCGTCCCAGGTCTTGGGGACGGCGATCTGGTGGGCCGCGAAGAAGTCGTTGCGGTAGTACATCATCAGCGGCGCGGCGTCCCGGGGAACGCCCCAGGTCTTGCCCCCCAGCTCGACCAACTGCCGTACGGAGGAGGGGAACTGATCCTTGACCAGGGAGCTGAGCCCGCCGTCCAGGCTCTGCAGCTCGCCCTGGGTGGCGAACTCCGGGAGCTGGGGGTACTCGACCACCGCGACGTCCGGGACGGTGCCGGCCTTCACCGCGTTGGTGAGCTTGGAGTAGTACTCCTGGCCCGAGGGCACCGACTCGAAGGTGACCTTGATGCCCGGGTGGGTCTGGTTGAAGGCCGCGGCCACCTTGTCGGAGCCCTTGACGAAGGACCAGAAGGTGACCGCACCGGTCGTCTGATGTGCCGTGGGGGTCGTGGCCGCCGTGCTGCCGGAGCTGCCGCAGCCCGTGACCAGCACGCCGAGTACCGCCACGGAACAGGACAGCGCTGTCAGGCGTCTACGAAACATGTGATGCCACCGATCGTTCGCTGGGGTGTCACCGCAATCATTCGTTACATACGACAGCTCGTCAACAGATTCGCTTTCGTTTGTAGGAAACGAAAGCATTTCGATGTCACCTGCTCAACCCTCAGGCCCCAAGCCTCAACGCCTCAAGCCTCAACGCCTCAAGCCTCAACCGTCAGGCCTCAGCCCGACGGTCGGCGCCGCAGGAGGCCCGCACCCGCAGTTCCGGGCGGAGCAGGATCTCGGCCAGCGGCGTGCCCGGGTCGGCGAGCCGGCGTATCGCCAGCTCCAGGGCCCAGGACCCCACCGCCTGCTTGGGGGGAGCCACCGCGGTGAGCGGGATCTCGCTCAGCTCGGCGACCTCGTCGTCGTAGGTGACCATGGCCAGGTCCTCCGGCACCCGCAGCCCGCGGGCGCGCAGGATGCCGAGCAGGGCGATGGCGTCGATGTCGTTGTGCACCAGCGCGGCCCGGACCTCACCGGATTCCACGGCCCGCACCACCTCCTCGAAACGCGCGTCGGCCGGAGCCGCGTCACCCGTGGTGACGATGCGGTACTCCGGCCCTGGCGTCAGCCCCATGGCCTCCACTGCGTCGGCGTAACCCGCGCTGAGGAGAGCCGTGTTGGGGCTCTCTGCCCTGGCGACCAGGGCCACCTTGCGATGCCCGAGCCCGGCGAGGTGGCGGACCGCCAGCGCGGCGCCGTAGGCGTGGTCGGAGGCCACCTGCTCCAGCCGGCCGGCCCGTAGCCCCGCCCGGCGCTCGACCAGGACGGCCGGCACCTCCAGGCCGCTCAGCCACTGCTCGGCCTCGTCCAGCGGGCGCAGGCCGGGGTGCAGCATCAGCAGCAGCCCGTCGATGCCGCCGGCCACGAGCTGGCGGACCTGCTCCTGGTTCTCCGAGAGCGACTCCCCGGAGACGGCCAGCACGACCCGGACACCGTTCGCCCGGGCCGCGGTCTGGACGCCGCGGATCACCTCCGCGTAGTAGTAGCCGCCCGGCGGCACCACCAGGCCGACGGTGTACCGCTCCGCCGCGGGCGGCAGCGCGGCGGCCGGAGCCTCGACAGTGGTTGCCGTCGAGGCTCCGGCCGGGTCGGCCGCGGCCAGCGCCCGCGCGCCGCCGTGCACCCGGGCCAGCAGCCCCCGGTCGGCCAGCTCCCGGACGTCCTGGCGCAGGGTGACGGCGGAGACGCCCATCTCCGCCGCCAGTTCCTTCACGGTGATCGCGCCCTGGCGCTCCACAGCGCGCAGGATCGCTTGCCGCCGTTCGTCAGCCAACACCTTTGGTCCCCTCTCGGTAGCGAGTGACTCATTCCCCTTCACTCGACAACCGAAAGATATCAATCAAAGGTCAACATCGGCATGGATTGCGGATTCCATGACCAGCGGCAGCTCAGCCCGCCGCCTGGTCGTCGACCTCGACGAGGTTGTGGTCGCGGAGCGTGTAGAGCTTGCCGTTGTGGGCGTTGACGTGCGGGCCGCTATACCAGACGCCGTTGATGGCGGCGACGACGGTGCTGACGGCGAACGTCTTCGGGTCGAAGCGGAACAGTGTGGTGTCCGAGACGCCGTAGACCCTGCCGCGGTTGGTGACCATGGCGGCGAAGCCCTGGCAGACGCTGCTCACGTCGGCGGTGAACACCAGCCGCCGGGTGTGCAGGTCGATCACGAACGACGCGCCGTTGCGGGTCAGCCCGTAGAGGTGGTGGCCCTGCACCGCCAGGGCCGCCACACCGCCCGGCTGCCGCGTCTCCAGGCGCCACTTCTCCTTTCCGGTCAGCGGATCGACCGCGACGACGGTGCCGCGGGGCCCCGTCGTGACGGCGTTGTCGCCGCCCAGGTAGGCGACGCCGTGATGGTTGGCCACCGCCCGGACGAGCTGGACGCCGTCGATCGGATTGACGAAGGAGGCCGACTTCCCGGTCCTCGGGTCGTACGTCCACAGCGCGCCGCCACCGCGGGTGTCGTCCTGCACGGCGACCAGCAGCAGCTTGTGGAACGGGTCCCAGGAGGTGTCCAGCGGCCGGTTCTGCTCGCTGGGGAACGCCGCGGCCTGGTGCGGCTGCCCGCCGCCCGCGGGGTTGTACTCCCAGATCCCCTGCGCGTCGTACTGGCCGGTGTACAGGGTCCCGTCGATCACCTCGGCGTCCTTGGCCTCGCCGGGTACCCGCAGGTTGAGGACCTGGCCGCTCTTCATGCTGTGCCGGGCGATGGCGCCGTTGCCGCCGAGGTAGACGTACCCGCCGCCGGCCGCGACGCCCATCGCGGCCTGCGCGCCGGCGGGCGCGCCCGCCTGGCCCAGGTCGGTGACCACCGAGGTGCGGGTGGCCAGGTCGATCTCGGCGACGAAGCCGTAGCCGGAGACGACCTCCAGCTTCCCGTTGGTGTACTCCAGGCCCCAGATCTCGCCGAGGTCCGGTCCGCTGAACGCCAGTGGGGAGATCGTCCGGTCCGCCGTCGAGTAGGCCTGCACGCCCGCCTCGGAGGCGAAGTAGATCCGGTCCGCGTCGGCGGTGAACGACTTGACGGTCTTGCCCTGGGTGGGTACCAGGGTGTACTTGGAGAGGTCCGCCAGGTCCATCACGGCGAACTTCGCGGGGGCGGTGCCGCCCGAGGTCCCGACGACCAACTTGCCGCCGATGACGGCGAGTTCGCGCAGGCTCGGGTCCTGCTTCATCTCCGTGGGCACGACCGAGGTGAAGGTGCGCCCCGCCCGGTCGTACGCGTAGAGCGAGGCCGTGCTCGCGCCGCCCCCGCCGGCCAGGATGCTGCCCGCGCCGAAGAAGACGGTGCTCTGCGTGGCCTCGACGGCCCTGGCCAGGGTCGCGTGCGGATCGGGGGTGCCCAGGTCGGTGACGGCGCCGGTGGCCGGGTCGTACTCCCACAGGATGGGCGCCTGGCCGGGCATGCCGCCCACGGCGTAGACCGTGCCGTCGGGGGCGACCGCCAGGTCACGGATGTCGCGGTCCAGGGTCCGGCCGACGGCCACGGCCGGCCGGTCCGGCGTCGTCAGGTCCCACCGGTAGAGGTTCGGCTTGCCCAGGTCGGCCTTGAGCAGGACGCCGATGTAGAGGTAGCGGCCGGTGGGGTCGGCCGCGAGCGCCTGGATGGAGGGTTCGGGTCCCGCGCCGAGTTCGGTGTGCGACACCACCTTCCGGGTCGGCAGGTGGAAGCCGATCACCCGGGCGGGGTCCAGGTTGCGCGACCCGATGTAGACGGTGTCGCCGACCAGCACCCCGCTCATCAGCGAGAACTGCACCAGACCCGGCCCCAGATCGGTCACCGTCGTGGTGCCGGCGCCCGTGGTGGTGCCGGTGCCCGCGGCCTCGGCCCGGGTGGCGAGCAGTGATCCGGCGGCCATCGCCATCCCGAACGCACCACCGGCCTGCAGCAGTCGGCGCCTGCTCAGGGAAGGACTGTCGGTCATTCGTACTCCTTGGGGTGTTGCCTGTGCGCGTTCACGTCAGGAGAGTCTGAAGATGCGGATGTCGTCGTGCTGGACGATCCGGGTGGCGACGTCGCCGTTGGCGAGCGACTCCGAGGGGCGGTAGAGCCCCCACTTGAGGTAGCCGAAGTTGGCCGGCGAACTCGGCTGCCAGGTCGCCACGTTGGTGTACGAGACGACCTGCTGGTAGCCGGCCTGCCCCGGAAGCTCCACGGAGACGGTGAAGTAGCCGGTCTGGTCGGTGGTCCAGCGCGCGTCCACGCGGAAGTTCATCCACTGGTTGATGTACGGCCGGAAGTCCGCGACGACCGTGGTCTGCTGGTTCATCTGCGGGGACCGGAACGCCACCGCGTTGCGCTTCGTCATGAGGTAGAACGCGGGCGGCTGGCCGCCCGAGTACTTGCCCTGGAAGACGATGTCGCCCGAGGTGCTGTCGCCCGACTGGTACGGCTGCCAGTCCTGCAGCAGCACGCTGACCTCGTAGCGCTGGGTGTCCCCGATGTGGAAGACCCCGTTGGAGAGCTGGTCGGTGGCGCTCTCGCTGCGCGGTGCGCCGTCGGAGAAGTAGCCCGGATCGTCGAGCGTGACCTTGTGCTGGTCCGCGTACGAGCTCTGGTGTCCCGGCTGCACCACGGCCTCGGCGTCCGGCGCCGTCGCGTGGGTGGTGGTCAGGCCCGGGATGCCCGAGTCCAGGGTGCCGCTCTCGTAGTCCACGTTCAGGATTTCCGTGGCGGTCAGGGGGCGAGCGGGCCCGCTCTGCGGGCGGTTCGCCGCAGCGGTGGCCTGGGCCTGGGAGGCCAGGGCGGGAACCAGCAGCGCTGCCGCGCAGACGGACATCGATACCTTGCGAAGCTTGAGCATTTCACTCCTCGCGGATCGTGGAACCTGTGGGGGAGGGTGGCTCGGGAAGGCGAGACGGCGGTAGGGCTTTCGCCTTGGCCTTCGCCTTGGCCGAGCCGGGCCCAGCGTGCGTGCGACCGCGCAGTGCGCCTGACCTCTTACGCGAAGTGATGGGGGGGCGTTGGTCAGTTGACGCAGTCGCAGCCGTGTGGGTGGGAGAACGAAATCACTCGAACCAGTATCGAAGGGTTTCGCGTGTCGAGCATGCTGGCACGTTCCGAGTGATATCGAAAGACTGATGACAGGACTTCCTTCGATCCAAGGCCGGAGCCGCATATGACCATGTCTTCGCTGTTCCGGGCGGGGTTAGGCCCCCGAAGTGGAGCCCTGATTCAACTCGCTGGCACCTTCATTTGACGGAAGTGATGCCGAATGATGCGATATGCCGAGTGGCAGGATGGCCGCCAGGCAGCAGACGAGCGGTCGGCGCGGGCCCGGTCCGGCCCGCCAGGGCGCACGTCTGACCGGCGTCCCCCAGGTGCCCGGGCTCCGCGCTCGGCGCCGGAACGAGCCTGCGAAACGATCGGAGTAGGAGCGCGTGATGGACTCAATGGCGGCGAGGACGCCGGGCACGAGGTGCCGGTCCCGGGTGCGGGCGGTCGCAGCGGCGTTGGCGGGCGGGTTGCTCCTCTCGGCGTGCAACGGCGCCGGTCCGTCCGCCCCGCCCCCGACCCAGAGCCGGCCTCAGGCCCCGGCCCCGACCCCGGCCCCGGCCGGCTCCGCGAGCGCGGTCGAGCCCTACGGCGGGCCGTTCCAGCAGCCCGCCGTGCACGAGACGTTCCAGAGCCCGGCGCTGCCCGGCTGGGCCCCCGAAGTGACCGGCATAGCCGGCCGGCAGAACTCCGACATCCCCCAGGCGGAACGGCTGGGCGTGCTCCAGCCGGGGCCGGATCCGGCCGGTACGGCGTCGGGGTCCGCGTCGGCTTCGGCGTCGTCAAGGGTGCTCAAGGTGACGCTGCCGAACACGAAGTACTACCGGAGCGAGATCGCCCAGCCGCCGGTGCAGATGGGCAGTGAGTACTGGTACGGATTCCGGGTGTTCATCCCCAAGGACTGGCGGCAGGACCCGCAGGGCAACATCCTCGCCCAGTGGCACGGGCTCAACGGGCTCACCCAGGAGCCGGGCGCGAAGTACAACCCGCCGCTGGCACTGGACGTGGTCGGCGACCAGTGGCTGGCGGAGGTGCACTGGAACTCGCTGGGCATCGACTCCGCGCCCAAGGCGCCGGGCGCCGGCTCGAAGTCCTACCTGCTGGGGACCATCACGCCGGGGACGTGGACGGACTTCGTCGTCCACGCGAAGTGGTCGTTCGGGGCCGACGGATTCGTCCAGGTCCTGATGAACGGCAAGCAGTCGATGAGCCACACCGGCCCGGACTGCTACCGGGAGGCCGCGGCCCCCTACTTCAAAATGGGCATCTACCACCCGGACCGCAAGAACGACGCCGGCGGCCCCGCCGGCGACACCGTCACCGAGCCGGTCACCGTGTACGACGGCGACATCACCATCAAGCAGGCCCCGGCGAGCTACGCCTACGTCGCCCCGCACTGAAGAGCCCGCGCGCCCGCGCCCGGGGGTACACGGCGGCGACCCCGGGGCAGCGACGTCCCGTCCCGTCCGGTGTCGTCCAGCTCCGTCCGGACCCGTCCAGCTCCGTCCCAACCTGTGGCCGACCTGCCCCGACGTCAGAAGACTGACGGCAGCTCAGCGAGGAACCGTCCACAGACAGGGATTGGAGTACCGATGCAGATCCAGCGCTCGGCACGGAGGCTGGCCGCACTCGCGATCGCGGCCGGAACCATCACCGTGGCCACCATCCTGCCCGCCGCGGCAGCGCCGGCGGACAACCAGGTCGGCTCGGGCAGCTGCGTGGCGATCGAGAAGTTCTCGTTCTGGGGTGGTCACGACCACATCACCAACGACCCGATCGTCAACGACGCCAGCGACCCCTACGGCTGTTACTTCAGCATCGAGGACCTGTCCGGCAACGAGGTGGAGCCGGGCAGCGGCAGCGGGGCGGAGCTGCCCTGGGTGGAGGAGGACGGCCGGACGCTGCGGGCCTGCGTCTACCTCTACCGCTACGGCACGGTGAAGTCCAAGCTCTGCGGCATCGCCTACTGAGACCGGTCGGTCCAAGGGGATCCGGAGAAGCGTGAGCGGTCGGTCCCCGGTACTGCCGGGGGCCGGCCGCTGCTGTGCGCGGGGTGGGCGGCAGCCGGGGAGAATCACTCCAACGAGTGAACTGGTGACGGTGGTTGCCCCTGGGACGCGCGGTTCGAAGAGGATGACGGCAGTCGAGAGCGCAAGCCCTCCTCCGGTTCCGTGCGGCCGACGACCGCAGCCGGAGTGACCACCGCGGCGCGCTCTCATCACCACTCGTGGGGGTTCCACCGTGCCGTCCGCCGTCCCTTCCGTCCGTACCGCCCGTGCCACCGCCGTCGTGCTGGCCGCCACCGCCCTGCTGGCGCTGCCCAGCCCGGCCGGCGCCGCCACCGGGGACGGGCAGGCCAGCGCCGTGACGGCCGAAGTGTCGTTGCACGTCAGCCTGTTGAGCGGCGCGGTGGACGTGCCGGTGGACATCGCGCTGAACAAGGTGCAGTCCCCGGCCGAGCACAGCGGCTCGCTGCTCAGCGCCGAGATCGCCGGGGTGGCCCAGCCCGGCCCGGTCACCCTGGTGCGGGCCGACGTCGGCAAGTCGGTGACGCACGTCGACGCGCAGGGCGCCTCGGCCTCCGTGCAGCTGGTCAACGCCGACGTGCACGCGCCCGGCCTGCCGCTGACCACGCTGCTCGGCCTGGAGGCGCTCAGCAGCGAGGTGAGCTGCCCGGTCGACGGGCCGCCCACCGCCAAGGTCACCGCCCCCGCCAAGCTCACCGTGCTCGGCCGCTCCGTCGCGCTCAGCGTGTACGGGCCGACCCATGTGGCGGTCCCCGGGATCGGCGCGGTCGACATCGAGTTCTCCAAGCGGACCACCACCTCCAGCACGGCGGCCGCCTCGGCGCTGGAGGTGTCGGTGGCGCTCAACCCGCTGAACCTGAACGTGGCCAAGGTGGACGGCACCATCACGGTGGCCTCGGTGAGCTGCCAGAAGCCCGCGGGGACGGCCGCCTCCTCCTCCCCTACTACTGCGGTCGCCGACACCAGCGCGCCGGTCGCCGAGGCGGCGGCCACCTCGGCGGCGGCCACGGCCGCCGTCTCCCGTGCGGCGGCGGACCGTTCGGCCGCGCCGTCGGCCGGCGGCGCGCTGGCCTCCACCGGTGGCGGCAGCGGCAGCGGGCCGCTGGCGGCGGGCGGGGCGGCGCTGCTGGCGGCCGGCGCGGGCGCGCTCTGGCTGACCCGGCGCCGGCGTGCGGTGGCGCGCAAGCACTGAACGTCACGACTGGTGGCGGGTGGTGACGATCGACATCGAGCTGACATGTCCGCTGACACTTTCACAGGGTGAAGATGCCACTTCGGACAGTTGGTTCACACGCTGGTTACATAGGAGGAACAACGGGGAAACGGCGGCTTGCGACGCTACGCGGGCACCCACCACTCAAGTTGCGAGGTAAGCGCCGTGGCAATCAAGGCCGAGTACATCTGGATCGACGGGACCCAGCCCACCGCCAAGCTCCGTTCCAAGACTCGGATCCTGGCCAACGCCGACAAGCTGCCGACCTGGGGCTTCGACGGCTCGTCGACCAACCAGGCCGAGGGCCACGCCTCGGACCGCGTGCTCGAGCCGGTCGCCTCCTTCCCGGACCCGATCCGCGGCGGTGACCACATCCTGGTGCTGTGCGAGGTCAACGAGATCGACGGCACGCCGCACGCCTCCAACACCCGCGCGCAGCTGCGTCCGATCGCCGAGCAGTTCGCCGCGCAGGAGGGGATCTTCGGCATCGAGCAGGAGTACACCTTCTTCAAGGGCTCGCGCCCGCTCGGCTTCCCCGAGGGCGGCTTCCCGGCCCCGCAGGGTGGTTACTACTGCGGCATCGGCGCCGAGGAGGTCTTCGGCCGCGAGATCGTCGAGCTGCACCTGGACCGCTGCCTCGCCGCCGGCCTGGCGATCTGTGGCATCAACGCCGAGGTCATGCCCGGTCAGTGGGAGTTCCAGATCGGCCCGGTCGACGCGCTGACCGTCTCCGACCACATGTGGGTCGCCCGCTACCTGCTCTACCGCACCGCCGAGGAGTTCGGCATCGACGCGACCCTGGACGCCAAGCCGGTTCGCGGCGACTGGAACGGCGCCGGCGCGCACACCAACTTCTCCACCAAGGCGATGCGTGAGGGCTACGACGCCATCATCACCGCCTGCGAGTCGCTCGGCGCCTCGCAGGAGAAGGTCCTGGAGCACGTCAAGCAGTACGGCTTCGGCATCGAGTCCCGCCTGACCGGTCTGCACGAGACCGCCCCGTGGAACGTCTACTCCTACGGTGTCTCGGACCGCGGCGCCTCGGTCCGCATCCCGTGGCAGGTCGAGGTGGAGCAGAAGGGCTACATCGAGGACCGTCGCCCGAACGCCAACGTGGACCCGTACGTGGTGACCCGCCTGATGGTCAACACCTGCTGCTCCGCCCTGGAGAAGGCCGGCCAGGTCTGATCCGCGCTCGCTGAACAACGCGTCCGCCGGTCCGCTCCCCTCGGGGGGAGCGGACCGGCGGACGTTTTTCGTGCCCGTCTCCGGTGTTCCGGGGGAGCGGGTCAGCAGGCGATCGGCACGTCCAGGGTCACCGGGACGGGCGACCACGGGTAGGAGGCCACGGTGAAGGTGGCGTGCACGACCGAGCCGCACGGGACCGTGCCGCCGACGCCGCGGATCAGGGTGGTCTGGTTGTCGAAGTAGAGGTTCTGGTTGACGACCCCGAGCGAGGCGCCCCCGACGATGTCACCGGTGAGCTTGGTGATCAGCGCCGGGGCCGGCGGCCAGCCGGATCCGGGGCCGACCGGGCTGGGCGGGCCCGCCAGGCTGATCTGGCCGTACAACTGGACGCTGTCGCCGGTGATCTCGGCGCACACCTTGGTGTACAGGCCCGACTGGAGGCCGGAGGTCCCGCACGTGGTGGTGGTGACGGCGGCGGGCGCGGGTGAGGTGGCGGCGCCGGCCGGAAGTGCGGTGAACGCGGCCAGGCCCAGTACGCCTGCGGCGACAACGGTGAGTCGACTCATGGGAATTCTCCTTCTGACGGTTCGTCACTTGGGTCCTTCAAGTAACGCATGACATGTGATATTTCACTACACCTCCTGGTGTCGGATGTCCTGAATCTGAAGATCTGATGGGGATTCCGTGTCCTGAGCGGGGCCGATGTGCATGAAAGTACGGATGGTGGCCCGTGGGACTGGTGGGACAGGTGTGCCGTCGCCCGGACTGCTCCGAACGACGGCACGACCTCGCGCTACCGCGCTGTCAGAACACCGCCCAGTGCCGCCAGGAAGCGATCCGTGGTCCCCTGGTCCCGCACCGCGATCCGCAGCCAGTCGTCGCCCAGCCCCGGGAAGGTGTCCCCGCGGCGCACGGCGAAGCCCGCCGCCCGCAGCCGCTCGCGCACCTCGGCCGCGCCCGGCAGTTCGACCAGGACGAAGGAGGCGGCCGGCTCGCCGTGCACCCGGACGCCGGGGAGGGCGGCCAGGCCCTGGAGCAGATGCTCGCGCTGGGCCCCGGTCAGCGCGGCGGCCCGCTCGGCCTCGGCCAACGCGGCGGGCGTGCTGCAGAGTTCGGCGGCGGCCAGCGCCGGGGTGGAGACCGGCCAGAGCGGCTGCGCGTGGCCGAGCGCGGCGATCAGCGGGGCCGGGCCGAGGACGTAGCCGATCCGCAGGCCGGCCAGCCCCCAGGTCTTCGTCAGACTGCGCAGGACCACGACCTGGCCCGGGAGTTGACCCGGTCCGGCGAGTGACTGCGGTTCACCGGGCACGGTGTCCATGAACGCCTCGTCCACCACCAGGGTCCGCCCCTCGCGGGCCAGTGCGGCGAGGGTGCCGGCGGGGTGCAGCACGGAGGTGGGGTTGGTCGGGTTGCCGATCACCACCAGGTCGGCGGCCTCGGGCACCGCGCCCTCGGTCAGCCGGAAGCCGTCGGCGGGGGAGAGCAGCACCCGGCGCACCGCGTGCCCGGCGTCCCGCAGCGCGGCCTCCGGTTCGGTGAACTGCGGGTGCACGACGACCGGATGGCGCGGGCGCAGGGTCCGGGCGAGCAGTACGAACGCCTCGGCGGCCCCCGCGGTCAGCAGCACCTCTTCGACCGGCCGGCTGTGCCGGGCGGCGACGGCGGCGCGGGCGGCGCTCTGCTCGGGGTAGGCGGCCAGGTCGGCGAGGGTGGCGGCGAGCCGCTCGCGCAGCCAGTGGGGCGGGGTGCCGGTGCGGACGTTGACGGCCAGGTCGACCAGGCCGGCGGCGCGCACCTCGGCGTCGCCGTGGTGCCGCAGGTCGGGCTCGGCCACGGCTGCTGGTGTGGCCACGGTCGTGTCGGCCACCGCCTCGCCCGCTACCGCCGCCGCCTCGCTCGCCACCGCCTCGCCCGCCAGCGCGACCGTGGCCAGCGCCGACTTCCGCTTCGGGAGCAGGAGTTCACCACCCTCCAGCAGCGCCGCCGCCTCCGCCACGCTCGCCGTCCCGGTGGCCGCCAGCACCGCCGCCGACGGGTGCGGTACGGCGACCCGCGCCAGCGCCGCCGCCGGGTGGCCGACCAGCGGCACCCCGAGCGTCCGCGCGGCGGCCAGCAGCCCCGGCTCGGCCGCCCGGGCCTCGACGGTCGCCAGCCGGACCACGGCGCCGGCCGGCAGGCCCGCCTCGGCGAGCGCCTCGGCGATCAGCCCCAGCGCCTCCTGCTCGGACACCCCGCCGCTCGCGCCGACCCCGACGATCACCCGTACGCCGCCCACCATCGTCCTGCTCTCCTCGCCGTTCTCGCCCGGCCCCTCGGGCCCGCTCCTGACCATCTCACGGCCCCAGCCCGGCCCGAGGCAGGCCCCCGGGCGGCCGGCTTCGGGCGGGCGTTCATCGCCGCTCGGTCCCGACTCGTTCGCCGGTTCTTCACTTTCGTTGTGCGGAGCGCGTCACCGGGGTCCCCCTACGCTTGCCGCGCACGGCCCGACTCCCCACCCCAGTACGGAGGACAGCCATGTACCACCTGCCCCGACGCGCCCTCACGGCGCTCGCCGCCACCCTCGGCCTCGCGGCCGGCTCGACGGCACTCTGGCTGGCCGGCGGCAGCACCGCCCAGGCCGCCACGCTGCCCGCGCCCGACCACGTGATCGTCGTGGTGATGGAGAACCACGCCTACTCACAGGTGATCGGCAGCTCCAGCGCCCCCTACATCAACAACACCCTGAAGGCCGGCGGCGCCAACCTGACCGCCTCCTACGCCATCACCCACCCGAGCGAGCCGAACTACTACGCGCTCTTCTCGGGCAGCACCCAGGGCCGCACCGACGACAGCTGTGTCTCCGTCGGTTCGATCTCCGCCCCGAACCTCGGCTCCGAGCTGCTGGCCGCGGGCAAGACCTGGGCGAGCTACAACGAGTCGCTGCCGAGCCAGGGTTCGACCACCTGCAGCAGCGGCAAGTACGCGCAGAAGCACAACCCCTGGTTCGGTTTCGGCAACGTGCCGACCAGCAGCGCCTACACCTTCGCGCAGTTCCCGACCGACTACACCACGCTGCCGAAGGTCTCCTTCGTGGTGCCGAACCTCTGCAGCGACATGCACGACTGTTCGGTCGGCACCGGTGACACCTGGATCAAGAACAACCTGGGTGCGTACGCCACCTGGGCGCAGACCCACAACAGCCTGCTGGTCGTCACCTTCGACGAGGACAACAGCCTGTCCGGCAACCGGATCCCGACCGTGCTGTACGGCCAGCACGTCACGGCCGGCAGCAGCTCCGCGGGCACCTACAACCACTACAACGTGCTGCGCACCCTGGAGGACCTCGCGGGCCTGACCGCGCACGCGGGCAACGCCGCCACCGCCACCGACATCACGGGCGTCTGGAACTGACGGCCGTGTACCTCGCGGAACGCCGCTCCTCCCCGGCGTCCGCCCCCGCCGCCCCGGGCCCCGGCCCGGGGCGGCGGGTGGCCGCCGTCCCCGGCACCGTGCTCGCGCTCGGCACGGTCAGCCTGATCACCGATGTCTCCTCCGAGATGGTCACCGCCGTCCTGCCGCTCTACCTGGTGGCCGCGCTCGGCGTCTCCCCGCTCGGCTTCGGCCTGCTGGACGGGATCTACAACGGCGTCAGCTCGCTGGTCCGGCTGGTCGGCGGCCACCTCGCCGACCGCGGCGGCGGCCGGCACAAGACGGTCGCGGCGCTCGGCTACGGGCTCTCGGCGCTGTGCAAACCGCTGCTGCTGCTGGCCCACTCGCTCGGGCCGATCGGTGTGCTGATCGCCGTCGACCGGACCGGCAAGGGCCTGCGCACCGCACCCCGGGACGCGCTGATCTCGCTCTCCACCGCGCCCGAGCACCGCGGCCGCGCCTTCGGCGTGCACCGCGCGATGGACACCGCCGGCGCGCTGCTCGGACCGCTGGTGGCCTTCGGGCTGCTGCGGTTGACCGTCGACGGCTACGACGCGGTCTTCGCGGTCAGCGGCTGTGTGGCGGCGCTCGGCGTCCTGGTCCTGCTGCTCTTCGTACCCGGTGGCCGCCGGGCCGCCCCGGCCGCGAGCGAGCCCCGACTGCGCGCCGCCCTGGGCCTGTTACGCTCCGCGCCGCTGCGCCGGCTGGTGCTCTGCGCCCTGCTGCTCGGCCTCACCACCGTCAGCGACTCGTTCCTCTATCTGCTGTTGCAGCGTCAACTCAAGCTCTCCCCGGTCTACTTCCCGCTGCTGCCGGTCGGCACCGCGACCGGCTTCCTGCTGCTCGCCGTCCCCTTCGGGGTGCTGGCCGACCGGGTCGGCCGCGGGCGGCTCTTCCTGGCCGGGCACCTCGCGCTGCTGCTGGCCCTCGGGCTGCTGCTCGGCGCCGGTGGCTGGTGGGTGCCCTTCCTCGTCCTCGCCCTGCACGGCACCTTCTACGCGGCCACCGACGGGGTGCTGGCCGCGGCCGCGGCCGACACCGTGCCGGCCGAACAGCGCGGCGCCGGGCTCGCGTTGGTGGGCACCGGGCAGACCGCGGCGCGGTTCGCCTGCTCGCTCGGCTTCGGCGCGGCCTGGACCGCCTGGGGCCCGCACACCGCGCTAGCGGCGGTAACTTGCGGCCTGGCCGTCGCGCTGCTCGCCGCGGCCCTGCTGCTGCGCCCCGCCGCCCCGCTGCGCCCCGCGACCCCGCTGCGCCCCGCTGCCCGGCCCCGTTCCGAGGGAGGACCCGCTTGAGCCGCACCGCTCGTCTGCTGACCCTGCTCGCCGCCGTCCTGCTGCTGGCCGGCGTCGGGACGCTGAGCGTGCTGCACGCCGCCCACCGCGCCGCGAAGCACGAGCAGGCGCAGCCGGGCGGCCCGGCGGTCCAGAGCGGGGCGGTGAGCCTGAAGGCGACCGGCGGCGCCGGCACGCTGGTCTTCCGCTCGATGGCCTGGGGCCCGCACCGCGACGAGCTGTCCACCGTGCCGGCCGATCAGACCACCGCCGTCCGCACCGCCTCCGGGGTGCGCTGCCTGCGCTTCTACGCGGCGGCCGGTACCGGCATCTGCCTGCAGGCGGTGCACGGCGCGCTGCAGGACACCTACCGCGCGGTGGTCCTGGACGCGCAGCTGCACGAGCTGCGCTCCTTCCCGGCCGCCGGCATCCCGACCCGCTCCCGGGTCTCGCCCTCCGGCCGGCTGGCCGCCTGGACGGTCTTCGTCAGCGGCGACTCCTACGGCGGCCTGGACTTCTCCACCCGCACCTCGATCGTCGACACCGGCGACTGGCGGCTGGAGGAGAACCTGGAGACCTTCACCGTGCTCAAGGACGGCCACCCGTACCACGCCCAGGACATCAACATCTGGGGCGTCACCTTCGCGGACGACAACGCCTTCTACGCCACCCTCGCCACCGGCGGCCAGACCTACCTGGTCCACGGCGACCTCGCGGCCCGCACCCTGACCACCGTCCACCAGAACGTCGAGTGCCCCTCGCTCTCCCCGGACGGCACCCGGATCGCCTACAAGAAGCGGATCGCCGGCGCCTCCGCCGACGCCCCCTGGCGGCTCTACGTGCTGGACCTGCGCACCGGCGCGGAGTCCCCGGTGGCCGAGCAGCGCAGCGTGGACGACCAGGTGGTCTGGTCGGACGACGGAACGCTGGTCTACGCGCTGGCCGGCGACAGCGGGTCCGACCTGTGGACCGTGCGCGCCGACGACACCAGCGTCCCGGTCAAGCTGCTCCCCGCCGCCCTGTCCCCGGCCTACCTGAGATGACCGGGGCCGACCCGCGCCGCGTACCCGCCGGGGCGCCCGGCCGGGCGCCCCGTCATGCCCCGCGAGGCAGGCCGCTGAGCAACTTGGCCATCAGCAGCGCAAGCTGGGCCTGCTCGACCGGGTCGAGCAGCTGGTCCACGAGGCTCTGCTCGTAGCGCAGCAGGTCGCCGACCGCCGCCTCGACGGCCTCGTGCCCGGCCGCCGTCAGCTCGACGGGAACCGCGCGGCTGCCGCGCTCCACGTCCAGCCGCTGGACCAGCCCCTCGCGCGCCGCCCGGTCCACGCGCTGGGTCACCGCCCCGGCGGTGATCAGTGACCGGTCCGCCAGCTCGCGAGTACTGAGCCGGTACGGAGCGCCCGCCCGGCGCAGCGTGCTCAGCAGGTCGAGGGTGGCCGCGTCCATGCCGACCCGGGCGAGGGTGCGGCGGCGGTCGTCGGTGAGCAGCTTGGCGGCCTGCCGGATCCGGGTCAGGATGCCGATCGAGCCGACCGGGAGCTGCGGTTGCTCGCGCTGCCAGGCGGCGGCGATCCGGTCGGCGGAGTCGGTCATGGTGCTAGTGTCGCACAGACGTTTAGGTCTAAACGAAAGGGACTCGGATGCGTCAGATCGTCGTCACCGGCGGGGGTACGGGCATCGGGCGGGCCGTCGCGGCAGCCTTCGCGGAACTGGGCGAGCAGGTGGTGATCACCGGCCGCCGCAAGGACGTGCTGGCGCGGGCGGCGGCCGCGCTCGGTCCGGCCGTCCGCGCGGTCGCCTTCGACGCCGCCGACCCCGACGCGGTACAGGCCGCGCTGGCCGAACTCCCGGACCGGGTGGACGTCCTGGTCAACAACGCGGGCGGGAACACCGACATCGGCGCGCAGCCCGCCGAGGGCCTGGCCGCGCTGGCCGCCGCCTGGCGCGCCAACCTGGATGCCAACCTGCTCTCGGCCGTCCTGGTCACCGCGGCCCTGCGCGATCGGCTCGCCCCCGGCGGCGCCGTGATCAACCTCAGCTCGATCGCCGCGCACCGCGGCGGCGCCGGCTCCTACGGTGCGGCCAAGGCCGCGGTGGAGAACTGGAACCTCACGCTGGCCCAGCAGTTGGGCCCGGACCGGATCACCGCCAACGTGATCGCCCCCGGCTACATCGAGGAGACCGAGTTCTTCGGCCCCGCCATCGCCCCCGAGCGCCGCGCCCTGAACATCTCCCAGACCCTCGACCAGCGCGCCGGCACCCCCGCCGAGATCGCCGGCACCGCCCTCCACCTCGCCTCCCCGGCGGGCTCCCACGTCACCGGGCAGACCCTGCACGTCAACGGGGGAGCCCTGTCGGGGCGGTGACTCCCGCCCCGACCTGACGGACCGTCAGAGCCCCTGCGCGGCCTGCCGGACCAACCGTTCGGCCAGTTGGGGTGCCCCGGCCCAGTGCAGGTGCAGGTAGGAGGCGTGCACGTTGGCCGTGGTGAAGCCCTCGGTCTGCGTGGTGCCGGTCGGGGTGCGCCAGGCCCAGGCGGGGTGCGGTCCGGCGGCGGGGGTGCAGGTGGTGCGGTGGAACTCGTGGCCGCGGACCCGGGTGCCGGTGACCGCCAGCGGGCTGTCGTGCAGGGCGACGGCCTCGCGGTAGCCGAGGGTGAGGCGTTCGGTCATCCGGGCGGTCGCGTCCAGCACCCCGCACATCGGGCGGCCGTCCAACTCCCGTCCCAGGTAGAGCAGTCCGGCGCACTCGGCGGTGATCGGCCGGTTCGCCGCGGCCAGGGCGCAGACCGAGGCGCGCAGCGAGGTGTTGGAGCTCAGCTCGGCCGCGTAGACCTCGGGAAAGCCGCCGCCGATCACCAGACCTGATGATCCGTCAGGGAGCTTCTCGTCGTGCAGCGGGTCGAACGGCAGCACCTCGGCGCCGGCCGCGCTGAGCAGTTCGGCGTTCTCCGCGTAGGAGAACGAGAACGCCGCGCCCGAGGCCAGCGCGATCCGGGGTCGCGCTCCGGCCTGGGCGGTCACCTCGGCGGCCGGGTCCCAGGGCTCCTCGTACAGCGGCGGGGCCGACCGGGCCAGCGCCAGCACGGCGTCCAAGTCGACCGAGGCGGCGATGAGTTCACCCATGTCGCGGACGGCTCGGACCGCCTCCGCCGAGCGCTCCACCACCGGCACCAGGCCCAGGTGCCGGGACGGGGTGGCGACCGCCGCCGCCCGGCGCACCGAGCCCAGCACGGGCACGCCCGAGCCCTCCTCCAGCGCCTCGCGCAGCAGTTGCTCGTGCCGGTCGGAGGCCACCCGGTTGAGGATCACCCCGGCCAGCCGCACCTGCGGGTCCCAGGAGGCGAATCCGTGCACCAGGGCCGCCACCGAGCGGGACTGCGAGGAGCCGTCCACCACCAGCACCACCGGCGCCCGCAGCAGCTTGGCGACATGCGCGGTGGAGGCCAACTCGCCCCGCCCGGAGGCCCCGTCGAACATCCCCATGACGCCCTCGACCACCGCCACGTCGGCCCCCGCCGCCCCGTGCAGGAAGAGCGGGGCGACCTGCTGCGGCCCGCAGAGGAAGGCGTCCAGGTTGCGGCCCGGGCGCCCGGTGGCCAGCGAGTGGTAGCCCGGGTCGATGTAGTCGGGGCCGACCTTGTGCGGCGACACCGACAGGCCGCGGGCGGCGAGCGCGGCCATCAGGCCGGTGGCGATGGTGGTCTTGCCCGCGCCCGAGGAGGGCGCGGCGATCACGAGGCGGGGGATGTTCACGGACGAAGACCTACCACTCGATCCCGCGCTGGCCCTTGCGGCCGGCGTCCATCGGGTGTTTCACCTTGGTCATCTCGGTGACCAGGTCGGCGAGTTCGAGCAGTGCCTCGGGCGCGTAGCGGCCGGTGATCACCACGTGCTGGGAGCCGGGACGGTCCTTCAGCACCGCCACCACCTCGTCCACGTCGATCCACCCCCAGTGCATCGGGTAGGTGAACTCGTCCAGCACGTAGAGCCGGTAGGTCTCGGCGGCCAGGTCGCGCTTGACCTGCTCCCAGCCCTCCTTGGCGGCCTCCTCGCTGCTCACCTCGGCCTCGGTCGAGCGCTGGATCCAGGACCAGCCCTCGCCCATCTTGTGCCAGGTGACCTCGCCGCCCTCTTCGGAGGCGCCGAGCACCTTCAGCGCGTTCTCCTCGCCCACCTTCCACTTGGCGGACTTGACGAACTGGAACACCCCGATCGGCCACCCCTGGTTCCAGGCCCGCAGGGCCAGGCCGAAGGCGGCGGTGGACTTGCCCTTGCCGGGACCGGTGTGCACGGCGGTGATCGGCTGGGTGCGGCGCTGACGGGTCGTCAGACCGTCGGCGGGGACTGCTTCGGGCTGGCCCTTGGGCATCTGGGTCACGCTGCCTTTCGTGCGGAGGAAGGTCGGTGGGCGTGCACCAGGGCGGCCACGCCCTCGGCGCGCAGCTCGTCCAAGGTCACGGCGGTGGCGGAGAGTTGACCGGCCAGGGTGCGGGCCAGGCCGAGTCGGACGTGGCCCGACTCGCAGTCCAGCACCACGGCGGCGGTGCCCTGCGCGGCCAGCAGGCCGGCCGCCCGGCCGGCCTCCTCCAGCGCGGCCCGCCCGCCGGTGGCCCGGCCGTCGGTGACCACCACCAGCAGCGGACGGCGGTGCGGGTCGCGCAGCCGCTCCAGCCGCAGTACCTCGTGCGCGCGCAGCAGGCCCGCCGCCAGCGGGGTCCGCCCGCCGGTGGGCAGCTGCTCCAGGCGGGCCGCGCCGACCTCCACCGAGGAGGTCGGCGGCAGCGCCAGCTCGGCGCCCTTGCCGCGGAAGGTGATCATGCCGATCTTGTCGCGGCGCTGGTAGGCGTCCATCAGCAGCGAGAGCACCGCGCCCTTGACGGCGGTCATCCGCTGGCGGGCCGCCATCGAGCCGGAGGCGTCCACCACGAAGAGCACCAGGTTGGACTCGCGCCCCTCGCGGACCTGCTCGCGGAAGTCGTCGTGCCGCAGCACCAGCGCCCGCCCGGACCGCCCGCGCGCCACCTGGTGCGGGGCGGCGGCCTGCAGGGTGGCCGCCAGGTGCAGCCGGGTCAGCGTGCCCTGCGGACGGCGGGACCTGACGGTGTGTCCGCCGTCGGTCTCGGCGGGGGAGCGGCGGCCCTGGGCGCCCTGGCCGGTGCCGGGCACCTTGAAGAGCCTGGTCCGGTACGGGTCGCCGGCCGCCACGGGGGCGGACTCGCGCGAGGGGCCGGGCTTCGGCAGCTGCGGGGGCCCGTCGGGAGCGGGTGCGTCCTCGGGTGCGTCCTCGCGGCCGGCCGACTCGGGGCCGTCCGAGGGACCCGAGGGCGCGGGTTCGGGCGCTCCGCCGCCGCCACCGGGGCCGTCGTCCTCGGGGCCGTCGGGGCCCTCGGGGTCCGAGGGATCGGCGTGCTCCTCCAGCGTCCGGTCCAGCTGCTCCTGGTCCAGCCCCGGCGCGTCGAAGGGGTTGCGCCGGCGCCGGTGCGGCAGCGCCAGCTGCGCCGCCTTGCGGACGTCCTCCTCCGACACCGCGAGCCGCCCCTCCCAGGCCGCCAGCGCGACCGCGGTGCGGGCCATCACGATGTCCGCGCGCAGCCCGTCCACCTCGAAGGCCGCGCAGACCGCGGTGATCTGACGCAGCGCCGCGTCGCCGAGCTCGACGGACGCGAGCAGCGCGCGGGCCGCCGTGATCCGCTGCGCCAGCTCGCGCTCCTCGGCCTCGAAGCGTATGGCGAAGCCGGCCGGGTCGGCGTCGTAGGCGAGCCGGCGGCGGACCACCTCGGCG